>Ga0207657_10005591_pt1 | contig 13126 bp, 12 predicted proteins | sample KBSC33metaG_FD_184316 | JGI IMG/M metagenome (GOLD analysis project Ga0207657, IMG submission 184316) | Corn rhizosphere microbial communities from Kellogg Biological Station, Michigan, USA - KBS C3-3 metaG (SPAdes) (version 2) | ecosystem: Host-associated > Plants > Roots > Rhizosphere > Soil ...
CCCGTCGGCGACGGCCGAATGCCCGCTGTGCGGCTCGACCGATACGGTCGAGGTCAGCCGCTTCGGCGCGACTCCCTGCAAGGCGCAGTGGCGCTGCAACGCCTGCCTGGAGCCGTTCGAACGGTTCAAGTGCCACTAGCCTGACCGTCATGCTGAACTCGTTTCAGCATCCATGAACACAGCTGCTTGAGCTTATTCGCGAGCATCGGTGTTCATGGATCCTGACCTTCGTCAGGATGACGGCGGCGCCGTCACCATTCGGCGAAGCTGCCGTCCTTGGTGCGCCAGATCGGGTTCCGCCAGCGGTGGCGGTCCTTGTCGGCGGCGCGCACCGCCGCTTCGTCGATCTCGACCCCGAGCCCGGGACCTTCGGGCACTGGCAGGTAACCGTCGACCGGCGTCAGCGCGTCCTTGTTGAGGCAGAAGTTCAAGAGGTCGTGCCCGCCGACATTATAGTGAATGCCGAGGCTGATCTCCTGGATCGCGTGGTTGGGCGTGCAGGCCGCGACCTGGAGGCAGGCGGCAAGCGCCAGCGGGCCCAGGGGGCAATGCGGCGCGACCGCGATATCATAGGCCTCCGCCATTGCCGCGATCTTCCGCACTTCGAGGATCCCGCCGGCGTGGCTCAGGTCGGGCTGGATGATGTCCACCGCGCCTTCCTCGAACACGCTCTTGAACTCCCAGCGGGTGTAGAGCCGCTCGCCGAGCGCAATCGGGGTCGAAACGAGCCCGGCAATCTCCGCCAGCCCCTCGCGGTTCTCGGAAAGCAACGGCTCCTCGATGAACAGCAGCCCAAGCGGCTCGACGGCTTTCGCGAGCTGTTTCGCGAGCGGCCGATGGACGCGGCCGTGAAAGTCGATGCCGACGTCCATGCCCTGCGCCTGCGCCGCCTCGATCCGTTCGATTACGTCGGCAAACAGCTTGGGAGTGCCGATCCAGTCGAGCTCGGCGGTGGCGTTCATCTTGACCGCGTTGAAGCCCTGCGCCTTGCGCGCCGCCGCCGCCTCGCCGATCTCGTGCGGCCGGTCGCCGCCGATCCAGGCATAGGAGCGCACGCGATCGCGGACTTTGCCGCCGAGCATCTGCCAGGCGGGGAGGCCGAGCGCGCGGCCTTTCAGGTCCCATAGCGCCTGCTCGAGCCCCGACAGCGCCGACATGATCACGGGACCGCCGCGGTAGAAGCCGCCGCGATGGCCGACCTGCCAGATGTCCTCGATCGCGAACGGGTCGGCGCCGATGAAGCGGTCGCGATAGACCTCGAACACGCCTTCGACCGTTTCGCCCCAGCCTTCGAGGCTTGCTTCGCCCCAGCCGAATGCGCCGTCGTCTGCTTCGACCCGCACGAACAGCCAGCGCGGCGGGACCATGAAAGTCTCGATTCGGGCGATCTTGCGCTTGGTCACCCTTGCGCCTTGCCGCTCTGGGTGCCGTGCGTCTGGTAGTGCCGCCCGGCGGCGTCATCTCCCCCTCCCGCGGCATAATCGCCGATTTTCTTGATCGGCACGATCAGACACACGCTTTGCGCCGGAAGCACGTTGCGCCAGTCGGCGATCAGCTGCTTATAGGCCTTCCCGACATTGCGGATCTTGCGGTCGAGATCGAACAGGCCGAGCGGATTGACGTTGCCGTTCTGCTCGCGGAGCGCGGTGTCCCAATCGACCTGGTCGGTCAGGCTGTACCAGGTGAAGCCGACGGTCGGGATCCCGACGTTCCTTAAGCGGAGGACGTTGGCCCATTCCTTCCACAGCCATTTGACCGCTTCGTCGCCGTGCGGGCCCTCCCACAAATTCGTCTCGGTGTGCATCACCGGGAGCCGGTAGCGGTTGTAATATTGGCGGGTAATCTCGGCGTATCCAAAGGTCTCGCCGGCCGCGACGGTGTGGCCGTCGGCGAACACCCGGTGCTCGTTGAGCTGGTAATAATCGTTGCCGAGGATGCAGTGCTGCTTCAGCCGGTGGTCGAGGAACCACTCATATTCCTCGCGGGTCATGCCGTTATCGAGGAGATACTGGTACATTCCGCTGTCGACCCGCCGTCCGTAGTTAAGGTCGAGGCTGAGATAGCGCATCTGGTTGAGCACTTCGGCGCGGCCGATCGCGGCGGGCGAATCCGCGTGGTAATATTCTGAACTCTCGCTCTGGATGAAAATCGCGTCGTGGCGCCGCTTGAGGATCTCGATCATCCCCATGACGTTGGCTTTGACGATGTGCTTCAAGGCCGTCACGAACGAGCGGTCATCCTTCTTCTGCTCATTCCACCAGCCATATTTCGCCGAAAAGATCGCGCAGATCAGCATCTCGTTGATCGGCGTGTAGAGTTGCACCCAGGGGAACCGTTCGGCGAACTCGCCGCAGTACGCCGCGAACAATCGCGGAAAGTCCGGATTCTGGAAATTGCCGATCCAGTCGGGGACTCCGAAATGACACAGGTCGACGATTGGCGTGATGTCGCGCCGCTTCAGATCGCCGAAGGTGAGGTCGGTAAATTCCCAGTCGAACTTGGCCGGGCCGAGGTATGTCTTATAGAGCGGCGGCCCGTAACGCAGGTAATTGATGCCGATTTCCTGGACGCAATCGAAATCCTCGCGCCAGCGCTCATAGTGGCCGCAGACCGCCATCTCGTCGACGCGGGTCTTGCCGTGATTGATCGTCGGGATGCTGTTCTCGATCCCGGTCGCGAACATGAAGTTGGCGATGTGTCCGTCTCCCCTAAGTCTTCATGCCCGTGTTGGACGGCGGCGGCGCATCCCCCGTTCCCCCAGGACAATAAACGCCCCTCGGCATTTTGGTTGCATTCGCCGCGCCGCCGAGTCGGCAGGATTGATGCCGCGATAGCCGCGCGAGGCGAAAAGGAAATGGGTGGATCGCAGGCGCGATCGGCTGCGTTATCCTCGCCATGAGCGGACCAAGCGGCTGGACCAACGGCTTCATCGCGGTCGATTGGGGCACGACCAACCGCCGCGCGTACCGGGTCGGCGCGGACGGCCGCGCCGGCGACGAGTTAGAGGACGCCAAGGGCATTCTCTCGGTCCCCTCGGGCGGCTTCCCTGCCGCGGTCGCGGAAATCCGCGCCAGGCTCGGCGACCTGCCGCTGCTGATGGCCGGGATGATCGGGTCCAATCGCGGCTGGAAGGAAGCTCCCTATGTTCCCGCGCCGGCGGGCCTCGACGATCTCGCCAAGGGCCTGGTCCGGGTCGGCGATCGCGAGGTCATTGTCCCCGGCGTCTCCTATGCCGAGGACGACCGCGCCGACGTGATGCGCGGCGAGGAAGTGCAGCTGGTCGGCGCCGTCGCCGAGGGCCTTGCGGATCCCAACGAGCTGGTCTGCCACCCCGGCACCCACAACAAATGGGTGCTGCTCCGCCGCGGCATGATCCACAGCTTCCGCACCGTCATGACCGGCGAGCTGTTCAGCCTCTTGAAGGAGCATAGCATCTTGAGCGACCTGCTCGGCGGCAAAGTCGACACGGGCGATGCTTTTTGCGCCGGGGTTCGCAAGTCGCTCAACCAGGAAGCGCTGACTGCCGACCTGTTCGCGGTGCGCGCGCGTGTGCTGCTCGGCAAAATGAAGAAAGAGGATGCGGCATCGTTCGCAAGCGGCGTGCTGATCGGGGCCGACGTCCACATCGGGCTCGACACGCCGACCATGGCGCAGATCACCGTCATCGGCCGCCCGGAACTCACCCGCCTTTATGCCGCCGCGATCAAAGTTGCCGAGCGCGACGCGATCGAGGTCGACGGCGAACGATGCTTCGTCGCTGGCGCCAAGGAAATCGCCAAGAGGATCGAATGAACGCCCACGACACGCTGAACCGCTACATGGGCGAGTGCCCGCTGATCGCCATCATCCGCGGGGTCACGCCAGGCGAGGTCGAGGCGATCGGCGACGCCGTCCGCGACGGCGGCATCCAGATCATCGAAGTGCCCTTGAACTCGCCCGATCCGCTGCACAGCATCGAGCGGCTCGCGATGCGGTTCGGCGAGGAGATGCTGGTCGGCGCCGGCACCGTAGTCGATCCCGCCGATGTGGCACGCGTGCGCGACGCCGGGGGCCGCCTGATCGTTGCGCCCAACAGCAATCCCGACGTGATTTCGGCCGCGGCCGCCGCCGGGCTGGTGTCCAATCCCGGCTATTTCACGCCGTCGGAGGCGTTCACGGCGATCCGCGCCGGTGCCACCGCGCTCAAGCTTTTCCCCGCGGAAGGCGGAAGCCCGGCCCTGCTCAAGGCACATCTCGCGGTGCTTCCCAAAGATGTGCAGGTCCTGGCGGTCGGCGGCATCAAGCCGGACAATATGCGTCCCTGGCTCGACGCCGGCGCCGCCGGCTTCGGGCTAGGCGGCGGGCTCTACAAGGCGGGACAATCGGCGGCCGAGACGCTCGACAAGGCGCGCGCCTATGTCGCCGGCCTGCGCCCATGAAGCCGATCAGCATCGCCATCATCGGCTTCGGCAAGATCGCCGCCGACCAGCACGCGCCGTCGATCGAGGCAAACGACCGCTTCGATCTCGTCGCGTCCTCGAGCCGCTCGGGGCAAGGCGTGGCGCGCACCTTCACCGACTGGCGCGCAATGATCCGCGGCGTCGAGGGCCTCGAAGCGGTGGCGATCACCACGCCGCCGGGGCCGCGCTTCGAGATCGCGCGCGAGTGCATCCTGGCGGGGCTCCACTGCCTGCTCGAAAAGCCCCCGACGGCCGGGCTCGCCGAAATCGCCGAGCTCGATTGCCTGGCCCAGGCGCAAAAGGTGAGTCTCTACACCACCTGGCACGCGCAGCATCATGCGACCGTCAAGGCGGCCGCCCGCGTGCTCGCCGGCAAGCGCATCAAGTCGCTCGAAATCCTGTGGCACGAGGACGTGCACAAATGGCACCCGGGCCAGCAATGGATCTGGCAACCGGGCGGGTTCGGCGTTTTCGACCCCGGCATCAACGCTTTCTCGATTGCCACCAAGATCTTTCCCGGAGGCCTGTTCGTCCAGTCCGCCGAGTTTCAGGTGCCAGCGAACGCCCAGACTCCCATTGCCGCCGACATCATTTTCTCGAGCCCCGAAGCCGACGGGCCGCTCCGCGCCAGCCTCGATTGGCGGCGCAGCGAAGGCGAGGAATGGACGATCGCGGTCGAGACCTCGAACGGCGTGTCGCTGCGGCTCGAGGATGGCGGATCGAAGCTGGTGTTGGACGGGAAAGCGCAGAGCGACGACGGTCCCGGCGAATATCCCGACATCTACCGCACCTTCGCCGACCTGATCGACGAGCGCCGAAGCCTGGTCGATGTCGCGCCCTTCCGGCTGGTCGCCGATTGCCTTCTTCTCGCCCGCACCACGCAAGTCGACCCGATCACCATGTAATGGAGCAAGTTGGATGCCGGCGCATTGAAGCCCCAGGTGCCGGACCAGCTGCGTAGCGGTGAAACCTGCCGGCCGCGGGACATGGACGTGGACCAGCCGATAACCGACGAATTGAACCGTGCCGACCAGGCTTTTGCCGGCAACCGCCTGTTATCGACCTTCTCGCCCGAGGCGCGGGCGCTGATCGAGCCGTTCGGCGAGATGCAGGAGCTGGCCACCGGCGAGGTCGTGCTGATGCGCGGAGAGCAGGTCCGCTCGACCCTGTTCCCGGTCGGCGAGACGATGATCTCGATGACCGTCCAGTTGTCGGGCGGCCGAACCGCGGAAGTCGCGTCGATCGGCCGCGAAGGTGCGGTCGGCGGAATCGTCAGCTGCGGCCACGCGCCGGCCTATGCCCGCGCCGAGGTGCTCGTGCCTGGGCCCGCCCTTCGCGTGCCGATGCAGGCGATCGAGGATGCCAAAAACCGCTCGCCGTTCATCGCCAACCTGTTTTGCCGCTATTCTGACTATCTGCTGGCGCAGGTCATGCAGTCGGCGGTGTGCAACGTTTATCATTCGATTCCTGAACGCGCCGCGCGGTGGCTCCTTCACGCTCAGGATCGCGCCGGCGACCGGATCGACCTCACCCAGGAGGCCTTTGCCGGGCTACTCGGCGTGCAGCGCACGACAGTCAACGCGGTCATCCGGGAGCTAGTGTCGGAGGGGCTGATCGCGACCGGACGCGGCCGGATCAGCATCACCGACCGGGCCGGCCTCAAGCGCCGCGCCTGCGAATGTTACGAGCGGCTGGCCGAGCATTTCACCGCGGTGATCGGCACCAGCGGCCGCGGAACGGCCTAGCTCGCGAGCCTCCAGCCGAGTGTCTCGCCGGCATGGAACGGCACGAGGCCGTCGATCTCGTCCGGCACGGTCACCGCCGCGCGCTCGAGCGTCACCGTTTCCTCGTTGACCGGCAGTCCGTAAAAGCGCGGACCATTCACGGACGCGAACGCCTCCAATCGGCCAAGCGCCCCATCCTCGTCGAACACGGTCGCATAGCTTTCCAGCGCGAATGGGGCGTTGAAGATGCCGGCGCAGCCGCAGGCGCTTTCCTTCGCCTCGCGCGCATGCGGCGCGCTGTCGGTGCCGAGGAAGAATTTGGCGCTGCCGGAGGTCGCCGCCTTGCGCACGGCGAGGCGGTGCCGTTCGCGCTTGGCAACCGGCAGGCAGTAAGCGTGGGGCCTGAGGCCGCCGGCAAAGATCGCGTTGCGGTTGAGCAGCAGGTGCTGCGGAGTCACCGTCGCGCCGATATTGTTGCCGGCCGTCTCGACGAACTGGACCGCGTCGGCGGTGGTGATGTGCTCGAAGACGATCTTCAGCGCCGGGAAGTCCCGCGCCAGGGGTTGCAGCACGCGCTCGATGAACACCGCCTCGCGGTCGAACACGTCGACTTGGGGATCCGTCACCTCGCCGTGGACGCACAGCACCATACCGATCGTCTCCATGCGCGCCAGTGCCGGGTAGATTTTGCGGATGTCGGTCACGCCCGACGCGCTGTTGGTCGTCGCGCCTGCGGGGTAGAGCTTGGCCGCGACCCACACGCCCTCGTCGAAGCCGCGCGCGATCTCGTCCGGGTCCGCCTGGTCAGTCAGATAGCAGGTCATGAGCGGCGTGAAGCCTGGCGCCGTCGCCTCGAGGATGCGCTTGCGATAGTCGCGCGCCGCTTCGACCCCGGTCACTGGCGGCACCAGATTGGGCATGACGATCGCGCGGGCGAACTGCCGCGCGGTCCACGGCGCGACGCGCTTCAGCATCTCCCCATCGCGCATGTGCACGTGCCAGTCGTCGGGCTTGCGGATGGTCAGCGTTTGCGATGCCACGAATGGCTCCCTAGCTAAGGCGCATGCCCGCGACCACCCTCGACGACCGCGCCGTGATTCGCCTTTCCGGAGATGATGTGCGCGGCTTCCTCCAGGGCCTCGTCACCAGCGACGTCACGCGCGACCTGCCGGTGTGGACGGCCCTGCTGACGCCGCAAGGCAAATGCCTGTTCGACTTCATGGTGTGGCCGGACGGCGACGACCTTCTGCTCGATTGCGAAGCCGCGGCGGCCGATGACCTCATCAAGCGCCTGGCGATGTACCGCTTGCGCCGGCCGATCACGATCGCCCGCGATGATTCGCTCGCGGTGCATTGGTCGCCGGCTGGTAGCAATGGCGTTCCCGACCCGCGCCTGCCCACGCTCGGCAATCGCTGGCTCGGCCCTGCCGACGATCCGGCGCAGGACTGGCTCGGGCATCGCCTGCGCCTCGGCGTCACGGAAGGCCGCGCCGAACTTGGCGACATTCTCTGGCTCGAGTGCAACGCCGCCGAGCTCAACGGCGTCAGCTTCACCAAGGGCTGCTTCGTCGGCCAGGAGAACACCGCCCGCATGAACTGGCGGCAGAAGGTCAACCGGCGGCTGGTGGTGGTGGAAACCGATGCGCCGGGACCTCGCGCACGCATCTTCTATCCTGATCTCGGTCTGGCGGTGGAGCACCGCCGGGTTGACGATCTCAGCGGCGCGCTTAGGCCCGACTGGCTGGCGGCAGCGCTTGAGCCAGCCGATGCGGGGCAGGAGCAATAACGAACCGATGAGCCGAATCCCGATGATTGTCGCCGCGGCGAGCCTGTTCGCCGGGGCCGCCCCGGCCGCGGCTGCCACGAACGCCGATGCCGCGGTGCGGCGGATCGTCGCCAGTCAATCCTATCGCGCCGCCGCCGCCGATTTCGACGCGAAGCACGAACAGTGGGTCGCGGACATCGTCAAGATCACCGAGATCCCGTCGCCGCCCTTCAAGGAACAGGCGCGGGCCCGGGCGTTCGCGGACATGCTGCGCGCGCGCGGCCTCGATCCCAGGATCGATGCGGAAGGCAATGTCCTCGCCCTGCGCAAGGGCACCCAGCCGGGGCCCGTCACGGTCGTCGCCGCACACCTCGACACCGTGTTCCCCGAAGGCACGGACGTGAAGGTCAGGCGCGACGGCACGCGGCTGAGCGCCCCGGGGGTCGGCGACGACAGCACCGGCCTCGCCACCTTGCTGTCGCTGGTCGACGCGATGAACGCCGGCAAGATCCGCACGCGCAGCGACATATTGTTCGTCGGCGACGTCGGCGAGGAGGGGCTCGGCGACCTGCGCGGCGTCCGCTACCTGTTCGAGAAAGGCGAGTACAAGGGCCGCGTCCACGCCTTCTTCTCCCTCGACGGCAGCGGCCTCACCTCGATGACGACCGGCGGCACCGGCTCGAAGCGTTATCGCGTGACCTTCAACGGGCCAGGCGGCCACAGCTATGGCGCGTTCGGCATCGTCAACCCGATGGTCCCGCTCGCGACGACGGTCACCGAGCTTTACAAAATTGGCGTACCGGCGAACCCAAAGACCACCTACAGCGCCAGTGTCGTCGGTGGCGGGACCTCGGTCAACGCGATCCCGAGCACTGTCTGGCTTGAGGTCGACATGCGCTCGGCGAGCGCCGCCGAGCTCGCAAAGCTTGAAAAGCAGTTCCTCGCCATCGTGCCGCGCGCCGTAGCGGCGGAAAATGCCGCGCGCTCGACGCGGGTCGGCAGCATCTCGGTCGATATCAAGCCGATCGGCGACCGTCCCGCCGGCCATACGCCCGACGACGCCGACATCGTGCGCTTCGCCGAGGCGGCCTATCGCGCCGAAGGGATCGCGGTCAGCAAGGAGACCTCGTCGACCGACTCCAATATGCCGATGAGCCTCGGCATCCCCGCGATCACCATGTCGCGCGTGGTGAAGTCGTTCGGCGCGCATTCGCCGGCCGAATGGGTCGACGTCGAGAAGGCGCCCAACGTCAAGCTCAAGCGAATCCTGCTCGCGACCATCCTCGCGACCGCGGGTGTGCCCTAGTTCAGGCGCGCGCTCGCGGCCGCCGCGCTAGCCGGACTAGCGAATAGATGGCGATTCCCGCCCAGACGACGTTCATCGCCGCGTTGGGAATCGCGCCATGCCACCAGCTGTTGATCACGAACCCCGTTGCGCCGCCCAGATTCATCGCCTGGTAGGCGAGCGACCGGCTGCCGAGCTTGCCAATCGACAGCAGGAAATAGGCGAGCAGGATCAGCGCCGCGCCGGCCCAGCCGGCGACCTCGATAGCGATTTCGATGGCGCTCAATGGGTCGCGAGCTTCCTCAGGACGTAGTGCAGAATGCCGCCGGAGCGGAAATATTCGAGCTCGTTGTAGGTGTCGATGCGGCAGCGCGCGGTGAAGCTGAACTCCTCGCCGCTGTCGCGCGTGACCTTCACCTCGACATCCTGGCGCGGCTGGATTCCGGCGACTCCGTCGATCGTATATTTCTCCTTGCCGTCGAGGCCGTAGGTCACGGCATTCTCGCCGTCATGGAACTGCAGCGGAAGCACGCCCATGCCGACCAGGTTCGAGCGGTGGATGCGCTCGAAGCTCTCGGCGATGACGGCGCGGACGCCGAGCAGGACGGTGCCCTTGGCCGCCCAGTCGCGCGAGCTGCCGGTGCCATATTCCTTGCCCGCGACGACCACCAGCGGCCGGCCATCGTGCTTGTAGAGCATCGCCGCGTCGTAGATCGGCATCACCTCGCCGGTCGGCGCGTAGCGGGTGAAGCCTCCCTCGACGTTATCGAGCATGCGGTTCTTGATGCGGATGTTGGCGAAGGTGCCGCGCATCATCACTTCGTGGTTGCCGCGGCGCGAGCCGTAGCTGTTGAACTCGCCGCGGGTGACGCCGTTCTCGACGAGGTAGCGCCCGGCCGGGCTGTCGGGCTTGATCGCGCCGGCGGGCGAGATGTGGTCGGTCGTGATCGAATCGCCGAAGATGGCGAGCGGCCGTGCGCGGTCGATGTCGGCCGGGGGCACCGGTTCCATCGTCATACCGGTGAAATAAGGCGGGTTCTGGATGTAGGTCGAATGCGCCGGCCAGCTGTAGGTGTCTCCCCCGGTCACCGCGATGTCCCGCCACCGATCGTCGCCATGATAGACGTCGGCGTAGCGGCGGCGGAACATCTCCGAATGGACGTGGGCGTCGATCAGCGAGCGGATCTCCTCGTTCGACGGCCAGATGTCCTTGAGATAGACCGGCTCGCCATTGAACGCGGTGCCGAGCGGCTCGTTGACCATGTCCGAGCGGACGGTCCCCTTGATCGCATAAGCGACCACCAAAGGCGGCGAGGCGAGATAATTGGCGCGGCAGTCGGGCGACACGCGGCCCTCGAAATTGCGGTTGCCCGAAAGCACGCTGGCGGCGACCAGGTCGTTGTCGTTGATCGCCTTGCTGATCGCCTCAGGCAGCGGGCCCGAATTGCCGATGCAGGTCGTGCAGCCATAGCCGACGAGGTCGAAGCCGAGCGCGTTCAAATCCTCGCTGAGCCCGCTTTCGTCGAGGTAATCGGTGACCACCTGGCTACCGGGCGCGAGGCTGGTCTTGACCCACGGCTTTACCGTCAGCCCCTTGGCGCGCGCCTTGCGCGCAGTCAGGCCGGCGGCAATCATCACCGACGGGTTCGATGTGTTGGTGCAGCTGGTGATCGCCGCGATCGCGACGTCGCCGTTGCCGAAATCATAGTCCGCGCCTTCGACGGCGACCCGTGGCTCATCACCCTTGCGGTAGATGTCGTCGAGATCGATGTTGAACTGATCGTCGACCTCGCTCAGCAGCACGCGGTCCTGCGGGCGTTTGGGTCCGGCCAGCGACGGCTCGATCGTGCTCATGTCGAGCTCGAGCGTGTCGGTGAACAAGGGCTCGGGCGTGTCGGCGCCCCGCCACATGCCCTGCTCCTGCGCATAGGCGCGCACCAGCGCGATCTGCTGCTCGTCGCGGCCGGTCAGCCTGAGATAATCGAGCGTGCGTTCGTCGACCGGGAAGAAGCCGCACGTCGCGCCATATTCCGGCGCCATGTTGCCGATTGTCGCGCGGTCGGCGAGCGGGAGATTGTCGAGACCGGGACCGTAGAATTCGACGAAGCGGCCGACCACGCCCTTCTGGCGCAGCATCTGGGTGACCGTCAGCACGAGGTCGGTCGCGGTGATCCCCTCGCGCAACTCGCCCGACAGGCGGAAGCCGACCACTTCCGGGATCAGCATGCTGATCGGCTGGCCGAGCATCGCGGCCTCGGCCTCGATCCCGCCGACGCCCCAGCCGAGCACGCCGAGGCCGTTGACCATCGTCGTATGGCTGTCGGTTCCGACGAGCGTGTCGGGGTAGGCGACGGTTTCGCCATTCTGGTCCTGGCCGGTCCACACAACCGCGGAAATATGCTCGAGGTTGACCTGGTGGCAGATCCCGGTTCCGGGCGGCACCACCTTGAAATTGCGGAACGCCTGGCTGCCCCACTTGAGGAATTCGTAGCGCTCGCCGTTGCGCCGATATTCGAACTCGACATTTTTCTCGAACGCGCGTGGATTGCCGAACTCGTCGACCATCACGCTATGGTCGATCACCAGGTGGACCGGGACCAGCGGATTGATCTTCTGCGGATCGCCGCCGAGCTTGGCCATCGCATCGCGCATGGCGGCCAGGTCAACGACCGCGGGAACGCCCGTGAAATCCTGCATCAGGACGCGCGCGGGGCGGTACTGGATCTCGCGATTGATGCGCCGTTCCTTGAGCCAGTCGGCCATTGCCTGGAGGTCGTCGCGCGTGACCGTCTTGCCGTCCTCGAACCGCAGCAAATTCTCGAGCAGGACTTTCATCGAGAAGGGCAGGAGCGAGACGTCACCGAGCGTAGCGGCTGCCTTGTTGAGCGAGAAATAAGCGTAGGTTTTGCCCTGCACTTCGAGAGTCGAGCGGGTGTGGAGGCTGTCCTGGCCGGTGGGGATCATCGCTATCTTTCTGGGGCTGCGTTCTACATGGGAGCCGCGGCGCGCTTAGCAACCCGCTTCAGGCGCCGCAAACTGTCGGCTGGAAAACCAGATCTTGCGCTCAATGGAACGAGTGTTGCGGCGGATCGGTGCCATGGGAGTGGCATTGGTGACGCTTACGCAATAAATAAGGTTAACAGAGGAACGAGGAATCCAAATTGACTCGCGATCATGATTATTTCCGCCGCCGGGCGGCCGAAGCGCGCGCCGCTGCCTGCTCGAAGGACGAGCCGGAACGGGTCGAAGTCGCGGGTGAGCTGGCGCTCGCTTATGCCGCTCTGGCGCGGCGCCGCGCGGCCCTTGTCGCGGCGGCCGACGAACGCCCGGCGATCCCGCTCAGCCAGCCGGTTTGACGCGCCCTAAATCCAGCCGCGCTTCTTGAAATAGAGATAGGGCCCGACCGCGCTCGCCAACATCAGCAGCAGCGACGCCGGATAGCCGTAATGCCACCCGAGTTCCGGCATGTAGTGGAAATTCATGCCGAAAATGCCGGCGATCAGGGTCGGCGGCAGGAACACCACCGCGGCCCAGCTGAACAATTTCATCGCCGCATTCTGCTCGATGCTGATCAGGCCGAGCGAGGCGTCGAGGAGGAATTGGAGGTTGTCGGAGAGGAAGCTCGCATGCTCGCTGAGCGAGGTTGCGTCCGTGCTCATGCTGGCGACATAATGCCTGAGTTCGGCGTTCGCTTCCAGGTTCACGCGCGGTGACCCCGAGAGGAAGCTTAGCATGCGCATCGTACTGAGGCTCGAATAGCGAATCTTCGTGAGCAGTGTCTGCGTCCGGCCGATGCGGGTCAGCAGGGCAGTCAGCCGCGCCGCCGGGATCCGCCGCTGGTCCATGTCCTTGCGGAAGATGTGGGACGAGATCTGCTCGATATCGCCACTCACCGCTTCGAGCTCGTCGGCTA
>Ga0207657_10005592_pt1 | contig 13126 bp, 9 predicted proteins | sample KBSC33metaG_FD_184316 | JGI IMG/M metagenome (GOLD analysis project Ga0207657, IMG submission 184316) | Corn rhizosphere microbial communities from Kellogg Biological Station, Michigan, USA - KBS C3-3 metaG (SPAdes) (version 2) | ecosystem: Host-associated > Plants > Roots > Rhizosphere > Soil ...
GCGTGCCGCGCGAACGGTTGGAACATACCCGACCCTGGCGGGCCTATTTCGTCCTCAATAGCGGTTATTTTGCCAAAAGCGGTGCGGGCGCATAGGTCGGGTTTCAGGACCAAAAAACAGGCTGCGGTCCGAATAGCCCGGCGGCTGCGCTGGCGCTGGCGACGGTGCCGGCGGCGGGGGCGACGGCGCGGATGGATCGCGCTGAGGTGTTTCAAACCAGATTTCCCGGCTGCTCTCAAAAGCCTTTTGGATGGCCGGCGTGAGCCAGGAGCGATCCTTGGCTTCAGAAAAACCTAGGATGGTGACCTTGGCGCCGCCTCTCTCGACCTGCCACAGAATGGGGCGGGAAGTGTCTGCGGCCGAGGCGCCGCCTGTCAGGAGAGCAAAAGAAAATCCGCCGCCTGCCAGCAGCGCTTCGCGTCTGTCGATTGGCATGGCATCCCCGCTTTGTGATTGCGGCGATATCAACCGATGATGCCTGAACGGCGCATGAATGCGCGCCCCTATGACGGATATGTAATCAAGCCGGGTGAAGCGGCGGGACTACTTGTTTTCCTTACGCCACGCCGCATAGCGCGCCTTGGTTTCTTCATTGGGCGGATAGAGGCCCGGCAGCGGCACGCCCTTATGCACTTCGTTGATGATCCAGCCTTCCTGGATTTCCTGCTCGGCCGCTTCTTCGACGACGGCCGCCAGCATCGCCTGTGGGATCACCACCGCGCCGTCGCCATCCGCGACAATCCCGTCGCCGGGGAAGATCGCGATGCCGCCGCAGGCGATGGGCTCCTGCCAGTTGATGAAGGTCAGGCTGGCGACCGAAGCCGGAGCCGCCGCGCCGGCGCACCAGACCGGCAGGCCGGTGGCCAGCACGCCTTCCATGTCGCGCATCACGCCGTCGGTGATCAGGGCGCCGACCTTGCGCTTGGCCATGCGGGCGCAAAGAATATCGCCGAAGATGCCGGCATCGGTGACGCCCATGGCGTCGGCCACCGCGATCACGCCTTCTTCCATCGCCTCGATGGCGGTGCGGGTGGAGATGGGCGAGGCCCAGCTGGCCGGCGTCGCCAGATCCTCGCGCGCCGGAACAAAGCGCAAGGTGAAGGCCGATCCCGCCACACGCTTCTGCCCCGGTTGCTTGGGAAAGGCGCCGCGCAGCCAGACATTGCGCAGGCCTTTTTTCATCAGGACGGTGGTGAGGGTGGCGGTGGAAATGCCTTCAAGGATTTTTCTGGTGCTGGCGTCCATGGCGGTCCCCCGAATAAAAACGTTTGCCTATTTGGTGTCCGGAAGCGCGAAAATCGCGAACACATCGCCGAAGATCGGGCGGCCGTCATTGTACATCAGGATCTCGCCGCCGTGACAGCCGCTGGCGCCGACCGCGACATACTGCACGCCCTTGATCTTGTAGGTGATGGGCGGGGTGCAGACGCCCATGCCCAGCGAATAATGCCATAGCTTCTCGCCTGTCTTGGCGTCGAAGGCGTTGAAATCGCCCGTCATCTCGCCGGCAAAGACCAGGCCGCCCGCGGTCGCCAGCACGCCGCCATACATCGGGCGGCTGGACTTGTACTGCCAGGCCAGCGCGCCGGTTTCGGTGTCGATGGCGGTGAAGGTGCCGCTGGGCGCAAGCTTGTCGAGGTTCACCGCCATGTTGCCGCCGCTATACTGGCCGGCGATCGGCGTGCCGGGCTTGTAGATCTCGGGCAGCGGCCGGTTGAGCACGAAGTCGTGCACCTCGTTGATGCCCATGGTGTAGAAATATTTGGTCTGGGGCGAGAAGGCCGGCGGCGACCACATCGCGCCGCCCTTGCTGCCGGGCAGGATCGACAGCGGCGTGCTGGACAGCGGCTTCATGAAATTCTCATTCACCGTCACGAAGGGCGGGGATTTGCGGATCAGCTTGCCGGTCAGCCGGTTGACGATGAAGAGATTGCCGACCTTGCCGGCCTCCGCTGCCGCCGGAACGATCTTTCCCTTTTCGTCGATGGTATCGAACAGCACCACCGGGGCGCAGGCGTCATAGTCCCAGATATCGTGGGCGACCTGCTGGTACCACCATTTCAATTTGCCGGTGCGGGAGTCGATGGCGACGATGGAGTCGGTATAGGCATTGTCGCCCTTGCGGCTGGTGCCATCCAGATCGGGATTGGGATTGCCGGTGGCGAACAGGATCAGATTGTTCTTTGGATCGATGGCGGGCGTGTTCCACACCGAGCCGCCGCCATATTTCCAGCTGTCGCCGCTCCAGCTCTTGCCGCCGGGCTGGTCGGGCGCGGCGGTGGTGTTGAAGCGCCACACCAGCTTGCCGGTACTCGCGTCCAGCGCTTCCAGGAAACCGCGCGTTGGCCATTCCGCACCCGCATTGCCCACCAGAATCATGCCGTTGAAGGCGATGGGTGCCATAGTGAAGGAATAGAAATAGGCCGGCTGGGGCAGGGCGTTGGCGTGATCGGTTTTCCAGATTTCCTTGCCGGTGCGCGCGTCCAGCGCAACGACATGGCCGTCGAGCTGGGCCACGAATACCTTGCCGTAAGCCACCGCCACGCCGCGCGCCTGCTGGCCGCAGCACAGATTGGCGTAACCCAGCTTGGGCGAATAGGCCCAAAGCTGCTTGCCGGTGATGGCGTCATAGGCGTGGACATTATTGTCGCCGGTTTCCAGATAGAGCACACCGTCGACTTCGATCGGCGTCATTTCGGTGGTCTTGGTGATGCCGGTCTGGATGATGGCGGTGGGACGCAACTGCCGGACATTGGATTTGTTGATGTCGGTGAAAGGCGAGAAGCGCTGATTGTCGTAGGTCCGGCCATGCAGGATCCAATCGTCCGAGCGGTCGGACTCCAGCATCATCGCGTCGTTGATATCGACCTTCTGGGTCACCGGTTGCATCTGGAAGGAGCCGGGATTGGCCGTCGGCGCGCCATAGCTGACGGGGTTGGTCCCCTCGGTCGCCCGCCCGCCGATCGGCGCGGCGGCTTCACCGGCGCTGCCCACGGGCGCGGATGATTTTGCGGCCGGTATATTCGTCTGCCCCAGTGCACTGCCGCACAGGCCCAGGCATACCGCCGCCAGGATCGCGGATCTCTTCATGATGTTCTCCGCAAGACTGGCTTAAGGCGTGACCTTGGCGTCCAGGCCCGCCGCGCCCTTGGCCAAGGCCGCGCTGCCGGCGGGATAACCGTTCTGCTGCAGGATATAGGCGGTCACGGCATTATTGTCTTCCGGCTTGAGCGAGCCGGGGTCCGATTGCGGCATGGTGTTGACGATGACGTCCAACAGCGTTTGCACTGTCAGGCTTTGCGCTGCAGCCATTTCGCCAAATACCGCCCCCTTGAGCGCGGGCGCCGCGACGCCTTCCATCTGCGCGCCATGGCAGGCGGAACAAGCCTGGGAATAGACGGCCGCGCCGGCGGTGGCCTGCTCGGCGGTATAAAGAGCGGGCTTGGCCGGCTGGGCACCCGCGGCCAGCGGGTTGGCGGCAAGCAGGGCGGCGGCGGAAAGCAGCAGAAGCGAGCGTTGCATGACGGATCCCTAGACCTTTTCTTTTATCGCGGCAGGATAACGATTAGCCCGCTTGTTGGCTAGCTAAGGGTCCGGGAACCCGCGAATGGCGCTCACTTTATGAGCGCTTTCAACTCCTTCAGGCCTTCGGCAAAGGAGACTTGCGGCGTCCAGCCCAGCATGGATTTGATCCTGGAAATGTCGGCCAGGGTAATGGCGGCGTCGCCCTTGCGAGCCTGGGTATGGATCTGGCGGGGCGAGATCATGTCCGCCAGTTCCTTGACGGAAATATTCTCGCCGCTGCCGACATTGAAAGTCTCGCCGCGCAGCGAGCTTTGGAAGGCGGCGATATTGGCGGTCACCACATCGCGCACATGGATGAAATCGCGCCTTTGGCTGCCGTCGCCATGAATTTCCAGCACGTGATTGTCGGCATGACGGCGCAGGAAGATTCCCAGCACCAGGGCATAGGCGCCGGTCTCGGGCTGGCGCGGGCCATAGACATTGAAGTAGCGCAGCACCAGGCAGGGCAGATCGAAATCCTGGTCGAACAACAGGCAATATTGCTCGCCCACCCGCTTGGTCAGGCCGTACATGTTCAGCAGGTCCGGCGGATCGCTCTCGCGATGGGGCGGGGGACGGTTGCCGTAATACGTCGAAGAGCCGCTATAGATAAAGCGTTTCACGCCGGCATCGCGGGCGGCCAGCAGCATGTTCTGGGTGCCGACAATGTTGGAGCCGGTGCAAATGTCGATCTGTTCCTGCGAGGGGCCGGAGCGGGACATGGCGGCGCAATGAAACACGCCATCCATGCCGGCGGCGGCGCGCCGGCAGGTGGCGATGTCGCGAATATCGCCTTCGATGAACTCCGCCGCGGACGGCACCGCCCGGCGATCGCCATAGATCAAGCTGTCCAGCACCCGGACTTTATAACCGCGCGCCAGCAATCCTTCCGAAAGATGGCTTCCGATAAATCCGGCACCGCCGGTGACCAGCACATTTGTCATGGCGCGTTCTTATCCCGGTACAGGCTCTGAAAGAATGAGAGATCTTCCATAGTATTAATGCCGCGCGCCTCGGTGGCGTCCGCCACCTCCAGCGCCGTCATGGTCCAGCCCTGCGCCGAAAGGAAAGGCAAGAAGGGCAGGAAATTGATTTCGCCGGTGGCGGAGCCGCGCGCGGCATCGGCCAGATAGCGCTCCCAGGCCTGGGTCAATCCCGCCGTTCCCAGCAGAAAGGTGCCGACATCCGAAAAGCCGTTGGCGGCGGTCTGGTCGCCCTCGCGGCTTTGCAACACTTTGACAAGACGGGCCCCGTCAAAAACATATTCGACATAGGGCCGCGCCATGCGCACGACCGGCAACACCCCATGACGGATTGGTGACGAAAGCGCGGCCAGGGTGCGCTGCAATGTGGCGGTGGATACGAACACCTGGTCGCCCCATACGATCAGCACCGCGTCAAACCGGCTCCACACCGCGCCGGCGCCGAAGATCGCGTCGCCCATGCCCAGCGGCACCGGCTGGATGCTGCGGGAGACATTGGGCGGCAAAGGCGGAAAAGCCTCGGCGCCGTCCGGTGAAAGCACCAAATGGATATGGTCCACCAGCGGCGCCAGCTTGGCATGCAGGATCGACCAGATAGTCTGTTGTTCCGTCAGAGGCGCGAGAATTTTGGGCGCATCGGTACCCAACCGGCTGCCGCGGCCCGCGGCTGGAATGAGAGCACAGACGCTCATGATGAAAACAGCGCCATCAGATTTCGCAGGCCCCGCCGCACCCGCCAGTTGGGATCGGTGAAGCCGGAGAAGGTGCGGTACAGGACCGGCAGCTCCGCGACCTCGACGCCCTGGCGGATCAGCTGACGCACGATCGCCAGCGGCGCGGCGTCCGGAATGTCGCGCAAGCCGGTCAGCGCCTCGCGGCGAAAGACGCGCAAGCCCGTCAACGGATCGGAGAAGATCACCCCGGTGCGGAAATAAAACAGCATGCTGAGAAAAAATGCCGCCGCCTTGCCCAAGGCATAGAGCAGGCGTCTTTCGCCATAGGCGGCGCGGACCGAGGTGATGAACTGGCGCCGGCTCTGGGTGCGCGATCCGAACACGCCGCCCAGCGAGCGCTGCTGTTCCAGCAGGCGGATGATGGCCTGCACGTCGGTGAAGCGGTAGGCGCCGTCGCCCGTCATCAGCACCAGGTAATCGGACGTGCCGCCGCGCAGCCAGTCGCGGAAATAGGCGATTTCGGGAAACAGGCCGCCCAGATGGGATGTCGCGACGGGCGGATGTTGCTGGGTCACGCGATTGAGGGTGAGATGCGCCGCCGTGCCCCCCCAGTCGGCTTCCAGGAATTCTTCCACCAGCTCTTCGCTGGCGATGGAACGGCCCAGAATATCGACAAAGATTTCCAGGCTCGGTTGGGCGCGGCGCGCCCGCAGTCCCAGTGCGGTATCCGCCACGGCCGCGCCGCTATGCACATGGGGCCGCACGGGAGTGGCCAGGGACCGGCGGACCAGCCCGGCGCCACGATAACTGTCGCCGGTCAACGCGCCTTGCGGCAGCACGCTATTCTCATGCAGCAGGATATGGGTCAGGGACGCGCCATAGTGCAGGGCGCGGTCGGCGATATCGCTGGCGGTCAAATCCTGGATGTCGTTGTCGCTTTCCAGATTCATCACCAGGGCCTTGACCGGGGCGGGCGCGGCCATCAGCGCGGCCCCGGCGATGCGATAGCTGGGAAACAGCGAGGAGTGCTGGGTGCCTGGGCCATAAAGAATGATATCGGCGCCCGCCAGAGCCTCCGCCGCCGCTTGGGACAGTTTGGGCACCGCGTCGCGCGCCGCCAGCCAGGCTTGCTTGCCGGCAAGATCGAGCGCTTCGACAGACTGTATCTCTTCGGGAGTCAGCGGCTGTTCCAGCAAATAAAGATCGCCGATGGGAGAAGGAGATTGCGTCCCCACAATGGCGGCCTCATTGGCCAGCAAGCTGCCATCCTGTTTCAGGCCGGCCAGCACGCGGTTCTGTTGCTCGCCCACATTCAGCAGGCGGGCGCGGCTGCCAACCAATTCGCTCACCGTGGCGGCGGCGGCATTGAAGTCGCTGTTCTTTTCCAGATAGGCGCCCGCGAAGACGAGATTGCCCAGCGAACAATCGCGATAGTCGAAGTCCCGGCCGGCGGCATGGTCGAAGAAGCGCGCCAGCAGCGCGCGCATCGCGCTGTGCGGCGGCAATTGCGCGAACCAGCCTTTCAGCGGCTCCTCCAGCGGCGCCGGATCGCCGCTTTGGGCATAGCGCGCCAGCGCATCGGTTGCGCCTTGCAGGCGGTATTCCATCAGGCTCTTCAGCGCGTACTGGGACTGGGAATAGTTGCCGAACAGATAGGACAGGTTCTTGCGGAAATCCGACGGCCCCAGCATGCCGGGAATGAAATTGCGCAACGCCCCGGTCGACAGGCCATCGTCATAGGCATTGACCAGCAAGGTGAGATCCACATCGCTTTGACGCAGCAGGGCGCGGATGATGGTGGCGCTGCCGCGCCCTCCGCAGAACAGAACGATGCGTGTGCTCATGGCCCGGGCCGGATCAGAATATTCAAGCGCAGCAGCAATTGCCGCAGGGCTATATACATCACAAACAGAAAGCGGTGTGCCGCGCCGCGCATCAGCTTCATGCTGCTGACGCCGGTGGTGCGCGGGCGATGCGCGATCTCGACCTCCACCGGCACGATGCCGCATTCCAGCAGCCGGGACGTGACTTCGGTGGAATAATTCATGCCTCTGGCTTCCAGCCCCAAGCCGCGCAAGGCCGGGCCCCACACCAGCTTGAAGGCGGAATTGAAATCCTTAAGCCGGCTGCCATGCACCAGGTTGCATGCCAGGCCGCTGGCCCAGCTGCCGAATTGCGCGAAGGCGGCATCTTTCTTTTTGCGGATACCGATGGCGGCTTTTGCACCCGACCGGCCCAGGGCTGTCAGCATGTCCGGCAGGTTCTCGATGGCGAATTGCCCGTCGGAATCCATCAGCAGCACCCAATCGCCCTTGGTTGCGGCAATCGCCGCCTTGAGAGCGGCGGCGGCGCCCTGGTTGCTGGCGAAATGCAGCGGGCGCAATTGCGGATAGGAGAGGGTCAGCCGGTCCAGTATGTCGCCGGTCGCATCCTTGCTGCCGTCGTTACAGATCACGATCTCGAATTCCGCCAGAGCGGCCTGTGCCGACAAAAATTTATGCCAGTCCGCGATCACGGCCTCGATGCCTTCGGCCTCGTTATAGGCGGGAGCCGCCAGTGACAGCCGGATGGGCAAGACCGGCCCGCTCATGCCTGGTTCAGCATGGCGACATAGGCCGTTTCCAGATTGCGGGTGAAGCGCGCGGTGTCGAACAGCGCCATGCCGTCCCTGCCGGATGTCAGCTTCAGGCGGATGGCCGCCAGCAGGTGGGGATCGCGCGCAAGCTTCAGAGCCAATGCTTCATATTCGGCCAAGTCCGCCGCGATCAGTTCGGGCACATTCGCGGCGGTCAGGATGCTTGCCGCCACCCGGGCGGGAAAGGATTTGCCCGGCATGGTGATCAGCGGCAGGCCCATCCACAGCGCGTCGCTGGCGGTGGTGTGGGCATTGTAGGGCAAGGTGTCGAGGAACAGGTCCGCCAGTTGCTGGCGCGCCAGATGTTTTTCCGGCGTGGTGCGGCCGGCAAAGATCAGGCGCTCGGGCGCAATGCCGCGCGCCGCTGCCTCTTTGCACAGATTGCCGCGGATGCTGGCATTGCCTTCCAGCAGCCAGAGCACACTGCCTTCCACCTCCTGCAGCAGGCGCATCCAGATGTCGAAGAGGGCAGGCGTGATTTTCCAATTGTGGTTGAAGCAGCAGAAAACAAAGCCGTTCTCCGGCAAGCCCGCCTCGGCGCGGCTGGGCCTTTCGGCCACGGCGCGCCGTGTATCCGTCACCCACAGCGTGTCCGGCAGGGCCGCGATTTTCTCGCTGAAGAAGCGATGCTGATCCGGCGGCACCACCAGATCATCGGCAATGATGTAATCGATAAAGCCGCTGCCCGAGGTGCCGGGATAGCCCATATATTTGACCTGGACCGGGCAGGGACGATGCGCCAGCACCCAGGGCCGCGCCCCGCTGGTATAGCCGCCCAGATCGACCGCGATGTCGATCTCCCATTCCCGCAGCAGCCTGGCGACATCGCTGTCGCTCTGCTGGCGCGCGTCGTGGAAACGGTGGAATGCTTTGATCAGCCGGGCGCGCATCGCGCTGCTGTCTTCAGGGCCGAAGGACACCGCAACAATCTCGAAACGATCCCGGTCGTGCCGCTCGAACATTTCCACCATCAGGGTGGCGGTGACATGCTCGTGAAAGTCGGCGGAAAGGTAAGCCACGCGGATCTTGTCATGGTTGTAGCGCGGTCCGGTCCATAGCGGAGCAAGCGGGCCGGGCCCCGCCTCGCGCACATAATTCTGCGAGCAGCGCAGCTGCAATTCGTTATCGTCCCAATATCCCATCAGCACAAAAGGCTGGATCAGCGACGTCCCTGCCTGGATTTCGGATTTGAGCCTATCGGCGAGCTTGGATGTGCGGTCCCAGTCGCCGATGGTCATGGCGGCATTGGCCAATCCGCTCAAGGCGCGCGGGTGGGCGGGATCAACGCCCAAGGCCCGCTCATAGCTGTCGAGCGCGTCCTGCGGCCGGTTGAGTTCGGACAAGGCGTTGCCGCGATTGTACCAGGCGTCGGCAAAGCCGGGCCGCAGCGCCAGGGCGCGATCGCTGTCAGCCAAGGCGTCGGAGAAACGCTTCAGGCTGAACAAGGCGGCAGAGCGGTTGTTCCAGGCTTCGGCATAATCCGGCTTCAGCGTCAGGGCGTTCTGATAACTCGTCAGCGCCTCGCCGATCTGTTTGAGGTCGAACAGAATGACGCCGCGGTTGTTCCAGGCCTCGGCAAAGCCGTTATGCACCTGGAGCGCCCGCTCCACGCTGGCCAGCGCCTCTTCCAGCCGTTTGAGGCCCCGCAATGCCAAGGCGCGGTTGTTGAGCGCGTCGGGAAAATTCGGCGCCAGAACCAGGGCGCGGTCATAATCGGCCAGCGCCTCCTGCGGACGGTCCAGGCTCGCCAGGACGATGGCGCGTGTGTTCAGGGCCTCCACATGGCCCGGCTGCAGCGCCAGGGCCCGTTCCGCGCTGTCCAAGGCCTGGTCCAACCGCCCCAGCTCATGCAGGACAAGGGCGCGCTTGGTCCAGGTGGCGAAATAATCGGGCTTGACCGCCAAAGCTTGGCCGTAGCTGGCCAGTGCTTCCTCCAGCCGTCCCTCCGCTCGCAGCACATTGCCCAGATTGGACAGGACTTCCGGTGCTCCCGGCCGCAGGGTCAGGGCGTTGCCCATCAAGGCAAGCGCCTCGCTGTTGCGTCCCTGCTGGGCGCGGACGACCCCAAGCATGTGATGCGCCATGGGTTCACCCGGGACGGTCGCCATCAGTTGCAGATAGAGACGTTCCGCATCCGCCAGCTTGCCAGTCTGGTGGAAGGCGATCGCCTGGTTGAGAAGGGCCTGCGGGTCCATGGCTGTTCTAGACAGTAAGTGGTTTTGCCCCGCAAGTCGTCCGGGCCCAACCCCGCGCGATGTGCCAACGCAATGTGCAACGGGCCCGTGGCCGCGGCGCCGGTCCCGCGCCGTTACGACATCGCGGCGTGCATGATCCGGCCGCTCCGCGTGGCGCGTTTTTCATCGGCGAAGGAAGCGAGATTCGATTCGCTGCAAAGCGCCAGCACCACTGGTTAAGCAAATATTTATATAGGCTTTTATTCGTTGCTGCACCGCAGCATAGGGCGTTGCATTTATGTGACTTTCTATCACTAGATGCGTTTGGCGAACGGCAAAAACCAAGTTTGCGCTCGATCTGTACACGACCACTCTGCTATCCAGCCTCCGAATTCGGCATCTTGCCGTGAAAACAACCGTCTCCAGGGGGACTATTCTATGAATTACGGTTTGACCAAGACCCGCGTACGCCTTGCAAGCGGCGCCGCCATTTTGGCGCTGAGCGCTGGCGCCGCGATGGCGCAAGAAGGTGTCGAACAGGTCGTTGTGTCCTCGACCCGCCTTCAAAGCGCGGGTTTTGACGCTCCGACGCCGACCACGGTGGTCAGCGCCGCGGACCTGGAAGCCCAGGCCAAGCCCAGCATCTTCGATGCCATCACCCAGTTGCCCGCCCTCCAGGGTTCGACGGGTGTCGGCTACAATACCGGCTCCACCACCACCGGCCTGATCGGCCTGTCGTCGCTTGGTCTGCGCGGCCTGTCGCCGCTGCGTACCCTGACCTTGCTGGACAGCCAGCGCGTGGTCGGCGGTAACTTCAACGGCGCGGTCGATGTCAGCCAGATGCCGCAGCTCCTGATCAAGCGCGTCGACGTCGTGACCGGCGGCGCCTCGGCTTCCTGGGGTTCGGATGCCGTTGCCGGTATCATCAACTTCGTCACCGACACCAAGTTCGAAGGCTTCAAGTTCAACGCCCAGGCCGGCCTTTCGACCTATGGCGATTCGGGCAACATCATGTTCCAGACCGCGGCGGGCACCAGCTTTGCCGGCGGCCGTGGCCACTTCGAAATCGCGGGCGAATATGCCTATAACGACGGCCTGCTGCCGCGTTATCCGGTTGCCCAGCAGCACAGCGCGCAGCCCAATATCGGCGGCCGCACCCTGGCCCGCCAGTCGGGCATTCTGTCCTATGGCGCCGACGGTACCGGCGCTGCCGCCGCGCCGGCCGGCCAGCCGCGTTCCAATTACTTCAACATCGTCCAGGGCACCCAGTCGGCTGCTTACGGCCTGATCCAGTCCGGTCCCCTGGCTTTCACCACCTTTGACAATAATGGCCGCCCGGTTCCGTATGACCTGGCCGGCACCTGCTTCAAGACCGCCACCAACACCTTGGGCGGTGGCCTCAACGGTTCCTGCGCCGGTACCCCGTCCGATCCGGGCAACCAGAACGACTCCAAGCAGTTCACCCAGGGCCTTTATGACCCGCTGCTGCGCGGCAACATCTATGCCCGCGTCTCCTACGATCTCACCCCGACCACCAATATCTATGCCACCCTGGTTTATGGCCTGACCCCCACCGAGAATATTCCGGCCCAGGGCAACTCGTCCAAGAACGGCATGGTCATGCGTTGCGATAACGCCTACCTGTACCAGACCTTTGCCGGCACGGCGTTTGGCGTTTCGGGCGCGACCCCCGGCGCCTTTTCAGCGGCTTGCGCCACGTCTCTGGGCACCAATGCGCCGGCGGCTTCCACCTTCACCTACGGTTCGGACTGGGCCAACATCCCCACCGACCAGCTGATGTTCCTGCTGCGCACCATGCGCCGCTACGTCGTGGGCGGCGATGGCAGCTTCGAGCTGTTCGGCAAGGACTGGAACTGGAGCAGCTACTTCCAGCACGGCGAAACCGACACCAGCATCAAGATCTACAACATGCCGCTCTCGGGCGCGCCGGTTGTGACGGTTGGCACGACGACTGGCACCAATGGCCAGTTCTCGCGCTTCAACCTGGCCCAGGACGCGGTGTTCAATTCGGCCGGCCAGATCGTCTGCCGCAACACCGTGGCTCAGGCCTATGGTTGCGTGCCGTTCAATCCCTTCGGCGGCACCCTGACCCCCGGCCAGATCGCCTATTTCGACGGCCAGAACGGTCCCGGCGGCACCACCATCGGACCGACCTCGATCCAGACCAACCGCCAGGAAGCCTTCAGCTTCTCGGTCAATGGTTCGCCGCTCGACAACTGGGCGGGCCCGGTTCAGGTCGCGGCTGGTTATGAATATCGTGAAGAGCATTTCAGCCAGCGTGCCGACCCCTATTCGGCCGGCGTGTCGGCTTCGACGCCGGCGACCGTCAACATGCCTTGCACCGATCCGTTCATTGACTGCGGTCTCACCAGCTTCGGCGGGACCCCGGGCAACAGCTCTGGTCTGGGCGCCTGGAACGCGGGCAACTACCACAACGGCCGCGGCACCTATCACGTGAACGAAGTGTTCGTGGAATTGGGTATCCCGCTGCTCAACGACTCCTTCTGGGGCAAGATGGACCTGGATATCGGTGGCCGTCATGCGCGCTACTCCACCGCCGGCGATGCCAATACCTGGAAGGTCGGTCTGACCTGGGAAACGCCGATCCCCGGCGTCCGCCTGCGGGCCTTGCAGTCGCGCGACATTCGCGCGCCCAACCTGTCGGAACTGTTCTTCCCGGCTTCGGGCCTCAACGGCAGCATCAACAACGACTTCGTCAACGCCGTGGCCCCGGGTACGGGTAACAACCAGCAGGTCCGCCAGAACAACGTCGGTAACTCGCTGCTGAAGCCGGAAAAATCGCAGACCACGGAAGTTGGTCTTGTGTGGCAGCCGGACTTCATCCCGGGCTTCCAGGCGTCGATCGACTACTTCCGCATCGCGGTTAAGGGTCCGGTCGTCTCGCTTGGTCTGCAGCAGGTTGAAGACCTTTGCTTCACCGGCTTCACCACCTTCTGCCAGCAGGACGCCATCACCACCGCCAACGGCGTCAACCAGAGCGCGGCGAATCCCGGCATTTCCAATACGCCGGGCCAGCTGGTGACTGTCCACCAGAAGGCGTTCAACGCCGCGACC
>Ga0207657_10005593_pt1 | contig 13125 bp, 6 predicted proteins | sample KBSC33metaG_FD_184316 | JGI IMG/M metagenome (GOLD analysis project Ga0207657, IMG submission 184316) | Corn rhizosphere microbial communities from Kellogg Biological Station, Michigan, USA - KBS C3-3 metaG (SPAdes) (version 2) | ecosystem: Host-associated > Plants > Roots > Rhizosphere > Soil ...
CGAGGCTGTCGGCGAGCGGCACCGTCTCGCTGTCGCGGTGCTGGTAGTAGAGGTCGATGGTGTCGATGCCGAGCCGCTCGAGCGACGCCTCGCAGGCGCGGGCGATCACCGCCGGTTCGAGCATCGCGACATATTCGCCATCGACGATGATCCCGTCGAGAAACCCGACCTTGGTCGCGATCACGACCCTCGCCCGCTTCGCCGGGTCGCGCTTCAGCCAGCGCCCGATCAGGCTCTCGCTCTCGCCGCCTTTGTGGCCCAGCACCCAGGCGGAATAGACGTCGGCCGTGTCGATCATCGTCCCGCCGGCATCGACGAACGCGTCGAGCACTGCGAAGCTGGTGGCTTCGTCGGCGGTCCAGTCGAACACGTTGCCGCCGAGCGCGAGAGGCGCAACCTCCATGCCGCTGTCGCCGATCGGGCGCTTGTTCATGTGCTCGGTTTCCTTCCGTCACCCTGAACTTGTTTCAGGGTCCATTTCGGAGACGCGCTCCGTTTTTCTCCAGGATGGATGCTGAAACAAGTTCAGCATGACGAGTTTCCCGCCGTTCATCACTTATTTGTAAAGTTTAGCGACACCCTGTCTCATGTCGGCGCATTTGACAGGCACGCGCCCGTGAACGGGCTGATCGCTTTCTGGAGCTACGCGCTCGCCGCCTGCGCCTTCGCGTCGGTCGTGCTGTGGCGCCTGCGCTCGCGCAACGACCGGTCGCAGCGGCTGCTGCTCGCCGCATGCGCCGGCACTGCGGTGTGGGCCAGCGTCGCAGCGCTCTATGGCCGGACCGACCCGATGACGATGACCTTCGGGACGCTGCGCAACCTCGTCTGGGTCATGCTGCTGTACGACATGTCCGGCGGCGTTCGCGGCGCGACGTGGAGCGGGATGCGGCTGGTGTTCGCCGCCGTTGCACTGTCGATCGGGCTTCATCTCGGTCTCAGCGCGCTGACCTTGATCGTCGCTTTGTCGCCCGACCAGTATCTGGATGTCCTGACGACCGCGAGCCTGCTGAGGATCACGAGCTCAGCCGGAGCGCTCGTGCTGATCCACAACATTTACGGCCAGGCAGCGCCCGAGAGCCGCCTTCGCATCCGCGGTCCGATGCTCGGGCTGACGCTGATGTGGGGCTACGACCTCAACCTCGCGACGCTCGCCTATCTCGAAGGCGTGTCGTCGGCGAGCGTCGACGACCTGTATCGTCTGCGCGGGCTGTTCATGGTGGTGCTCGCGCCCTTCTTCGCCTCGACCGGAGCGCTGCGCATCAAGCTGTCGCGCGCAGCGACCTTCCAGTCGCTCTCGTTGGTGGCAATTGCTGCCTACCTCGCAGTCATGGTCGTCCTTGCCGGCGCGCTTCGCCACACGAACTGGAACTGGGGCAGCCTCGCCACCGCGGGTCTGCTGGTCGTGGTGTCCGCGGCAGCGCTGATCCTGCCCTTGTCGCAATGGGCCCGCGGCTGGGTCAAGGTGAAGCTCGCCAAGCATCTGTTCGAGCATCGCTACGATTATCGCGCCGAGTGGCTCGGCTTCACCGACACGCTCGGCCGCTCGGGCGAAGACGCGCCGCCGCTCGGCGACCGCATCGTCAAGGCCCTTGCCGACATCGCCGATGCGCCAGGTGGCATCCTGCTGGTGCCCGACGCGAGCGGCGCGATCGCCGAGGCCGCATCGTGGAGTTGGACGGGCAAACGTCCGCCCGCCGGCGAAGTCGAACGCGACACATCCTTCTGGCGGGAAGTCGAAAGCCGCGGCCGGATCATCGAGCTCGACGCGATCCGCCACGGATATGGGCCGCACGACGACCGCACGGTGCCGGTCCCCCAATGGATGATCGAGGATTCGTCGCTGTGGGCGGGCATCCCGCTGATCCATCACGACCGCCTCGTCGGAATCGCGCTGCTCGCAGCGCCCGAATATCGCCGGCCGCTCGACTGGGAGGACTTCGACCTGCTGCGCACCGCCGGCCGGCAGGCCGCGAGCTCGCTCGCCGAGCAGCACGGCCAGGAAGCCCTGTCCAACGCCCAACGCTTCGAGGAATTCAACCGCCGCTTCGCCTTCATCCTTCACGACGTGAAGAACCTCGTCAGCCAGCTCTCGCTCGTCGCCCGCAACGCCGAGCGGCATGCCGACAATCCCGAGTTCCGCGCCGACATGGTCGCGACGCTGCAGAGCTCGGTCGGGAAGATGAACGACCTACTCGCGCGCCTTTCGCCGCGTTCGTCGGCGCGGGTGCAGCGCGTAGAACCGCAACCGCTGCGTCCGGCGCTCACCGCAGCGATCGCCGCCAAGCGCGGCGAGCATGACGTGAAGCTGCTGGGTGACATCGCATTGTGGGCCGAGTTCGACGGGCCGGCGCTCGAGCAGGCCGTCGGCCATCTGTTGCAAAACGCGGTCGAGGCCTGCTCGCCGGCGCTTCCAGTGACCGTCCGCGTGTCCGAGCAGGGCAGCAACATTGCCGTCGCAATCGCCGACAAAGGCGTTGGGATGGACTCCGACTTCGTTCGCAACCGCCTGTTCCAGCCCTTCTCCTCGAGCAAGCCCGGTGGTTTCGGCATCGGCGCGTTCGAGGCGCGGTCGCTGATCGCGGCGATGGGTGGGCGGCTCGGGGTCGACAGCCAACCCGCCAAGGGCACCACCTTCACCATCCTTCTTCCGGCCGCCGAGCCCGCGGCCGAGCCAGTCAGGAAACGCGCATGACCGACCAGACCGACCTCCCAGTCCTGCTCATCGTCGAGGACGACGAAGGGCTCCAGCGCCAGTTGAAATGGGCCTATGACGGCTATCGGGTCGTCGCGGCCGGGAACCGGTCGGAAGCGATCGACGCGCTGCGGCTGCACGAGCCGAAGGTCGTGACGCTCGACCTCGGCCTCCCGCCGGACCCCGACGGAGTCGAGGAAGGCTTCGCGACGTTGCGCGAGATCCTGCGGCTCAAACCCGACACCAAGGTGATCGTCGCCACCGGCCATGGAGCGCGGGAAAGCGCGCTCAAGGCGATCGCGCTCGGCGCCTACGATTTCTACAAAAAGCCGGTCGACATCGACGATCTCGGACTGATCGTCGCCCGCGCTTTTCACCTGCACGACATCGAGGACGAGAACCGCCGTCTCGAAGGCGGCGGGGCAGGGGCGACCGTGCTGGGATCGATCATCACCGCCGCGCCCGAGATGCAGAAGGTCGCCAAGACGATCGAGCGGGTCGCCAATGCGGACGTCTCGGTCATGCTGCTCGGCGGCAGCGGTACGGGCAAGGAGCTGCTCGCCCGCGCGGTTCACGAAAGGAGCGGGCGGAAGGGCGAGTTCATCGCCATCAACTGCGCCGCGATTCCCGAGAACCTGCTCGAGGCCGAGCTGTTCGGTTACGAGCGCGGCGCCTTCACCGGGGCGGTCAAGTCCAACGTCGGCAAGATCGAGCTGGCGGAGGGCGGGACGCTGTTCCTCGACGAGGTCGGGGACATCCCCCTGCCGCTCCAGGTCAAGCTGCTGCGCTTTCTCCAGGAACGGGTGATCGAGCGGATCGGAGGACGCCAGCCGATCGCGGTCGACACGCGCATCGTCTGCGCCACGCACCAGAACCTCGAGGCGATGATCGCCGAAGGGCGCTTTCGCGAGGATCTTTATTACCGGCTGGCGGAGATCGTCGTGAAGATCCCCTCGCTGCACGAACGGCCGGGGGATGCAGCGCTGCTCGCGCGGCATTTCGTCAACCGCTTCAGCCGCGAGCTCAATCCCAAGGTTCAGGCGCTTTCGCCCGACGCACTGGCGGCGATCGACTCCTACCCGTGGCCGGGGAACGTGCGCGAACTCGAGAACCGGGTGAAGCGCGCGGTGATCATGGCCGAGGGCCGCTCGGTGATGGTCGAGGATATCGATCTTCCAGGAACGGCGCCGGACGAAGCCGATCTCATCAACCTCCGCGCAGCGCGCGAGATCGCCGACCGCCGAGCGATCCGCCAGGCGATGAGCCGGACGGACAACAACATCTCCGGCGCCGCCAAACTGCTCGGGATCAGCCGACCGACGCTCTACGATTTGCTGAAGCAATATCGTCTGCAAGCGTAACCGATCGTTCGACGAACGCATTTGCGGGCGCGAACTCGCGCGCTAAGGTCGGGAGCATCTTCCAGCTACGGGGACCGCTCATGGATCGTCGCACGTTCCTCGCCACCGGCGCCACTGTCGCCGTTCTTCCGCTTACCGAGGCTCCGGCCTTTGCAGCACCGTCGGGCAACGCGGACGCCCGGCTCAACCAGACCTTCGAGGACATTTTCCAGGAGCGGGTGCATGAGTCGCCGGAGCTCGCCAGCTCGCTCGGCCTCGACAAGGGGCCGAACGCAGCGCTGAAGTCCAAGCTCGACACCGACCCGGTCCAGACCCAGCGCCAGAAGAACCTCGCGCGCAATCGCCGGGCAATCGCGAAGCTGCAGGCGTTCAGCCCGGCGAGCCTGTCCGACGCGGCCAAGCTCAATCGCGAAGTCGTGCTCTACTCGCTCAACACCGCGACCGTTTCGCCGACACGGTGGAACATCGGCAACGCCCAGAGCCCCTATACGATCACGCAGCAGGACGGCGCCTATTTCGACACGCCGGATTTCCTCAACACGACCCATACGATCGAGAACAGTGCCGATGCCGACGCCTATCTGTCGCGGCTGCAACAGTTCGCGACGGTGCTCGACAATGACACCAACGAGCAGCGCTACCAGGCGGGCCGCGGCTTCCTCGCTCCGGCCTGGTCGATCGACCTCGGACTCGGTCAGATGCGCAAGCTGCGCGAGGTTACGCCGGAACAGAGCACGATGGTCGATTCGATCGTCAAGCGCACCGCGGCCAAGAACATCCCAGGCGACTGGGGCCGGCGCGCGACCGACATCGTCGCCAAGTCGGTTTATCCCGCGCTCGACCGCCAGATCGCGGCGATGGAGAAGCTTAAGCCAACCACCCGCCCGGGCGACGGCGCGTGGCGGCTGACCGACGGCGATGCGATTTACGCCGAGGCACTGCGCCAGGCGACGACGACCAACTTCAAGCCGGCAGAAGTCCATCAGATGGGCCTTCAGCAAGTCGCCGAGATCTCCAGCCAGATCGACGCGATCCTGAAGAGCCAAGGCTACACGCAGGGCAGCGTCGGCGAGCGGCTTGCAGCGCTCAACAAGGACCCGAAGCAGCTCTATCCCGACAGCGACGCCGGCCGCGCCGAGTTGCTCGCCGGGCTCAATGCCGGCGTGAAGGACATGTACGCGCGGCTGCCGCAGGCGTTCGCGACGGTGCCGAGCGCCCCGCTCGAAATCCGCCGCGTTCCGCCGGAAATCCAGGATGGCGCATCGAACGGCTATTACCGCCGCGCGGCGCTCGATGGGTCGCGGCCGGCGATCTATTTCATCAACCTCAAGGATGTGGGCGACTGGCCGAAATACACGCTGCCGACACTGAGTTATCACGAGGGGGTTCCCGGTCACCACCTGCAGATCAGCGTCGCGCAGGAGTCGAAGGACATTCCGACGCTGCGCAAGCTCGGCTTTTTCTCGGCCTATTCCGAAGGCTGGGCGCTTTACGCCGAGCAGCTTGCCGACGAGCTCGGCGTTTACGCCGATTTTCCGTTGGGCCGCGCGGGCTTCCTGCAGTCGTTCCTGTTCCGCGCCGCGCGCCTGGTAGTCGACACGGGCCTCCACACCAAGCGCTGGAGCCGCGAGCAGGCAACCGACTACATGGTCCAGACGACCGGCTTCGCCCGCCCGCGCTCGCAGCGCGAGGTCGAGCGCTATTGCGTCCTGATCGGCCAGGCGTGCAGCTACAAGGTCGGACACACCGCCTGGGTGCGGGCGCGGGACGAGTCCAAGCGGACGCTCGGCGATCGATTCGACATCAAGCAGTTCCACGAGATCCTGCGCGAAGGCGCGATGCCACTGTCGATCCTGGAGCGGCGCGTTCGGGAGCGGACCGCGGCGCTGGCGGGCGGCCCGGTGAACCGAACCGAACGCGGTTAGAGAATGTCGGGCAACGGAGCGACAGACGCGCGGGGACGCGACTTCACGTCCTCGCGGAGCTCCTTCAGCTCCCAATAATCGTTGCGGCTGAACGGCAGCAGCGCGGTCAGCGCCGCCAGGGTCGTCTTGCCGAGCCGTTTCTGCAGCGCCGACAGGCGCTCGAACTTGGCGCCAAGCTCATCGTTGTGCGCCAACTCCTTTTCGTCGGTCTTGGCGAGCATCGCGGACTCGCCAGACAGCACGAGCTCCGACAGGACCGTCACATAATCCCGGATCATGGCCTTGCCGTCTGGCCCCAGGCGTTCGCCGAGATCGGCGACCTTCTTCCACGCCGGGTCGTCGGGAAAGGTACCGGAGTGGAGCGTGTCGACCAGCACCTGGTGCTGCTTCTGTTCGGCCGCGAGCCATTGATCGGCCTCGCGGGTGCCGAAGCGGAAGATCGAGATGAGGGCGATCGGCGAGAACACCAAGGTGCCGAGCATCGCCAGCATTGGGTCGCGTGGGAACTGGTTGAACACGGTGTGGATCGCGACTGCCGCGAGGAAGCCAGGCACGAACCATAGGGGGTTGAAGCGGAAGTCGCGCGCTGCGGCGTGCAGGTTCCGTTCCGCGAACTCGTGCGCGATCGCGGCCATGATCGCCATGGTCGTGCCGTGCATGATCGCGGTGCCCAGCCCCCGAACCATCCACACGGCCGGCGGCAGATTATCGAAGCGGAGGAGATAGAGGATGTTCTCGATCACCGAGAAACCGGCGCCGACGGCGAAGCCGGTGATCACGGCGTCGAGCTTGATGCCGATGCGGTTGAACCGGAACAGGGTGATGATGACCGCCGCCTTCAGCGCTTCCTCGAGCCACGGCGCGACGAAGCGGCTGTAGAGGTTGAACCCGATCGGCAGCGTGTCGAGGAACGCGCCGCTGATCGGATAGGTGATCCCCGCGACCAGCCCGCCAAGGAGAAGCAGGACGAGAATCTCCGACGTGCTCATCAGCTTGAACACGTCGAGCCAGATGAAGACGAGGGTGAGCAGCAGCACCGGCACGAGCGCCAAGGCCCAGGACACGACGAGTTCCGATCCCATGACGCAGACTTACATGATCTTGAGCGAAGCGAGCAGCTCTGTTTTGCGATAGTCACCGTCGGCCCAGCCGGCCGCGGCGCCAACCGAGAAGACCATCGGCAGCCGAAGCGCGACAGTGAAGCTCAAGTCGAGCTGCGCCCCGACGTCGGCGTAGGTGTGGTTGGTCCGATCGGGCGCATTCGTCGTCATGATACCGGCGAACGCTGCCGGGCGGATATAGCTGAGGTAGAAAGCAGGCGCGCCGATCTCAGCGAAGCGCACCGGCGGCAGGTTGATCTCGCCGGTCAGCTTGGCGAAGCGGCGGGCGGCGATCTCGTCGATGTCGAAGCCGGGGAAGCTTTCCGTCTCGCGGTAGCGCTTCTCCGGGCGGTCATCGACGTAATTGTTGCGGAACGAGCCGAAGTAATAAGCCGCGAGCGGGCTCGCGCGCTGGCCGCCGACCATGCCTGCCTGGGCATAGAGCCAGGCCGAGCTGTTGGACCAGGGCAGCGCGGTGCCGAGATCGACGCCGCCGTAGAGCCGCGGATACCACTCGCCCTCGGCCTGGTCGGTGCCGGCGACGATGCGGGCGTTGAGGCCCTTTTCGTGGTCGACTCCGCCGAGCGCCTTGGTGGTGTTGGTGTATTTGAGGCCGATCTCGGCCGAGCGCAGGTTTCTGGGACTTGGGATGTTCTGCGCGCCCGGCAGCTGGTCGAGGCCGAAATAGGCGGCGGCCGAGCCGAAGACGTCGAGCTGCCGCGGCGGATCGTAGATCAAGGGCTTGGTATAATCGGCGATCACCGCGTCGCCCTTGCGGCTGCGCAGGACCGGTCCGGCGAGGTCGTAGATGTCCGACAGATTGTGCCAGTAGGTCAGCTTCCAGTTGGGCGTCTGATATTCGACGTCGGCGTGAAACCGCTCGCTGCCGTGAACCCCGTAAGGCGAGACCGCGAGGCTGACGCTCAGCTGGCGGAATTGCATCGGGTCGGCGAGATGGAAATAATAGCCGGGCGCGGCCTTCTGCTGATAGCCGGAGACGATCGGGTAATGCGCGTCGAAGCGCATGCGCTTGAGCGGCTCGTAGGTGCCGCGCTGGGTGATCATCTGGTCCAGCGGGACCTTGGCCGGTGAACCGACGCCCCATTGCTTGAGCTCGGGCCAGGTGTTCACGACCTTGGTGCCGAGGAACTCGATGGTGCCGAGGTCCTCGCGGACTTGCGGGTGAATGATCGACGGGTTGAAGCCGTCGCCGGCGTAATCATAGACCAGCAGCGAACCGTCCGGCCGCAACTGCGGGCGGAAGAAACCGGTCGAGGCATTGGTCAGCACGTCATATTTGCCGGTGGCGATGTCGAGCCGGAAGACGTTCGAAACACCGGTATAATAGGAATTGCCGAGGAGCGATTTGCCGTCGGGCGTGAAGGTGAACATTTCCGGGATCGACGGCGGAAGAGACAGGGTCGCTACCGGATCGTCGGCATTGCCCTGCTCGAGGTCGGAGCGCTTCCACACCTTGACCGACTGCTTGCCGTCGAGCGTCCCATACGAAGCCGAGACGAGCTCGCCGTCAGGCGACACGTCGAGATCGAAGATGATTTCGCCGTAGCGGAACGTCTTCACCTGATTGAAGTCGGTGTAGGGCGCCGGAATCCGCACGAGGGTCACGAACCCGTTCTGGTGGCGAATGCCCCACAGGCTCTTGTCGGCACGGTTGAAGGCGAGATCGCCGATCCGTGCGTCGGTCAGGAGCCGGCGCTTCTTGCCGGTGTCGACGTCGATCACGTTGATGTCGCGATAGGCGTAATTCTGATTGACGTAGAAGGCCGTTCGGCTGTCGGGATCGAAGGCGACGCTGGTCACCTTGTAGAGCATCATTCCGTCGAGATCGGTCAAATGCGTGACCTTGCCCGATGCGAGGTTCATTCGGCCAAGGAAGCCGATCTTTCCGGGGTAGCGGAACGCGGCGATGAGGCTGTTGGTCTTCTCGTCGACGAAGCTGCGCGACATCGAGCCGAGACCATGCGGCGCGAGATGCGTGACCTCGGTGAGCGGATATTTGCCCAGCGCGGCGAGGTTCCGTTCCTGGAACTTGTGCTCGAACGCGATCCAGTCTTCCCACACGTCGTTGAGCGACTTTCCAAAAACATGCTGGAACTGGCTGGCGTAAAACGCCTTGGAATCCTCGGACCGGCGCAGCCATTCGTTGAGCTTTTCCGGGCCGTAGGTGAGCGCCACGTAGGACATGAAGCGCGTGCCATATTGGTAGGAATTGGCACCGACCTGGAAATCGACCTGGGTGCCTTCGCTTTCGAGACCGAGCGGAGAGAAAAAGCGCAGGTGATCGCGAACCTTGGCGCGATAGACCATCTCGTCATAGGCGCCCTGGGCGCGGCCGAGGCCGCCGGCCATCCACGTCTCCATGAAGACGGCGCTGCCTTCCATGTACCAGCGCGGGGACAGATTCCGCGGCGACGTCAGGAAGTTGTACAGGATGGATTCCGGATGCTTCTGCAGCGGCGTCGGCTTGCCGCCGAGGAATCGCCGCCAGCCGGCATCGTGCGCGTTCCACACGTCGATCGTCGCGACGTGAGTGAGCTCGTGGTTCATCAGCGTGAAGAACCGCTCGCCGGGTGAAAAGGCCTCCATCGACAAGGACAGCGGCGCGACGTCGAGCAGCACCATGTCGCTCGGCGACCCCAGGGCCGCGGCGTTACCGTAATCGGAGAAATCCTTGATCAGGATCGTCACCGGCTCCCACGGCTTCCAGTGCAAATTCTTCTCGTGGAAAGCGAGGGAGTTTTGAAACGCGCGTCCGAGATAGGGCGTCAGATAGGTCTGCGTCGGATCGATGTAGAGAAGCGTGAGATCCTTGGTCTCGAGCGTCGACAGATGGAAGCCGGATGCGTCCTGCGGCACGTGCTCGGTCTTCTGCTCGGGCGCACCGGGTTTCGTGGGCGCGGGGGTCGGCGGCTCGGACGGAGGCTGCGTCTCCGGCGCCGGCGGAACGTCGTCGGGCTTTTCGACGGTGGTCGTCGTGTCCGGTGGAGGCGGCGGCGGCGTGGGGTTGGCGGGAGTCTGGGCGAAGGTCGCCGTGCCGCTCAAAAAAAGAACGAGCGCCAGCGTGCCTGAAGCAAGCTGACGCCCGTTGGAAAACGCAACCCCCACCTAGCGGCCCCCCAGCCGACTAGGTCAGTCGGAGTGGGACTGAGAGACCCCAGCCTGGTTGAGCGCGGCCGACAGACTTGGGTTGGCCATCAGCGCCGCCAGGTTCGGCTGAGCGGCTAGCGCTGCCCAGGCCTTCTGGTTGGACGAAAGCGCCGCGAGCGCGGCAGAATTCTGGCTGGCCGCGGCAAAAGCCTGCGGGTTCGCCATCATTGCCGCGAACGCTTGCGGATTGGCCATCGCCGCCTGCGACGCCGCAGCATTGAGCTTGCCGGCCGTGGCCGCAGAAGCGACCATCGACTGCGCGTTTAGCGCCTGCAGCGCTTGCGACGCGGCGCTCAGCTGCGATGCCCTGCTCGCCATGTTGGAGAAGGCCGAGGCGTTCTGGCCCATGGCGGACATCAGCTGCGCGCTCAGCAAATGCGCGTTGCTGGCGAGGCTGGCGAAAGCGAGCGCACTATTCCCGATCGCCGAGAAGACCTTTGGATCGGCATTCAGGGCGCTCATCGCCTTGTTGTCGGCGGCGAGGTTCTGGAAGGCCGAGGCCTTGCTCGCCATCAGCGCATTCGACGACGCCTTGGAAGCGGCATTCTGGAACGCGCTGGCGTTGCTCGCGAAGCTGCTGAACGCCGAGCCTTGCGAGAGGATCGCGGACAGCGCCTGAGGATGCCCGGCGAGCGCCGCAAAAGCGTTCGAGTGCGAGGCGATCGCCGCGAGCGCCTGCGGCTGGCTGGCAAGCATTGCAAAGGCCTGCGGATTGGCCGCCAGCGCCGAGAGCGCCGAACTGGACACTCCGGCCGACTGTAGCTGATGGGCGGCGGACGCTGCGCTGTTGACCGCCGCAGCAAGCGCCTGCGGCTGGGCCGAGAGCGCCTTGAAGGCGGCCGCGTTCGCCGCAAGCGCGCTGAACACCGACGGATCGGCGGCGAGCGCCTTCATCGCGGCATTGTCGCTGGCAAGGCTCGCAAAGGCAGCTGCGTTGCTCGCCATGCTCGCGTTCGAAGCGGCCTTCGAAGCGGCATTCTGGAACGAATTCGCGCTGTTGGCGAAGCTCGCGAATGCCTGCGGATTGGCGGAGATCGCAGCAAGAGCCGCCGGATGGCCGGCGAGAGCCGACATCGCCGCCTGATGGCTTGCGACGGCGCTCAACAGAGCGGCGCTCGCCTGGCGCGATTGCCCCGACAGGGTGGATGCCTGTTGCGCAGCACTGGCAACTCCGGCGAACGCCTGCGGGTTCGCCGCGAGCGCGGAGAATGCCTTGGGATTGGACATCAACGCCGACATCAACTGCGGCTGTCCGGCAAGGGCCTGGAAGCCAGGGCTCGCCGCAAGCGCGCGGAAGCTCGGATCCTTGACCATCAGCTGGAAGGCATCGGTCTGCATCAGCTCGGGCACCGCGGTGTCGCCGAGCGTCACGTCGCCTTCGCCAACCTGGCTCGACACGTAGCGGTCGGCCGGCGTGATCGTGCCGGCGGTCGGACCGAGCGGTGGATAGACGCGACCCACGGAATATGCCGCTGCCGCAACGATTGCGACTCCGGCAATGGAGACCAAGTAACGGTTATTGTTCGATAAAGCGGCCATGTTGCACCCCCAAAATAGCCAAGAGGGGGACACTGGGCGCTAACGGAGGTCGAGTCAATTAAAGGTTAACAGCCGTTCAGAAACGGGCCTGGCTCAGGTGCTCCGCAAGCTCGGCGACCTCCAGCCAGCGGAGCTCGGCCGCTTCGATCTCGGTTCGGTTGCGGGCGATGCGCTCGGTGAGCTCGGCGAAACGCTCGGGATCGCGCGCGTAAAGGTCGGGATCGTGCAGCGCCGCTTCGTCGGCCGCGACTTGCGCTTCGAGGCGCTCGATCTCGCCCGGAAGCCGGTCGTAGTCGCGTTGGTCCTTGTAGGTGAGCTTGTTCCCCGGCGAGGGGCGCGACCCTGAAGGCGCAGCCTGCTTTCCGGCACTTCGCGCCGCCTGGACCCCAGCCTTCGCCGGGGTACGATGATCCTGATACCGCTTGCGGATCCAATCCTCGTAGCCGCCGGCGACCACGTCGACCTTGCCCGACCCGTCGAGGCCGAGCGTGATGGTCACCGTCCGGTCGAGGAAGTCGCGGTCGTGGCTGACGATCAGCACCGTCCCCTCATAATCGGCGATGACCTCCTGCAGCAGATCGAGCGTTTCGAGGTCGAGGTCGTTGGTCGGCTCGTCGAGCACCAGCAGATTGGCTTCGCGCGCGAACTCGCGGGCGAGCAGCAGGCGCGAGCGCTCTCCGCCCGACAAGGAGCCGATCGGAGCATCGGCGAGCGACGGATCGAACAGGAATTCCTTCAAATAGCCCTTGATGTGCTTCTTCGACCCGCGAACTTCGATCCAGTCTCCGCCGTTGGCGAGCACGTCCTTGACCCTTTTCTGCGGCTCCATGAGCTTGCGCTGCTGGTCGATCACGATCCCGCTCAGCGTCTTCGCCAGAGTGACCGTGCCGGTGTCGGGCGCTAGCTCGCCGGTTAGGAGCTTCAGCAGCGTGGTCTTGCCGGCCCCGTTCGGACCGACCAGGCCGATTCGGTCGCCGCGCTGCACGCGCAGCGAGAAGTCGCGGATGATCGTCCGGTCGCCATAGCTTTTCCCGACCTTGTCGGCGTCGATTACGGTCTTCGACCGCACGTCGTCCTTGGCCAGCGCCAGCTTCGCCGCACCGACCGCGCCGAGCATTGCGGCGCGCTGCGCGCGCATCTCGTTGAGCTTGGCGAGGCGGCCCTGGTTGCGGCGGCGCCGGGCGGTGACTCCGCGCTGGAGCCAGTGAAGCTCGAGCTTGAGCTTGGCGTCGAGCTTTTCGGCCGCGCGCGCTTCTTCGTCGTAGACGCGCTCGGTCCACGCCTCGAAGCCGCCGAAGCCGATTTCCGCGCGCCGCCGCTGCCCGCGGTCGAGCCACAGG
>Ga0207657_10005594_pt1 | contig 13124 bp, 15 predicted proteins | sample KBSC33metaG_FD_184316 | JGI IMG/M metagenome (GOLD analysis project Ga0207657, IMG submission 184316) | Corn rhizosphere microbial communities from Kellogg Biological Station, Michigan, USA - KBS C3-3 metaG (SPAdes) (version 2) | ecosystem: Host-associated > Plants > Roots > Rhizosphere > Soil ...
CGCTACCCTATGGGCCGATTTCGGGGTGTGGCGCAGCCTGGTAGCGCGCTCCGTTCGGGTCGGAGAGGTCCCCAGTTCGAATCTGGGCACCCCGATTTCCCTCTCCGTCGGCCCGGACGGGAGCCTGTGCTACCTCTGTACCGATGCGGCGGTCGATTCTCTTCCTCTCGTGCGCCGGGGCCGTCCTGCTCGCGGCGGGCTGCGGCGGCGGCGATGGCGGCAAGCGCCTGTCCAAGACCGAGTTCCGGAGCCAGGCGAACCACATCTGCAGCGACCTCAACCGCAAGGAGCAGCCCGATCTCGGCTCGACGTCGAAGGCCGGGATCGATCGGAATCTCGACCGGCTCGACTCCGCTCTGAGCGACCTGGACCGCCTGAATCCGCCCGCGGCCGACGAGGCTCGCTTTCGCGCTTTCCTGCGCGACTTCAAGCGCAGCGTCGCCTTCTTCAAGGCGAAGGAGAACCTCCTGATCCTGCTCACGCGCCAGCTGCAGGCGCACCCCTCCGACTCACACACGACCGCGCGCTACGAGGCCCTGGTCCGCCCGTTCGTGCAGGACATCAGGGCCGCGGCGGAAAGTGCGACCGCCCTGGGGCTCACCGCGTGCGCGAACGGCTTGACCGGCGGATCCGGCTCCAACGGTTGATTCGTCGCCCTCAGGCGTAGTTCGCCCGTAGCCAGCCGAGCCGCTCGTCGAGCACCGGACGCAGCTCCGGGCGGCGAGGGAGCGCGATCATGAACGAGGCGTAGATCCAGGCCGCGTAGACCGGCAGGCACTGCTCGAGCAGGTCCGCGTCGTGGTCGCCGTACGCCTCGAGGGCGATCCGGGACGCGTCGTCCGCGCGCACCCGCGCCGAGAGGGAGAGCGCCGCGAGGTCGAGCTCGCGCGGCCCGCGGCACGCCGTCTCGAAGTCGTGCCAGAGCGGCCCCGGCAAGCAGTTCGCGAGATGCGCGTCGCCGTGCAGGGCCTGCGTGGGGCCGGCCGGCTCGCGCAGGCCGAGCTCGCGTAACAGCTCCACGTCGGCGGACGGCTCGAGGCTCTCGGTGATCCTGGCGAGGTCCTCGGTGTGCAGCGAGGGCAGCTCTCCCTCGTAGTCCACGAGCGCTTCGTGAATCGCACGGAGCCCCTGGCCGGCAGCCACCGGCTCGACCTCGCGCTTCGGCTCCACGTACTGCCAGAACGTGACGACGTGCCCGCCGTGCCGGTGCGGGCCGGGATCGAGCAGGTCGGACGGCGGCACCACCGGCGCCCCGGCGCGGGCGGCATGGGAGGCGACGGCCAGCTCGCGAACCACGTCGTCCTCGGGCGGCCCTTGCGGATACGGGCGGCCGCTGGAGACGCGAGCGACGAGCGGCAGCGGGCGGAGATGGACGAGCACGTGCCAGGCGTCCCGGAGGACGACCGGATCGTCGCTGCGCAGCCCGTGCTCCGCGGCCGCGTCGACCGCCGCTCTGACCGCGGACTTGCTCATCCGAATCCGTACGTCCCCGGAAAGCGCTCGGCGAGGACGCGGACGAGCAGCGCTACCGGCAGGCCGACGACGTTGAGGTAGTCGCCCTCGATCCGCTCGACGAGGGCCGCGCCCCGGCCCTGGATCGCGTAACCGCCCGCGCGTCCCTCCCACTCCCCGCTCGCCACGTACCACGCCACGTCGCGCGGCGTCAGCTCGCGAAACGACACGGTCGTCACCTCCCGGTGCAGCTCCTCCCAGGCCGGCGTGATCAGTGCCAGGCCGGCGACGACCTCGTGCGTTCGGCCGCTGAGGCTCTCGAGCATCTCCTCGGCCGCTTCGGGCCCGTCCGGCTTGCCGTAGACGCGACCTGCGCACACCACCTCGGTGTCGCAGCCCAGCACCGGGCGGCCGTCCGCCCGGGCGAGCACCGACCGCGCCTTGCCGATGGCGTGCGCGACCGGATCCTCTTCCGTCTCCTCGTACTGCGGCGCGACGACGTCGAACGGGATGCGGAGTTGCTCGAGGATCTCCCGCCGGCGCGGTGAGGTCGAGGCTAGGAGGAGGGGGGGCGCAGGCGGGCTCGCCATATCTCCTCGGAGGGCCACTTCCGCGCCCAGTCGGCGGTCACGTAGGCGTAGTGCGGGTGCGTCTCGGCGTCGGCGGGTGCCTGGATCTCGATCAGGTCGAGGAGCTCGAAGGCGTTCGCGCGCAGCAGCCGGATCCAGTCTCCGTGCGAGAGGTGGTACTCGACGCCTTGGTCCGGCCAGGAGAAGCGGTGCATCCCGAACTGGGGCCGCTGCAGCGTCTCGACGGCGGCCACGTCCTCGTCCGGCGAGCAGAGGATGACGAGCGTCGAGTTGCGGAGAAAGACGAGCTCGCCGCCGGGCCGCAGGAGCCGCGCCGCCTCGGGGATCCAGCGGTAGGGATCGGCCCAGATCGAGGCGCCGTACTCCGAGACGACGAGATCGAACGAGTCGTCGGGCAGCGGAACGTCCTCTCCGAACGCCTCGACGAACTCGAGCCCCAGGCCGAACTTCTCGTCGCAACGGCGCGCCGTCTCGAGCTGCGCCGGCGTGGGATCGACGCCTACCACGCGGGCCGCGCCTGCCTTCTTCAGCCAGGCGCCGAAGTACGCCGTGCCGCAACCGAGCTCGACGACGTCCTTGCCAGCGAGGTCGGGAAGCGCGTGCAGCTCGCTCTCGGGAACGTGCCAGATGCCGTAGGTGATCTCGTCACGCGCCCACGCCTGCTCGGCCTGCCCGTCCGTGTACTCGGCGTTCTCCCGCGTCCAGGCCGCGACGGTCGGGTCAGTCACCGAACCAGAGCGCGATCTCGCGCTGAGCCGACTCCGGGGAGTCGGAGCCGTGCACGAGGTTGTCGGGCATCGAGGAGGCGAGGTCGCCGCGGATGGTGCCCGGCGCCGCGTTCGCGGGATCGGTCGCTCCGATCGTCGCGCGCATCGTCGCGATCGCCCCCTCGCCCTCGACGACGAGCGCCCAGGTCGGTCCCGAGGTGATGAACTCGACGAGCTCGCCGAAGAACGGCTTCTCGCGGTGCTCGGCGTAGTGCTCCTCCCCGAGCTCGCGGCTCGCGGTGACGAGCCTCGCCTCGCTGATCTCGAAGCCGCGCGCCTCGATCCGGCCGAGGATCTCGCCGGCCAGCCGGCGCCGCACGGCGTCGGGCTTGATCAGGATCAGGCTCCGCTCGACGGCCACGGTCAGCGTCTGCTTGCGCTGCTGCCGCGTCGCGCGCGCCGCGTCCCGAGCGCCGGCGGCGTGCCCGGCACCGCGGGCTCGATCGGCGTCTCGCAGTACGGGCAGACCTGCCAGATCGGCTCGAGCGGCGAGCCGCAGCTCACGCACGCCTGCTTCAGCTTCGTCGTGCACACAGGACAGACGAGATAGCTCTCGTCGACTTCCGCGTGGCACACCGGGCAGCGCTGGTCGACCGCGGCGATCCGCTCCTCCATGGCCTTGATCTCCAGCTCGCGCTCGCGCACGTCGTCGAGGTACTCGGGCGGCCGGAAGAGCATGTACACGAACGGCCCGAGATACGGAATCACGAGCGCGAGAACCACCGACATCCCGATCAGCAACGGGTCCTCGATCCGGCGCTTCGCGTCCTTGTACGTCCAGAAGCCGAGGCAGAGCCAGAGCACGAAGGCGAAGAAGGCGAGCCCGTTGAGAATCGCGTGCTGGGTGCCCGTGCTGAGGAAGCTGGCGAGCGTCACAGCAGCATCCTGCCGATAACCCAGCCCGCGGCGAAGGCTGAACCGATCACGGCGGCGAGGACGAGGGCGGCGAGCGCGAACATCGAGAGCTTCTCGCCTGCGTTATAGGTGGTCGCGGTCGGCGGCACTTAAGTCCGCCAGAAGGTACAGGGAGCCCGTGACGAGCACCGCCCCGTCGGCGCCTGCGAGCTCGAGGCCGCGGGCCCGGGCAGCTTCCGGGTCGGGCTCGATCTCAACCCGCTCGAAGTGCGCGGACGCGAGCGCGGCGAGCTCCGCGGCGGGCAGCGCGCGGCCGTTGCGGCTCTCCGTCGCGACGAGCACGGGGCCGAGGACCGACAGCGCCTCGAGCATCATCCCGGGCCGCTTGTCGCGCAGGATCGAGCAGACGACGGTCCAGCCGTCGGCCGACGGGAGCCGCGGCAGCAGCCAGCCGAGGCCCGCCAGATTGTGCGCTCCGTCCCAGATCTCGAGCGGGCTCTCGCCGCGCCGCTCGAGCCGGCCCGGCAGCTCGACCCCGTCCGCGGCATGCGGATCGACCGGCCGGTCGAGGAAGGACTCCGCCGCCGTGACGGCGAGCGCGAGGTTGCTGTGGGCGGTGACGACGACCTCGGCCGCGCCGTTCTCCGCCGCGAGCCCGCGCCACTCCTCCTCGGCGAGCACGACGGTGGAGCCCGGTTGCACGACCGCGAGCTTCTCGGCCGCGATCGCCTCGCGGGTGTCGCCGAGCACGTCCATGTGGTCGAGCGCGACGCTCGTGAGGACGACGACCCGCGTCTCGAGGACGTTGGTGGCGTCGTGGCGGCCGCCGAGCCCTGCCTCGACGACGGCCACGTCGACCTCCGCCGCCGCGAACGCAACGAGCGCCGCCGCCGTGAGCACCTCGAACTGCGTTGCGCCGAGCGCCTCGGCGGCCGGCCGGACCGCCGCCACCGCAGCCTCGAAGTCCGCCTCCTCGCCGCCGACCCGGATCCGCTCGCCCCAGCCGCGCACGTGCGGCGAGAGATAGGAGCCGGCCGAGACGCCGGCGTCGAGCAGGAGCGCCTCGGTCAGTCGCGTCGTCGTGGACTTGCCGTTCGTCCCGACCACGTGGATCGCCGGGAATCGCCGCTGCGGGTCGCCGAGCTCGCGCAGCAGGGCGCGCATCCGCTCGGTCCCGAAGCCGTCCGCCGGCCACGGCGAGAGGGACTCAACCCAGCGCGTCGAGCTCGGCACGGTATTGCTCGAGCTTCTGCCGCTCACCCTCGACCACCTCGGGCGCCGCGTTGGCGACGAACTTCTCGTTCGCGAGCATCCGCTCGCTCCGCTCGACCTCCTTGCGGAGCCGCGAACGCTCACCCTCGACGTCGGCCTGGCCGTCGCCGGGCCCGTCTGCTTTGGGGCGGACGACCGCCTCGAAGATCCGCAGCGAGTCGCCGCCGATCTCGATCCGGACGCCGCTGCGCCGATAGAGGCGCGCCGCCGTCTGGGCCTCGTCGAGTGCATGGAGATCCGCGGCGAACTCGGTCTGCGGCTCCGGCCACGGCGCCACGATCAGCCGCGTCTCGCGGGCGGGCAGGTTCGTCCAGATCTCCTCCGTCACGTGCGGCATCACCGGATGCAACAGCTTCAGCAGCCGCTCGAGCGCCGCGAACGCCGTCGCGCGCACCTCCTCTTCCTCGAGCCGGGGCTTGATCGACTCGAGGTACCAGTCGCAGAAGTCGTCGAACGTGAGGTGGTAGAGGCGCTCGACCGCGTGCGCGAAGTCGAAGGCGGCGAGGTCGGCCTCCACCTCGGCGCGGGTCGCGTCGATCCGCGCGAGGATCCAGCGCTCCTCGACCGAGGACGGACGCGCCTCCGGCTGCACCGCGCCCGCCAGCAGCAGCAGCCGGCTCGCGTTCCAGAGCTTGTTCGCGAGCCTCCGCCCCTCCTCGATGGTGCCGTACGAGAAGCGCGGGTCCTGGCTCGAGGTCACCTTGAGCAGGCCGTACCGCGTCGCGTCGGCGCCGTACGGCTCCAGGACGTCCTCGGGATCGATGCCTGTGCCCATCGTTCGCGACATCCGCTTCCCCTCGGGGTTGAGCAGGGTCGAGTGGATGAGCACGTCGGAGTACGGCTCGGTCCCGATCAGCTCGAGCCCGGAGAAGATCATCCGCGCGATCCAGAGGAAGATGATCTCGCGCGCGGTCGTGACGACGCTGCCCGGGTAGTAGCGCGCGAGCTCGGGTGTCTTGTCCGGCCAGCCCAGCGTGGCGAACGGATAGAGCGCCGACGAGAACCACGTGTCGAGAACGTCCTCCTCCTGCCTCAGCTCGCCCGAGCCGCAGTCGGCACACCGGGACGGCTCGGTCTCGGCGACCGTGATATGGCCGTCGGGGCAGTACCAGACGGGGATGCGCTGCCCCCACCAGATCTGGCGCGAGATGCACCAGTCGCGCACGTTCTCCATCCAGTCGAGATAGACGCGCGCGAAGCGCTCCGGCGTGAAGCGGACGTGGCCCACCTTGACTGCGGCGACAGCGGGCCTGGCGAGCTCCTCCATCGCCAGCCACCACTGCGGCAGCACGAGTGGCTCGATCCGGCTGTGGCAGCGCTCGCAGTGACCGACCGAGTGGCGGTAGTGCTCGCGCTTCTCGAGCTGCCCGCGCTCGGAGGCCCACTCGAGCACGCGCTTGCCCGCCTCCTCCTGCGTCAGCCCCGCGAGCTCGCCCGCGCCGTCGCTCATCAGCCCGTCGGAGCCGATCACGGTCGGCTCGGGCAGGCCGTGGTCGCGGCCGATCTCGAAGTCGGTCGGGTCGTGCCCCGGCGTGATCTTGAGCGCACCCGTGCCGAACTCGCGCTCGACGCGCTCGTCGGCGACGACGGGGACGCGTCGCTCGACGAACGGGACGACGACCTCCTTGCCCACCAGGTCGCGGTAGCGCTCGTCGCCGGGATGCACCGCGACCGCGACGTCGGCGAGGATCGTCGCCGGGCGCACCGTTGCGATGGTGACGTGGCCGGAGCCGTCGGCGAGCGGGTACTGGACGTACGAGAGCGTGTCGTCCTCGTCCTCGTGCTCGACCTCGAGATCCGAGAGCGCCGTCTTGTCCTTCGGGCACCAGTTGACGATCCGGTTCGCGCGGTAGATCCAGCCCCGCTCGTAGAGGTGGACGAACCAGCGCATCACCGCGCGGTAGTAGCCCTCGTCCATGGTGAAGCGCGTGCGCCGGTAGTCGAGCGACGCGCCGAGCTGGCGGAACTGGCTCATGATCGTGCCGCCGTAGCGCTCGAGCCACTCCTGGACATAGGCGTCGAACCCGTCGCGGCCGAGGTCGCGCTGGCTGCGGCCCTCCTGAGCGAGCGTGCGGCCGATCGAGGCCCACGTCGAGATGCCCGCGTGGTCGTAGCCGGGCTGGAAGAGCGTGTTGAAGCCCTGCATCCGGCGCCAGCGGACGAGCGTGTCCTCGAGTGAGAGCTGCAGGCAGTGGCCGATGGTCAGCGAGCCGGAGATGTTCGGGGGCGGGTGCATGACGACGAACGCCTCTCCGGGCGCGTCCGGGTCGGCTCCGTAGAGGCCCTCCTCCTCCCAGGCCTGCTGCCAGCGCTGTTCGACGCCCTGCGGTTTGTAGAGCGGATCCATGCGCGAAGTGTGGTCAGGCAGCGACTATGAGGAGACCTTAGCCGTCGTGCGCTTCGGCTGCGGCCAGGTGCCGCCGACCTGCTCGAGCACCGCCTCGAGCATGTGGAACGAGGAGAGGACGTGCTCGCGCGCGAGTGCCCGCGCTCCTTCGCCGCTGCCGGCCGCGAGCGCCTGGCGAATCGCGCGGTGCTGCTCGGCGTTCTTCGCGTACAGGCCGTCGATCGAGTGGTCGCCGGGCGCCCAGACGGCGGGCCCGGAGAAGGTGCGGCGGGAGCTCTTTGCGAGCTGCTCGACGAGCGGGAGGTCCGCGACGCGGTAGATGACGTCGTGGAACGCGTGGTTCGCGCGCACCCAGTCGCCCATGATCGAGCGACGCGCCTCGCCGGGCTCGCGCGCGCGCAGATCCTTGGAGATGCGGGCGAAGTGCTGCTCGGCGTCTTCGAGCTCGGCGAGATCCTCTTGCGTGATCTTCGTGGCGGCCACTTCCGTGGCGAGCGCCTCGAGCTCGGCCCGCACCATGAACGCCTCGTGCAGCTCCTCGCGCGAGATGGTGCGCACGCGGACACCGCGGTTCGGGACGAAGGAGACGAGCCCGAGCGCCGCGAGTCGCCTGAGCGCCTCGCGGATCGGCGTGCGCGAGACGTTGAACTGCTCGGAGAGCTGCTCCTGGCGGAGGACCGTCCCCGGCTCGAGCTCGCCGGCGACGATCGCCTCCTCGATCACGAGCGCGATGTCGTCGGCCTTGGTGCTGTCGAGGCTCATTGGGCGAGTGTACGCCCGGCCTCGCGCCTACTCGTTCCCGTGGTCGCGCTCGCAGAAGTCGGGGCACGTGCACTCGGCGAGCTCGGCCGTGCAGGGCGCGTCGGCGTCCGGCAGCTCGGCCTGCCTCTCCTCGGTGGTGATCACGGTCTCGCTCATCTCGTCCCTCCTCAGTCGAGTCGTTCGTACGCGGGCAGGGTCAGGAAGTCCTCGAGCTCCTCGGAGAGCGCGACGGCGGCGAAGAGCTGCTTCGCCTCGTCGCCGGCCTCCACCTGCTCGATCTCGTGGCGGACGCGCTGCTCGTCGACGCGGCCGTGGCGCACCCACTGCCAGATCTGGGAGCGGGAGATCTCGGCCGTCGCCGCGTCCTCCATCAGGTTGTCGATCGCCGCCGCGCCGACGCCGTGCAGCCACGAGTCGAGGTAGCGGACGCCGACCGACACGTTCGTGCGCACGCCGTCGTCGGTGATCTCGCCGGGCGTGTCCGGGATGGAGAGGAGCGCCGCCTCGTCGGGCACGACGTCCTCGCGCAGCCGCTCGAGCTGGTTCGGCTGCTCGCCGAGCGCGCCGTCGAACACCTCGGTGCACGTGGGAACCAGGTCGGGGTGCGCGACCCAGGAGCCGTCGAAGCCGTCGCCCGACTCGCGCTCCTTGTCCTCGCGCACCTTCGCGAGCGCCAGCTCGTTCGCCTCGGCGTCCTTGCGCGACGGGATGAACGCCGCCATGCCCCCGATCGCGTGGGCGCCGCGGTGGTGGCAGGAGCGGACGAGCAACTCCGTGTACGCGCGCATGAACGGCACCGTCATCGTCACCTGCACGCGGTCGGGCAGCACCCAGTCGCGGGCGCGGAACTTCTTGATCGCGCTGAAGATGTAGTCCCAGCGGCCGGCGTTGAGCGCGCAGCCCCAGTCGCGGAGCTCGTAGAGGATCTCCTCCATCTCGAACGCCGCGAGGATCGTCTCGATCAGGACCGTGCAGCGGATCGACCCCGACGGGAGGTCGAGCTGCTCCTCGGCCAGCGCGAACGCGTCGGCCCAGAGGCGCGCCTCGAGGTGCGACTCGAGCTTGGGCAGGTAGAAGTACGGCCCGCTGCCGCGCTCGAGCTGCTCGCGCGCGTTGCGCGCCATGTGCAGGCCGAAGTCGAACAGTGACGCCGAGACCGGCTCGCCGTCGACGAGCGCGTGCCGCTCGGGCAAGTGCCAGCCGCGCGGCCGGATGAGGAGCGTGGCGATCTCGTCGTTGAGCCGGTACGTCTTGTCCGGTGTCTCGAGCGAGATCTCGCGGCGCACGGCGTCGGTCACGTTCCGCTGCCCCTCGACGACGTTCTCCCACTTCGGCGAGCACGCGTCCTCGTAGTCGGCCATGAAGACGCGGGCACCGGAGTTGAGCGCGTTGATCATCATCTTGCGGTCGACCGGGCCGGTGATCTCGCAGCGGCGGTCACGGAGATCCGCCGGCGCCTCGGCGACGCGCCACTCGGCGTCGCGTACGTCCTCCGTCCGGGACAGGAAGCCGGGCAGAGCGCCGGTGTCCAGCTCCAGCTGGCGCTCATGCCGCCGCTCGAGCAGCTCGCGGCGCCGCGGATTCAGCTCGCGCTGCAGGCGCGCGACGAGGTCGAGCGCCTCGCGGGTGAGGACCGCCTCGTCGGCGGGGGCGAGGATCTCCACGTCGGCGAGCGCACTCACACGGCCTCCTTCGCGAGCTGTTCCTTCTGGAACTGGGCCTCCTCGGTCGAGCCCTTGAGCGCGAGCGTCTCGCTGTCGGGCGCGACTGCCTGCGTGACGAGGTCGAAGTAGCCGGCGCCGACCTCGTGCTGGTGGCGGGTCGCCGTGTAGCCGTGCTCCTCGAGCTCGAACTCGCGCTCCTGCAGCCGCACGTAGGCCGGCATCTGCTCCTCGGCGTAACCGCTCGCGAGCTCGAACATCGCCGCGTTGAGCGAGTGGAAGCCGGCGAGCGTGATGAACAGGAAGCGGTAGCCCCACTCGCCGAGCGTGTCCTGGAAGGACGCGATCTGGTCGTCGTCGAGGTGCTTGCGCCAGTTGAAGGAGGGCGAGCAGTTGTAGGCGAGCGGCTTGCCCGGGAAGCGGTCGTGGATCGCCTGCGCGAACTCCTTCGCCTCGCCGAGGTCGGGCGTCGAGGTCTCGAACCAGACGAGGTCGGCGTACGGCGCGTAGGCCAGCCCGCGCGAGATGGCCGCGTCGATCCCGTCGCGGACGCGGTAGAAGCCCTCCGCCGTTCGCTCGCCGGTCACGAATTCGCGGTCGTACTCGTCGATATCGCTCGTGAGGAGCGCGGCCGAGAGCGCATCCGTCCTCGCGACGAGCACGGTCGGCACGCCGCACACGTCGGCCGCGAGCCGCGCCGCGTTGAGCGTCCGGACGAAGTGCTGCGTCGGCACGAGCACCTTGCCGCCGAGGTGCCCGCACTTCTTCTCCGAGGAGAGCTGGTCCTCGTAGTGGACGCCTGCGGCGCCCGCGTCGATCATCGCGCGCATCAGCTCGTAGGCGTTGAGGGGCCCGCCGAAGCCGGCCTCGGCGTCGGCGAGGATCGGGGCGAGCCAGTGGGTCCCGTTCCGTCCTTCCGCCCAGTCGATCTGATCGGCACGGAGGAGCGCGTTGTTGAAGCGGCGGACGAGGGTCGGGACGCTGTTGACCGGATACAGGCTCTGGTCGGGATAGGTCGCGCCGGCGATGTTCGCGTCGGCGGCGACCTGCCAGCCGGAGAGGTAGATCGCCTCGAGCCCGGCGCGCACCATCTGGACGGCCTGCCCGCCCGTGAGCGCGCCGAGTGCCCGCACCGGCTGCTCGGCCCGGATCAGCTGCCAGAGGCGCTCCGCGCCGAGCCGCGCGAGGGTGCGCTCCTCGACGACGGAGCCGCGCAGACGGACGACGTCCTCGGCCGTGTACGTGCGCTCGATCCCGCTCCAGCGATCGTCGTCGCGCCATTGCGTCTCGAGCTCCCGCGCCGCGTCCTGAATCATCTCGCCTCCTCCTCCTCGTCCGATTTCGGATCCCAAATCTACCCAAGACACAGGACGTTACACCCTCCAGGGCGTAAAGCAGCGGATCTAGGATCCAGACTAGAGGCGGTAGTAGCGGTACACGACCTCGGCGACGCAGACGGGCTTGTCGCCGCCCTCGCGCTCGATCGTCGCCGTCATCGTCGTCTCGCGGCCCCAGTCCTCTTCCTTCACCCCGTCGACGCGAAACGTTCCGCGCACGCGCGAGCCGGAGGGGACCGGAGCCGGGAACCGCACCTTGTTCAACCCGTAGTTGAGGGCCATCCCCGCTCCGGGATCGTCGTGCGGGATCACCTCGTACGACATCGCCGGCAGGAGCGAGAGCGTCAGATAGCCGTGTGCGACCGTGCCGCCGAACGGCGTCTGCGCCGCCATCTCGGGATCGACGTGGATGAAGTTGTGGTCGTCGGTCGTGTCGGCGAAGGCCTGGATCTTCTCCTGCGGCACCTCGATCCACGACGACGGCCCGAACTCCGCCCCTACCTCGATCGCGCTCATGGAGCGAACGCTACTGCAGTGGAGGTCAGTGGGTCACGCGCACGAGCGAGAGCGTCTCGTGCCCGCCCGAGAGCTGCTGCTCGGAGATGACGCCCACTCCCCGCCCGTAGATCTTCCGCTCGACGATCGACGGCTCGAGCGGCGAGAACTCGAGCGTGGTCAGGACCCCGTGGAACGTCCCGACCGGAACCTTCTTCGTGCCGCCCCGGCCCACCACCCACGCAAGGTCCTCCGCTTCGCCCGAGCGGCACTCCTGCCGGTAGGAGTCGGGCACGCGCGGATCGGCCTCCATGATCAGGCCCGCCTTCGCGCCGTGCTTGCCCGTGAGCCACGAGCCCGAGGTGTTGACGATGCCGCCGCCCAGGAGCTCCCGCGTGTCCTCGCCCAGGTACCAGACGTGCCCGCGTGCATCCTGCGCGTAGTAGTCGAACGTCTTCTCGGCCAGCTTCCCGAGCGGCTCGTAGACGTTGTCGCTCACCACCGTCGCGGCGATGCCCTCGATCTTCTTGATCCGCGCGGTGACGCGCATCCGGTCGAGCTCCTTCTTGCCGTTCTCCACGCCGCGGTAGACGAGCGTGCGCCCGACCGGGAGCGGGAAGTACGGGTTGTCGATCGTCTTCGAGAAATGCGACGGCGGCGGGAGCACCGGGTTGTAGGCCCTGCACGGATCGCTGCCGGAGCTCACGCCCGCGTGTGCCGCGTACGCGGCCACGGCTGCGAAGACGACGGCGAGAAGCGCCGCGACCGTCTTGCTCATGCGGAGAGACTACGCCGTCTGCTCGACCGGCTCGTCCGGCTCGTCGCCGGCGGCCTCTGCGCTCGTGACGAGGGTCGGCCGGATGCCCTGCGCGATGCACTCCTTCGTGATCACGCACTTGGTCACGTCCCGCCGCGACGGCAGCTCGAACATCACGTCGAGCAGCGCGCCTTCGATGATGGAGCGCAGGCCGCGGGCGCCGGTCTCGCGCTCGAGCGCGCGGTCGGCGATCTCCCACATCGCGTCGTCGGTGAAGACGAGCTCGATGCCGTCGTAGCCGAAGAAGCGCTGGTACTGCTTGATGAGCGCGTTCTTCGGTTCCTCGAGGATCTGGACGAGATCCTCGCGTCGCAGCTGGTGCACCGCGGACACGACCGGGAGCCGGCCGATGAACTCGGGGATCAGCCCGAAGTTGAGGAGGTCCTCGGGCATGACGTCGGCGAGCAGCTCCGACGCCTCGATGTCGTGCTTGGCCCGGATGTCGGCGCCGAAGCCGACGGCGTTCTTGCCGATGCGCTTGCTGATGATCTTGTCGAGGCCCGCGAACGCGCCGCCGCAGATGAAGAGGATGTTGGTCGTGTCGATCGAGAGGAACTCCTGGTGCGGGTGCTTGCGCCCGCCCTGCGGCGGCACCGAGGCCACCGTGCCCTCGAGGATCTTCAAGAGCGCCTGCTGCACGCCCTCGCCCGACACGTCACGCGTGATGGAGGGGTTGTCCGCCTTGCGCGCGATCTTGTCGACCTCGTCGATGTAGATGATCCCGGTCTCGGCCTTCTTGATGTCGAAGTCCGCGGCCTGGATCAGCTTC
>Ga0207657_10005595_pt1 | contig 13124 bp, 15 predicted proteins | sample KBSC33metaG_FD_184316 | JGI IMG/M metagenome (GOLD analysis project Ga0207657, IMG submission 184316) | Corn rhizosphere microbial communities from Kellogg Biological Station, Michigan, USA - KBS C3-3 metaG (SPAdes) (version 2) | ecosystem: Host-associated > Plants > Roots > Rhizosphere > Soil ...
TCCCCACCGCTCCCCGTGGTCGGCCTTCCTCATCCAACAACGGTACAGCATTCGCGAGTTCTTCCCGCCTGGTCCCGTCTGGAAATACCGCCGTCAATAAACGTCCGTATACCGGTTTTCCGGTAGCCGCCGCCTGCTGCATTGGCAACAAATTCGCCGGAATCTCCACCCCATCCTGCATTTGCCGAAATGCAGGACGTTCGTCCGGCCCTGCGCTCTGTGAAAAATTCTGGTCCGCTCTCGCATGCAATTGGTCGCATGCCGCCCGGTTACCTTTCATCTGCCTGCAGTCAGTGTCGTATGCGATAAGAACCGGCACCGGAACTGCATCCAGTATCGCCTCCAGTTCCTTGATTCTAGCTCGCTCGCGCGCCTCGACTCCCCGCAGGTTTTCCTCGGCCCGCCTGCGCGCAGTCACATCAGCCACCATGCCGGTGACTCTCAGCATCTCACCTAGGGAGTTGAAAACGGCCCGCCCCGTGTCCTCGAGCCAAATTGCACTACCGTCGGGACGCAACACCCGAAAACTGGTTTGATAGGCAGGGTTTTTAGGAGTGAGCCCTGTCTCTGCAGCGGTATAAACTTCGCGGTCGTCCGGGTGGACTCGGTTAAAAAAGCTCCTACTGGTGTCGTGTTCGGGATCATCCATCCAGTTGAGAATGTCCCTGCACTCTTCTGATCGCACTATCACATCGGTTCGTAGATCCCAATCGAATGCATACATTCTTCCGGCCCGCACCGCCAAACGTAGCCGCTGCTCACTTTCCCGCAGGGCGGCTTTTGTCTGCTTGTATTCGGTGATGTCCTCTACCAATGCAAAGACCAGGGGGTTCGATCCTTCACCGCCATTTTTCAAAAGAGAGACATTCAGACGCCCCCAACGCTGAGTGCCATCTTTTCTCAAATAGCGTTTTTCCATCGAGTACTGGGCGATGAGACCTGCGCGGAGCTGTTGAAAGAGCGCCCAATCGTCCCGGGAATCTTCGGCACTGGAAAATTCGGAGCAACTCATGCCGCAAAGTTCGTTCTCACCGTATCCCAGCATGCAACAAAGAGCCGGGTTGGCCAGCAGGAGCCTGCCCTCCAAATCTTCCACTGCAATTCCCAATGATGCGTGCTCAAAAAGATAACGGAAGAGGTGTTTTGCGTGGGATGGTAGCGCTTGCGAAGACATGTCGGCTCCAAAACGGGATCCTACGGGGAATTTGCTATCCGACCAGTGGGGGAATACCTTAGCATCTTTGAAGCAGAAGTCAATTCCAGCTTTAGAATCTTAAAGATAGGATAGATGCGATCCCCACCTTCAGGCAGTTATTTTGGTCCCGGATCCGAAACTTTGTAATTCGAAGTCCTCAAAACTTTATAACGATGCCCGCGGAAACCCTGCCCTGCTGGTCCTGGGTTTGGTCGCCGAACTTGGTCAACAGCCAATCTGCCTGCACCAGACGTAATCCGATCCCTTTCCGAAGCCCGATGTCTAAGCCGCCGCCAACGAGCATGGCAAACGCGTTGTCGCTTCTGCCTGTTGTCGAAGTCGTGGCGCCACCGAACAATGCGTGTACAAAGGGTTGAACTACTGGCAGGCGTGCGGTGAGCACGGGGCCAATGGTATAGGTGTAAACGGAAGAGCTAGCCCTTCGCGAATTGTACACACCACTAAAGTCGGCCGTAATTCCGAGAACATGTTTGAAGTTTCCAGTTAACGAAGCGTTCCACCCCACGGCGTTATAGCTGGATTGAAGATGCTCATATTGGGCCCCGCCGAAGATCTCCACTTTTTGCGCAGATACCGGGGCACACAGAAAACAGGAGATCAGAATTGTGTTTATAAAGTGGTTCCTCATCAAATCTTCCCCTAGCAAGAACGACGGCCCTCTCGAATGGCCTTGCGAAGGTCCTCAGGACAGACTAAGCTGCGCGCGCCGATGCTAGATCTGTCAGTAGTTACAGAGCAGATCCACTGCAACATTTCCAGTCATGTTCAGTCCATATCGAATGACAAGTACATTAGTCGTCCCTTGCGTTCGATCTGCAGTACAACAGGCTCACCAGACTTGTACTTCTCGATCTCCGACCTCAGCTCCTTCACATTTGAGACGGGAGTATCGTTCACCGAGCGAATTAGGTCGCCCATTGCCAGGTCCGTCCTCTGCTGACTATGGTCCAGCTTGGCGACGACCACTACCCCGGATTTGGACCGTCGATGGGAGGTATCCGAGCGCGGTCTTTCATTCACAGAGATGCCCATCACTCCCAACTCCACAACTCGGCCGCTCTCGTTTAACAACGAGTTGATTGGATCGTCAGATTCTTCTTCGTTATTTTCCCGGACCGGTACATCGAACCTCAGATGTACACCACTTCGAGAGACCTCGAGGCTCACGCGATCCCCGGCTCGCTTGCTGTAGAAACTCGCATTAAACTGGGGCGACCCTGTAACAGGTTCGCCGTCCACGGTTACAACCACGTCTCGCACCTGCAGCCCTGCCATTTCTGCCGAACTGTTGGGTTTCACGTCGGAAACAACGGCACCCCAGTCCTGTGAGAGCCTTAGTCCGCGTGCCAGAGTTGACGTAATGTTCTGAACCCTGACCCCGATCTCACCGACCCGGACATGTCCACGTGTCTTGAGTTCGTCGTAAATGATCTGAACCAAGTTGCTCGGGAGGGCAAACCCCAGCCCATCGTTGCCCCCACCCTCTGTCACCATGAAGCTGGTAATCCCTACAAGCCTGCCGTTCATGTCCACCAGGGCGCCTCCACTGCTTCCGGGATTAATAGGAGCATCTGTCTGGATGTAGGGCACGGGTCGATCGGCGTTGTCGGAACGCGCGACCGCACTGACAATCCCCATTGAAACCGAATTTTTGAGCCCCTCTGGATTGCCCACCGCCACTACTAATGTTCCCGGACGGACCGTGTTTGAGTCCCCAACCGAAACAGTAGGCAAGCCCTCCGCGTCGATCTTCAAGAGCGCCAAATCAGCTTGTTCGCATTTTCCAACTACCCTGGCATCAAACGTGAGGACCTGTGGAACACCTTTCCACTGCGAAGTACGGACTCTCTCGTCCAGGTTGACACGTACTCTCTTTGCACCGTTAACCGTATGAGCGTTGGTTACAATGTATCCGTCCGCGCCCATGATTACGCCGGAAGCTATGACATTCATCTTTGTAACGATATGAGTCTCACTCCTATCCTGGTCGTCGCCTTTGTCGCCATCAGGGTGTATGTACCCTGATATCTCGATTTGTACAATCGCTGGTGACACTTGTGCCGCGACGCTCTGAATTGATTCACTCAGCGCCTTTAAGGGGTTATCCAACACAACGCTTGATCTCTGCTGAGCAGGAACGCTTGCGCCATGGAGTAGAATGACGATCCCGAGCAGTAGATGTCGTTGACCAGAACAAACCGACATTTGTTTGGCTCCACTTTTCGCGGCCGACAAACTTTGCGGATTAAAGATTGGCAGGTCGAAACCGACTGATCCTAGAACGATCTCTGTTCCTCATGCGGAATCTGGCGGCAGAGATTCGCACTTTTCCCAACCAACCTAGGCTCGCGATCAGAGGACCGCAACTGTCAACTCTCACAGAGACACCTCGCTTTCGGCGCCGAAGCGCGAGGAATTCCCATGTCCAACCCGATAGTCAGTTTCAACCTTGCAACTTTCTCGGTCACGGTGTCGCTGCCGCGCTGATCTTTCTCATTTGCCGGTCTCCTTTACCTCGTGCGCTTGGTTTTGGTGCACATTGCGTGTCCCTAGCGCTTTCTGATCGGCAGAGCTGGAAGTAGTTTCACTCCACATCTGACCCAACTGGCAATCCTGCCAGTCGAAACTCCTCCCATGTTCTGTTTCACTTGGTCAAATGGCAGGCAGACCTAACATCGTGACGTTACGGCAACCAGTTCCACAACGATTAAGGAGGGTATCCCAATGAGGTTCAGAATAATCGCTTCAAGCCTTGCAGTGATCTTGTTGGCTAGTGGTTTCGCCAGTGCTGGGGATTCGCCCGACAAGAAACGTGAAAAGACTCGCCAGATGGCAGATCAAACACTGCAAGACCTGTACAAGCTACAACCCACAGCCCAAGCAGCTATCCAAAAGTCTGCCGGATATGCCGTTTTCAATAACATGGGGGCGAACCTGCTGCTGCTGAGCACTGCGCGTGGCGCGGGAGTTGCCGTCAACTCAAACACCAAACAGGAAACCTTCATGAAGATGGTTTCGGCGGGCGCAGGTCTGGGTGTGGGAGTAAAAGACTATCGGGTCATCTTCGTGTTCGACAATGACAAAGCATTGGCTCAATTCCTCGATTCTGGCTGGTCAGGTTCAGCACAAACTGATGCTGCCGCGAAGGCCGGAGAGAAGGGCGCAGCCTACTCGGGAGCGGTCGAGGTTGCCCCGGGTGTTTGGGTCTACCAGATTACCAAGAATGGTCTTGCCCTCCAGTTGACCCTGCAGGGTACGAAGTACTACAAGGACGACGACCTCAACAAATCCTAAGCTTCCGCTGCCGATTCCTTTAAACCATCTTCAGGGGAGGACACCATGAATCTGTCGAAGCGGGCCGTCGCGGAGTTTCTTGGAACCTTTTGGTTGGTGTTCGGTGGATGCGGCAGCGCTGTACTGGCGGCGGCGTTTCCCCAATTAGGGATTGGGTTTTACGGCGTCGCCTTGGCGTTTGGACTGACCGTACTGACGATGGCGTATGCGATCGGACATATTTCGGGCTGCCATCTCAATCCAGCAGTTTCCCTTGGCCTCGCCGCGGGTAGGCGCTTCCCGACTACGGAATTGCTGCCCTATGTCATCGCGCAAGTGCTCGGGGGGATCTTGGGCGCGGGAGTACTATACCTGATCGCAAGCGGCAAAGCGGGGTTCGACGTGAGTGGTGGTTTTGCATCAAACGGATACGCCGCACACTCACCTGGTGGCTACTCTCTAGTCTCATGCTTTATCGCTGAAGTGGTGCTGACTTGTTTTTTCCTGATAATCATTATGGGCGCAACGGACCGGCGTGCTCCGTCGGGCTTTGCGCCGGTCGCGATCGGACTGGGATTGACGCTGATTCATCTGATCGGAATACCGGTTACGAATCTCTCGGTGAACCCCGCACGGAGTACGGGGCCAGCCATCTTTGTTGGAGGGTGGGCGCTCGCACAACTTTGGCTGTTTTGGGTAGCGCCGCTCATCGGTGGCATGGTGGGCGGAGCGGCGTACGCCGGGCTCTTCGAGCCAGGAACCGCAACGACGCAGACAGAAGTAGCCAGCAAGACCAAAGCAGTAATTGCATCGGTCAAGGGTGATTAGATCCTGTCGTTCTTCTTCGTGGCGCTGGCAAGACTCTCGATCCTTGGGTTAAACTGCCCACCTGATCTTGGTCAGCTTGTTGGCCGTGGCTACAATCACCACATTGCCCGCAGCCCTGGTTTCCAATCCGCGCAACCACGTTCCCAGACTAGATCCTTGGTGTTTGACAGGTAAGGGTGCAGCCCGCGCTCCGCGGATGAACATCTTGCGGAGATACGGAGCGGGATGCGGAAGCGTATTCCAGAAGCTCACCCCTTCCGTCCAGCTCGCAATGCCAACTCGCCCGATCGGCCAGGTCCAGTCCGATCGTCAGCTTCTGATCCTGAAAATTCCTCGTTGCCTCTGCCGCTGCAGGGCTAATCTTTTCCTTTGCCGGTCTCCCTTATTTCTTGCGCTTCAAGCGCGTCGATAACTTGAGAGTCTTCAGCATCCCGTAGGAGACCGGCCTTCTCATCCCATCTGATTACACATTCCGGATCAAATCTCCAGGCGCGCTTTAAATAATCAGTTCGGGCTGTGGGCACGCCCAGAAATTCCCGAATGCGGCGCTTGGCTTTGTGCAGTTGCGACTTGGAGTTTCCCACCGAGAAGTCCAGCATCCGGGCTATTTCCACGTGCTCATACCCTTCCACCTCGTGCAACAGAAAAATAGTTCTGTAACCAGGCGGCAAATCCGTGATGGCCCGGGCCAGCATGATGCGATCCACCGATTCGTCGAGCCTGTCGTCTCGACTGCCATATTCCCGGCGCCCTAGAGTTGAGTCGTGACCCGAGGTTTCGTCCAATGAAACCTGCTTCAGAACTTTCTTGCGGAAATGCATTAGCACGGTATTCACCGCGATCCGGTACAGCCACGTGGACAGAGCCGAGTTTCCCCGGAACGTCGAGAGCTTACGGAACACCTGCAGGAACGCATCCTGGGTTAGGTCCTCAGCTTGTGCGATATTGTTGGTCATGCGCAGGCAGATGGAGTAGATCCTTGTCTTGTGGGTATTGAACAAAGTGGTGAATGCTTCGGGATCGCCCGCCAGGGCGCGCTCCACGAGTTCCAAGTCTGCCACACGTCGGCAGGTGAGGTTCAGATCATTGCTCACTTCCGTTTCCTTAGCATAAATGCTCTGGCTCTTCACAACCACCCTTTCTTGGGTTCGCTCGCGCCGCTCCAGAAAAACCCACCCGGTGGTGAGCCTAATGGACCACGTTCGCCCTTATCTTTCGTACTAGAGGAAAAATCCCGCCGGGAGAAGTGGCGCCAGAGTAAATGCCGGCGGGAATTACCCATTTGCGCTTCGGGCAAAACAAGCCTAAGCCCGGGAGGAAGAACCGGGCCACTGGGAATATTTACAGACCCTGCCCATCCAGCAGAGTCCCCATTGAGAACTGGATTCTTGTCCACTGTGGACTCAGGCAAGCGCGGGGGAAACTCGATCGCCCTGCACTTCGGGATTGCGCTTGACTATGGGTCAGAGATCAAATCCTCTTGCCTGGGAATGGTTCAGGCGGGTGCAAGTCTGCACTCAGGCTCGGATGGTTTCGCGGGCATAAGACCTCAGGTCGGCGCGGTTGAACCGGATGGGGATTGGCCTCAACAGAGGCACAGCTTTGCTTGATTGCTGCGATCCAGTCTCGCAACCAGTTCGCAAACGCTTTGTTTTCCTTGACCTCGGGGGACATTGGACTCCTTCCGCAAACTGTCATCCTACCGACTGTTCCGGGCGGTAGAACTGAGAGTTCTTGCAGATCGAGCCTCAAAAAGAGCTAGCTGTTGAAATCAGCGTAAGCACTCAGAACCCCCTCGACAGGGTCAAGAAGTGCTATCGGGATGTAACAATGACTATCGCCATCGCAGGCGTTCTGCGATTCCAGCGTATCGATTCACACAGAACTGTGTTCCGCCGGCACTGCCGGATCTCATTTCCGACTAGTTTCCGCCAGATGCCACTCCCTTGTTCACCATAAACTTGACTTCGGCGCGGCGGTTCTGCGAACGTCCTTGAGAGGTCTCGTTCGACGCAACCGGATTTGAAATGCCCATCGCTCCCGGAGAGACTATGTGACGAGGTGGGATTTTGCATTCCTGCATCAGGTAATTGACAATGGCGTACGCCCGATCTTTGCTCAAGCTTTGGTTTGCGGCGGCATTTCCAGTCGAATCAGCAAATCCCTTTACTTCAATAATGTAACCCGGCGTGCCAATTGCACGTCCTGCCAGTTTTGCTAACGCCGCCTTATCTATGTCCGCAATCGCGGATTTGCCGGATGCAAAATACACCACTGCTTGATCTTTCACATCGTAATCGGCGAGGTCCGAGAAACGCCGGCTTACCTCTTCCTCACCGCCTGCGATCTGCGCTTTGTTCGCCGCAATTGCTTCCTTGTTAGCAGCTGTCGTCACCTCATTCGATGCAACTCTCTCCTCCGTAGGAGTCAATCCGGCTTGGATCATGCTGGCGGTCTGCAAGTCGTCTTTAGTGAACGTAATAGTTTTGGCCTCGAGCTTGCTGTCAGCGTCTGGGATGCCCTTCACGCTGACCTTAAGGCCAGGGATGAGACTCGTCCACGACATTTGTTGTTTGCGAAGTCCGAGACCCTTCGGCGTCTGCACCTTTGTTGAGTCCGTCAGGGTGATGACTTGAGTGCCATCGACGGTCCGCAGCGTAAGAGTATCTGCCGTACGTCCTGTGATCAGGCCTTTCACGGTGGTTTCGTTCTGTCCAAACATCAGGGTTCGCGGCGTACAACATAAAACCAGGGCAAGTGCAACCAGCACACTGATTCTCATATTGATGGCGTCTCCTCGAACGCGTTTCTTTAGGAACGGTATCGCCAAGATTCGAATCTGGGCACTGGCAGAAATACCAGCTGCAGGAAATCAACGCTTGCCTCTTGTTCAGGATGGCGCTGGCCTGACTCAGAGGCTGGATAACTCGCGACATCAGGCGCTTACTAAAAAGGCTCCCCCTTTTACGTTAGGGTGAGATGCGTTTGTTCACCAGTCCTGGGCTCAGCAGCGGGCAACAGATTCAGGGGTGTATTGCTTAACGCAATTGCACTAAAGTGGCGACGCTTCGCTAGCCTCGCAGGATATCTTTTCCCGCAGTGACTCGTTCCCGCAAGCGACCAGCCTTTTTCGTTCTGTAACTTCTAGCAGTTACTTCGAGCCATGACGCCAGCGTACAAAGTCAGACAATCGGATGACTGTGGAGTTCGCTATGGGCACCTTATCGAACATGGCAGGTTGTTGGAGCTTCCTACGTTGGCGACGGCGCAATCGCATTCCGCTCGTGCTGGGCACGACATTCGTTCTGTTTCTGGGCTTCGCTTTCGCACAAGAACGTAGCAGCCATTTCGATCAGCGCTCAGCTCGTCCGGATGGGAACCAGCCCATCACAACTATCGATGAGCTCCGGGCTCCCAAGGCAGCCCGCGGTGCCGTGGAAAGAGCGAGAGAAGCTATTCTTAAGGGTAACTTTCCCGAGGCTCACAAGCAGCTTGACCGTGTGCTTAAGGCTTTTCCGAACTACGCTCCCGCCCTCATGCTCGAAGGCATTGTCAATGCGGAGGAGCAGAACTTTGCCATGGCCGAACAGAATCTTAATGCCGCAATCAAAGCCGATCCCTCTTATAGCCCTGCATATCTGCAGCTAGCAGCCTTCGACAACGAGACGGGGCGTTACGATGATGCCTTGCGCTTGCTGAATCGAGCCATGCCGCTGATGCCATCCTCCTGGTTGCTCTATTTAGAATTGGCGAACGCTGACATTGGCATGAGGGAATACCAGACAGCCCTACGCCACATTGAACGAGCTGAAGCTTTGCAGCCTCGAGACTTACTCTCGAATGCTCGTGCCTCGAATACTCGTGCGATGATGCATCTATTGAAAGCGTGCGCGTTTGTGGGAATAGGTAGTCAGATTCGCGCAAGACCTGAGTTTGAGGCGGCCATAGAGGCCGAGCCAAACGGGGAATTTGCACATTACTCACGAAGTGCGCTTGCGCAACTGCAACTCCCTTAACGGACCCGCCGCGACGTCGCCCGACCTGATCTTGGCCAGCCAGCCGTGCAGGAGGATACGCACATTCATACGAACCCGAGTACCAGTTGGGTCGGTCCTGCGGGCCCGGGCGCAGGAGGTCCAGAAAAACTATGCACTGCCGCCGAAGCAGTTTCAAAGACCTCGAAGAGACGATCAACACGCGTGACTTCCAGAACTATAGCTGCCATCGGAGTGATGGAGGCAAGTTTCAGGTCTCCGTTCTGCTTTATCGCTTGTTCCAAGCAGTAAAGCAACATGTCGACTCCGGTGCGGTCCATCCGATTCACTTGAGAACAATCAAAGACAATGCGGGGCCGGCTCGCCTTGAAGAGCGGCTCTACCTCGTGCAGAAGGATCTGGATCTCTTTGAGCTTCAATTGTTCGGGCAATCGCTTGACCACTACGGGGGTTGTCATATCAAGCCTTCCTGTTCAGCTGCACCAGGCAGCCTCGGTAAAGACTCCGCCCGAAACTGTTGGGGTGGGAACGATTGACTGGCGGGGGCTTCCGCGTTTGTCATCAATCACGCGACATTAAACTAGATAGGAGGATCACGCCACTGATGATAGTTGCAGACTTATTCCCAATAGTTTCTAGACGGCGCGGCCTGGTGACTGTGCCGAACGGCAAGATCTGACAGAAGAGCTCCCTCAACCGGGTCGAACTCAGCCAAGACAGCTCGGAGTGGATCCGATTCAAGACCTAACTCTTCCTCCACCAGATTCTTGCTTTGGCAGGTTCTGCGGAGCGACGCCCGCCACTGACGGGAGAGTGCGGTTTGCACAATCTCGCCTCATCGTGGCCGCAACCTTCGTGCTCTTACGACGGACAGATCAATACGGAGGAAATCATGTCCAACACAATCTGATCGTGTCGGTAACATGGCGGTGGTGGAATACGAAAGAAGAGTCGTTCGCGGCGACGAGGCTTTCAAATTTGCGACGCAGCTAAAGAAGTCGTTTTCCAACAGCCTGCTAGCAGTTTTGTTAGCTATGCAAACCGGCGAAACGGGGCTAGATTTGCAAAACGGAGTGAGCAATTCTCCTCCGGCTTCAGATCTGCTGACCTAGGTCAGGCATCTGAGGTTTTTCTTTCTTAGATCACATACAAGGAGACATATGATGCCACTCGAGCAGTGGGGAGAACTATACCGACGAGCGTTATTTGAGGAAGATCGTAATAAATTGCCTCTGTCACTGGAAAGGGCACACCAGGCCGTCCAGCAGAGAGTCCGCGAGTTGTGGTATTCGCCCACCGATGGCCAGAACGTCACCGACAAGGAACGCTGCGAACTTGATGCCGCAGCCTACTATCTTGGTCTTCTACGGTCTCTTATAGCCCAGGAGCAGTGGCCGGCTTGATCGACGAGGATGATGAGCGCGTAATCAGATGGGACGAGAAGGCGCTCTTCGACGGCGCCACCCTTCCATCCGCACTCTTCGAGGACCGATATTTCCGCTCGGTGCCAGTTGGGTGTTCTCGCTTCAGCCGGTGCTGCCACCTGATTATCGACCTTGGCTCCATCTCCCGGGATGGAAGCTGGGCCAGACGATTGACGCTGTCACCAGAACTCGGGGAGAGTCTTGAGTATAATATTCATGCGACAGCAGGGAAAAGTCCCGGCTCAAGGGTCTGGACAAGCTCCCAGTGTGGGTCTTCCCATAGCTTCTGGTCTTTGTGAATTGTGTCTTCACCCACTTTTGTGATTCCGCAACCGAGTTGTGCGTCCTAAGGCATGGAATTGGTTCGTCTGCAGACGCATCATAGCTGCTGGGGCGTGCATCGCGTCAGTAAATCGCTCCTGGCAATGCACCGCTGAGAAGCTCGCTGCTCTCAAGAGCTGCGTCCACGATAGCCAAAAGGTCGTGATCGGCTTTGCTTTTCAGAACGTAGCCGCAGGTTCCTAAGCTCAGGGCCTCTTGTACTAAGTCCGGAGACGAATCCTGACTCACGAAAATGATTCTTGATCTTGGTGCAGATTTGCGAATCTGGCGAGCGGCCTCGATACCGTTTAACTTGGGGAGTGAGATGTCGAGCAAAATCACATCCGGCTGTAGTTCTTCGGCTTTCTGGACCGCCTCCAATCCGTCTGATGCCTCGCTAACTATCTGCAATTCCGGTCTTGATTGCAGCTTCAAATGTAAGAACTGCTTGAACGGTTCGTAATCATCAACCACGAGGATTTGAACGACAGCATTGCGCATTTTCGACCCCTCCGTTTGAGATGCAGCTCCATCGTTTTGTCTTCGATTCGGGACTGGAGGGTACGCTAATAAACGCCACAACTTAAAGCGTTCTCGGCGTTATCGATTACTGTCAATTCTTACAGGGCAACGAAAAGCCGGCAACTGTCAAAACTTACAGGGGCAAACGGGTGTGGCTCTCGGCTTGTCCAATGTTAGCAGGCGTTCTCACCAGGTTGGCGCCGTTTGTTCGCCAGCCCTGGATCCATGAGTGAAATGCCGATTTAAGGTCAACCAATCAGGCCCTTACTCACCATAAGACTATCAATTGTGCCAGTGAACCGCTGTTAGTTGTGCCAGTGAAGCAGCCTCTTTTGCCGCGCTACATTTGCTAGGCCGAAGCGAGTGTGGCTTATGAGATTCTATGCATTCGGAATTGGGATTCTGTTCCTGACACTTGTCCCTCCCCTCCCGTCTGAGTCAACTCGGCCGCCAAGAATCGCAGACCCAGGTTCTGACGGCTTGCGCCCGGTAACCTTCGACGCACAACAGAGCGCAACTCGTCATGAAGGACTGCTAATTCAAAGCTTGGCAGCCCTTTTTGGGTGGGCGGGGGTGACGCTGGCAGTACTGCTAGTAGACGACTCCCTTTCCACAAGAGTAAAACGGGGCACAACAAAGCATCGTCGCATTTCAGCCGCTTTAGGGGAAGGGGCTGTCAGACCGAGGGTTCGAGCAACTGAAGCTGCGAACCAAGCTGGACGAGCAAATATCGCACGCGATTCGCCACAGCGCTTTCGCCCCGGAGCCTCGTCCGCTCTTGCCAGATTCAGTACGAACCAGAGGTTCTGATAGAACTCAGGTCATTTCCCACATCCCGAAGGTGAAATCGCGGAGGAAAGTAAAAGGCGGGGGCCCTCCATGTGCCACAAGCGTCAACTAGCGCCACTTGCCTACGTCATTCTTCCCGAGGCGTAACCTCGCACTTTTATGGAATGGCCACTGACAGAACGCATTGCAGACTTGCGGCGAGAGGTCCGTGTGATTCAGGACGATAGTCAGACCTATTTTGCTTGCCGTAAACCCAGCGCGGACAGGACGCTGTTACAACAAAGGCGGGTGGAGCGTTTGAAAGAGATCAAGGACGAGCTTGACCATTTACTGCGAATACATCGAAAAGGTGCCGCGTGAAACGGGCCCGCGGACTCGACAACAAGCAGCCCAAAAGCAACGGCTGCCTCTGTCCCGCCGGCCAGCAGCTCAACTATGAAGGACGCAATGCTCGGAACCGTACCCACCTCTATATCGGGACCCGCAAACGTTGTGGGGCGTGCGCACAACAAAGGCAATGCACCACCTCGCCGTTGAAGTATCATGCCATCCTCATGCATGACCTGCCCGGCAACGTGCGCGAGCCTTGGCAAACACGTCTGGCTTCGCGAACGCACAGCGGCAAAGGAAGAGGGTCGGAGGGCTGTTCGCGGAAACCAAGAACCAGATCGGACTACGCCGGCTGCGTTTGCGCAGAATGAAGTTCGTTCGCGAGCAGTTCTTCCTGGCAGCGGCTGCCCAAAACATCAAGCGGTT
>Ga0207657_10005597_pt1 | contig 13123 bp, 12 predicted proteins | sample KBSC33metaG_FD_184316 | JGI IMG/M metagenome (GOLD analysis project Ga0207657, IMG submission 184316) | Corn rhizosphere microbial communities from Kellogg Biological Station, Michigan, USA - KBS C3-3 metaG (SPAdes) (version 2) | ecosystem: Host-associated > Plants > Roots > Rhizosphere > Soil ...
GCCATGCTCTCGTGGGTAATCACTTCGACGATCGTCCCAACGGGAGCCTCGACGAACAGCCGCGGCCAGCCGACGATCTCCTTCTCCCAGCCAAAAGTAAACGTTCGGCCCACACCCTCTTCGCACGCGTCCAAAGTGTAGATGTGCGCAGATCCGGATGGCCCCTCACCGACTCCGTAGCTGTAGCCCGTCTTCTTCCATTCGCCGAGTACGCCGGGAGTTCGGAAGTCAAACCAATCACGGGGGTCGCCTTGCCAAGTGATCTGTCCGGCCTCGACGGGGCCAGCCTCGAGCCATTCTTCTTCCATCAGGGGAATGGTCCGGCGGCTGAGAGTCGACTCCTCCGGATGCGACATCCAGACCTCGTTCATGTAATCGTAGTAGCCGCCCGAGAAAGCAGAGCGGTCAGGGTGCGTCGACAACTCCATCGCTGGTCGCCACTCTGGACCAGCCTTGCACGCAGGCTCGTTCCACCCGTACGGGTGGAGGCGAGCATCGAACTCCTCCTGCAAAGCACGCAAGAACCACCGCCGCTGCTGCCCAGGACGATGCGCCCGGTCCACCATGCATTGCCAGGATTTGTCACTGACGATCTTGTGCCCGTCTATCTCAATGTTCAGAAGCAATCCTGGCTTGCCGAACGGCCAAGTGCCGTCTCCGAACCCGAAGAACAACACTTCGACACCGATCACGTTCTTTCCGGCCTTCAGATAAGGCGCCAAATCGATTAGATCAATCTCAAGGTGCCGAGGATCGCTAGGCGCGGGACCCCACTGCACCCGCTCGCCGTTGACGGTCAGGCGATACCGGCTATCCGCAACCACCCACCCGCGAGCACTCTTCGGCACGGAAGCGAGCTCGATCTCGCGCCGGAACAGCACGAAGGTGTTCGGCAGCGTCCGCTCCGAAGGGAACCAGATCCATTTGGCGGGCGAGAGGTCCACGACTCTATAATGCGCGACGTAGGAACTTTGGGAGTGCGCTCGCTCACTCCCAAGGGTGAACCTCCTCGAAGGTATAACCGATAGGAAGTTACAGGTTCCTCGTTTCAATGGCGCAACAGGACCTTCCGCTCTCCGCGCTACTTGATACTTAGAAAGGAACCTTCATGGCCAAACCTGCCGTCCACACCGAATCCGCGGCTGAAATAGAACAGTATTTCCGCGAGATGCTCTTCATCCGGCACTTCGAAGAGAAGTGCAACTTCGCCTATCGACAGGGCAAGGCGGGCGGATATCTGCACGTCTACATCGGCATGGAGGCGCTGGCGATCGGCTGGATGCACTCCATCCGCAAGGGCCACGATTACGTGATCACCGCCTACCGGGATCACGCGCATGCTCTGCTTCTGGGCACAGATCCCGTCGCCGTCATGGCCGAAATCTGCGGCCGAGTCGCAGGTCCGAGCCGAGGCAAGGGCGGATCGATGCATCTGTACGATAAAGCCCATGGCCTTTACGGAGGCTGGGGCATCGTGGGCGGGCACATCCCGCTCGGCGGCGGCCTCGCCTTCGCGGCCAAGTACCGGGGCGAGGACCGCGTGACCCTGAACTTCATGGGGGATGGCGCGAGCAATCAAGGTGTTGTCTTCGAAACCTTGAACATGGCGGGCCTCTGGGACCTGCCCTGCATTTTCATTGTCGAGAACAACGAGGTTGCGATGGGCACCCGCCTCGAGTACCACGCAGCGGACACCGAGCTGTGGAAGCGCGGCCTGCCATTCGACATCAAATCCGAGCGGATCGATGGGATGGATGCGCTGCAGATGAAGAAAGACGCGCAGCGTATCGTCGATTGGGTTCGTGAAAACCAAAAGCCTTACTTCGTCGAGGTGATGAGCTACCGTTTCGCCGGACACGGCGCCGCCGACAACGACCGCAGCCTATACCGAAGCAAGGACGAAGAGGACATCAACTTCAAGCGCGACCCGATCGCCCGGATTGAAATGGAGCTGGAGAGGCGCAACATCATGAACCGCGAGAAGATGGAAGCCATCGAGGCCGAGATCGTCGCCCAGGTTGACGAGATTTACGAGAAAGCAATGGCGTCCCCTCACCCGGTACCCGAAGAGGTTTACGAGAACGTGTACAGCGACATGGAGCCGGAGGTGGGGCACTAATGGCGGTAATGAGCTACCGAGACGCCGTGCGCCAGTCGATCATCGACGAGATGGAGCGCGACCAAGAAGTCTTCATGATGGGCGAGGACATCGGCCGCTACAAGGGCACATTCCGCGTTTCCGAGGGCCTGCTCGAGAAGTTCGGCGAGAAGCGGGTCGTGGACACGCCGATCACCGAGTGCGGTTTCACCGGCATCGCGATCGGCGCGGCCATGGCCGGCCTGCGCCCGATCGTTGAGATGATGACGATGTCGTTCTCGATCCTGGCGCTAGATCAGATCATCAACCACGCAGCCAAGATCCACTACATGACGGGTGGCCAGATTACGGTCCCGATGGTGGTTCGCGGCCCAAGCGGCGCGGCCAACCAGCTCAGCGCCCAGCACTCGCACTCCATGGAGGGCTGGTATGCCCACGTCCCCGGCCTAAAGGTCGTCGCACCGGCGACTGCCGATTGCGCCAGCGGCTTGCTGAAGACCGCGATCCGCGACAACAATCCTGTGATCTTCGTCGAGAACCCCGGCCTTTACGCAACCAAGGCAGAGGTGAACGAAGACAAGGACTACACCATCCCGTTCGGCAAAGCTCGCGTGGCGAAGGAAGGGAAGGACCTTAGCTTGATCGCCTACAGCCGTATGGTTCACGTCTGCATGAAGGCAGCCGAGGAACTTGAGAGCCGAGGCATCAGTGCGGAGGTTATCGACGTGCGCTCCCTCCTGCCACTCGACACAGAGACGATCTTCGGCTCGGTTCGCAAGACGCACCGTGCAGTAGTCGTTTACGAGGACTGGCGAAGTGGTGCCTTTGGTGCCGAGATTCACGCTAGGATCAACGAGAACTGCTTCGACGATCTCGACGCTCCGGTGGGTCGCGTCGGAGGCTTGAACGTGCCGATGCCGTACTCGCGCATTCTCGAACTGCAGTGCATTCCGAATGAGAAGGATGTGCTTGCGGCGGTCGAAAAGCTCGGTTAGGTTTCACCAGATCATCCTTTCTGGTAATAAGACCGGCTACTAGAGCAATAAATTTGCGCAGTAGCCGGTTTTTGTTTGCCGATATTTAAGCAAGGCTCGGACAGGGCCTTGCTTTCGATGAACCTGCCAGCCATGTCTTCTAAACGCACGGATGCGAACCGCTCTATGCGGTCGTCCGTGACTGCCTTCGTGGTTATGGTCGTGGCGTTTGTCGTGGTCGACCTCATCGTCATGCGTGCTCTGCAAGACACGGGAGAAGACGGGCGGCTCGTTCTGGAGATCGGCACCCAGCGAGCTCGCTCCGAATCTCTGGCGAAGAACGCCCTCTTGCTGATCGGCAACACTCCGGCGATCGCTATCAATCGGGCTCGCAAAGAATTCGACTGGGATCTGGACAACTTGTCCCGGGTGCATCGGGCCGCCGTCAGAGCTGACGTTCAGAAGCGTCTGCGCGACACGGAGGTACGGGACCAAGCATCCCTTTGGCAGCCCGTCCAGCAAAGCTTCGAGTTGATGGAGCGGTCTGGCAATCGCTTCGAGGACGAGCTATCACGTTCGCCACATGGGTCGTCGACGAAGGAAGCCTGCAACGAACTTGTCGAGACCTCCCGAACCTATGTGCGGAGTCTTAACGAGTTCGTTGAAGCTTTAGCGCGCCAGCAAAAGAATTCGATCAGCAGTACGGGGCGGACGGCGCTGTTCATGCTGGCTATGTTCATCCTGACGCTGATCGGTCAGGCGTTCTACATCTTCCGGCCCATTCTCAAGCGAGTTCAGGCATCTCTGCAGCAGGTGCAAGCGCTGCAAAACCAAGTGGAGGCGCAGAACGGACTTCTGAGCGACCGCAACCGCAACCTCGAGGATCAGCGCCAAGCTCTGGAAGCTCAGCGGTTGGAGCTCGAAGCCAAGAATGATCGCTTGCAAGCGAGCCAAACTAGGCTCGAAGAGCAACGGGCGGAGCTTGCCCAGCAACACAGAGAAACCAAGCGCCAGAAGGAGAACCTGGAGCAGCTCGCGGAATCACTCGAGAAAGCCAAGGAGTTGCAAGCCCAAGCTGCCCGTCGTGCCGAAGAACTCTTCCAGGGCGTTCCCGTTGCGTGCTTCAGCTTCGATCGAGATGGCGTACTCCACGCTTGGAACAGGGCCGCCGAAGATCTCTATGGTTACGCTGCGTACGAAGTCTTGTGGCAGCCGATGTGGGATGCGCTCGGCCAGTCCGACGCCGAGGAAAGCGCCCGAGCCGCTATCGAGCGCGTCTTCGATCAGAACGACTCCGCCGTCTCTGAGTGGATATTCCATCGGCGAGACGGTCAAGATCTGATCGTCCAGACCACATCGTTCCCTATCCGCGACGCGGGGGGCAACGTCGTAGCCGGTATCGGTACAACTTTGGATCTCACCGACCGTCGAGCCTACGAGAAGGCGATCGAGGACAACCTGCTGCGCATCAACGAGTATTCGCAAGAACTCGAAAAGCAAAAGGGCGAGCTTCAGGAGGCGAATGGCCGACTCAGCGCCCTTGCGTCGACGGACGGCCTGACAGGCTTGACGAATCACCGGGCTTTCCAGGAGCGCCTGGAGATGGAGTTTGAAGCCGCGGTTCGAGAAGGCACCCCCCTCTCCGTCGTGCTCTCGGACGTCGATAACTTCAAAAAGCTCAACGACCAGTACGGCCACCCTGCCGGCGACCGCGTGCTCAAGTCCGTTGCGGCGACGCTGCGCGAGCATGCCGGCGCCCGAGGCGTAGCATGCCGCTATGGTGGAGAAGAGTTCGTGCTTATCCTCCCCGGCTTTACCGAACGGGAAGCCATGGTAATGGCGGATCAGGTTCGCCAGGCGATTCAGGACAGCCAGCCCGACGGCCTGCACGTCACGTCGAGCTTTGGCGTAGCAAGCTGGTCATCCGCGACTCGCTCTAAGGCGGAAATGATTGCTCAAGCCGACAAGGCACTGTACAAGTCCAAGCAAGACGGGCGGAACCGCGTCACTCATGCCCGTGAGTTCATGAGTGACGAGGAACTGCCTCTGGCGGCTTAGACTCGGACGAGTACTTGCTCCCGGTTGAAGAGCCGCACCGCGATGCGGATGCCGATCGTCGCAAGCACGATGCTGACGCCGATCGTAATCGCCAGACCTACCGGATCGAGCTTGCCCTGCAGCGCTTGCCGAAGCGTGACCGAAGTGTTCAGCACCGGCACAAAGTCGATCCATCTCGCGCTTGCCAGATCGGTAAAGCCGATGAACTGACTGAAGATCGCCGGCAGCAGGACCACGAGGTTCACAATCGCGAGGAACTGCTGGGCTTCCCGACTGTTCCGCGCCATGGTGCTCACCGCGAGCAGCAAGCTCGCGAAGAACGCGACTGTCGGGATCAGCGTGATGATAATCGCCGCGATCTGCGACGCGCCTAAGCCCAGCCCGTGCGGAAACACCGTGTGGAATAGCGAGAGTCCGCTGCTACCCGCGATAATCACGCCCATCAGCGCGGATAGGCTACCGGCCAAGCACACGACCGCAAGGGCAAGGAACTTACCAATCGCGATATCGCTGCGCTTCAAAGGAGAGATGAGCAGAGTCTCGAGCGTGTTCTTTTCCTTCTCACCGGCGACCAGGTCCGTCCCGGTAGCCAACCCTCCGAAGAACGCGTATACCGTGATCAGGTACGGCAGGATCGTGACGAGAAGATCGCTCACATTGCTCTGCCCGATCTTCATCGGTTGCTCTTGAATGGCGATTGGCTCCGCCATCGAAGCGTCGACCTGACGAGCCTGCAACACGGCCTTGACTGTCGTCTTGTTGATCTCGGAAACCATCTTGCCGACGATGCTCAGCGCGATCTGTCCCTTGCTTTCCTTATCGTCGAAGTAACCCTTGATGTGGGCTTGGCGCGTCGATTTCAGCCGAGCATCGAAGTCGGGATCAAAGTCGAGGACGAGGTTGGCCTTGCCATCCCGAATCAGCTTCTGCCCCTCCTCCACGGAGGCCAACGGCACAATCTGCACCTTGGCTTGCTTCAGACCCTTGACTAGCGAGTTGTCCCCGTGCACGACATGGATGCGCTGGTTCTCTTTCTTGCCAAGCGTCTCGCCAAGGAAGCCGAAGAGCGACAGCATGAACATGACGACAAACGCAGGCACGATGAACGCAGCGTTGCGGATTCGCTTGTCGCGAAATACCTCGCGAAGCTCCTTGCGCGTGACTTTGAGAGCCTGCTTCACTTCGCCGCTCCCACCGCTTCGCCACGTTGGTACTCGACCAACTTCAAGAACGCCTTCTCAAGGGTTGCTTCTCCGGTGTGCTGAAGCAGGTCCTGCACGGTGCCCTCGCTGCGAATCTGACCATCGTGGATGACCGCGATGCGATCGCAGAGCCGCTCGACTTCGCTCATGATGTGCGTGCTAAAAACGATCGTCTTGCCCTGATCCCGCGCCTCCTCGATGAACTCCATGACGCTCTGGCTCATCACGACGTCGAGGCCGGAGGTCGGCTCGTCGAAGAACATTACGGGTGGATCGTGGAGCAGCGTCCTCGCAATACTGACCCGCTGCTTTTGACCCGTGGAGAGCTTGTCGCAGAGTCGGTTTGCGAATTCGTGGATTTGCAGACGATCGACCACATAGTCGACTCGCTCTTTCAGTTTCGCGCCTTCGAGATCGTAGAGTCGCCCGAAGTAGTCCAGGACTTCGAGCGGCGTGAGGCGTGCGTAGAGCGCGGTCGAGTTGGACATGAATCCGATGCTGCGCCGCACCTCGCGAGGTTCCTTGACCACGTTGTATCCAGCGACCCAGGCCTCCCCATCCGTCGGCTGGATCACGGTCGAAAGCATGCGCAGGGTCGTCGTCTTGCCCGCGCCGTTCGCGCCGAGAAGACCAAATATCTGCCCGGGCACCGCTTCCATGTTGATGCCATCGACCGCCTTGACGACCTTGCCCGTCTTGGCTTCGGTGAAATGCTTCACCAAGTTCTCAGTTCGAACCACGGAGGCTAGTGTAGCGGAAAGGCCCCGAGCGCAAACGTCGTTGGGCCTAAAGCCGCATTCTTAAGCCCTCGTCTTCAACCGGTTCAACGTGCGGTACACGTAAGCCAGCACTTCCGCCACGGCCTGGAAAAGTTCGCGCGGAATGTAGTCCCCGACCTCGCACTTCTTGTAAAGCTGCCGTGCGAGCGGCGGGTTCGGCACGAGCGGCACGTTCAGCTCCGCCGCGACTTCACGAATCTTGGCCGCCATGAAGTCCTGCCCCTTCGCGACCACGATCGGCGCGTGATCCTTCCCCTGCTCGTATTGGATGGCGATAGCAAAGTGCGTCGGGTTTGTGATGACCACGCTCGCCTTCTTCATCGTGTCCGCGAGCTTGCGGCGCTTGGCCAGTTCCCGGCGGCGCTTGTGCATGGCCATCTTCAGCTCTGGCGAAGTCTCCGCGTCCTTCATCTCCTGCTTCAGCTCCTCCTTGGTCATCATCAGCTGCTTGTTCACCTGCTTGCGCTGGAAGAAGTAGTCGAGCGCCGCGAGGACCAGCCAGGCGGCCGCGACCTTGTAGGCGATCGCGCGCATAAGCGTCGCCACGGAGGCCAGCGCCGCGAGTGGCGTCAGATACGAAAGGCCGAACAGCAGGTTCCAGTTTGACGAAATCACCGACCAGGCGAGGAACATGAAGATGCCGCTCTTGAGCGTCGCCTTCGCCCCGTCGAACGCCGCCTGCCGCGAGAAGAGCCGCTTCAAGCCGTTCAAGGGATTGATCTTGTTGAAGCTCGGCGTCAGGCTTTCCGTGCTGATCACGAAGCCGACCTGGCTGAGATTCGAAGCCACCCCGATCGCCATCGCCGTCGCCATGATCAGCAGCAAGCCGCCGATCGCGGGCTGCGTCAGTGTCAACACCTGCCCCGTGACCTCCCGAAAGTCGAGTGACTTCGGAATGCGAGAGAGGCCGGTCTTCACCGCCGTCATGAACCCGCCGCCCATCATCGTCAGCGCCGTCGGCAGCACCATCAGGAGCGCGAAGACGACGAGCGCGCTCGTCAGGTCCTGCGACTTGGCGACCGTGCCCTTGCGGCGCGCGTCCTTCTTGCGCCGGGGGGTCGCTTCCTCTGTTCGTTCCTGGGAGGTCTCAGCCATTTAGGTCTCGTTTGGAGTGCGCTGACCCGGCAGCGCTTTCGATCAGCGAGCCCGCGAGCGTGGAGTCAGCGGCGGGCGCGGCGACAGGTCGCCTGGGGAAAAGCGCCGCCAGGTCGGCGCACTCCAAAGTCATTTCGCCCTCGCCTGGAAAACCCGCGCCAGCGAATCCATCCCGTACCCAACCCCGCTCTGAATCCCGCTCGCCAGCGCGGGCAGGGAGACGGTCAGCGCGATCATGCCGACGAGGATCTTGGCGGGCATGCCGACGACCATCGCCTGCATCTGCGGCACCGCCTTGCTGATCAGGCCCAGCGCCGCGTCGATCACCAGCGAAACCGCGATCACAGGAGCGGCGATCTGCAGAGCCAGAACGCAGACGCCCGAGACCAGCGCCAGCAGGTTCGCCCCGATCGCCGGCATCGTGTCGACGCCGATCGCGGGAATCGTCTTGTAGCTGTTCGCGAAGGCGGTCAGCAGTTGGTGGTGCCCGTTCATCGCGAGGTACAGCACCGTGCCGAGCATAAACTTGAACTGCGCGAGGACCGTCACCTGCACGCCGCTGATCGGGTTCAGGATCTGGCTCATGCTGAGGCCGAGCTGCATGTCCATGATCGAGCCGGCGAGCTGCGCGGCCTGCAGAACCAGGCTCATGAAGAAGCCGAGCAGGAGTCCGGCGACGGCCTCGTTCCCAACCGCCAGCACGAACGCGCCCATGTCGGCGGGCGGGGCACTCTTGGCCGGGTTGACCACGAGCGTGATCGCCGCGCTGATGCTAAGAGTGGTGAAAATGCGCACCGGGAGCGGCGTGTTCTGCGCCCCGAAGACCGGCGACGACATCAGCATCGCCGAGCATCGGACGAAGACGAGCAGGAAGGCGAAGAGCAGCGCAGGAGTCATAGCTCAGGAGCCTCCCCGGCGAACCGCCAAGAGGGAGATTGCTCCCGCGGAATGGGAGAGCGCCCCCGCGGAATGGGAGAGCGCCCCCGCGGAACGGGAGAGCGCGGGCGCCGAATCGGAGAGCGCGGGCGCGGAATCGGAGAGCGCGGGCGCGGAGAGGGGAATTGCCCGCACCAGCCGGCAGATCGCGGGCGCGGAATGAAAGATTGCGAGCAAAAAATGGGAGATTGCTCCCCCCAATGGGAGATTGCTCCCCCGCCGCGAGCGAGGGGAGGCGCGGAGAGGCAGCGGGCCTCCCCTGCGGCTGCGGACCACCCGGAGCGTGTCCATTCAGCCGCCTCCGACCATCGCAATCCGGTGGATGCACTGCACGGTGAAGGCGACGAGGGTCGTCAGCATCCAGCTCCCCATCATGCCCATGATGATCGCGAGGCCAATCAGCTTCGGCACGAAGGTGAGGGTCATTTCCTGGACCTGCGTGATCGCCTGGAAGACGCTGACCGCGAGCCCGAGGAACAGAGACACCGCGAGGATCGGCAGCAGCACCATCAGGGTGACCTGCATGCCCTGGCGAGACAGTTCGAGTACGGTTCCCTGGTCCATGGATCAGCCTCGTGAATCGAGAATCGTGAATCGTGAATCGCAGACGCAGTTCTTGAAATCCAAAATCGAAAATCCCAAATCCAAAATCATCGATAGCCTCCCACGAGGGCGCCGACGAGGTTGCTCCAGCCATCCGCGAGCACGAAGACGAGCAGCTTGGCGGGCAGGGCGACGATGGTCGGGGGCATCATCATCATGCCCATGCTCATCAGCGCGGAGGCGACGATCAGGTCGATGATCAGGAACGGCACGAAGATGTAAAAGCCGATGATGAAGGCGGTCTTGAGCTCGCTGATGATGAAGGCGGGGATCAGCGAGAGCATGCTGACGTCTTCGCGGGTCTGCGGGCGCTCTTTGCGGATGTTCAGGAACAGCGTCAGGTCGCTTTTGTAGGTGTTCCGCAGCATGAATTCGCGCATCGGCTTGCTCGCGCGGTCCATTGCGACCTCCATATTGATTTCCTTCTTGAGATAGGGCTGGAGCGCGTCCTCGTTGACCCGCTTGTAGGTCGGGCCCATGACGAAGAAGGTCAGGAAAAGGCTCAGGCCAACGATGACCTGGTTCGGCGGGATGCTCGGCGTGCCGAGGGCGCTGCGCACGAAGCTGAAGACGATGACGATCCGCGTGAACGCGGTCGTGAGGATCAGGATCGCGGGGGCGATGCTGAGGACGGTGAGCAGCGCGAGGACCTGCAGGGTGCTGGCGACGTCCCCCGTCCCCTTCGCCTGGTCCATCCCGACGGTGATCTTGGGCAGCGCGGGCAGCGCCTGAGGCATCGCAATACCCACAAGGATCAGAAAAGCGCAGACCAAAAGCAACCGAAAAAGTGGTGTGGGCCTCTGGCCCGCGCATCTGCAGTGTGGTGTGGACGTCTCGTCCGCGCTTTCCTTACCGATTTGCCTGCGCGGGCCAGAGGCCCACACCACCTTTGTGGAGCGTGGTGTGGACGTCTCGTCCGCGCTCTCCTTACCAATTTGCCTGCGCAGGCCAGAGGCCCACACCACTTTTTGGCGCGTCTTGGTCGAAGAGGGAACAAGCATGGGTTATCCGGCGAGGCGGCGGAGGCGCTCCAAGGCGAGCTGGGGATCCCCATCCCCGCCCTCTGGCGCGATGTCTTGTGCGCGATAGGGGGAGGGACCATGCGCCAGCGAACGGGGGAGGGGGTCCACGACTGCAAAGGGCTCGACTTCCTCGACCAGCTCCTGAAACGTGGGCTCGTTCTCCAGCGGATCGGGCTCGGTCAGGTCAGCTAGGCTAGTCACCCCGGAAGCCGCGACGCTGATGAGAAGCGTTCTCTTGCGAGCCTTGACAACATACAAAGTGCCGCCAGGGAAGTTCGCCGATTCTTCGATCTGGATTCCGCCATCGAGCTTAGTGACGAGTTTCTTGCCGAACTTCTTCAGCACCTTCGGCATGACGGTCTTCAGAAGCAACAGCACGATGCCGAGCGCAACAAGCATCTGGAGCATCGGGCCAAGGCCCACGCCGCCGGTGCTCGCGGGGGCGCTGATGGGATCGGCCTTCAGCCCGAGCGGGTCTCCGGCGAAGGCAAGGGAACTGAGCAGAAAGAGTGCGAGGCTAAGAGTCCCCCTCGAGGGGGGCAGAAAACGATTAGTCACTTCTACGCCGCTTCTCCCAACCGGGCAAGGCGCTCCTGCGGAGACACGATCTCCGTGATCCGAACTCCGAAGTTGTCTTCGATGACAACGACCTCGCCGCGCGCCACTAATCGGCCGTTCACCAGAACGTCGACCGGCTCGCCGGCCGCTTTCTCGATCTCCACAATCGAGCCGGTGCCGAGGTCCACAACCTCCTTCACGAGCATCCTGACCCGTCCCAGTTCGACTGATATCTCCAGGGGGATATCCATCAGGAGGTCCAAGCCCTTACCGTCTTCGGAACCCTCCAATGCGCCGCCGCCCTCGACCGTCAGCTGAACCTGCGGAAAGGGCGCATCCTCGCCATCGTCGGCCATCTGAATCCCGGTCATGTAGTGCGCGGTCTCTGGATCCGTTAGCCAGATACAGGTTCCGTTCACGCCTTCGCCGGTGACCGCGACCTGCGTTCTCGCCACTTCGAGTGACTTCTGCAGGTTCATTGGGAAGGAGAAAATCTGGAAGCGAACCGACAAACCGCTTGCCACGATGGTGTCGTTCTTGATGCTACCAACGGCGAGGCAGATGCCCTGCACGATGCCTTCCAAGGTCGGCCGCACGTCGGTCATAGCGTTCTCGTCGATGTCCGAGCATTCCTCACCTTGCACGAGCGTTGCAAGTTCGATCGCGGTGTCCTGGGGGATCAGCACGACCTGCGAGCTTTCGGGCATGTTCGCGAAGGCGAACTGGATGACCATCATCGGTGAGCCCAGCTCCGCGTACAGGTCCGAAGTCCGGGTCGAGACGCAGAGCGGAGACGCGAAATTCAGCGCCTGCCCGCAGGACTCGCTGACCGTCAGCGAAACCGTCTGCCAGATCTGGTTCTGGTAGTTCGATAGCTTGTTGATGACGTCGTTGCTGATTTGGCTCATGGGTTAATCGGTGATATTGTCGGTGACGGAAAAAACGAGTTTCTTGCCCTGCTTGGCGGGCTTGCCCTGGTACTTGGGCACGTTGCCCACCAGGAAAACGAGGTCGTCGGCGGTCTTCTGATCCAGCCGAAGAATGTCGCCGGGCTTCAGCGCCATGAACTGCTTCACCTGCAGCTTGGCCTTGCCGAGGTGTACGGAACAGTCGACCGCCGCATGGGCAACCTGATAGCTGAGCGATTTGCGCGAAGAGCCGCTGTGGCGTCGGTTGGAGGAAGCGAACCACTTCTGAGCGCTGAGCTTCTGCGTGATTGGCTTCAGCACCAGGTAGGGAATGCAGAGGCTCATCGCCGCCCGCTGCGAGCCCATCTTCACTTCGAAGAGGATCGTCACAACGATATCGCTCGGCGGGGCGATCTGCACGAACTGCGAAGACGTCTCCATGCTCTCGACGCCCGGATTCACGATCACCACGCCCTCCCATGCGGACTTCAAAGCTGCGAACATCCGCTCGATGATCTGCCGTGTGAGGGGTCGCTCGATGTCGGTAAGCACGGTGCGATTGATCGCCTTGCCCGGACCTCCGAGCATGCGGTCGATCATGGAGAAAACGAGTCCAAACTCCATCTCCAGCACCGCCTGGCCGGTCAACGGGGGCAGGGAAGTGATCGTGAAAACGGAGCTGTTGATGCTGCGCAGATACTCCTCATAGGGCACCTGCTCCAGCGAAATCAAATCGATGTTGACGGGCGAGCGAAGATAGGCGCTCAGTCCCGAACCGGCGAGCCGCGCAAACGTCTCGTGCAGCATCTGCAGCGTTCGGAGTTGATCCTTGCTGAACTTGTCCGGACGCCGGAAATCGTACACCTCGTAGGCGACCGCCTTCTTATGGC
>Ga0207657_10005598_pt1 | contig 13118 bp, 14 predicted proteins | sample KBSC33metaG_FD_184316 | JGI IMG/M metagenome (GOLD analysis project Ga0207657, IMG submission 184316) | Corn rhizosphere microbial communities from Kellogg Biological Station, Michigan, USA - KBS C3-3 metaG (SPAdes) (version 2) | ecosystem: Host-associated > Plants > Roots > Rhizosphere > Soil ...
CATCCATCCCGATGGCAATGTTCAAATGGTCCTCGGGGTCGGACGGGCGGTCGAACAGGACGGTGAGCACGGCCGCTTCGTCGGCTTGAACTTCGACCTGACGTCCGCCGGTGAGCTGGCCTACCAGTGGATTTCAGCACATCCGGATGCTTTCAGCGGCGAGCACAGCTTCGCTATCGTCCCGGGCGAAGCCGATCGGAGCGAGACCTTGCCAGAGGGCGTGCCGACCACGGCATTGCTCGAGCGCGCTCAATATATCCTGCGCGTACGGCGGTCGCGCGAGCGGCTGATCGGCAAGGCGATTATCGGCGAGCCGGCCTTCGACCTGCTCTTGTGCCTCTATGTACGTTCGGGGCAGCGCGAGACATCGCTCACCAGTCTCGCGAAACCTGCAGGCATTCCATATTCATCGGCGATGCGCTGGATTGCTTATCTCGCCGACAAAGGCCTGGTCGAGCGGATTGAGTCGGAAAGCGACCGCCGGGCGACCTCGATCCAGCTGACTCCCTCTGGCCGAGCCGTGATGGACGAACTTCTCTCCATCCGCTGAGAGCCAAATTCGCCGGAATGCCAGGCAGTTGCGCGACCTCACCACATTGGTGAGGTTTGCCGGGTTCACACCTCTGCGAGCAGTGATAACCAGATCGAGCGGTCGCTGTTTGCCCGACGCCGGCCGCAACGCGGTTCCGGGGAGAAACCTGGACCTTCGAAGCGGAAGGCCCGTCCGCGCCCCTGCAAGGGCGGGCCTTCTTCACCTGATGAGTAGTGGAAAAACGGTGGGTGACGATGGAAGCGATTGCCGCCATTCGCATTCGAGCCGGCCTGGCGCGGCGCCTCGGAGCACGGAATAAGCAGGGACGGACCGTTTTCGACCTGACCGGCCGCTATTACCTTGCACTGCCGATTGGCGGCATTCTGCTTAGCGGCACATTCTAGGAATGCTCCGGCTACTCCTGATCAGCTGGCGTCATCCGCTTCAGTCCGGCCGAGCGAGGCGGCGCCGTCGGAGGCGGCTCCGGATCACCTACCTGCGAGGTCCTGCGATCACGGGCGCGCGCTGTTGACGAGCGAAAGCCCGACCGACGAGGACGCCGAGAGCCTGCTCCGCCTCAGCGATGAGGTCATCCGGATCGCCGGATCGCTCGTACAGCTCTCGACAGCCCTGAGAGCGCCGTTCCAGCAACATCTTGCGCCGAACTCCAACGAAACCGAAATCTCGGCTGAGTCGGTAAACCGGGTCATCCGGGCGCGCCGTAACCGGGCCCGCTATTTGCCTCCCGACCTCTTCGCCGACCCCGCCTGGGACATGCTGCTCGACCTGCTGCACACCGAGCTTGCCGGGGGCCGCGTGTCGGTTTCAAGCCTGTGCATCGCGAGCGGGGTTCCACCGACGACCGGCTTGAGGTGGCTCAAAACCCTCGAGACGCGGGGGCTGGTTCTCCGGAAATTCGATCAACATGACGCGCGGCGGACGTTCGTCGAGCTTTCGCCGGAGACGAGCAATGCCCTGCGACGTTACTTCCTCGATATTGTCGAGCCGCCCCGAGCCGATCAGCGCTGACGCGCAATCGGTGCGGGTCCCGCGGCTATAGCGTGGAACGATCCCGTGCAACGGCCGGCTAGGTGGCCTGCCTGGAAGCCTTCAGCCAGCTGGAAAATCCGCGGTCGGCGGCAAGGAAGGCCTCGAGCATCGCCGGAATGAGATCGCCCGCACTTTCCGCGACGCCATAGGCTTCCTCATAGGCCCGGGCATATTCCGCCAGGGCACGATTGAGGTCGGGCGAGACCGAAATGGTGATCTTCACCGGGACTCGGTCCTGGAGCCGCTCGAGCTTGATCGCGGCCATGCTCACCCCTTCCACGGTTCGAGGACGAGGTCCCTGTCGACAATGAGGCGCACGGGCCATCCGGGTTCGAGGATCAGCGTCGGCTGGACATCGAGGGCGCGGCCGACCAGCTGCTCGCCGGCCCGAGCCCCGTTCTGCTCGCTCGACTGGCTGATTGCCCGGGCAATGTCGCTTCCGCCGAAGCTGAGCTCGCTCCCAAGCCCGAGGAGAGTCGAGAGAAGGACGCCTTTGACGAGCTGCCACGGGTGGGAATTCACCCGGCCGCCGAGGCCCGAATAGCCCGCCGCGTCGGTCGCCGGCATCTTGCCCAGGTCGAGCGAAGCGCCGTTCGGGAAGATGATCCGCTCCCAGACCAGCAGCGCACGTCTCTGCCCGTAAGCGACGGCGCTGTCGTAACGGCCGATCAGCCGCGCGCCTTGCGGGATCAGCACCGTCCTTCCGGTCGCGCTGTCCCGCACATTCTCGGTCACCTGGGCGAGCACGAGGCCGGGCAGGTCGGAGTTCAGTCCGGTGACGAGGCTCGCCGGAATGATCGTGCCCGCGCTCAGCATCCAGCCGGATGCCGGAGGCGATACAGCATGCTGGCTAAGGCCGGCCGCGCCCGGTCGCACGAAATCGATCTTGTGCTGCTGCGGACCGGCCGAGGCGGCGGCGGCGGGCGGTTCCTCTGCCGCAGGTGGAGGCGCCGCCGGCGCTGCTGCACTCGGAGCCTTGCCCGAGAGCTGCGCCAGCAGTGCCGAGCTGCGCGCAGCCTGCTCCTCGGCAAGCCTTCGCTGCCGCTCCGCGGCGGCGGATTGGGCGGCGAGTGACGGCTCAGCACCCGCCTCCTCTGCGGCCGCGGCGGTGCTCCGCTGCTGCTCGAGGATCGGCCGCCCAAGGTCGCCCGGAAGCGGCGCTCCTAACCTTGGAACCTCGCTGTAGCGGGCCGGAGCGCCCGCAAGCACGTCCGCCTGCGGCCGGGTGAACGGCTTGCCGGACTCGTCCTGCACCGCGAGGCCGAGGCCGTGCGGCTCGAGCGCGACCCAGGTCAACCCGGCGACGGCCGCGCACAGGCCGCCAGCGGCACCGACGAGAAGGCCCCTTCGGAAGCGGACGACCCTGCGCGGACGTCCGCGCAGGACCAGCGCTTCGGGATCTTCCTTGGGCAGCGGGGACACGGAGGCCTGATCGCCAGGACCGGTCACCAGCCCCTCCCCGGAACGCGGCCGGCCGGCGCGGTCCGGACGATCCGGACGACCTGCTGGCGCTTCGCGCCCAGGCGCAGCTCGGCCGCCGAAAACAAACGGTCGACGACATAGTAACGGCCGCGCTGGCGATAATTGACAAGCTCGGCCTTGCCCGAGCTGCCGAGCACGAACAAAGGCGGAATCTCGCCCGCGGTCACGGTTTCCGGAAACTCGATGAACACCTGGCTTCCGTCATCGAACGCCCGGATCGGCCGCCAAGGCGCCCGGGCGCCCTCGATCGCATAGCCAAAGTTCAGCCGATCGACCGCGACGCCCTCGGCGACCGGCGCGGCCGCAACCGCAGCCTCGCGCGACCGTGCAAGCGCGAGCAGTTCGTCCTGGGGGTAGGTCCAGGAGACCGCAGCCATGGCCGGGCCGGACGTGCTTTGAAGCATCAGCAAATAGACCCGGCGATCGGTCGTGATCACGAGATTGGTGCGAAGCCCAGGCGCGGACGGCTTGACGAGAATGTGCGTCCGCCGGGCGGCGCCCGACCCGCTGGTCGTGTCGCCGATCACCCATCGCGCAGTGTCGCCGGCAGCGACCGAGATCAGGCTTTCCCCCGCCTGCAAGGCAATGTCGCTGACCAGCTCGGGCGCTGCGAACAGCCGGTAGAGCGCGCCCTCGGTCCAGGCATAAACCTGAGCCGCGTTGACATAACCAAGGCCGCTCGGCTCGCGCAGCGCGCTCCGGTTGGCGAGTGCGACACCGGCTAGAGGCGTCTTGCGGCCAGGTGCCGCGGTGCGCGGCGAAGCGAACGAGACCTTCGCAGGCTGCGCCCGCTTCACCGGAACCGCCGCCATGGCGGCGGACGGCACAAGGGCGCCAAGGCAGGCGCAGGCGAGCAGATGAGATGGCGTCACTGGGAGATCCTTTCGCGATTGGAGGAGGACGGCCGCCCGGCCGGGGTCGCGGGATCGAGCGGAGACCCGAGCGGGACGTTGTCAGCTTGCGCCTGGTGCTGGGGCTGCTGAGCTTGCGGCGGCGGCACGTCCGCGACGGACCCCTCGGGCGACGGCTCGACTTCACGCGCCCAGTCGATCCCGTCGACATAAAGGCCGAGCGGGTTCCTGCGCAGGGTCTCGGCCGAAGCCGGCGGCTTGACCAATATCGTCAGGATCGCGGTCCAGTGCGAAGTGCCTGCAAGGCTTCCGCGCTCGTAGGCGCTTTCGATCCACTTCACCTGGAACGACCGGTCGGACGCACGAACGACGCTCGTGACCTGCACCGAAACCGTGCGCGTTCCGACCTCCGCGAAAGGGTTCGCCGAGCGCGCATAGTCACTCAGGAAGCGCGCCCCACGGTCGGTCGCAAAATCATAGGCCGACAGCCAATTGTCGCGCATCAGCACGGGATCGAGCGAGACCGAGCGAACGTCGGCAATGAAGCGCGCCAGATGCCAGGCAATCTGGGGATCGGTCGGACGGTAGTTCTTCTCCGCCTCGGAAACCGCGCGCGCTTCACCGAGGCGGTCGACTTCGACCACATAAGGAACAACCCGGCTCTGCAGCGACTGCCACAGGAGACCGCCCGAAAGACCGGCGGAGACAAAAAGCGTCCCGAACGCGATCAGCCGCCAGCTTCGCGCCTGCACCCGCGCCGAGCCGATGCGTTCGTCCCAGACCTGCGCCGCTTTCTGGTAGGGCGTGACCGGCTCGGGGGTTCGGCCGTAATGCTGGACTGCTCTCCTGAACTTCATTTCACCGTTCCTCTTTCTCTTTGATGTCGGGATTGGCTCCGCCTCCGCCGCGATCGCCTTCGCGGATCGTCCGGAGGGCCATGTGCCGGTGGTGCCGGGCGGCTGCTTCCGAGCGCAGCTGCTGCGCCCATTTGGGTGCGTCATCCGCAGCCGAGCTCGCCGCCGCCGCTGCTGAACCTTTGGTGCTTGCGCCGGCCATGAAGGCCGCGCGCCTGCCGCGCTCCGCGGCCTCGCCGAGCCCGGCGGTGGACGAGAGCCGGTCCCTGGCCGCGTGCCCCGCGGCGCTCGCAACGCCCGAAAGACCAGCGCCGATGCCCGGCGATCCGGACGTCTCCTGGCCAAGCCTGTAGGCGGTGGTTGCGGCGCTCCCCATCGACGTTCCGGCCCGGACCGCCGAAAGCGCAGCCCCGCCGGCGGCGCGGCCGCCGGCAAGCGCAGCGCCGCCGCCGACGACGATCGTCCCGAGGCCCGCGGCGGCAGTGCCGACGGCGGCGCCGGCGCCGAGCTGCGGGGCACCGGCGACCAGACCGGTCGCAATGGCCGGACCGAAGATTCCAAGACCGAGCAAGGCGAGGCTGGCGAGGACGAGGCTCATCGCCTGCCCGAGGTCGGGCTCCTGCCCGCCAAGGGCGCCGACGAATTCGCCGAAGAAGCCCGAGCCGATGCCGACGATCACCGCGAGCACCATCACCTTGATGCCCGAGCTGATGACGTTGCCGAGCACCCGCTCGGCGAGGAAAGCGGTGCGGTTCCAGAGCGCGAACGGGACAAGCACGAAGCCGGCAAGGGCAGTCAGCTTGAACTCGATGATGGTGATGAAGAGCTGGATCGAAAGGACGAAGAAAGCGACGATCACGAACAACCAGGCGATCAGAAGGATGATGATCGTCAGGAAATTGTCGAAGAAGGAGGTGAAGCCGAGCATCGCGCTCGCCTGATTGAGCAACGGCCAGGCCGCCTCGAAACCCGTTCCCGCGAGGTGGCCCGGCCGAAGCAGGTCGTCGGCGCTCATCGTCCCGCCGCCGGCAGTGATTCCGAGCCCCGAAAAGGAGCGGAAAATGATGTCCGCGAGACGGCTGAAATTGCCGATGATCAGCGCGAAGGCACCGACGTAGAGGATCTTCTTCAAGAAGCGGCCGATGATGTCGTCCTCGCCGCCCATCGCCCAGAACAGGCCGGCGAGCGTGATGTCGATTCCGACGAGCACCGTGGTCAGGAAGGCGACGTCGCCGCCCAGAAGCCCGAAGCCGCTGTCGATGTACTGGATGAAGGCCGCAAGAAAGCGGTCGATGACGTTAAGATCGCCCATCGTCCTAAGCTCTCGTCAAAAAGGGATGCTGCGGGGCTCACCGTAGGGGGCGCCGGGAGCCCCGCAGCTAGGCGCCGGACCGGTCGGCCCGGCGCCCGGGGCCGGCCTATTCGTGCGTGCTCGAATAGGCCTTGCCGGACCCGAGGAACCGCGTCGTCGCCGCGCGCGCTTCCGCCTCGGACTGCGCGCTGCGCGCGCGCTCGATTGCGGCGCTGTGGAATTCGGCGGCAAGCAGGTCCTGGAGCTGCAGCTGCTGCTTGGCGCTAAGGGCAAGCAGCTGGTTGGTCGCCTGCTGCGCCTGCAGCGCGCCTTCCGCGCTTTGGCTTCGGCCGACCAGGTCGTCGAGCAGCTGCGAATCCTGCTGGACGTTCGCAACGACCCGCGCCTGAACGCTCATGCTGTGGCCGAACGCCTCCATCGCCCCGTCGAGCCTGGCCCTCGCGTCGGCAACCCTCTGGTCGGTGTGAAGCGCTTGCTCGACCGAGCCCGGAAACATCTCCTTGAACCGCTGGTCGAGCGTGTCGACGTTGAAGTCGATCGACTGGGCTTTCGCCATCAGCTGGTCGATCTGGCCGAGCGCCGCCTTCATCTGCCGGAGCTGGGGAAAGTCGATGCGCTCGAGGTTCTTGGCCATGTTCTGAAGCATGGTCGCTTCGTTCTGAAGCGATTGGACCTGATGGTTGATCTGCTCGAGCGCGCGCGCCGCCTGGAGCAGGTTCTGCGAGTAATTGGTCGCGTCGAACACCGGCATTGCCGAGGCCGGCGCGGGCTCGACGACGAGCGTCATCGGAACAGCGCCAAGCGCCGTTGCTGCAGTCAACAAAAAAGGCTTCATCATCTTTGCTCCTTGGCTGGTGGGGGTTCGTCAATGAGTGCGGCAGCCCAGGCGAGGCCGCGGCTTTCAAGGAAGCGGCGCGCGAAAGCCTCGCGACCGCCTTCGGCGAGCAGGCTGTCGATCAGGCGCTGGGTATCGGGATCGCTGCTTGCGCAAAGCGCGCGCGCAATCGGGCCGAGTTTGAGGTCGAACAATCGGTTACCGCGGCGCGACTGCAGATAATAATCGCGCTTGGGCGTCGCGGTCGCGATCAGCTCGACCTGCCGCGGGTTGAGGCCGAACCGTTCATAGGCCTCGCGCGACGCCGGCTCCCCTGCCCGCTCGTTGGGCAGGAAGATCCGCTGCGGGCAGCTCTCGATGATCGCCGGCGCAATGCTGCTCGAAACGATGTCGGCGAGCGACTGGGTCGCGAACACGACCGCAACATTCTTCTTCCGGAGCACCTTCAGCCACTCGCGAATTCGCGCGGCGAACAAGGGATGGTCGAGGAACACCCAGGCTTCGTCGAGGACGAGCAGGGTCGGGCGGCCGTCGAACCGCTCCTCGAGGCGGTGGAACAGATAGGTGAGCACCGGAAAGATTGCCGACTGCTGGTTCATCAGCGCCTCGGTCTCGAAGCAATGGACGTCGCGCAGAGTGAGCTCGTCGATGGACGCGTCGAGCAGCGCCCCGAACGGTCCCTCGAGCGTATAAGGCTGAAGCGCGGACTTGAGCCGGTTCGACTGCATCAGCAGCGAGAGGCCGGTCAGGGTCCGCTCTTCTGCGGGCGCCGACGACAGGCTCAAAAGTGCCGACCAGATCGCGTCCTTGACCTCGGGCGTGACCTCGATCTTCTCGTGAGCGACGAGGCTCGCGATCCATTCGGCCGCCCAGCTGCGCTCCCCCGCCTCGTGCACTCGCCTCAGCGGCTGGAAGGCGAGCGCTTCCTCACCCGCCGCGGCACCAAGCGCATGATGCGCTCCGCCCATGGCAAGGACCGAAGCGCGCGCCGACCAGCCCTTGTCGAACATGAAGACGCGCGCTTGCGGGTAGCGCCGGAACTGCATCGCGATCAGCGACAGGAGGACCGACTTTCCGGCGCCGGTCGGCCCCACCACCAGCATGTGGCCGACATCGCCGACATGGGTCGATAGCCGGAACGGAGTCGAGCCGCTGGTTTCGGCGAAGAGCAAGGGCGGGCCGCCGAGATGGCGGTTGAGCGAGGGCCCCGCCCAGACCGAGGACAAGGGCATCAAATGCGCGAGGTTGAGGCTGTGCACCAGGGGCTGGCGGACATTGGCATAGACGTGGCCGGGCAGGCTCGAGAGCCAGGCTTCGACTGCGTTCACGCGCTCGCGCAGGCAAGTGAAGCCGAGCCCGTTCACGACCCGCTCGACGAGCCGGATCTTCTCGTCGGCGGCTTCGCCGGTCGCGCCGGCGACCGTGACGGTCGTCGTCAGATAGCCGAACGACACATAATCGGCGCCGAGCGCCTGAAGCGCGAGGTCGGCGTCGGCGACCTTATTGTCGGCATCGCTGTCGATGAGCTGGGCCGGCTGGTTGTACATGACTTCGCGAAGCAGGGCCGTCACCGACTTGCGCTTGTTGAACCACTGCCGCCGGAGCCTGGTCAGCGCCCGCGACGCCTCACTCTTGTCGAGCGGGATGAACCGCGTCGACCAGCGATAGCCGAGGTCCTGGTGGTTGAGCGCGTCGAGCAGCCCGGGGCTGGTGATCGCCGGAAACCCGAGCAGGCTGATGGTCCGAAGATGCAGGCCGCCGAGCACCGGCTCGAGCCCGCCGGTCAGCGGCGTGTCGGCAAGGAGCGCGTCGAGATAGACCGGGGTCGCCGGCGCGGCGACGGGGTGGCGCCGCTCCGAGATCGCCGAATGAAGGAAGGTCAGCGTCTCTTCGTCGCCGAGCGCGCGCATTTCCGGCAGAAGCGCCGAGAAGAGATCGAACGCGCGGTCGGTCTCGGAGGTGAACGCGGCAAGCGCTTCGCGCCAGTCGCGCCCGCGCTCCGGCTCCGCTTTCTCGATGAAGGCGCGCTCCGCTCCGGCCTGGGCGTCGGCCGGCGGAAGCCAGACGAGGGTCAGGTGGAAGCGGCTCTCATAATGGTCGCGGTCGCCCTCGAAGCTCGCCTGCCGCTCCTTGTCGACAAGCGCCGATGCCGGATCGGGAAAATGGCATTCCGGGTAGCCCAAAGCCTCGATGCGCTCGGCGTCGAAGAACAGGGCCCAGCCCGAGCCGAACCGGCGAAGCACATTGTTGACCCGAGCCGAGGTCGCGACGAGCTCCGCTTCGGTCGAGCTTTCAAGGTCGGGCCCTCGGAACGCGAAGCTGCGCTGGAAGCCTCCGTCCTTGTTGAGGACGATCCCCGGCGCGACCAAGGCGGCCCAGGGAAGATGATCGGCCAGCCGGTCGGGGCGGCTTCGATATTCGGCGAGGTTCAGCATGAATATTGCCCCCGCTGGCGCAGGTGGCGGACGAGCACCGGGGCGAAGTCGGGATCGCGCTTGGCGGCGAGCACCGCGAGCGAGTGGCCAAGCGCCCAGAGCACGAGCCCGGCAATCCATTGCTGAAGCCCGAGGCCCAGCGCTGCGGCAAGCGTGCCGTTGAGAATCGCGAGGCCCCTCGGCGCGCCGCCGAGCAGGATCGGCTCGGTCAGCGAGCGGTAGACTGGCGCTTCGAAGCCTTCGACATGGGGTGCGCCGTTCATCCGACCAGCGCTCCGCCGCCGAAGCTGAAGAAGGAGAGGAAGAAGGAGGAGGCGGCAAAGGCGATCGACAGGCCGAACACGATCTGGATCAGCCTTCGGAAACCGCCCGCGGTCTCCCCGAAGGCGAGGGTCAGGCCGGTGGTGATGATGATGATCACCGCGACGATCTTGGCGACCGGCCCCTGGACGGATTCGAGCACCTTCTGGAGCGGCTCTTCCCACGGCATTCCGGAGCCTGCCGCGCTCGCTCGCGCGGCGACGATCATCATCGTCGCGAAGGCGGAAGCGCGCGGCGCTGCTGAACGAAGGACGCTGGCAATGCGCATCAGAAGGTCTCCTCGGCTGACTTGGTCTCGGTGATCGGTTCGGTCCGGAGCGGGCGGACGGCATAGTCGCCGCGCCCGTCGAGCCCTTCGAGCGCGAGCAGCGAGCCGACCCGGCGGGCGGTGCCCCTCCCCTCGATGAAGACGATGAGGTCGATCGCATCGGCGACCAGCCGGCGCGGGACCGTAACCACGGCTTCCTGGATCAGCTGCTCGAGCCGGAACAGCGCGGAGGCCGCGCTGTTCGCGTGGACGGTCGCGATCCCGCCGGGATGTCCGGTGTTCCAGGCCTTGAGCATGTCGAGCGCTTCGCCGCCGCGGACCTCGCCGACGATGATCCGGTCGGGGCGCAGGCGAAGGGTCGAGCGGACGAGGTCGGCCATGGTGACCGCGCCGGCGCGGGTGCGAAGCGCAACCGTGTCTTCGGCTGCGCACTGCAGCTCGCGCGTGTCCTCGATCAGGATCACGCGCTCGCGCCGGGCGGCAAGCTCGGCAAGAAGCGCATTGGCGAGCGTCGTCTTGCCCGAGCTGGTCCCGCCCGCAACCAGGATGTTGCGCCGCTCGACGACCGCAAGCGAAAGCGCCCGGGCGGTCTCGGCAGCCATGATCCCGTCGCTCACATAATCGGCCAGCGTGTAGACGCGTTCGGCGGGCTTGCGGATCGCAAAGCAGGGCGCGGTCGACACCGGCGGAAGCAGCCCTTCGAACCGTTCGCCGGCACCGCAGCCGTGCGGCGGGAGCTCGGCGCTCACCACCGGCGCGTCACGGTGCACTTCGAACCGGGTATGGCTTGCAACCAGCCGGATGATGCGCTCGGTTTCGGACGGGTCGAGCCTGTGCCCGGTGTCGCTGCAGCCTTCGCCGAGGCGATCGAGGCGGATCGCTCCGTCGGGATTGACCATCACTTCAATCACCAGAGGGTCGCCAAGGGCGCTTCCGATCACCGGCCCCAGTGCGGTGCGAAGCATCGCGCGCTGCCGCGCCGCCGTTTCCTCGAGCCTCATTGCGCGTCCTCCGGCTCGAAGCCGTGCCCAAGGCGGAACGCGAGCGCTCCCCCTCGATTCCCGGCAAGCGGCGTGAGCGGGAAAGCCGGGATTGAGAATCGGGTCGCGCCCGGCACGGATGAAAACGCTTCGAACCGCGTGCCGAACCCGGCTGCAAGCAAGAGCTGGTCGCGGAGGCTGGAGGCACGTGCCACGGGGCGCTCAGAAGCTCGGAAGCACGTCGTCATGCCCGCGCCCTTGTGACTGGTTGATGGCATCGGCCGCGATTGCGGGACTGGGCAGTTCGAGCAGGGCGCCCGGATCCAGCGGCGGCTCGGCTTCATTCCCGGCCGGTTCGAGGAGCTCCAGCTGCTCCGGCGCGGCTCGGCGCGCCGGCTTGCGGGCAAGCGGCCGCAGCGGCTCGTCGCCAATGCCGCCGGTCGTAGGGCTTGCAGTCCCAGTCGCGGGTGCCGCAGCAATCAGCGGTGCCGGCGGACGGCCGGTCCAGTCGTCGCCGCGCTCGGCCGGGCAATCGGCGTAATGGCCGCCGGCGAGCAGCGGCGGCGGCGCGAGCCGCTGCGTGAAGTTCGGGTCCTCGAAATAGCGGAGCTTTCGCGCGCGCACCGGAGGCAGGCCCGAGACCAGCACCAGCTCGTCGCTCGGCGCAAGCTGCATCACTTCGCCCGGAGTCAGCAACGGGCGCGAAGTCTCCTGCCGGCTGACCATGACGTGCGCGAGCCACGGCGCGAGCCGGTGCCCGGCATAATTGCGCATCGCCCTCTGCTCGGTCGCCGTTCCAAGCGCGTCCGAGATCCTTTTCGCGGTGCGTTCGTCGTTGGAGGCGAAGGCGATCCGCACATGGCAATTGTCGAGGATCGAATTGTTCTCGCCATAAGCCTTGACGATCTGGTTGAGGCTTTGGGCGATGAGGAAGCAGCGCACGCCATAGCCGGCGAGGAACGCCAGCGCCGTCTCGAAGAAATCCAGGCGCCCGAGCGCCGGGAATTCGTCGAGCATCAGCAACAGCCGGCCCGGCGCGCCGCGCCCGCCCTCGAGGCGCTCGGTCAGCCGGCGTCCGATCTGGTTGAGGATCAGCCGGATCAGCGGCTTGGTGCGCGAGATGTCGGACGGAGGAACGACGAGGTAGAGCGAAACCGGCCGTCCGGGCGCGGCGAGGTCGGCGATCCGCCAGTCGCAAGCCGAAGTCACTGCTGCGACGGTCGGATCGCGGTAGAGACCCAGAAAAGACATTGCGGTCGAAAGCACGCCCGAGCGCTCATTGTCGGACTTGTTGAGGAGCTCGCGCGCGGCCGATGCGACGACCGGATGCACCCTCGGCTCTTGCGCGGTTCCGAGATGGTTGGTGGTCATCATGACGCGCAAGGCCGAAGCGAACGGCCGCGCCGGATCGGACAGGAAGGACGCGACCCGCTCGAGGGTCTTTTCCCGTTCGGCGTACAGCACATGAAGAATCGCTCCGACGAGAAGCGAATGGCTGGTCTTCTCCCAATGGTTGCGACGTTCGAGCGCGCCTTCCGGATCGACGAGGATGTCGGCGATGTTCTGGACGTCGCGGACCTCCTGCTCGCCGCGGCGCACTTCGAGCAAAGGGTTGTAACGCGCCGAGGCGGGGTTGGTCGGATCGAACAACAGGCAGTGCGAGAAGCGCGAACGCCATCCGGCGGTCAGCTCCCAATTCTCGCCCTTGATGTCATGGATGACCGCCGAGCCGGTCCATGACAGCAGGGTCGGAACGACGAGGCCGACTCCCTTGCCGCTCCTCGTCGGCGCAAAGGCGATCACATGGTCGGGGCCGTCGTGCCGAAGATATGCGCCGCCGAAGCAGCCGAGGAACAAGCCTGTGTCGCCGAGCAGGCCGGCGCGCGCGATTTCCTTGTGCGTCGCCCAGCGCGCCGATCCGTAGGTCGTGACCTGGCCGGCTTCTCGGGCACGCCACAACGAGCCCGCGACGGCGGCTCCGCACCCGAGGAACCCGCTTGCGCCGGCAAGCGCCCCGGCCCGGTTGAACACCGCCGGCGCATAGGCCTCATAGGAGTACCACCACCCGAACAGGGCCCATGGACGGTAGAGCGGCAGCGGCCCGAGCGAAAACCAGGGACGTCCAAGCCCGCTCTGATATGCAAGCATCGCCGCCGCCCATTAGCGAGCCGGATGCATCTCAAGGGGCATCGCTTCGC
>Ga0207657_10005603_pt1 | contig 13110 bp, 10 predicted proteins | sample KBSC33metaG_FD_184316 | JGI IMG/M metagenome (GOLD analysis project Ga0207657, IMG submission 184316) | Corn rhizosphere microbial communities from Kellogg Biological Station, Michigan, USA - KBS C3-3 metaG (SPAdes) (version 2) | ecosystem: Host-associated > Plants > Roots > Rhizosphere > Soil ...
AGCTACGTCTTCGATCCGAACACCACGCTCGCCATCTGCGCCGGCTTCGGCAAGAACCGGCGCGTGATGGTCCAGGGCTATCACGGCACCGGCAAGTCGACCCATATCGAACAGGTGGCGGCGCGGCTCAACTGGCCGCTGATCCGGATCAACCTCGACGCGCATATCAGCCGGATCGACCTCGTCGGGCGCGACGCGATCGTTCTTCGCGACGGGCAGCAGGTGACGGAGTTCCGCGAGGGCCTTCTGCCGTGGGCGCTCCAGCACCCGGTGGCGCTGGTGTTCGACGAATATGACGCCGGCCGGCCGGACGTGATGTTTGTGATCCAGCGCGTCCTCGAAACCGAAGGCAAGCTCACCCTTCTCGACCAGAATCGAGTGATCCGCCCGAACCCCTGGTTCCGGCTGTTCGCTACCACCAACACCATCGGCCTCGGCGATACGACCGGCCTCTATCATGGCACGCAGACGATCAACCAGGGCCAGATGGACCGCTGGAACATCGTCAGCACCCTCAATTATCTGCCTGCCGCTGTGGAGGCGCAGATCGTGCTCGCCAAGTCCGGCGAATATGACAGTCCGCATGGGAAAGAGACGGTCGAGAAGATGATCAAGGTCGCCGATCTTTCGCGGCAGGGCTTCATCAACGGCGACATCTCTACCGTGATGAGCCCGCGTACGGTGATAAGCTGGGCCCAGAACGCGCTGATCTTCGGCGATGTCGGCTTCGCTTTCCGAGTGTCGTTCCTCAACAAGTGCGACGAGGCGGAGCGCACCATCGTCGCCGAATATTATCAGCGCGTGTTCGGGGCCGATCTGCCGGAAAGCGTCGTCGGGACGGCCTGATGGCCGAAGCGCGATTCTCCTGTCCTACTGCCGCTCCAATGTGGCAGCCGGACCCTATGCTTAGTGATCAGCAGTTTCGCCGCACCGCTCCGTGCCTCTTCAAGAGCGGGACTCGTGCACGCACGCGTAAGCCCGTGAACTTTGTGAACTTTCGCCCGATTCGGGAGAGGTTCGATGGCTGAACGGATCGACCAGTTCCGCCGTGCGCTCGCCGGAGCCGCCCGGGCGCTCGCCCGGGACAGCGAAATGGAAGTCGCATTCGCTTCCGATTCGGGGTCAGTGTCGGGCAAGATGGCGCGCGTGCCATCCCCCGGAGCGGGGCTCGAGCCGAAGCTGGTGGCAGAGGCGCGCGGTGCTGTCGATTCGGCGGCGTTGCGGCTGCGCTACCACGATGATCGAATCCATGCCGTTCAGGCGCCGCTCGATCCCGAGGCGCGGGCGGTCTTCGATGCGCTGGAAACGGCGCGGGTCGAAGCGCTCGGCGCGCGGTCGATGGCGGGCGTTCGAAACAATCTCGCCGGGCTGGCGGAGGCCCGGGTTCGCGGCGACTCGATTACCCGCGCTCGCAATGCCGAAGAGGTGCCGCTTGCCACGGCCGTCGGCCTGCTCGCCCGCGAGCGGCTGACCGGCGCGCCTCCGCCCAAAGCTGCCCAGGCAGGCCTGCAGCTCGTCGCGCCGGAGATCGAGGCCAAGGCCGCAGCCGAGCTGGACGCGCTGGCGCTCACGCTCGATGACCAGGCGGCGTTTGCGCGCCTTTCGCGGCAGCTGCTCGAGGATCTGGATCTCGCGACGGCGGCCGACGAGATCGAGCAAGAGGAGCCGGAATCCGAAGGCGAGGACGAGGGCGAGGAAGGGGCCGACCAGGAGTCGCAGGGGGAAAGCGGCGAGGGTGCGCCGCAGCCGCGCGAAACCGAAATGCGCGCCGAGCAAACCGAATCGGGCGATACCGAGCAGGAGAGCGACGGCGAATATGAAGTCGACGACGATCAGTCGGGTGAGGAGCTGGCGGACAGTGGCCGGCCGGGACAGACTCGCCGCAATTGGGAGCTTGCTCCGCCCACGGACTACAAGGCGTTCACCACGCGGTTCGACGAAATCGTCGAATCGAGCGAATTGTGTGAAGAGGCCGAACTCGGCCGGCTCCGCGCATACCTAGACCAGCAGATGGGCGGCCTCCAGAACGTCGTCACCCGACTAGCGAATCGACTGCAGCGGCGGCTGATGGCGCAGCAGGCGCGCAGCTGGGATTTCGATCAGGAAGAAGGGCTGCTGGATGCGGCGCGGCTGGCGCGGGTGATCGTCAGCCCGACCCACTCGCTGAGCTACAAGATCGAGAAGGAGACCGAATTCCGGGATACGGTCGTGTCGCTGCTGATCGACAATTCAGGATCGATGCGGGGCCGTCCGATCGCCATCGCCGCAATCTGCGCCGACATTCTGGCGCGCACTCTGGAGCGATGCGGGGTCACCAGCGAAATCCTCGGGTTCACGACCCGCGCCTGGAAAGGCGGGCAGAGCCGCGAAGCATGGCTTGCTGCGGGGCGTCCGCCGCACCCGGGCAGGCTCAACGACCTCAGGCACATCATCTACAAGCGCGCTGACGAGCCGTACCGCCACGCCCGCCGCAATCTCGGCCTCATGATGCGCGAAGGTCTCCTCAAGGAGAATATCGACGGCGAGGCTCTCCTGTGGGCGCACCAGCGTTTGATGGCCCGTCCGGAGGAGCGGCGGATCCTGATGGTGATCTCCGACGGCGCTCCGGTCGACGATTCGACCGCATCGGCCAACGGGGGCACCTATCTCGAGCGGCATCTCAGGCAGGTGATTGGCTGGATCGAGCAGCGCTCGACGGTCGAGCTTACGGCCATCGGTATCGGCCATGACGTGACCCGCTATTACAGCCGTGCCGTCACCATCATGGACGCCGAGCAGCTCGGCGGAGCCATGGTCGAGCAGCTGGCCAGCCTCTTCGAAACCCCCTGATGAAAGAGCCCGGCGAGAGGGCTCGCCGGGCTCCCTCCTTGCGGAGGAATGCGGAGTTAACCGCACCATGGTGGCGGGGAGGGGAGGGGGTATCCCGCCTGGCGCCGCTTATGTCGGCGAGGCGACAACCCAGGATGAATCGCAAGTGCAGCTAAGGTTAAGAAAACAGGTTGGGCCCGAAGCAATCACTCGCTCCGGGCCCCCCTCGTTACGCGACGCGAGGGAAGTTGAGGGCGCGAATGACGCCGCGCCTATGTCAGGGCCAGGAAAAGGGGGAAACCCAGCCACATCAGAGGCTTATGCCTGATCAGTGGGCAATTGAAACTGAACCGGCAGTGCAGCCGAAGTTCAGGAATCTGGGCGAGCAAAACGGAGCGGAGAATCGCCGTTCCTCCGCTTCAGGCCGTGCTTCAATTAAGTCAGGCTGCGGCCGCTTCGCCGGCCTTTTTCGCGATTTCGCGCTTCAGCTTGCGCGCCTTCAGCGACAGCTGTTCGTCGCTGGCCTTGGCGAGCCAGTTATCCAGGCCTCCGACATGCTCGACCGACCGCAGCGCGTGAGTCGAAACGCGCAGCTTCACGCTGCGCTCAAGCGCATCGGAAATCAGCGTGACATTCTGCAGGTTCGGAAGGAAAACCCGCTTGGTCTTGTTGTTGGCGTGGGAAACATTGTGTCCCACCTGCCGGCTCTTGCCGGTCAGCTCGCATACCCGCGACATGATTCTTATCCTGAGTGTTTGCCGGACCTGACGGTCCCGAAAAGCGGTGGGTCCGTTAGCGTGCGTGCTCTTTGCAGTCAACTTCGGGCGAAACCACGGCTGATTCTTTGCGTTTGCGAGTCGAATAGGCGACACAGGCGAAACGATATGCGGATCATCCTGTTCATCCTCATCCTTGCTGTTGCCGCGCTACTGGTGGCGATCGGCACGGGATTTGTTCGAATTCCCATGACTCGTCCCGCCCAGCCGCCGAAGGTCAGCGTCAACGGCAAGGGAGTTTCCGTGCAAGGCGGGCAGACGCCCACCTTCGATATCGAAACGGGTTCTGTCGCTGTCGGCACGAAGACCAGCAACGTCTCGGTGCCGGTGGTGAAGGTCGTGCCGCCGGGACAGCAGGCGAACGCGGGCAACCAGGCCGGCTGATTCGACCGGAAATGAGCTTCCCACTCCCGCCGCCCATGCGCCGGGCCCTCGATCTTGCCGCTGAAGCTGCCGCAGCTGACGAGGTGCCGGTGGGCGCGGTCGTCACCCGGGGCGGTGAAGTCGTTGCCGAGGCTCGAAATGCGATGCGCGGTTCGCTCGATCCCACTGCGCACGCGGAAATGGTTGCGATGCGCCGCGCCGCCGAAGCGTTGGGGCAACCGCGGCTCGACGGCTGCACCCTGTGGGTGAACCTTGAGCCCTGCCCGATGTGCGCGGCGGCGGCTGCCGTTGCCCGCGTCGACGCGATCCGGTTCGGAGCGGAAGATCCCAAAGGCGGCGGCGTGGTTCACGGCCCTCGGATCTTCGCTCAACCCACCTGTCATCACCGGCCCGATGTTCTCGGCGGCATCGGCGAAGAGGAGTCGGCTGAACTGCTGCGCGACTTCTTTCGCGAACGGCGCTGAGACCGCCGCGCTTGCCGTCCGCTCAAAATTAAGGAAAGACATTTCGACCGCCGATGCGCGACCAGCTTCTCCCATTTCCCTGGATCGATCTCGTCATCATCCTCGCGCTGATCGCCCTGAACGGCGTCCTGGCGATGGCGGAGATGGCGATCGTCTCCTCTCGCGAAGCGCGGCTGAGGGCCATGGCCCGTCGGGGCAGCAGGGGCGCCCAGTGCGCACTCGATCTGGCGTCGGAGCCGGGCCGGTTCCTGTCGACGGTGCAGACCGGGATCACCTTGATCGCGATTCTCTCCGGCGCGTTTTCGGGCGAGAATTTCGGTGCGCCTGCCGCGCAGCGACTGGAAATTGTGGGGCTGGATCCGCACACGGCGCACATCGCCGGATTCGGCATCGTCATTGTCGCGGTGACCTTCATCACCCTCGTCGTGGGCGAAGTGGTTCCGAAGCAGATTGCCCTTCGGTCGCCGGAACCACTGGCGATCGTCGTGTCCCGCCCAATGTTGTGGCTTTCACGGATCGTCGTTCCTTTCGTGTGGTTGCTGGACCGCACCAGTACGATGGTGCTGAAGCTGCTGGGCCTGAGCGGCGAATCGGAAAATTCGGTAACAGCGGAAGAGCTTCACCTGGTGGTGGCCGAGGCGCAGACCGCGGGCGTTCTCGAGGAGAACGAGCGGGCGATCATCTCGGGCGTGGTCCGGCTGGCGGATCGGCCGGTGCGGGAGGTGATGACCCCTCGAACGGAAGTGGACTGGATCGACATCTCCGCTTCAAGCGAGGAGCTTCGGCAGCTGCTGAAGGAAACGCCGCATAGCCGAATCCCGGTCGCCGAGGGATCCGTCGACAATATCGTCGGGGTTATCCAGACCCGGGACCTTCTTGAGGCATCGCTCGACGGGAGCGAGTTGGACCTGAAGACGCTCGCCCGGACTGCTCCCGTCATCCCGGACCTGATGGACGCGATGGATGCGCTTGCCGTGCTTCGCGGAGCGGAGGTGCCGCTGGCGCTGGTTCGGGATGAATATGGTCACTTCGACGGGATCGTGACGCCCGGTAGTATCCTGACTGCACTAGCCGGTGTTTTCCGCAACGATGTCGAGGAAGGCGAAGAGCCGGAACTGGTGGAGCGCGAGGACGGAAGCTGGCTGGTTTCAGGATCTGCAAGCGCCGATCTTCTCGAGGACCGGCTCGGGATCAATCTTCCCGGGGATCGCGACTTCTCGACCGTCGCTGGATTCGCGCTCTGGGTTCTAAAGCACTTGCCAGAGACCGGCGAACGCTTCGAACACGACGGTTGGCGGTTCGAGATCGTCGACATGGACGGGAGGAAGATCGACAAGCTCATCGTCGCGCCGCCAAAAGGACGCCCCGAGACCGACGCGGCGGCGGCGGCCAAATAGGACGGCTAGAGTTTCCCGAACCTCTGTTCGAATCCGTCCTGGTCTCCACGCGCGAGATATTCCGCCTGAAGCGGGATCTGATCGCGGCGCAATCGGCCCGCGAACGGGCCGAGCTTGCTGTCTAGCCATTCGATGTCCGCGTCGCTGAGTCTGCCGAGCTGGTCGAATCGGATGATCCCAAGCTCATTCAGCATCGCCGCGAACTTCGGCCCGACACCCTTGAGCCGCTGCAGGTCATCCGGCGGCCCGGAAGCACCGGGTAGGTTCGCGTGAACCGGAGCTTCGAGGAACTGACCCGTGATGTCGCTCGCAGCTGCAGCTGCCTCTGCTGCTAGTCCACGGCCTTCATGACCCGTCCGCTGCTGCATGTGCGGGCGAACTGGGGCGTCCGGCTGGCTTAGCTCGACGCGCTGTTTCGGCCGCAGCAGCAGGAAAGCCAGAATTGCCAGAACGACAATCGCGACCGCAATCCACGGCCAATAATCACCGATTTGCATAAATCACCAACTCCATTGGGCATTGTGGCGGCGATGAAGCGCCACGAGATAAGCGAGCAATAATCCGACGCAAAAGCCAACGAGAGAGACTGCGAAGGCTTCGATGATCAGCGGTAGTCCTCCACCCGGACCCCAGGTGGCCGCCTCGACCCCGGGAAGCTGGTCCATGTAGCGGACCAGCTCGCTTCGCTGGAAATCGTCGGCAGGGCCGGCGAGCAGGATCTGCCGAGTGAGCGGGCCGCGGTGCAGATGAGCCTGGACCTGAGTCATTTCGTACCGCACCAGAACCGCGTTGGCAGCGCGATTGAGGCGGTTCGCGAAGCGATCGGCGCCGCCGAGCGGTCCATGCCACAATGCCGCTGCGGCGATGGTCGCCGCAATTCCAAGCAAAATCGGACGCTTCCAGCTGCCTTTCGGGTTCAGCCGGTACGTCAGGACGCCGGTGACTGCACCGATCACCAGGCCCGCCCCGAACGCCGGCCAGAAATATGCCCAGAAGGCATTCATGCCTGCGCGCGCTCCAGCTCCCGCCAGCCGATGTCGCGGCGGTGAAAACCGTCGGCGAAATCGATCTGGTCGACGGCGCGATAAGCCCGCGCTCGCGCTTCTGCGAAGTTATCGCCGGTGGCGGTCACAGCCAGCACACGGCCACCCTTTGCGACGAGATTGCCATCGCTTCGAGCTGTCCCGGCATGGAAGACGGTGACGCCGTTCACCTGTTCCGCGGCCTCGATTGCCCGGATCGCGCCGCCGCTCACCGGAGTTCCTGGGTAGCCTTTGGCAGCAACGATCACCGTCACTGCCGATTCGGGCAACAGCTTGGGTTCGATCTCGCTCAGCCTTCCGCTCGCGACCGCCATCAGAAGCTCCGCGAAGTCGCCCTCGATCAGCGGCATGATCGCTTCGCATTCGGGATCGCCGAAGCGGACATTATATTCGATCAGCTTCGGGCCTTCGGAGGTGATCATCAAGCCGGCATAAAGAACGCCGCTGAACGGTGTTCCCGCTGCCGCCATGGCGCGAGCGGTCGGGCGGACGATTTCCTCCATTGCTCGCGCTTCCAGCTCCGGCGTCAGCACAGGTGCCGGGCTATAGGCGCCCATCCCGCCCGTATTTGGACCCGTGTCGCCTTCGCCCACACGCTTGTGATCCTGGGCCGAAGCAAGAACCACGGCCTTTTCGCCGTCGACCAATGCGAACAGGCTCGCTTCCTCGCCTTCGAGGAATTCCTCAATCACCAGTGGCGAGTTTCCGGCAGTCAAGATCGCCGCTTCCGCCTCTTCGCGGGTCGTGGCGATCGTCACACCCTTCCCGGCAGCCAGACCGTCCGCCTTGATGACGACAGGCAAGCCGAATTGATCCAGCGCCTGGCGAGCCTCTTCAATGTTCTCCGCCCGAACGTAGCCCGCCGTTGGAATGCCGTTCGCCTCGCACAGAACCTTGGTGAAACCCTTGGAACCTTCGAGCTGGGCCGCGGCCGCGCTTGGACCGAAGACCGCTAGTCCCGCCTTGAGGCATGCGTCAGCCACACCGGCGACCAGCGGCGCTTCCGGGCCAACGACTACCAGATCAATGTGGTAGTTTCGCGCAAGCTCCACCACCGCTGCCCCGTCGCATGGGTCGATCGCGACGCATTCCGCCCACCGCGCAATTCCCGGATTGCCGGGGGCAGCGATCAGCAAATCGCAGCTCGGCGATTGCCTCAAGCGCCAGGCGAGCGCATCTTCCCTTCCGCCCGAACCCAGCAACAGGATGTTCATGGACCTCCCCGACGAAACGCGAAGCGGCCTGTTAGCGGACAGCAGGGCGGGCGACAATTCGCCGCCGTTGACCGTCGGTGAACTTGCCGGGTCGGTGAAGCGGGTGATTGAAGATGCCTTCGGGCGCGTCCGGGTGCGCGGTGAGATTTCCGGCTTCAAACGGCACAGTTCCGGCCATTGCTACTTTTCCCTGAAGGACGAGTCTGCCTGCGTCGATGCAGTAATCTGGCGCTCGAGTGCAGGTGCGCTTGCCTTCCGGCCCGAAGACGGCGCCGACGTGATCGCGACGGGCAAGATGACGACCTATCCGGGCCGCTCGAAATACCAGCTGGTGGTCGAGCGGCTCGAATTGGCCGGGGAGGGCGCGCTGATGGCGCTGCTCGAGCGCCGCAGGAGGGCGCTTGCAGCGGAGGGGCTGTTCGATGCGGCTCGCAAGCGCCGGCTCCCATTCCTTCCGAGGCTCATCGGGGTCGTGACCTCGCCCACCGGCGCGGTGATCCGCGACATCCTCCATCGGCTGGAAGATCGTTGCCCTACGCACGTCGTGCTGTGGCCGGTGCCGGTGCAGGGCGAAGGCGCATCTGCGAAAATCGCCGCTGCCATCCGCGGATTCGCCGTCTTGGATCGCAAGCCGGACCTTCTGATCGTCGCGCGCGGCGGCGGCTCGATCGAGGACCTCTGGGCCTTCAACGAGGAGGAGGTCGTGCGCGCGGCAGCCCAGTCGCCGATCCCGCTGATCTCCGCCGTTGGCCATGAGACCGATACGACGCTGATCGACCACGCAGCCGATCTTCGAGCACCAACACCGACTGCGGCTGCCGAGATTGCAGTGCCGGTCCGGGCAGAGCTTCTGGCGGGATTGGTCGATCTCGGCCGGCGCGCGCAGCATTGCCTCTCGCGAAGAGCCGACAGCGCACGCGAACGCCTGGAACTGACTGTCTGCCGCTGGCCGCAGCCGCAGGCCCTGTTCGCGCCCGCGGCACAGAGAGTAGACGAGGTCGGCGGCCGGTTGCCTCGGGCTCTGGCCTCGCGCGCGGCGCACGCGCGCGCGGAGTTGAATGGAGTGGCGCCACGTCTGCGGCCGGCGCTTCTCAGCGACCGGATTACACGCGCGTCCGAAAAACTGGCGTCCCTGTGGCGGCTTGCGGAGCTTGCCCACCCCGAACGGCCGCTCAAGCGCGGGTTCGTCCGAGTAACCGACCGCAAGGGCGCAACCATCACCCGGGCTGCAGATGCTATCGCCGCGCACCTGCTGTCGTTGCATTTCGGCGATGGAACGGTCGATGCCGTCGCCGGTTCAACGCCAGCGCAGCCGGTTGAGCGCAAGCGACGCGCTTCCTATGTTGCGCCACAGCCGGGCCTGTTCGACGAAGCTGGCGAGTAGGAGGATTTGCAATGCTGATGAGCGGAAGTGGAGCGCCGGCCCGAGTTCGCTACCTAGCCGGCACCTTCAGGGTTCTCAGCAACGGTGATCACGTGGTCTGTGCGATAACGGGCGCCCGAATACCTCTTCACGAACTCAAATATTGGAGCGTGGAACGCCAGGAACCCTATGTTGGACCGGAGGCGAGCCTGGAAGCCGAACAACGCGCTGGAACCGTGTAGTCGCGTGACCGGCGAGCCACACCTCAACAAATTGGATACAAATTCATAACGGCCGTGTAACTTGTCTGAGTAAAAACACAGCCGGCGCCAGTGCAAGAACGCACAAATAACTGAAAGTTACCGGACTAGATTGTATCCAATCGCGCGAAAAGCCTGAGCTTCACCGCCAAAAACGGCTGTTGCAAATTTGATACAGCGCGTTGACATCTTTGTCGTAAAGCCGACGCGAGCGTTGCCACGGCTTTCTGGTTGCTCCTAAAAACTCATTTAGTTCGGCAGCCCGCCTGCCGCACCATGGCGGCTGTGCTCCCCGGCACGGCCTGAAAAGGGGAACTACTCTATGAAGCTCGATTTCCGTCAGCGCTTGCTCGCTTCGACGCTGCTCGTTGGCGCCGGCGTTCTCGCCGCATCGCCAGCCGTTGCCCAAAACACCGGTCAGTCAACGGTTCCGGATCAGAATCAGCCTACGGCGCCTGCTTCGGCTCCGCCGACCGGCCCCGTCGAGGCCAGCCCGACGCCAACTGTCTCGGCCAGCGGTCAGGCTGTCCAGCAACCGCAGGAAATCGTAGTCACCGGCTCGCGCATTCCGCAGCCGAACCTGCAGTCGGCGGCTCCTGTCTCGGTGGTTTCACAGCAGGACATCAAGCTGACCGGCGCGACCCGTGTCGAAGACGTTCTCAACCAGTTGCCTTCGGCTGCCGCGTCGCAATCATCCGGCGTTTCGAACGGTTCGACGGGCACGGCCGAAATCGATCTTCGTTACTTGGGTGCGAAACGCTCTCTTGTCCTGGTCAACGGCCGCCGGCTGATGCCGGGCGATCCGAACTCCACGACCCAAGCGGCCGACGTAAACGTCATTCCAGCGTCGCTTCTGAAGCGCGTCGAAGTCCTGACCGGCGGCGCATCGTCGGTTTACGGTGCGGACGCAGTTGCGGGCGTCGTGAACTTCATCATCGACACCGATTTCACTGGCCTTCGTGTGGATGGCAACTGGTCGATCTATCAGCATAACAACCGCGACCAGAGCGTCGGCGGCGGCAAAACGATCCGCGATCTTTTGAACGCAGCCGGATATCCGTTCCCCACAGGAAGCATCACCGACGGGCGGGCCGTCGATGGGACGGTTTCGATCGGCACATCCTTCGACGACGGCCGCGGTCATGCGATGGCGTATTTCGGCTATCGCAAGGTGAACCCGATCCTGCAGAAGGATCGCGATTACAGCGCATGTGTGCTTCAGAACTCGGGCGGCGGCGCGCCGAAGTGCGGCGGTTCTGCGATTGCGAACCCTGGCAACGCACTGTTCTTTACCAGTACGCATGCGACGACGTCCACAATCGGCTCGCTTGGACCGGGAACGCTGGCCGTCGGCGGGGAGAATCTCTATAATTTCGGTCCACTGAATTACTTCCAGCGGCCCGACGAGCGCTACACTGCCGGCGCGTTCGCGAATTACGAGATCAATCCGGCGATCAAGCCCTATCTCGAATTCATGTTCATGAACGATCACACGCTGGCGCAGATCGCTCCTTCGGGCGACTTCGGCAACACGCTGACCGTCAACTGCGACAACCCGCTCATGTCTGCGGCACAGTCGGCGATTATTTGTGCCCCGGGGAACCTGATCAGCGGGTTCATTGGAAACTTCCCGGTTGCGGTAGGGGCCCCGTACAACACCGTTGGAAACGGTGTCGGCAGCACAACACCTATCGACTTCTTCAATCCGACCACTGGCCAGACATACAACAAAGCCTTCTTCGAATTGCTTCGGCGCAATACCGAAGGTGGCCCGCGTATAGCGGACCTGACGCACACCAGCTATCGCGGCGTGATCGGGACGAAGGGCGATCTCAGCAATGTCTTCTCGTACGACGCTTATTATCAGTACGGTCGGACAGAGTATCAGCAGGTCTACCGTAACGAATTCTCGGTCCAGCGACTCAATCGGGCTCTCGATGTCGTGGCGGTCGATCCGACCACTGGCCAGATTATCGAGCCCGTGGCCGGTACTCCGCTGCCGGCAAATGCTGTCATTGAATGCCGATCGGTGCTCGATACGAGCGATCCGAATTGCGTTCCCTATGACATCTACAGCGCCGCGGGGCCATCGCAGGCTGCGATCAATTACCTGAACGTATTCGGCGTCATCACAGGCCGCACCTCGGAGCAGATCGCGGACGTGAACTTTACCGGCGATCTGGGCCAGATGGGCTGGACCAGCCCGTGGGCAAGCGACGGTATCGGCGTCAACGCTGGTTGGGAATATCGGAAGGAATCGCTGCAACTCAGCCCGGATCAGGAATTCCAGACCAACGATCTGGCCGGCCAGGGATCCCCAACGCTTCCGGTCAGCGGCAACTTCCATGTGAACGAGCTGTTTGGCGAAGCGCGAATTCCGATCATTCAGCACTCGGTGTTTGACGAGCTGACACTCGACGCGGGCTACCGCAAGTCCTGGTACGGCCTAAGCAACGGCCGAAAATATTCGACCGACACTTACAAGTTGTCGGCAGAGTTCGCGCCCATCCACGACGTTCGCTTCCGCGGTTCGTACAACCGGGCGGTTCGTGCTCCGAACATCCAGGAGCTGTTTGCACCGCAGTTCGTTGGCCTCGACGGCAGCGTCGACCCGTGCGCCGGACACACTATTCAGCCGACGGAATATGGCTGTATCGCGTCTGGCCTCGCGGCTGGCCGTGGCACACCGGCGAACCCGGCTGGCCAGTACAACGGTCTGCTTGGCGGCAACCCGAACCTGAGTCCGGAAAAAGCGACCACCAAAACCGTCGGTGTCGTCCTTCAGCCGCGCTTTATCCCGCGCTTCGCTTTGACTGTCGATTATTGGAACATCGACCTGAAGGACGCGATCCAGGGATTCGGCGCCGACGCAATCATCAACACTTGCGTCGCAAACTCGACGGCAACCTCTGTATCCCCCGCTTGCGCCTTGATCCACCGAAATGCGGCTGGTTCGATCTGGCTGACACCGGGCGGATTCATCAACGATGTTCCGAACAATGACGGCCGTATCAAAACGGACGGCATCGATGTCAGTAGTTCGTACAGCCAGAGGATTGGCGGCCTTGGCAACTTCTCCGCTTCGTTCCAGGGCACGTGGCTGGATCATTACAAGGTCAACAATGGCATCAGCGATCCGTACGAGTGCGCTGGCTTCTACGGCCCGACCTGCAGCGGCCAGACCGTTGCAAGCTCGTCGCCAATGCCGAAGTGGAGGCACAAGGCACGGTTGACGTGGGATTCGACCTTCGGACTCGGCCTCTCGCTTCAGTGGCGCTACTTCGGCAAGGTCACTGCCGAGACGCTCCAGACGAGCAACAACACGCTGAGCGGCGCGCCGAACAATTTCGGGCCGACGTTGCACGTCCCGGCGTATAACTACTTCGATCTCGCAGCGACCT
>Ga0207657_10005605_pt1 | contig 13104 bp, 12 predicted proteins | sample KBSC33metaG_FD_184316 | JGI IMG/M metagenome (GOLD analysis project Ga0207657, IMG submission 184316) | Corn rhizosphere microbial communities from Kellogg Biological Station, Michigan, USA - KBS C3-3 metaG (SPAdes) (version 2) | ecosystem: Host-associated > Plants > Roots > Rhizosphere > Soil ...
ATTTCGGGCAACCCCAGTTTTCCAGGCATGTGAATCCTCCCTAGCGGGTTTGCCACTATGAGTTGGCGAGGAACCCTGTGGAAATTCTAGGCTACATGCTGGCGGTAGTCAAAGCATGTGCCGGCCTGTCATGCGGGCACCCCCGCCTGCTGCCCTTGACTTTCATCCTCAATTTTTGGCGGCGCAGCCGCGCGGGCGGGTCGCCCGCGACCACATCAAATCAGGCGCGTTCGATCAGTTCTGCCAGTAGCGCTGCCCGGCGCGGCAATTCAGCCATGATGATGGACTCATGAGTGGCGTGGGCGCCTTCTCCTACTCCTCCCAGTCCATCCAGCGTAGGGATTCCCAGGCTGGCAGTGAAATTTCCATCCGAGCCGCCTCCGACTGACGCTTCTTCCAGCTTCCAACCCACCTCTTTTGCGATCTCGGAAGCCTTCCTGTACAGGGCCGCAACTCCCGCACTCCGTTCCAGTGGAGGACGATTCACACCTCCCGTGATTTCCAGCCTGCATTTGCGATTGAAAGGTTTGAGCGCTTTCAGCCGGCGGTCGATTCCGGGCACATCTTTGAGGCGGGCCACGCGCACGTCGAGAGAAACGGTTGCCTGTGCGGCAATCACGTTCGTGCGAGTACCTCCTGAGATCAGGCCGACGTTCAAGGTCAGGCCACGCTTCAGGTCCACCAGTCTGGAGATCGCCACGATTTGCTTTGCCATTTCAAGGATCGCGCTCTCGCCTTTCTCGAAGTCCAGTCCTGAATGCGCGGCCTTTCCGGTCACCTTCATCGTGTATTCGCCCACGCCTTTGCGGGCGGTTTTCAGGGCGCCCTTGATTCCGTAGGCGGGCTCCAGCACCAGCACGGCTTCGGATTTTCGGGCCAGGCTTTCGGTAATGCGGCGGGAGGAACTGCTCCCGACTTCTTCGTCGGACACAAGCAGCACGGTCACCGGACGGGGCAGGCTGTCACTGTGCCAGGCACGCAATCCTTCAAGCGCATGCAGGACCAGCGCAATGCCGGACTTCATATCGAGGGCGCCGGGTCCCCAGAGCCGTCCGTCGGCCACGCGGCACGGCATGGTCGCGAGCGTGCCCATGGGATAGACCGTATCGAGGTGGCCAAGGAGCAGGACCGGCTTGCCGCCGCGTGCGCCGGCAAAATCCACTTGCAGGTGGTCGCCGAAATCCTGAACGCGATGGAATTTGGCATGACCGCCGATCTTCTCGAAGCGGCCGGCCAGAAGTGCGCCCAGTTGGTCCACTGCGGGTTTGTGGTCGCTGGGCGACTCGATCTCTACCAACTGGCGGATGGTTTCGGTGATGGTGTCTTTGCGCTCGGTAAAGAAGCGCAGCCGGTTAGCAGCTTCGCTGGAGGCGGGCGGAGATGGGTGTGGCTTCTTGAGGACCTTCTTCATGTATGTATTCTCGCAGTATTCCGCGCCCGAGTCGCGGTACAGTATAATCTTCGCTCCTGACAGCACCGCCTGACGAGAGAAAATGACCGACACCGCTCACCCTGGGACCAAAACCCCGGCGCCGGAAAAGACCACGCTGGACATTATCGACATTTTCAACATCCTGCCGCACCGGTTTCCCTTCCTGCTGATCGACCGCGTAATTGAAATCCAGCCCCGCCAGCGCATCGTGGCCATCAAGAATGTGACGATTAACGAGCCCTTTTTTGCCGGGCACTTTCCCAGTCTGCCCATCATGCCGGGGGTGCTGATCGTGGAAGCCATCGCCCAGGCGGGCGGGGCGCTGTTGCTCACTGAAGTTGAAGACCGGAAAAACAAACTCATCATGTTCACCGGAATCGAGCGGGCGAAATTCCGCCGGCCGGTGGTGCCCGGCGACCAGTTGCGCATCGAAGTTGAGCTCAAGAACTGGCGCGCCCGATCGAGCATGGTCGCCGTCCGCATGGAAGGAATGGTTTACGTCGGCGCCAGGCGCGTGGCTGAAGCCGTGGTCAGTTGCCAACTGGTGGACGCCGCCCGCGGGCGTGGCGGGTCGGATGGCGCCGCAGAGACGGACGAACCGGAATAAGCTCCCGTATGGCCAAACGCCCGCAGCCAAACATTCCAGCTCAGCCTGACTCCCTGCCAAAAACTTCCGCACTGGTTCATCCCACGGCCATCATCGATCCTGGCGCGAAGATTCATCCCTCCTGCAAGATCGGCCCCTATTGCGTGATTGGCCCGGAAGTCGAACTGGGCGAGCGCTGCCATCTGGTTTCGCACGTCGCCATCGAGGGACCAGCGAAAATCGGCTCGGACAACGGCTTCTTTCCCTTCTGCTCGATCGGCATGGCGCCGCAGGACATTACTTACGCCGGCGAACCCACCCGGCTCGAGATCGGCGACCACAACGAGATTCGCGAGTTTGTCACCATCAACCGGGGCACCGTCAAGGGCGGCGGGGTGACGCGCGTGGGCAGTTACACGCTGGTCATGGCCTACACTCACATCGCGCACGATTGCATCATCGGCGACCACGTCATTCTGGCCAATGCCGCAACTTTGGGGGGTCACATCACGGTGGGAGAGTGGGCAGTGGTGGGAGCGCTGTGTCCCGTGCATCACTTTGTGCGCATCGGGGCGCACTCATTTATTGGCGGCGGAACGACCATCACCCGGGACGTGCTGCCGTTCTCGAAGACGGCGGCGGCTCGGGATACCCACGCCTATGGACTCAACGCTGTGGGATTGGAGCGGCGTGGCTTCAGCAAGGAACGCATCCGCAAGATTCACCATGCCTACAAACTTTTGCTGGCCTCGAAACTCAATACCTCGCAGGCGCTGGAGCGCTTGAAGTCCGAACCCGAGCGGGGGGCGGACGTGGACATGCTGATAAGATTCATCGAAGCGTCGGAACGCGGCGTGATCAAGTAGGCGGAGCGGAACTTTCTAGCAGATCGGCCAGAGTCCGGGACACAGCTTCTCGTCGTGGAGAACGTGGAAGATTGTCCATTCGTCGAGAATGTCAAGCGCGGGATCTTTCGTCAGTTGGGCGTTGATCATGGCCCGAACCAGTTTCTCGATGCTGCCCTGGGCTTCGGCCTTGCGTTCCGCGAACTCGTGCAAACCAACTTTGCGGGTTTCAAGGCCCGACTTGATCAGTGCCTTGATGCCGCTTTCGCTCCGAATGGAGAACTTGAATCGATGCCTGGCCGCCGCCCGTACCGCTGCCCCCCACATGTATCCTGACGGGTCCTGGATGATGGACGGGGTTTCAGTCATGGGAGGTTTCGCGGCCTGATTCGCGTGGGAGAATTGTGCAACGTGACGCGCAGCATAAGCAAGGGTCTGGCGTGCAAGCGGATGTGCGCCTTGCCGCCCAAAGGGACCAGAGTTTGAAGAGCGTACAGCCAGATCTTTCGGAATTGAACCTCACGACCACCCCGGTGGCTTTGTTTTTGCTATCCAGCGCTGAGAAGACGTCTTAACCATGCCGGAACGAATTGGTCTCATCGCCGGTAACGGAACCTTTCCCCTGCTGGTGCTGGACGCCGCGCGGGCGCAAGGCCTGGACGTCATCGTCGCAGCCATTAGGGAAGAGGCATCCCCGGAAATCGAGCGGCACGGGGCCACGGCGGTGCACTGGCTCTCGCTGGGGGAGTTGTCCAAGCTAATCGAGACGTTTCAACGTGAAGGCGTGAGCCGCGCCATCATGGCGGGACAGGTCAAGCACAAGCAGATTTTTTCCAGCATACGTCCCGACTGGAAGCTGGCCAAGTTGTTGCTGTCGCTGGGCACGCGCAACACCGACTCGCTGCTGGGCGCGGTGGCCCAGACGCTGGCCGAGGAGGGCATCACGCTGGAGAATTCGACCTCGTTCCTGGAGCCTTTGCTGGCCCGGGCCGGCGTGCTTTCGAAGCGGCAGCCCACACCGCAGGAAAAAAAGAACATCGAATATGGACGCGCCGTGGCCCGCCACCTGGCGCAGTATGATATCGGGCAGACCGTCGTGGTCGCAGAGTCAGCCTGTGTTGCCATCGAAGCGATGGAGGGCACCGACGTCGCTATTGGACGCGCCGGCGAGATCATGCGGTCGCTGGCCGGAGAGGCGTCCACACTCGGACGCGGGCTTACCGTCGTGAAAATCGCCAAGCCGAATCAGGACATGCGTTTTGATGTCCCGGTGGTCGGAGTGAAAACCATCGAAGTCATGCGCCAGGCGGGGGCCACCTGTCTGGCTCTGGATGCCGGGAAATGCCTGTTGCTGGATGGAAACGCTGTCATCGCCGCCGCCGATGCGGCAGATGTCACGATCGTAGCGGACTAGCAGGTCGCGATCGTTCATGTGACGATCGTGCTTGCACGAATCAGGGGGCTCCATGACTGAAACGTTTCGCCTTGCCGATCAAATCCGCCGCGCCTTTGAAGGCAACGCCTGGCACGGCGACTCGGTTCTCGAACTGCTGGCTGGGGTGAATGCCCGAACGGCGGCCGGCCGGCCGATCAAGAACGCCCACAGCATCTGGGAAATTCTTCTGCACATCGCCGCCTGGGATGATGCCGTGCGCCGACGAATTGGGGGCGCGGCCGTAACCCTCACGGACGAGCAGAATTTCCCGCTCGTGAAAGACACCAGCGATGCTGCCTGGAGCCAGGCCATTGATTCCACCAAGAACACTCACCACGAATTGATCAAGGCAGTGGCTGCCTTTCCCGATTCGCGGCTGAGTGAGCAGGTCCCGGGCAAGAGCCAGAACTACTACAACTTCTTCTACATGTTCAGCGGCATCGTGCAGCACGAGCTTTACCATGCCGGCCAGATCGCTCTGCTGAAGAAGGCTGCGGAGTGATACTGCGATTAGAGGCGTCCTCCTGAGCTTGCGAAGGATCCGGCGTGGAGTGGATGTGCAGTTGTGTTGACTGGCTGGTGGTGCACGCCAGATCCGCCGGGACTGAAGTCCTTCAGAATGACGCTGGTGCCGAGGAACGGAGATTCATAGCTGCCTGACAACTTTATTAACGTCGCGGTCGTCGGCGTGGGCGCCTTCGGACGCAATCACGCCCGCATCTACCACCAGCTTGCCCAGCAGGGCGACGCGGTGCGCCTGGTGGGGGTGGTGGACCCGGATGTGGCGCGGGCCGACGCCGTGGCCAGCGAATTCGGCTGCCGTGCCTTTGGCTCGGTCGAGCAACTGGTGACCACGCACAGCGAGGTGCAGGCCGCTTCGGTTGCCGTACCCACGGTGCGGCACCTGGAGATCGTGCGCGCTCTCATGCAGGCCGGCGTCGATGTGCTGGCGGAAAAGCCGTTGGCTGCTTCGCTGGCCGAGGCCGACGAACTGGTTCGCCTGGCGCAGAGTCTGAATCGTGTCGCCCAGGTCGGACACCTGGAACGCTTCAATCCGGCGGTCCGAGCCACCGCGCCTCTCATCACCCAGCCCATGTTTTTTGAAGTGCACCGGTTGAGCATGTTCACTCCACGCTCGCTCGATGTGGACGTGATTCTCGATCTCATGATTCACGATCTCGACGTCGTGCTCTGGCTGGTGAAATCGCCGGTAAAGGAAATCCGCGCCGTGGGCTTGCCCATTCTTTCCGGCAAGGCCGACATCGCCAACGTTCGCCTGGAGTTCGAGTCCGGCTGCGTGGCCAACTTCACCGCCAGCCGGGTTTCCACCGAGCGCGTCCGCAAGCTGCGTTTCTTTCAGCCCCGGCAATATATTTCTCTCGACTACGGCCGCCAGGAGGTGCTCGTCTTCAGCGTGGGCGAGTCGGGCGAGGCGGCGGGAACGCCGTCGGTGAATCCGCAGATCAAGGTGGCCAAGCCGGCGATCGTGGCGGAAGAGCCGTTGCAGGCTGAGCTTAGATCGTTCCTGGAGGCGGTGCGGACCCGTTCCAAACCGCTAGTCTCATTCGAGGACGGACGGCGCGCTCTCGCCCTTGCTCTCGACATCGTCGCCGCCATGCGGGAGCACGGTAAGAAAGTTCAACTCGAGCACTTGCGCTGACGGAATAAACACGTGGGGACAGCCGCCCCGGCTGTCCGGTCGAGCCATGCTCGACTAGTTTTTCCAGCCAGGGAAAGCCGCTGTCGAGCCTTGTTCGACCGGACAGCCGAGGGCGCTTTCCCCACGCTATTCCTTCTTGTAAGTGCTTGCTGCGGAACGGTCCACGTGATTTTTCCTTTTACACTTCTTGACAGACAAGGGCCGCGCTTCAGGGTAACCTTTATTGACCACTCAGGTACAAACGTAAGGGCCGGGGCGCCCTGGTTTTTCGCAGATATTGGGGAAAGATGCGAGAATAGAAAATCAGTCGTCAGACGTCAGTCGTCGGACCTTGTCCTTGGTCAGTCGTTGCCGGCTGCGGGCAGCAGAAGCCCCTCCGGTTCGGCCAAAGACCAACGACCAACGACGAACGCGCGTTTCTGCCCGGCAACCAAGGGTGCAACAGCCGTCTCTAATGGGATAAGCCAGCAGGTCGATGTCAATCACTGAAATACCGCCGCGGAACCCCGTCCCAGCAGCGCAACCGCCCACCGCCCCGGGCAGCGATCTCTACGACGCCAGCAGTTGGGAGACCGCTTACCTCGAGATGCACGATGTTCCCGCCCTGCTGATTCAGTTGCAGGACGATCTCTCGCGCTCGCGGCAACGGGAAGCTTTCTGGATTTCGGTGGTCGTCCACCTGGCTATCGTCATCCTGGTGGTCAACTCCACCCGGCTGGAAGGCCTGATGCACAGGCGTTCCGTGATTCTGGTCAACCCGCAAGATCTGATGAAGCAGAAGGAGCTCACCTACCTGGAGCTTCCTCCGGACGAGCAGAAACTTACCAAGCGGCCGGACACCAACAAAATCTCCGACAAAGACCGGATGGCGACCTCGAAGGCCCCGCAACTGGACCGCAAGGAATTGAAGAAGATTCTGGACAGTGCGCGTCCTGGAGCGCCCGGCCAAGTCGCTCCCCCGGCGCAGTCGCAGCCCGCTCCGCCTGCCCCGGCGGCGCAAGGCCCGCAGGCGCCGCAGGAGCAGCCCTCGCCACCTCCTCCGCCGGACCAGAACCAGGTGGCCCGCCTGCAGACTCCGCCTGCGGGAAAACCCACGCCGAGTTTCAATACCGGCCCTATGTCACCGGGATCGGCCATTGAGCAGGCAGCCCGCGCGGCGGCCTCGAACCGCGGAGGCTATGGCGGCGAAGGCGGAGACTATGGCCTGGGCCAGGGCAGGCAGGCCGGCGAGGCCATCGGGCCGCTGGACGTTCTCAGCGACACCATGGGTGTGGATTTCGGTCCCTACCTGGCGCGGGTGCTGCATGATGTCCGCGAAAACTGGTATCGCATCATCCCCGAGTCGGCGCGGGCGCCGCTCATGAAGAAGGGGAAAGTATCGATTGAGTTTGCCATCCTGAAAGACGGCCAGGTGGCGGGTCTGCAGATCGTGGGCTCATCCGGAGACGTAGCGCTCGATCGCGCCGCCTACGGCGGGATCACCGCGTCCAAACCTTTTCCGCCGCTGCCCACCGAGTTCGGCGGCCAGTATCTCGCTCTGCGCTTCCACTTCTACTACAACCCGGAAAGATCGGAAATCCAGTAGGGCGGGCGTCGGACCGCGGACCTCAGACTTCAGACCTCGGACGCAGACCTAGGACTTCGGACCTCAGACCTAGGACTTCAGACCTCAGAACTCAAGACTTCAGACTTCCGATCTCAGACTTGGTCCGCGGACGTGGACCTTCGGAGTCGGATGTGGGCCGCGAGTCGGAGGTCGGAAGTCCGAGGTCCGAGGTCCGACGTCCGCCGCTTCACCAGACTCTGCATCTTTTTTGCCGCACCATGGGGGAGCCGGCCTTGCACTGGAAGGCCTGCTGAAATTCCGGGGTATTGGCGACCACCCCGTTGGCCCTATATTTGTCGGGGGAGTGAGGGTCGATGGTGGCCCACATGCGCTTGGTTTCGTCGCGGGTGTTGGAACACCAGGCCTGCCCGTAACCGATGAAGAAACGCTGCTCGGGTGTGAAGCCATCAATCGGCTCCAGCTTCTGGCCCCGGGTTTCGTTCTTCCAGGCCATGTAAGCCAGCATCAGACCGCCCAGGTCGGCGACATTTTCGCCCATGGTCAATTCGCCGTTGACCTTGATGTCATCGACCGCGACGTACTGGGAATACTGGTCCGCGATGCAGCTGGCGCGCTGGTCAAACTGCTTGCCATCCTCCGCCGTCCACCAGTCGCGCAGATTGCCCTGCGCGTCGAACTGGCGGCCCTCGTCATCGAAGCCATGGGTCAGTTCGTGCCCGATGGTGGCGCCGGTGTCGCCGTAGTTCGGGGCATCGTCAGCCCGGGGATCAAAAAAAGGCGGTTGCAGGATGCCCGCCGGGAAATTGATGTCGTTGATCTGCGGATTGTAGTAGGCATTCACCGTGGGCGGGCTCATGCTCCACTCGCCCCGGTCCACCGGCTTGCCAATTTTTGCGATCTGGCGATTGAACTCAAAGACGCGAGCGCGCAGCACGTTGCCCACGTTGTCGTCGCGGGCGATGGTCAGAGCGCTGTAGTCCCGCCATTTGTCGGGATAGCCGATCTTGTTGGCCAGGGTGTGCAACTTCTCTAACGCCTCCTGCTTGGTCGCCGCTGACATCCAGGGCAGGCCGTCGATGTCCTGCTGCATGGCTTCTTCAATCTGCTTCACCATTTTCTGGGCATGCTGTTTGGCCTCGGGCGGGAAGGCGCGTTGCACGTAGGCCTGGCCCAGGGCCTCGCCCAGATCGTTGTCCACGTAACCGACGCAGCGCTGCCAGCGCGGTTCGAGTTCCTGCGCCCCACCCAGGGTCTTGCCGAAGAAATCGAAATCGGTGTTCACAAATGCCGTGGCGAGATAGGGAGCGTTGGCATGCGCCAGGTGCCAGCGCAGGTAAGCCTTCCAGCTTTCCAGGTCTTCTTTCTTCAGCGCAGAGTCCATCGCTCGGAAGAATTCCGGAGCGGTCACGTTGAGCGAGCGCAGCCCCGGTTGGCCGGCCCGGTCAAAGTAATCCTTCCAGCGGAATGACGGGCTGAGCTCTTCGAGTTTATGCCGCGACATTTTGTGGTAAAGCAGTTTGGGATCGCGCCGCTCTACCTGGGTCAGCGATCCCTTCGCCAGCGCCGTTTCAATCTGCAGGATGGATTGAGCTTCGGTGGCCGCGACCGCCGGCGCATCGCCCAGCAACTCAAGCATCTTCTGCACATGGGCCACATAGGCCTGGCGCAGCTCCACGGATTTCGCATCTGTCCTGAGATAGTAGTCGCGGTCGGGAAGGCCCAGGCCGCCCTGATCCACCTCCGCGATGACCTGCGAGGAGTTCTTGAAATCTTGGTCAGACTGGAAGTCAAATAAGACGCCCTGACCCAGCATCTCGCTGGCGACCCTGGCTATGTCTCGCTTGGAATGCATTCCGCTGATTCTCTCCAGGCCGCCTTGCAGCGGCTTGGTCCCGGCGGCCTCCACGGTCTTTTCATCCATGCAGGCGGCGTAGTAGTCGCCGATCTTTTGCTTTACCGGATCGCGGGAAGCGCCGCCCGCCGAGGCCTCTTCGAGGATTTCACGCAGCAGCACCTTGTTTTCGTCCTGCAGCTTGGCGGCCGCGCTCCAGCTTGTCTTGTCGGGCGGAATGGGATTCTTTTTCAGCCAGTCCCCGCACGAGTAGGCAAAAAAGTCAGTGCACGGGTCCACGCTGGGGTCGATGGAAGTAATGTCGAGCACCGGGGGGTGGACGGTGGACGCGGTGGAGGCGTTCTGGGCATTGGCGGTAGCTGCGGTCAGAAGCAGGATCAGAACCAAGGTCATGCGAAACATTAAGCTCCTCACGCGTCCGGGGGATTTCAGATTGGAGATTGCAGATCTCAAATTTCAAGATTCTAGAATTCTAGATTTCAGATTCTAGATTGTAGAAATCAGATTTTAGATTCTAGTTCTCGGTTCTCAGATTCCTCCGAGGATAGTGATCAATCTGAAATCCGCAATCTTAAATCTACAATCTCCCGTGCCTATGATTTTTCCAGCCGGATGGCGCCGTCGCCAGTATGAATGGTCAGCACATTGCCGCCGCCATTGAGCTTGCCGCGAATATTGTTTGAGCCCAGCCTTCCTTCCACGCTCACCGGCATATCCAGGGTGATGCGGCCGTCGCCGGTTCGCAGATCAACATCGGCCGCGAAGGAACCCGGCAGTTGCAAAGTTACAGCGCCATCCCCCGAGTGCAGGTCCCAGCCTGAACCCACAGTCGAGCCGGCCAGGGCATGGGCTTCGATACGACCATCGCCGCTGGTCAGCGCGAGCCCATCGAACCGCCCCGTCGCCTTCAGGTGGCCGTCGCCGGTGCGAGCTTTGAGGATTCCATCCACTCCGTCGATGTCCTGGCCGCCATCGCCTGATTGAACCTCCATGGTCCCCTTGAAGCTGGTCAGCCGGATGGAGCCATCGCCGGTGCGTAAATTGACTCGCCCTTCGCGAGGCATGTGAATTTCGACATCCACCCGGTGGCTGTGGACATTAACGCAAATAAAGCAGACCTGGTGCGGAAGCCGAACTTCGAGTTCGACGGAGTCTCCGGTCTGATGCTCCAGCACCTTGACGCCGCCTTCGCCGATCTTCCAGTTATCAGTTGTCACTGTGGCTGCGATGGTGTTTTGGTCCCAGGTATCCACGCTGATGTTGGCATCGGAGGTTTCCACCCGCAGCTCAGGCTTGCCCGTGAGGGTGTAGGTTTTCGACCACTGTTCCGCCTGGACCGCCGGCGCCACCGCCAGACACAAGCCCACAATCATCAAGGTGATTCGCTTCATATTCGAGCTCCCAAGCCCGGGCAGAAACACCTCTGCCTCGGTTTCAGACGGTGATACGCAGCTTTAGTGAGCGAGGTTCCTGAAAATGTAGGCGAGAGCGTCCACGCTCGGGCAAGGGCCAGCACGAGCGTGGACGCTCGCGCCTGCATTTCATGGGTATGCCAGCCGCAGCAGGGTTCTCTCCGAGAAAGGCACGTATAGCAGCGCGGCCGTGGCGGCAAATGCCGCCCCAAACCCGATTTTCTCAGCCAGCAGAAATGGGGCCACCGCCCATAACTGGTCAAGAACCAGTATCGGTGGAAACATCCGCTGAAATTTTGCTCCCAGTCCCCGGTGATCGAAGGCCACTGCCGATATCAGATAACAGCGTAAGGGAATACCAACGCCCGCCGTTACCAGCACAGCGATGAAGATGGCGCGCGAGCCCCACCCCGGCAAAAACCCGCTGGTGATTCGTTCGATTCCGCCCAGGCGAAAGAGCGCGCTTACGTAGAAGATTAGATACATCACCTGAATCAGTCCGAAGAGGCCGCGAGTCAGGCTGCGACGGGGCAAGGGTACTTCGAGTTCAGGGTGGAAAGCCGCCGGGACCGCAGCGGAGGCCGGTGCGGGCTGTGCTTCCGGCGAACCCTGCGCTTTCGCCGTTCCGGTTTGCAGGGGAGCCAGGAAGCGATACCCGCGCCGCGCCAGGGTTTCGACATAACGCGGGTTCGAGGCTGAGTCCCCCAGGGCCTCTCGCAGCTTGTTGATTGCGGTATTCAGGCTGTGGTCGAAATCCACGAAAGTGTCGGCGGGCCATAATTTCTCGCGGAGTTCCTCGCGTGTGACCACCTCTCCAGGGCGGTCGAGCAGGTATGCCAGTATCTGAAAGGGCTGCTCCTGCAGCCGGACCCGGACTCCATTCCTGCGCAGTTCGCCGGCCGCAAGGTCAACTTCGAAGACGGCGAAGCGGATGATTTTTGGCGGGAAACTGCGTGGTGGCGTGGACACGGCAGCACGAAGTTTACCATTGGGTTGTGTGGCGCGGGCGCCCCGCCCGCGGCCTTTGACCTTGCATTCGAGCGCGCCTGTGCGGTGGCCATTGACCTATTACTCAGAACCAGCCCACCTTGCACTTGGCTCTCGCGGGCGAGGGCGCCCGCGCCACACAACCCCGGAGCTACAATAACCCTGTGCCCGTTGCCAGCCCACCGCCGGATCAGCCTTCCCAGAGGCCGGCGTCCAAGTCCCACATCTACAAGCTTGAAGCCGCCGGCATTTTGATCATCGGAGCGGTGGTACTGATTCTGATTCTCACCCGCTACGGGCATCACATCGCCTGGGGTGCACGCTGACCGAGTCGCCCGAGCCCCTGCTTGTAGTTGTGCTCGGCCCCACGGGAAGCGGCAAGACTGTCCTCTCCCTTGCTCTGGCCGAACGCTTCCTGGGGGAGATTGTGAACTGCGATTCGGTCGCCATGTATCGCGAGTTCGAGATTGGCACCGCCAAACCTACGGCCGCCGAGCGCGCCCGCGTTCCCCATCACCTCCTCGATTTTGTGGAGCCTTCCGGCTACATCACCGCTGGCGAATACGCCCGCCAGGCCCGCCAGGTCCTGGACCAGATCAAGGCGCGGGGAGCTCTGCCGATCGTAGTCGGCGGGACTGGCCTGTATTTGCGCGCGCTGCTGGAAGGCCTGTTCGCCGGTCCTCAGCGTTCCGAGGAACTGCGCCAGCGGTTGCGTGAACGCGCTGAAGAGAAGGGAGCAGGCTATCTGCATCGGATGCTCGGCCGACTCGACTCGGCGGCCGCCGCGAAGATTCATGTCAATGACACTCCTAAGCTTCTGCGGGCGATTGAAGTTTGCCTTGCTTCGCGGAGCAAGATGAGCGAACTATGGAAACAGGGCCGCAATCCGCTGCGCGGCCTCCGGATTGTGCGCCTGGGGCTCAATCCCGACCGCAGTGTTTTGTATGACCGCATCAACCAGCGCGCGCAGCGCATGTTTGACGGTGGTCTGGTGGAAGAAACTAGTAGTCTGCTGGAAAAGTACGGCACGGCCGCACGCCCGTTGTCGGCCCTCGGCTACAAACAGGCGGTGGCCCTGGTCCGTGGAGAGATCGACCGCAAGACCGCGGTGCAGGCGGCACAACAGGCTCATCGCAACTACGCCAAGCGCCAGATGACCTGGTTTCGCCGCGAGCCTGACGTGATCTGGATTTCCGGTTTCGGAGATGACGCCGTGGTCCAGAGCGAGGCCATCCGGAAAATCGCAGACGGGCAGAGATCAAGTTAGGTTTTTGCGCCGAGTGCGTGGGGCCGCGCACGCCGGACGTCAGCCCCCAGACCTTAGCCGG
>Ga0207657_10005606_pt1 | contig 13104 bp, 12 predicted proteins | sample KBSC33metaG_FD_184316 | JGI IMG/M metagenome (GOLD analysis project Ga0207657, IMG submission 184316) | Corn rhizosphere microbial communities from Kellogg Biological Station, Michigan, USA - KBS C3-3 metaG (SPAdes) (version 2) | ecosystem: Host-associated > Plants > Roots > Rhizosphere > Soil ...
TCACCTATCTTTATCGTTAAAATAATTGCTATCTAATACTATGAAAAAATATCAGTACGTTATCTCCTTTTTATTTTTTCCTTTATTCTTCGCATGTAATAAAACAACAACTTCTTCTGTTGATGATACAAATTCGTTTGATAGCATCCCGGTTGTTGAACCGGTTAAACCTTTTATTGATGAAGCCTCAGGGATTGCGGACAGTAAAGCTAATCCGGGAAATTTATGGGCAGAAGAAGATGGAGGATTTCCACCGCGTCTATATCTTTTGAAACATGATGGTAACGTTTCAAAAACTATTTACATAAAAGGCGCAATCAACAGAGACTGGGAAGAAATGGGCAGAACGGGAGACACTCTTTATGTTGCTGATATCGGTGACAACAAAGAGCGATATACAGATTATTCTTTTTACCAGTTTGCAGAGCCTTTAGCTTCTGTGGATACCGTAACAACTTTTAATGAAATAAAATTTAAATATCCGGATGGTCCACATGATGCAGAAGCTTTTCTTGTTGATCCGCCAACAAAAAATATATACATCATTACCAAGCGTGATACGCCTTCGAGAATTTATAAGTTAAGTTTCCCTTACAGTTATACTTCAATCAATGAAACCGTTTTTGCGGGAACACTTTCCTATGCCGGTGTAACAGGTGCATGTATCTCGGCGGATGGTACAGAGATCATAGTAAAAACTTATCCTGCATTGTATTATTATATTCGTCAGCAGGGACAATCAATAGAAGAGGTACTTCAAAACAATTATACATTGTTGCCTTATATACTGGAGCCGCAGGGTGAGGCTGTAACTTTTGCAACTGATAATTCCGGTTACTTCACCTTGAGTGAGAAAAATTTGTTTTCATCTCTCAATCTTTATTTTTACCGAAGAAAATAAAAATGAAATTTTATCTCTGAAAAGGCAAATATGGGTATAAAAAAAATTGGCTGCTTTTTTTCTTTGCTGTTCATTGTAAAATTTTCTCTTTCGCAGGTTCCTGTGAGAGAAGAACCCCGGCATCATGTGGCATTGCAAAATCAATACCTGCGATTATTGGATGTGAGATTGCCGCCCGGTGATACAACATCTTTCCATGTGCATGAAATTCCCTCTCTGTTTTTAGTGTTGTCAAAAACATTAACATCATCGCAGGTGAAAGGAGAGGAGTGGGTGAACGGAACATTTACATCAGAGCCGGGATATAGTTGGTACAATGGTTTTACAACAGGACCGTTAATTCATCGCGTGGCAAATATTGATACTGTTCCCTTTCATGTTATGGATATTGAAATTCTTTCAAACTACAACGCACATTTAGCTCAGCTCCCGTTCGACACGATCTATACTAATGAAAAAGCATTTGCTTACCGTATAAATTTTGAAAATAAAGAAGAGAAAAAACAAATTGAAGATCGCGGACCTATTGCTGCGATAGTTGTTTCAGGACCAGGAATTACTGTGCATTTTGCTAATAATAAAACAGAAAACGTTTCTCAGGGAAAATTCATTTTTATCGAATCTAAAACAAAATGCTGGTTTCAAAATATCGGTAATGATGAAACAAAAGTTGTATTGTTTGAGTTAAGGTAGAGTTTGCTACGTAACATTTTTTATAAAGGCATCAAAACTGGTTACACCGATCATTTTTGTACTGATATAACCTTCCGCATATTTTACACCGATTCTTTTTCCCAACATTAATGCTCTTGATTTAATCGTATCCATGAAATCCGGAGTGGAGATATATGTTTGCGGTTCACTGTTGTCAGAAGAATTAAATTGCGTAGTATAAGAGAGAATGGTCTCCATTTTCTTTTCCCAATAATCTGAAATATCAAAAACAAAATCAGGTTTTAAATAACGGTCCTGAATATAATGAAACACATAAGTGGGACGCCATGCTTCCTGCGCTTTATCATTATCGAATGTTTCTATCTTTCTCAAGCCTGCAAGAAAAGCTGCGTCAGTAACTAATTTAGAACTGCGACCATGATCGGGATGACGATCTTCGGGTGCATTGCATAAAACGATTTCGGGTTGATATTTTCTGATAACAGAAATTACTTTACGAATATTCGTTTCATCATTATGAAAAAAACCATCCGCCATTTCAAGATTTTCTCTTGCTGCAACGCCCATCACTTTTGCCGCATTTGCCGCTTCCGTTTTTCTTGTTTCCGCTGTTCCTCTTGTTCCAAGTTCACCGCGTGTAAGATCAACCACCGCAACTTCTTTCCCCTGTGCAATTGAAGCGACAATAGTTCCGGAGCAACCCAATTCCACATCATCAGGATGAACGCCAAATGCAAGTATATCTACCTTCATGAAAAATTATTTTGGGGCTGCAAGATACGTAGCAATTGAAAATGGAGAATTGAAATGAAAATGAAAACAATTAATAATTAGCAATTAAATAATTAATAGTAGTTTTTACAGTGACCTTGCTTATGACTTGAAACTTGTGACTTGCAACTATCTCACTCCGTACATATGTTCCACATCGAGAACAATTGTTTCCATAGCGTGGTCATTACCGGTGGGATCATAATCCTGGCGAAGATTACTGCCAAATATCAACGCAACAGTTTGCCAGAACGAAGCACTAAACGATCCTTTATAATCCTGGATAATTTCGTAGCAGTTGTTACCGGTTTCACGATAAATAAGTTTCATCAAAACTTTTCCCTGGTAAACGGAGAGCTGTGTAAGCTTATCTGCAAATTTTGATTTAAGATCTTTTTCCCGTGATTTGATAATTTCTTTGCGTTTGTTCTTATCTGTCACACCTGCGAGCTGTACATTTATTTCATTCATCACTTTTGAAGCTTGCACCGCATAAGGATAGGTTACATACACTGCATTGCGCAAACGAGTCCATTCAGCATATTGTTGTTTCCATTTGCCATACAATTTTGCATTTACCAAAACAGGATCAAGCCATGCGCAGGGAATAGTGTCACCGTTTGCTTCTATGCATGCACCAACGCGAATGGTATCATAAATGCCATGACCATTTTGGGCTTTAGCGGTTAAAGTTTTAAGAACAGCTACAAAAAACAACGCTACTATAAAAAATATTTTCACAAAGCGTAGCATAACGTGAAATTAATGTGGAGGAAGCCAAAAAAGTAACCGTTGCAATGTTATTATTTTTATAATTATAATGGAGCAAATAAATTTTTTTTAACCGATGCTTAAATGTATTATAAGAGGATTTTTATGTAACAAGCATTAGTATTTTATGGCATCGCCTGTTGTGTCACTCACTTCAACGTTCAGAACTTTTATCATCAAACTAATCTCTCGTCTTCCTTATTTTTATTTCATTACTTCCTCAATTACTTTTCCTACACAACCACTCGGCATTTGAATATGCAAAAGAGCTGCGATTGTTGCTGCAATATCAGTCATATAAGTTTCGCGATTGGTGCTTCCATGTTTAATGCCCCATCCATAAAATAATAAAGGAATGTGTGCATCGTAAGGGTTCCATGCACCATGCGTAGTTCCGACAGAAAATCCATCAATGTAACCGGGTTTTAAAACTATTTGTATGTCGCCGCAACGTTTTTCAAAATATCCGTTACTAACCATTTTCTTTTGAGTTTCGGTCAGTGTTGTTGTTGAAACTTTCTTTATATCAAATGCCTGGCTGATTGCAGTATTGTTCATCAGGTAATCAATGATAACTGCTTTTACTTTTTCTTCATCAATATTTTTCCGCTGCAATAATTGGTGATTAAGATAGAACTGGTAATTATCAAAAGTTGTGATGATGCTATCAGTGTTGAAATTTTGAGTGAGAATTTTATTAAGATCATCAAACACCATTTGCTGGTTGAATAATCCTGCGGGCAATTTATGCTCCTTCATGTATTCGGGAACTTGCACCACACCATGATCTGCGGATAAGAAAACAACATACTCTCCTTTGCCGATTGTTGCATCAAGAAAAGAAAAGAATTTTCCGAGTGCATCATCAAGTCTTGCATAATCATCTAATTGCTCCCATGAATTAGGTCCGAATGAATGACCAATATAATCAGGAGATGAAATACTGATCGCTAAAAAATCTGTTGCATCAGATTTACCCAAACCTTCACCGATCAAAGCTGCTTTCGCCATTTCGAGAGTAAGATTATTTCCGTGAGGTGTTGCTGCAATTTTGCTGTAATCCTTTCCTGCAAATCTTGATAAATCATAAGGAAAATGTAACTGATCAGTTCCTAAAGGTTTACTCTCATAAGGCTCCTCATCTTCGGGTGAAGAATATTCTTTATATACATCTTTTGAAAGAAACAGATCCCAGTTAAGTTTATATAAGGAATCAACAACTTTCCTGTTGTTAAAATTTTGTACCCATGCGGGTAAGTTATTCATGTAATAAGTGCTTGTAATAAAATTGCCGGTAGAGTAATCGTACCAATAAGCAGCATTCGCAGCATGACCGGCAGGCAAAATCGCACCTCTGTCTTTGATAGCTACTCCCACCACTTTACTTTTAAAATTTGTACCCAATCTTAATTCATCAGTAATAGTTGTAGTGAGCATATTTTTCGGGCTCATTTGTCCTTGCGAAACTGTTTGGCTGCCCACAGTTTTCACACTGTCATCCTCAGCACAATAAACTTCTTTTTTTAATTCTTTGTCATACCATTCATTTCCAACGATTCCGTGAATTGCAGGAACAGAGCCAGTATAAATACATGTATGTCCTGCCGCAGTTACGGTAGGTGTGTAAGGAATAAAAGTATTTTCACAGGTAAAACCATCATTGAGGAATTTTTTAAAACCTCCGTCTGCTTTGTAAACATCGTAATAGCGATAAATATAATCCCATCGCATTTGATCAATAACAATTCCTACAACAAGTTTTGGCCTATCAATAGTTGATTGATTTGTTGTTTGAGCAGCTACTCTTGAAGTGGTGAAAACTAAACTTATCAAAATGGAAAAAAAGAAAGGAAGCTTTTTCATCGGCAGTATTTTAAAACAAATATAAACGATGCATCAAATGTAAAACGCAGCTTACAACAGAAAGAAAATTTTGCAGGAAAAATAGCGATTAAGATACCAGCATATTTGCCTTTGAATAGACCAGCGGGTTTTGTTTATCATCATTCAGTAAATCTCCAACTTTTAACCGCGCAATTTGTTCATCGTTTAAAATATTTCGTGTGCCGTTAAAAACATTTCCATCAGGCATGTAAGCGCAAGTCATAGCGCGACGAAAACCGGGCGTCATGTTTGCGTGTGCACCATGAATAGTTAGCCCGTTATGAAATGAACAACTGCCTGCTTTCATTGCTGCAGCAAAAGCTTTGCAGGATTTAAGTTCAGGATATTGTTTAAAAATATCGCCGATATTTTTGCCTATACCTGCTAATGAGAGTTCCGTTTTTTTATGTGATCCGGGAATAAAAAAGAGGCAACCATTTTCAAGCGTTACATCATCAAGGGCTACCCAAATTGATAAAGCTTTTCTATCGGTGAAACTCCAATAAGGCGTATCCAAATGAAATGATGTTGGATTAGCCCACGGTCTTTTTATCAGCGCCTGGTCGTGCCAGATGCGAATGCCATCAACCCCTGCAAGTGTTGCAGCCATTTTTCCAATACGTTCATCCAACATTATTTTGTGCATCTTATCATTATCCATCCAAAGATTCAGCAATTGGTCAAACACATTATCGTAATAATCAGCATCTTTATCATCTCCTTCTCCATACACTTTTGCGCGGTCAGGTAATTTGTTGCCATTTCGTTTTTGCACTGCTTCATTAACTGCGTCACGCCAGGATGCAAGCTCGTCATCATTTAAAAAATTTTCGATGATCACAAAACCGTTCTCGCGGTAAAAATCAATCTGCTCTTGTGAGATATCGTTTTTCATAATGACAATAATTTGTATTAAGGTAGGTCAATTTTATTTTTTTTAAGAAGTAGAATAAATCCTACAATACAATTCTTTTTCCTTGTCGTGCAGATTCACGGGCAGCTTCCAGTATTCTTACTACAATCAAATTATTTTCCAGGGAAGACAGATCATTGGCTGAATGAACTTCACCTTTTAAAACTGCTGCGAGATAGGATAAGTTATCTTTATACACCGGAGGTTTCACTTCAACTTTATAGTAAGCAGTGCTATCTCTTTCTTCAAGGGTATTATTATTGAGTGCATGCAAATAACCTCTCTCTCCAAACACTTCTATATCCTTAATGCCAAAAGGCCAATTCCATGAAGCTTCTATAATCCCCGTAGCTTTTGGATATTCAAGAAGTATTGTGGCATCATCATCAACTTTTGGATAAATATCCGGCTTAATATGGCGCGTAACAGCGGTAACTGCAACAGGTGCTTTTCCTTCCATCATCCATGTCATAAGATTTGCGCCATAACAACCAAAATCCGTTAATGCCCCTCCACCATTTTTAACCGGATCAGTAAGCCATGCTAAAAAATCTTTGCTGCAACCAATTTCCTTTGGTCCCTGGTGACCATCATGTACCACCATTTTTCTTATATCACCAATGGCATTAGCCGCATGTACCATTTCATATACCTGTTGATTGCTTGGGTACCATGTTGTTTCATAATTCGTCAATACTTGTATGTGGTATTGTTTTGCCAGCGCAGCTATTCTTTCTGCCTGCTCAACCGTTGTAGCAAGGGGTTTTTCAACCATCACGGAAATTCCTTTTGGTGCGCATGCTTCTACTACCGACAAATGATCTGCAATAGCATTATAAGCAAGTACTGCATCAGGCTTTACATGTTCAAGCATTTCCGAAATACTTTTATAAAAAATGGAATCGGGCAATTGAAATCTTTCCCTGTATCGTTTAGCCAACTGCTCATCCGGTTCAGCAATGCCAATGATAATAACTTCACCATTTTTATATTGGTTCATCAAACCATAAGCATGATCATGATTAAGACCTGCTACAGCTACTTTAAGCGGCTGGCCATAAACAAAAGATGCGATCAATAATAAAGAACACATTATGGAAATCATTTTATCAGCACCTTGTTTAAAACAAAAAAGTTTCTTCATTCATTTTTTTTTAAGCGAAGAAAATAAAATTAAACAGTGAATTATTTCTTGTTATTGGGTGAAAGGTTGATCTTGTTGAGCATGCAATCACTCCATTGCATCTCTAAGCATTTTTATACTCTTAGGTACTGCCGTATTTGCATCTTCTTTCCCTTCGAACTCAAGAGAAATATATCCCTGGTAATTTACTTTTTTAAGTATCTCAAGTATTCGTTTATAATCAAGATCCAGTTCATACCATACTCCACCGCCATAATAAGTTTTCGCCTGCACAAAACTGGCATATGAAGCTATCATTTCTAATTTGGAATAAGGATTTTCAAGAAAATTTCCTGTATCCATTAATATTCCCAGCCAGGGTGAATTAATTTCTTTATAAATGCGCAATTGCCCTTCAGGAGTTGAGCACAATCCCCAGTGATTTTCAAGTGCCAGTAGCACACCATATTCTTCTGCTGTTGGTAAACATTGCTGAATACAATCGATGCACCATTTAAACCCATCGTCTTCCGTGTAACCGGGAAGGATTGGTTCCACTCCCCGATTTTTCATCAGGTCATCAAAAGACTGAATCGTATTCCATCTTCCCGAATTCAACCTCATGCACGGAATAGCCATTTTTGCTGCAAGCTCTATACATTTCTTTGTATGTTCAATTTGGGTTTTTAAAAATTCTTTATCAGGAGAAACAAAACTTTGATGAATTGAAAGACATGTAAACGCAATACCGTTGAGATATGCCCGTCTTTTTAATTCCTGGATATATTTGTTCTCTTCACTTTGCATCTGCACATGAAGAATATCAATGCCTTCAACTCCAAGTTTGGCAGCTTCATCAATTACTTTTTCAATAGGAAATTTTTCTCCTTTGAAATGCCAGTAAGAATACGATGAAATACTAAGCTTGATGCGAGGCTTGAGCGGTATTGATTCCTCATTTTTAAAACGAGGTAACATGGTAGCGCCCAATGAGCCGGCGATGGTGTTTTTTACAAACGATCTTCTTGAATTATCCATATTAAAAGAATTGTTGAAAAATTATTAAGACGTTTATCCTGATTTTTCATACCCGCAATATTTTTATTAAGATAAGAGATTTTATTTTTTTAAAGCCAGCTTTTGAATAAGTTTTGAACATTACACATCATCAAGCATACGCCTCTCATTGTCAAAAGCCTGTTAACACGTTACACTATTAAACTAAATTAGTATTCAAAAAAGAATGTCATGAAAATACAACGTATTGCAATCGCCATCACAATCATTAATCTTGTCCTCATGGTCGTATTGCTTGCAAAAATGAATGCTGCTACAGCACAAAAAGAACAAAATAATTTACAGGTTCTTCGTGGCAGTGGTTTGGAGATCACAGATAAAGAGGGAAGAATAAGAGCAAGCATTACTTTTCACGACGCTGTAGTAAAAGATGGTGTAACGTATCCTGCGGGAGTATTACTAAGATTGATAGATTCAAAAGGACAACCATCTGTAAAAATAGGTGCGGCAGAAGATGGAGGCGGTTTAAGCTTCGCGAATGAAAAAGACGGATACATACAACTCATCGCAAAAGAAAGTGGCTGTTTTCTTAAAATAAAAAATGCGGATGGAAAGGAGCAGGTGGTGAAACCGTAAGAGCACGTGTCTAAATTTTATATTTTGTAATATCAAGTAAATCTTGTTTTTCATTTCTTGGTTGAGCCAATAGAAATTTGTTATCACGTTTATGTATTACGACATGCCAATATATTCTTTCTTCGTTTTCAGTAGTCCACATATTTTTTACGAAGGGTTCAAATTCTAAAAAAGGAATAAGAAATGTATTGTCTGCAGAACCGCAACCATAGGAAACATAAGATTTAGGAAATTCCTTTAGAAAATCTCTTTGATGAGGATGAAAAGCAAACCAAAATTTTTCAAACTTGCCTTGTTTATGAGCTTTCGAAATGGCACATATTAATCCAGCAGATTTTTCTTTATCACTATACGCAACGCGTGTTTGCTTGATAAAATTTATTCCGAGCTTTTGCTGAATTTTAATTAAACATTCGTCATGAAAATTGACAGGTGTTAATCTTGACTCGACAGCTTGACTCGATTTTGTTTGTATAATCTCTTCAAGTTCATCTTCTGGTTGATCGTCAAGTTTTAGGTCTTTTGAAGTTAAAAATATTAGCTCTATTAATTTATCAATTCTGGTATATTCTTTCGGTTTCAGAAGCTCATTTCTTTTCAATTCAATAGCACGTCGTAAATAAGTTTGGGTTGTTGCTGCATCCCCTTTCATTGCCGCGATACGTGCAATTGCTATCGCATTTCCATACATATAGCTGTTGATGGTTGGACGAAATGCTTCTCCACTATCAAAACCGCCTGTACCATTTGAAGCATCGATTGATGCAATCGTGTATTCAGTTGCATCGGGCATTGCTGCTACATAATAAAGATGTTTGGAAGAATCAAAATGATCACTCCACTTATCATAAACATATTTCATGCTATCCAACTGCTGCATGATAAAATTTGAATCTGCATTTACTAAGTAACGAGCAAATGCAGCATCGGCAACGCTTTCACTATAGCTGCGATTATTGCCTCCTTGTTGAAACATGTAATTGATATAACCATCTATGAAGCGATTGTCTTTCAGCCATCGCCCTTCATAAATATGATGCATGGTTGCCGCATTGATGGTGCTGTAAGGATCTCTATCCCACGATACATCGTTGATGAATTCCGTTATTACATATTGGTTTTGTCCCACGTTGCGTATATGCGCTTTATACATTTCCCAGCGGTAATAATAAACCTGTTCAATCTGCTTATCAGAACATTCAAAGAATGGTGTGTTATCAAGAAACCATTGCGCATTTTCATGATAATATTCTTTCGCAAGTTTATTTCGGTCAAGCACCTGAGCATACGTTTCACAAATAGTGCAGAGAAAAAAAATCGCAGATAAAAACGCAGTTAGATTTTCCCTTTTCAAATTCATGCAATCATTTTATCGCATGAAGATAATAATAAGAATAATTTTTATGAGCCGGGCAGAAGTTCTTCGTGGCGGCATCGTTGCGTCGCACACTTTAACAGAGGTTATTTTTTGGAACACAAAAACAATCAAAAATACAATCCCAAATTTTTCGATTCTATCTCAATGCCTCTCTCACTTTCGGGGCGATCTTCGTTCCGTAGATTTCTATAGATTTCATCGTTTTTTGATGTGGAGGTGCCCCCGCATCCATGTGCGCGGAAAAACGTGTGAGACCAAAAAGTTCATGCAGGTATAAAATTTTATCGATGGCTTCATTGGCATCGCCGATTATCAAATGCCCTTCTTTTCTTCTTCCCATTTCGTATTGGTGATATTGATAGGGCTGCCATCCGCGGCTGCGACCCACTCTATCCATCGACGCTGCATACAAGGGAAAATATTCATCTGCAGTTTGCTTACTGTCTTCACCAAAAAATGCATGCACATGCAAACCCACTTGAAATTTATTCATATCATGATTGAAGTGTTTGTACACATCACGATAATATTCAAACAAAGGTTTATGTTGAGCAGGATTGCCTCCAATGATTGCGAATATTACCGGCAGTCCATGTTTACCGGCGCGCAAAATGCTTTCCGGTGTACCACCTACTGCAATCCAAATATTCAGGTGATTGTTTACAGCGCGGGGCAACACTAACTGATCATTCAACGCAGGTCTGAATTTTCCTTTCCATGTAATACGTTCCGATTGATTTATCTTCAGCAGCAGTTCCAATTTTTCCTCAAACAATGCATCATAATTATTCAAATCAAAACCAAATAACGGAAACGATTCAACAAAACTGCCCCGCCCGGCCCAGATTTCGGCTCTTCCATTTGAAAGCAAATCGACTGTTGCAAAACTTTGATACAGCTTCACCGGATCTGAAGAACTTAACACAGAAACAGCGCTCCCTAATTTGATATTTTTTGTAACAGTAGCCGCAGCCGCCAAAATTATTTCCGGCGTTGATACAACATAGTCGGGGCGATGATGTTCGCCGATGCCAAAAAAATCAAGACCCACTTCATCCATCAATTTTATTTCTTCAATCAGTTCATGCAGTCTTTCGCCGGCAGATTGTATTTCACCGTTTTTATTAAAATGCAAATCCCCAAACATATCAATGCCTAATTCCATGATCAATTATTTTGCAGTGAAGATACGGAGTGAGTTTTATGTTGGCTTGGAGAGTGATGAAATAAATAATAGTAAGAAGAATTTTTATGAGCCGGGCAGAAGTTCTTTGTAGGGTCGCTGTTGCACAAAATAAAAAACCTGAAATTCACATTAGGGCATGTGATTTTTCACGCTTCGAAAAAGTCCAACAAAGTTCAGAACGCACAAGTGAGTGACACAACAGGCAATGCCATAAAAAACATTAGTTCACTACATAAAAATTCTACTTCAACCTCTCTTCAATATCCAAATGATTTTTTTTTGAGACCTCACCCTTCCGTCCCTCTCCAAAAGGAGAGGGAAACTACTTCTTCAATCTATCAGCAATATCTAAATTATAAGCTTTTGCAGTTTGCTGTGCTGTAGTATATCCCGCATCTGCATGACGTATCACGCCCACGCCCGGATCATTGCGCAACACGCGTGAAAGCCTTACTGCGGCTGCCTCTGAGCCATCGGCAACAATTACCATTCCTGCATGAATACTGTAACCCATGCCTACACCGCCACCATGATGAAGGCTGACCCAACTTGCACCTCCTGCTGTGTTGACCAAAGCATTCAGCAAAGGCCAATCTGCAACAGCATCGCTGCCATCAAGCATAGCTTCGGTTTCGCGGTTGGGACTTGCAACACTTCCCGTATCGAGATGATCGCGACCAATAACGATAGGTGCCTTCACTTTTCCTGTGCGCACAAGTTCATTAAATGCAAGACCCGCTTTTTCTCTCTCACCTTGTCCGAGCCAGCATATGCGCGCAGGCAATCCCTGGAAAGCAATTTTTTCTTTCGCGAGCTTTAACCATCGCTGCAAGGATTTATTTTCAGGAAACATGTTGGCAATAACATCATCCGTTGCCACAATATCATTCGGGTCGCCACTCAATGCAGCCCAGCGAAACGGTCCTTTGCCTTCGCAAAAAAGCGGGCGAATATATGCAGGCACAAAGCCGGGAAAAAGAACACCCCCTTCGCCCCCTAAAGGGGGAACTTGAAGCTCGCTAATATGCTTGGCTTCGTACTCTAATGCACGTGCACGAATATTATTTCCATAATCAAATGTAATCGCGCCTTTATCCATTAACTGCATCATTAGTTGAACATGTTTGTACATGCTTCTGTATGCGTACTCAATGTATTGGTGCGGATTTTTTTCGCGCAAAACTTTTGCCTGCTCATAAGAGATCTCATGCGGCCAATAACCAATCAAAGGATCATGCGCAGAAGTTTGGTCTGTGAGCGTATCAGGAATAATTCCTCTTTCAATTAATCTCTCCAATAACACAACAGCGTTACACAACACACCAATGCTTTTGCTTACACCTTTCGCTTTACACCTTATGGCTTCATCAATCGCATTATCAATATCGGTGATCTTCATATCGAGATATTTTGTTCCGATGCGCTTATCAATACGCCACTCTTCCACTTCTGCAATAAGCGCAACGCCTTCATTCATCGTTATTGCCAAAGGTTGTGCGCCACCCATACCACCAAGACCCGCAGTAACATTGAGTGTTCCGCGAAGCGAGCCACCAAAATGTTTATCAGCAGCCGCAGCATATGTTTCATAAGTGCCCTGCACAATTCCCTGCGAACCGATGTATATCCAACTGCCCGCCGTCATCTGACCAAACATCATCAAACCTTTTTTCTCGAGCTCATCAAAGTGTTCCCATGTTGCCCACTTCGGCACAAGTTGCGAGTTCGATATCAGCACACGTGGTGCATCAACATGCGTTTTCAAAATGCCAACGGGTTTGCCGCTTTGGATCAGCAGGCTTTCATCGTTCTCTAAAATTTTCAGTGCAGCGATAATATTGTCGAGCGC
>Ga0207657_10005608_pt1 | contig 13098 bp, 5 predicted proteins | sample KBSC33metaG_FD_184316 | JGI IMG/M metagenome (GOLD analysis project Ga0207657, IMG submission 184316) | Corn rhizosphere microbial communities from Kellogg Biological Station, Michigan, USA - KBS C3-3 metaG (SPAdes) (version 2) | ecosystem: Host-associated > Plants > Roots > Rhizosphere > Soil ...
ATATGAACGGCGGCCGTCAAGGCTCTCGAACTCGAACCAGGGGGAAGACGGTTTTTGGCACGTGGGGCAGGTGTCTGCAGGCTTGGAAGGCATCCGTTGAGTAGTACCTGTTGACCGGCATTCTGTCTGTTCGATGTGGAACACCGCAGCAGACGGCCGGATCGTGCAGCATCCGCAGCCCTTCTCGCGGCCAGCGAGCCCGTGACGAGTCGCGCGAGTAGATGACGCGGATAGCCGGATCAGCTTTCTTCGAGGGCGATTCGTCCTCCTGAGGCCTTGCGGAACTCGGAGACGCGGCCGAGCACGATGCGCACATGATGCGTCTGGCCATCGTCGACGATCGGGATCGCTGCCGCGTCCACGTCGACGTCGTCGAGCGCCGCCGCCTGCACGCCGTGGCACTGACGCTCTGGATTGGACACGTGGATCACGTACTGCGTCCGCCCGAATCGCCACTGAATCTCGTACTCGGGCCACGCGGAAGGGATGCACGGGTCGACGGCGAAGGTGGCGCCGCGCCGACGCAGGCCCAGCATGCTTTCCAACCCGGCGCGGTACAACCAGGCCGCCGATCCCGTATACCAGCTCCAGCCGCCGCGTCCCGCGTGCGGGTCCCGAGCGTACACGTCGCCGGCGAGAACGTACGGCTCGGCCTTGTAACATGCCACGGCGCTCGGTGTGCGCGTGTGATTGATCGGATTGAGCATGTGAAACAATTCGGCCGCTTCATCTCCGCTGCCGAGTTTGGCCAGCGCCATCAGAACCCACACGGCCGCATGCGTGTATTGCCCGCCGTTCTCCCGAACACCTGGCGGATAGGCCTTGATGTAGCCAGGGTCGGGGAGCGATCGATCGAACGGCGGATCGAGCAGCAAGACGAGCTGCGGACCGCGGGCGATGAGCGCCGTACGCACCGCATCCATGGCGCGCTCCGCGAAGCGGCGCGGGACCGCGTCGGACAGCACGGCCCACGACTGCGCGACTGAATCGATCCGGCACTCGTCGCTTTGCGCCGAACCGAGCGCCGTCCCATCGTCGAAGTAGCCCCGACGGTACCACTCGCCGTCCCATGCCTGCGCGAGTTGCGCTTCCAGGCGACGCTCCGTTTCACGGCAGCGGTAGGCGTACACGCGATCGCCGCGCTGTTCGCACAGGATCGCGAAATCGCTCACGACGCGGTGCAGGAAGAAGCCGAGCCAGACGCTCTCGCCGCGCCCCGCCTCCCCGACGCGGTTCATGCCGTCGTTCCAATCGCCCGAGCCGAAGAGCGGCAGGCCGTGGGCGCCGCTCGTCGTGCCTCGTTCGATCGCCCGCCGGCAATGCTCGAACAGCGTGCCGTCCTCGCCGGAGACGGCGGGCTGCGCATACGCCTCGTGCTCGTCTGGCAATAGCGCCGGGGCGTCCAGGAACGCGACGCGCTCCTCGAGGACGCCGTTGTCGCCGGTCGTCCGGACGTACTCCGCGACGACGAACGGGAGCCAGAGCAGGTCGTCGGAGCATCGCGTCCGGAGACCCTTGCCCGACGGCTCGTGCCACCAGTGCTGCACGTCGCCCTCGAGGAACTGCCGTCCGGCTGCGCGCAGCAGATGCTCGCGCGCGAGGTCTGGACGTGCGAACGACAGCGCCATGACGTCCTGTAGCTGATCGCGAAAGCCGAACGCGCCGCCCGGCTGGTAGTAGCCGCTGCGCGCCCACAGGCGGCAGCTGACCGTCTGATAGAGCAGCCATCGATTCATCAGGGCGTCGAACGAATCGTCGGGCGTCCGCACGCGCACGACGTCGAGCATCCCGTTCCAGTTGTCGAGAGCGCGGGCAAGCGCGCCTTCGGCCGCGCCCACTTGCCCGTGGCGCGCAATCAACTGACGCGCATGATCGCCATCGACCCCCTCGCCCAAGAGGAACAGCACCTGGCGCCGCTCGCCCGGCTGGAGTACGCATCGCACGTGCAGTGCCGCGCACGGGTCGAGGCCGCCGCCCGTCTGGCCGGAGAGCGCGGTGTCTCGCAGAGCCGCCGGTCGCGAGATGTCGCCGTTGCGACCGATGAACGCGCGCCGATCCGCTGTCACTGACGCCGGCCTCTCGCTCGCGTACGCGAAGGCCACGTGAGACGCGAACTCCTGGTTGTAGGCGTTGCGCGCGAAGATGGCGCCGGTGCCTTCGTCCACGCTGGTCACGACGTGGAGATGTTCGTCGGCGCGGGGCGGACCGAGGGCCCATTCGACGTACGTGAAGAGGCTCAAGGTGCGGGGGCGCGCGCTGCGGTTGGTCAGCGTCAGGAGCGAGTACTTCACCGGGTCGGCGGCGTCCACGAAGATCTCCAGCTCGTGATCGATCGCGCGCGTCGTGCGCGAGAATCGCGTCGCTCCGGCCGTGTGCCGGACGCTGCACCGCGAGGCCGCCGAACGGGGCGCCGGGCCCGGCATCGGCGACCACGAGTCGCCGCTCTCGTCATCCCGGACGAAAATCGCTTCCGCGGTTGGATCACCGACCGGATCGTTGGCGAACGGGGTCAACCGGTTCTCGCGGCTGTTCACAGACCAGGTGGTCGCGGACCCTGACCCTGTCACAATCGAGCCAAAGCCCGGGTTCGCCAACACGTTCACCCACGGCATTGGCGTCTCGTCGGTGCCGTTCAACACAATCGCGTAGGTGCGGCCGTCCTCTACGAAGCTGCCGGCACCGTTGGCAAACGCCGTCTCCGCGGGTGCGGAATCCGCGTCCGGCGCGTCGCCAACGGGCGTGGCCGTCGGCACGAGCGCGCTCGCGCGCACGACCGGCGGATCGAGGCGGTCGAGTTGCGTGCGGAGATCGCCTCCGCCGCCGCGCAGGATGGCCGCGGCTGCAGCCTCGAACAGCACGCGCTCGGCGCGCCCCATGCGGTCCGCGCGCAGCAGGTAGGCCCCGCCCGGCCGGTGCTGCCAGCTGCTCCAGGCCCCGTCGTCGAGCACCGCTGTGAGCTGTCCCTGTATCTCGTCGAGATAGCCGACCGGATATTCGTTGACGATGACGACGTCGGCGCTGAGGCCCTTGAGGCGCCAGTACTCCTGAGCCTGCAGCACCTGACGAACGAGCGCTATGTCGTCTGCGGCGAGCACGCGAACGAGCAGGATCGGCAAGTCACCGGAAATCGCGTGGGGCCAGAGTCCGGCTTGCCCGAGCTCGTTCGACGCGATCACCGACGCGCTCGCGCGTAGCGAGCGATCGGTCCCGAGCACGCGCGACGCGAGCCGCTCGAAGAGCATCGCTTCGTCAGCCGAGACGTTCAGATGACGCAGCGCGCTCTGCGCGTGGGTTGATGCGAGGCGGAACGTGCGGGCGGCTGCCCGCGGGTCGCGATACTTCCGCGCCAGTGCTTCGGCGGTTTCGCGGTCTGCTGCCACGCCAGTGACGAACGAGAGACGGACGGACGCGCCCGGCGCCAGCCGCACGCGCTGGCGAAGGCTCACGATCGGGTCGAGGACTACGCCGGTCGTGCCCGACAGCACGCGTCCGTCGAGCGCCTGGGGATCGCCGGTGTGACGTCCGCGCCCGAGAAAGCGCTCGCGATCAGTTTCCCATTCGACCGGACCCTGGGGACGCCCCTCGAGGCTGAGTACGTGAAAGGCCCAGGCCTCGCCGTCCCGCGGATCGCGCGGCCGGCGATGACAGAGCAGCGCGGCGCGCTCGTGCAGGAATTCGGTCGCAACGAAGAGTTTGCCGAACGCCGGGTGCGCCAGGTCGCTCATCGCCGGCGCGAGGACGACCTCCGCGTAGCTCGTCACATCGATCTCACGAATGCGCGTGCCGTGGTTCACGAGTTCGAGGCGCCGCACCTCGACGTCGTCTTCGATCGAGACGGCGACGTCGAGATGGGTGGCGAGGTCGCCGTCACGCCGCCGGAACGAGATGCGATCAGCGGAGCAGGTCACCAGGTAGTCGTCAGGCTCGCGGCGCGTCGGCTGGAAGGTCGCCGACCACACGTCGCCGCTGCGCACATCGCGCAGATAGACGAACTGACCCTCGGCGTCACGCGTGGCATCGCGGCGCCAGCGCGTCACGGGAAGCCCGCGCCACGAGCTGCCGCCGCCGCCGGCGTTGGTCACCGCGACGACATAGCTGCCGTTCGAGAGGTACTGCGTGTGCGGATGGTAGGTGTGCGGCGTGCGAAATCGCCGCGTCGGCGTCGCGATCGCCGGCGCCGCCACGCGCATCGCGTCGAGGGGCCGGGGGACCACGATGGCGGCGCTGCGCGGCACTCGCTCTTGCAGGAGCAATTCCGTGGCGAGGACGCGAGGGTCCGCGTGGAATCGCTCGACCATGCGATTGCCCAGCAGCGCGTTGTCGGCTGCGATCAGCGTCATCGCCTCGTGGTGGGCCATGTAGGTCGGCACGACGACCCCCTTCGGCGTCGCGTCCGGCCGACTATCGGCCTCGCGCTGCGTGAAGTCGATCGCATCGAAGAACCCGTACCGGTGCTCGAGGTCGAGCGCCGCGAGCCGTCGAAGGTTGGCCATGGCGGCGGCGGGCTCGACGATCAGCGCGAGCGCCGTCGCGTACGGTGCGACGACGACTTCGTCGCCGAGGCCGCGCTTCAATCCCAGGCCGGGAATCCCGAAGGCCTTGTACTGGTAGTTCCCGTGGCGATCGACGAGATTGTAGGCCGACTCCGAAATGCCCCAGGGCACGCCCCGCGACGCCGCGTAATCGATCTGACGACGGACGACCATGCGGCACGAGGTGTCGAGCAGCGTCTCGGGGTAGGTCCTCATCACGAGCAGCGGCATGAGGTACTCGAACATCGTGGCGCTCCAGGAGAGCAGCACGGGCTCGCCGCGCACGCTGGTCACCGGGCGGCCGAGGTGGAACCAGTGCATCTCTGGCACGTCGCCCTTGGCGATCGCCAGAAAACTCGCGAGACGCGCTTCAGATGCGAGCAGGTCGTAGAAGGACGGGTCGAGCCGGCCGGCGTTGTCGGCGTCGGCGAGGCGATAGCCGATCGCGAACAGGTGACGCGCTGGATCGTACAGAAAGCGGAAATCAATCGCATCGAACAGCGCGGTCGCGCGTCCCGCGAGCGCCTCGAGCGCATCGCGCTCGGCGTTGGTGTCTCCCTTCGAAGTGGACGGCACGTCGTGGGCTATCGATCGCAGTCCGTTCGCCAGCGTCAGCAGGGCGCCGGCGAAATTGCCGCTGTCTACCGTCGAAACGTACGCGGGCGGCAGGACGTCGAGGGTGCGCGTGTCGTACCAGTTCAGCAGGTGGCCTTCGTAGCTGGCGAGCTGCTCGACCGTGGTGAGCGTCGCGTCGATCCGGCGCACGAGCCCTGCCCGATCGATCAGCTCCAGATCGAAGGCCGCGAGCACGGCGAGCAGGCCGAGGCCGATGTTGGTTGGCGAGGTCCGGTGCGCGACCAGCTCGCCGGTTCCCACCTGCACGTTGTCGGGCGGCAGCGCGTGGTCTTCGTCCCCGACGAACGCTTCGAAGTAGTGCCAGGTCCGGCGCGCGGTTTCGAGCAGCGTCGCGCGATCGGCCGGTGTCAGCGACGAGCGCCTGCTCGCGATCGGTCGGCTCAGCACGAACGCGATCCAGGGCGCCGCGATCCACGCCGCGAGGATCGGCGCCGCGATCGGCAGCGCCGCCGGATTCAGGAGGGAGACGAACACGAGGACGGCGACCGCGACGAGGGGACTCGCGATCATGTCTTTGATGAAGGCGCGGAACTGAACGGTGCCGCCGCGCGCCGCGCTCGCCGCGGTCGTCTCCCACTCGAGCAGACGCCGGTGGGTCACGCCGAGACGCACGAGTGTGACCGCGATGGCGTGCAGCCGCTCGCTCGCTTCGTTCGCCATGAACGCCAGCTGCAGTCCCGCCTGGACGGCATCGGTTTCCAGATCGTCGCCGGCGGCGCGAAGAAACACTCCGAAGGACTGCGCGGGAGCTGGACCGCGCAGGATGTCGAAGAGTCGCGACAGCGCGGGCATCGCCAGCGTCACCAGGGCGGCGGCGGTCCACACGAGGGGACGGCCGGGGAGCACGGTCCACGCGGCGACGAGCAGCAGAACGGTCGCCGGCGGCAGGAGACTGCGGCGGAGGTTGTCGAGAATCTTCCATCGCGCAATCAGCGGCAGGCGGTTGCGCGCGAGGCCCGCGCGCGAGGGCACGAGTGGAAACAGCCAGAGCAGGATCTGCCAGTCGCCGCGAACCCAGCGATGCTGCCGCCGCGCGTGGGCCAGCACACTGGACGGGTAGTCGTCGACCACTTCGACGTCGGTGACGAGCGCCGTCCGCGCATGAACGCCCTCGAAGAGGTCGTGCGACAACAGCGCGTTTTCGGGCACGCGCCCCTCGAGCGCGGCGGTGAAGGCGTCGACGTCGTACAGTCCCTTACCCGTGAAAATGCCTTCGCGGAACAGATCCTGGTAGACGTCCGAGACGGCCGTCGTGTACGGATCGACGCCGGTGTGCCCCGCGTACGCCCGCGCGAACAGCGATCCGGCCGCACTCGCCATGGTCACGCTCACGCGGGGCTGGAGGATGCCGTAACCGGCCGTGACGCGGCCGACGACCGCGTCGAAGCGCGGCTGATTCAGCGGATGCGCGATGATGCCGATGAGACGCCTGGCCGCGTCGCGAGGCAGGCGTGTGTCCGAGTCGAGCGTGATGCAATAACGAATGGACGGCAGCAGGTCCAGCGCGCCGATCTGCGTCGAGAAGCTCGTGTCGGTGGCGCCGCGCAGCAGACGGTTGAATTCCTCGATCTTGCCGCGCTTCCGCTCCCATCCGATCCAGGCGTGCTCCTGCTCGTTCCACTGCCGGGCGCGATGAAAGAGGAAGAAGCGGGCCTCGTGTCCGGCGCCGAGCTTGAGATTGAGCGCTTGGATACCGGCCGCGGCACGCGCCAGCATCGCCGCATCTTCGGGCGCATCCGGCGCGCTCCGATCGGCGAAGTCACTGAGGATCGCCACGTGCACGCACCGATCGAGGTTGCCGAGCGCGAGGACCTCGACGTGCTGCAGCAGCGCGTCCACACCGTCCAGGCTCGTCAGCATCGTCGGGACGATCACCATCGTCCGGCGGGCGTCTGGGACGCCCTTTGAGAAGTCGAGGCGTGGCAACCGCGCGGGACCGATCCAGGCGACGACCGCACGCTGGATGATTGTTACGGCGAAGGCGCTCGCGGGCAGCATCAGCAGCAGGCCCGTCATCGCAAGGGTCACCGATCCGGCGCCCGCCTGCTGTGCGTAGACGAGTGCCGCGGCGACCGCGAGTGTGGTGACCGTCGCCATGGCGCCGAGATACACGAGGGTTGCGTGACGCTGCATCTGACGCGTGGCCCGCACCCGTAGACGCGGCCGGTGGGCGAGCTCCGCCTCGAGATCGGGCCGGCCCGCGTCGATGAGGTGATAGCCGACGTGCGCGGCACGATCGTGTATGGAGCCACGCGCGGCAGCCTGACGCGCGCATTCGATCGCCTTGAGCGCCACGCGGACCTGTCCCTCGCCGCTCGGCACCGACAGCTCCTCGACGGCGCGCCGCTGCTGATCGCGGCTCAGAAAGTCCATCCGCGCGTATGCGCCGGCAGGATCGCGCTGCAGTGCCTGCTCGACGAGACTCACGGCCTCGACGTAATCGGGCCAGTGAATCGTCGAGCAGAGTCGGAGACTTGTGACGGCGTTCGCCATCGACGCCTGCGCAATCCCCTGCCGCTGGTGCTCGCGGCGCACGGCGTCTTCGGCGGTCGTCTGCCGCAGCGCGAACAGCGCGTCGACCGCCGCGCGGATCGGGGAGAGCCGGACGCCGTATTCGCGGCCGCCGTGTAGCAGTTGCACGAGGAACGCGTCGTCAGCGTCGGGGGAAAGCGGCTCGACCGGATGGCCGGCCGCCGCGCGTGCGACGTCGCGATCGGCCGCCAGCCGTGCCGCCCGCGCGGTCATCAACTCTTCCGCGAGCCGGCGCAGGTTCTCGATCAGCGCGAGCTTCAGCATGCTCGGCCACGCCCACAGCTCGCCGATCGTCAGCGGCGCGACGCGTTGATAGCTGTTCAGGAACTGGAGCAGCTGCTGCCGATCCAGACGGCTGTCGCTATGGCGGATCAGCTCGACCGCGATCGCGTAAATGCGCGCGTGACCGGCCTGCTCGCGCGAGGCCAGCGCGGGCAGCGTGCGGTAGTACGTGCGAGGGAGATTTCGGCGGATGTCGATGATCTCCGCCGTCACGAGATGGAAGTTGTCGAGCAGCCAGTCTGCCGCCGACACGACGAACTGTCCCGTCCGGACATCGTCGGCCAGTGTGCGATAGGCGTGGCGCAAGAAGCGTACGTTGCTGTCGAACCGCGGAAATGTGTCGGAGGCGCGATGGCGTGGGTTGGGATCGACGGTGAAGCTGGCGGCCAGTGCCAGTGCGCGCTCGTCGAGCCGTTCGATGCTGAGGAGCTCGTCGCGCAGCGGTTTCGCGGGCACCGCCGCCTGAGGATGCCGCAGCCACGGGGCCCACCGCCTCACGAGCCGCATCCGCAGGTGGGTACTCGGATCATTCAGTCCTCAGCGACATGCTTCGGTGAGGGCTGAAGGCCGGAACGGACCGCAGGGCTCAGAAAAGCGGAAACGCCTTCCATTATATCGCCGCCGCGTTCCGCGAAGCATCGCGACCACTGCGGGAAGTAGAGGAAAGGCTGCCGCGGGACGTTCCCGCGGCAGCGCTGAGCGATGCTACTTGTTGGAAGAACGGCTCGAGTCGTTGAAGGGCGCGTTCTTCTCGAGCACCTCCACCAGATGGCGGCCCGACTCCGGCACTGTGATGCGCTTGCCCGTGACGATCGCCCGCGCGCTGATACGGCGTCCGTAGACGTCTTTGCTTGCATCGTCGTCGGGGCGCAGCGACGTGCCCTCCAACGAGACGCCCGCAAACAGCCCCCGCGAACGCGAGTAACTGAGGATCTCCGCGCGCAGCGTCGCGTCGGTCGAGGCCTCCGCGTTACGTCCCTTCGGACCTGCCGCCGCCGACATGTTGCCACCGAGCTTGACCTTGCTGCTCAGCAGCGCGTCCACGCCGCGGGCGTTCATGACGAGCAGGACGACATCGGTCGACTCGCCGCCGAGCTGCAGCCCGAAGCTGCCCCCTTCGAGCGAATACATCGCCGGCGCACCCCAGGGACCCCTGAATTCCTTGCCGCTCCGGCAGACCATCGCGCCGCGGCCGTAGCTGCCGCCGATGACCACGGCGACCTTCGTCATCGAGGGGATGACGATGACGCACTCGGCCTTGTCGAGCAGTTCTTTCGGGATGTTGTCCGGGACGTCGAGAACTTCCTGCATGACGACGCCGCAGTTTTCAAGGCGCGTCTGCTCCTTGTCACCGGCCCTCAGCCCGGCGGACGCGAGGACGAGGCACACGGCGAGTGCGAGAAATCGATACTGAAACATGGAGACCTCTTGAAACGGGGTTGGACAGTGCCGCGGCAGCGGCGCGCGCTACCCGAGCACCCTGCGGCCTTGAATGATTCGAAGCAGCACCATGACCACGGCGATCACGAGGAGTACGTGGAGCAACCCGCCCATCGTGTAGGCGGTAACGACGCCGAGGAGCCACAGGACGAGCAGGATGACGATGATTGTCGAAAGCATGCGATTGACCTCTGCGGACATCCTAAGAGCCCAGGCTTTCAATCGCGTGTGCTGTTGTGAACAGCTCGCATGCGGCATCGCTCGTTGTCGTTGTCCAAGGCCGGCCAGGAGTGACGTTCACGCGTCGGCCTTCGTGACGACCGTCGCCAGCAGGTAACCGTAGCGCCGTACGCGACGCACGTGTCGATCGAGCCAGACGAACGGCGACACGCACGCGCCGGTCAGGCGGCTGAGCGGACGGCACCACACGTGACACGCGAGGTCCAGCATCCGCAGCCATCCCGGAATGAACAGGATCGCGGTCTCCGCCACCACCACCAGTCCGGCGCGCTCGAGCATCGCCTTCAGCGCCGGGCGCGAATACGATTTTTCATAGCCGTACGCGTATGCGCCGCACGTCTGCATCACGGTGGCCAGCAGCGGGCGCAGGAACGGGTCGCGGCGATTCGGCACGCCGATGATGGCACGGCCGCCCGGCTTGAGGACACGCGCCATTTCCGCGATCGCGCGCTCGGTTTCGGCGAAGTGCTCGATCGTGCCCATCGAATAAACGGCGTCGAAGCTGTCGTCGCGGAAAGGGAGATCGCGCACGTCGGAAACGGCGCTTCGCAGGGTCTCGCTGCCGAACGCCGCGCGCGCCTGAATCACCGTCGGCTCGGAGATGTCGACGCCGTACGCGCGGGCGCCGCGTTGGCTGGCCCAGAGGAGAATCCGCGTATTCTTCGCCTCGTCCCAGAGATCGGTCTTGAGAATGCTCAATCCCTCGAGAGCGGGGAAATGCTCCGTGAACAGTCGGCGCTCATTGTCCGCGTAATAACGGGTCGACGCCGCATCGCCGAGGTCGGGGAAGCGCTCGCCGACGCCCGCCCAGAAGCGGCGGTATGCTGATTCGCGCGGCTCTGGATCTGCCGGTGTCTGGCACCTCGTGCCCGCTGCGTGAGGTGCGCTCATTCGACGCTCCAGTGCCATGCGCCGAACGCGAGCGACAGCGGCCGTCGATCGCCGTTGTTCAACACCTCGTCGGCGATGGTCGGCGGATCGATGGGGTGAAAGGCGAGTATGTGCGCGCCCGGCGTGAGTGTGAGTGGGACGACCCGATCGACTCCGCGCTGCTCGGCGATCGTCAACGCCTGGACTTCATGGCCGTCCAGACGCACGATGACGCCGCGGTCGACGTGGAACGCCGTCATTTGAACGGCGAGCGCCGCGGAGAGCGTCCGATCGGTCGTGTTGACGATCGTCCAGGCAGCATCGATTCCCATCCACCGCCACGACGATCCCTGATTGGATTCGCGTCCGGAAAATCCCGTCATCTCGACCGTGTAGATCGGCGGACGCGCCGCTGTCACCGCAAAGACCTCGCCGTCGCTGAAGCGCGCCGCCAGGCGCAGCCCGTCGGGCGCAGGCTGCGCCGCGAACCATTGTCCCTCCGCTGTGTTCAGCCGCACGAGCAGATGGGTGTAGCCGGCGGCGGCGAGCTTGCCGGCGAATTCCGGCTCCATGCAGTCGTCGAGCGGCTCGCGCTGCAGCGAGATGCGAGAGTTGGTGAGCCACTCGATCGACGCCGACTCCGACGTGAGCGCCGCGCAGTCGAGCGCATGAACGGGCCCCGGCTGCCGCGCCACCCATCGATGCGCCATCGTCGGCAGCACGTCACGCCACAGCGCCGGCGGCCAGACGGCGTACTCCGCCATGGCGAGCGCGAGCAGCGCGACACAGAGGATGCGCCCGCGGCGTGTCCTGGATCGCCAGAGATACTCGGCGCCGATTCCCGCCAGCAGCACGGTCATCAGCTGCACGACTACGCCGAAACGTGCATAGGATCGGAACATCGGCATCGCGCGATACAAATAGGCCGATGGGCGCACGAAGGTGAACGATCCGATCGCGCGCTCAGGCGAGAGCGAGCACAGCAGCGCGACGGCCGACACGGCGGCCAGTACCGGCACTGCGGCGAGCGCTTGCCGGCGTTGGCGGTGAATCAGCCATGCGAGCGCCGCGACGATGGCCAGCGTCGTCCATCCCCAGCCGAGACTTACCTGCTGCTCGAGCAGCCCTTCGTGCACACCGGCCGCGCTCCAGATGCGCCCGGCGATTCCGCCGAGCAACGGATGCGCGACGGGGGGCAGCAGATAGCTCCACCATTTCGCGCTGTACCGGAACAGATCTTCGCGCGGGAAGCTGAACGCCGCGCGGTTGACGACGACGGCGCGCGCGGCATACCAGGCATATCCAATCCCGCCGCCGGCGACGACGATCAGGCTGCCGACGGTGAGCGCGAGATGACGGAGCGATCGCGGTTGGTGCCGCGACGTGAAGAGCCAATAGGCCAGGATCGCCGCCGGCGTGACGGCCGCGGCGATCAGTCCACCGTAGAAATTCGACAGCGTCACGCCGACGACCGCGGCGGCGAGAAGACCGATCGTCGCCGGCGTCGCCTCGTCGAGGGCGCGCCACAGCGCGAGAAAGTAGATCGGCACCCACTGCGTCTGCGCGATTTGCGGGTGATAGGCGGCGTGCGCGAGATGAAACGGCGAGAAGGCGAAGGCGAGCGCGGAGATCGCCGCGACCGGCGGCGCGAGCGTGAGCTGGCGCGCCAGCAGGTAGGCGGCTGCGGCCGACAGCGGAAACGTGACGAGCACGAGCCAGTTGTACGCGGCGACGGGACCCGCCAGGCGTGCGATCAGCGCGCCGGGCACGTCCGTGAGCGGCTGCGCATACACGCCAAGGGCGATCGGGCGCTCGAACTGTTCCATCACCGTGAACGGATCGTGATGGCGTCCGACTGTCTCCCGTCCAAAAATCCGGTCGGACGGCGCGCGTAGCACTGGCGCGGCGATCACGACGGTTACGACGAGCGCGATCACTGAAACGGCGACGGCTTCAGCCGCGCGGCCGGTCATACGCCCCCATCGCTACGATCAGAAGGAGCGGCGCCGCCAGCGCCCAGGCGCGGACGTCACGCACGTGCGGCATCATGCCGGTGTGTGCGACGACGAATCGGAGTCCGGCGAAGGCTGCCACCTGCGAGAGCGCGAGCAGCGAGACGCCGACCACTACGGGCCGCCAGCGGAACCCGATGAGCGTGGCCGCCCAAAGCGCGACGTACAGACCGATCTGGTACGCGGGCAGCAGCGCGAGCGCGCCCTGCGCGTCCACAAAGGGAATTGTTCGAGCAACCATGTGCGTATAACGGGGATCGAGCCCGTACATCAGCGCGGCGCCGAGCGCCAGGCCCAGCAGTCCGCGGCGCCACGCAAGCGCGCCGAGGCCATGACGCCAGACGGCGGCGGCAAAGACGACGACCACGGCGAGGAGTAGCTGGTAGAACGCATGGACCAGAAATAGCGGCGAGGCGACCAGCGCGGGCGGCAGCGCGACGACGAGCAGTCGCGCGATGCCGAGGGCGACAAACAGCGGCAGGAGTGCGAGGAGCGCCACGCTGCGTGCCCGCCAGCCGTTGAAGTACGCGAACACGGCTGCGAGGTAGACCGGA
>Ga0207657_10005609_pt1 | contig 13096 bp, 10 predicted proteins | sample KBSC33metaG_FD_184316 | JGI IMG/M metagenome (GOLD analysis project Ga0207657, IMG submission 184316) | Corn rhizosphere microbial communities from Kellogg Biological Station, Michigan, USA - KBS C3-3 metaG (SPAdes) (version 2) | ecosystem: Host-associated > Plants > Roots > Rhizosphere > Soil ...
AAGGTAAATACATGAGCATCCCCTCCGCAGGCGCCGCCTTCCGCAAGGCGGTTCAAGAAGAGTCGCCACTGCAGGTGGTCGGCGCGATCAATGCCAACCATGCCCTGCTGGCCAAACGCGCCGGCTATCGCGCCATCTATCTCTCGGGAGGCGGCGTCGCCGCCGGGTCGTTGGGCTTGCCCGACCTTGGCATTTCCAATCTTGACGATGTGCTCACCGACGTGCAGCGCATTACCGACGTGTGCGACCTGCCGCTCCTGGTCGATGCCGATACAGGTTTCGGTGCGTCGGCCTTTAACGTTGCGCGTACCGTGAAGTCGATGATCAAGTTCGGTGCCGCTGCGATTCACATCGAGGACCAGGTTGGCGCCAAGCGTTGCGGCCATCGTCCGAACAAGGAAGTTGTCAGCAAGCAGGAAATGGTTGACCGCATCAAGGCGGCTGTCGATGCGCGTACCGATGAGAATTTCGTCATCATGGCGCGCACCGATGCGCTCGCGGTAGAGGGGCTTGAGGCTGCGCTCGATCGTGCGCAGGCTTGCGTGGAAGCCGGTGCCGATATGATCTTTCCCGAAGCGATTACCCAGCTCGATATGTACAAAACCTTCGCCGACGCGGTGAAAGTGCCGGTGCTGGCCAATATTACCGAGTTTGGGGCGACGCCGCTCTACACGGTCGAGGAACTCAGGAATGTCAATGTCGGCCTGGTACTCTATCCGTTGTCGGCCTTCCGTGCAATGAACAAGGCTGCGGAAAACGTGTATAACGCGATTCGCCGCGACGGCACGCAGAAGAACGTGATCGATACAATGCAGACCCGCATGGAATTGTATGAACGCATCAACTACCATGAGTTCGAACAGAAGCTTGATGCGCTCTTCGCCCAGCAAAAAGCCAAATAATCAGGACTTACGCAAAACCGCCCCAGCGGTGTTGCGCCGCCTTGATGGGACAATTTTGCATAAGTCCTAATAATCTTACTCAGGAGCCACCATGAGCGAGCAACCAATCACGAGCGGACCGAAACCGAAGAAATCCGTTGCACTGTCGGGCGTCATTGCAGGCAATACCGCGCTATGCACCGTAGGCCGCACTGGCAACGATCTGCACTATCGCGGCTATGACATCCTCGACATCGCCGATGCGTGCGAATTCGAAGAAATCGCGCACCTGCTGGTGCATGGCAAGCTGCCCACCATCGCTGAACTGAGTGCGTACAAGAGGAAGCTCAAGTCACTGCGTGGCTTGCCGGCGAATGTCAAGGCAGTGCTTGAATGCCTGCCCGCGTCTTCGCATCCGATGGATGTGATGCGTACGGGCGTCTCGGCTCTTGGCTGCGTGCTGCCGGAAAAGGACGACCATAATCTGGCCGGCGCACGCGATATCGCTGATCGCCTGATGGCCTCGTTTGGCTCGATGTTGCTGTACTGGTATCACTACAGCCATAACGGCAAGCGCATCGAAGTCGAGACGGATGACGATTCCATCGGCGGCCACTTCCTGCACCTACTGCATGGCAAAAAGCCGCCTGAGCTATGGGGCAGATCCATGCATACTTCGCTGATCCTGTATGCCGAGCATGAATTCAACGCATCGACCTTCACTAGCCGTGTGATTGCAGGCACCGGCTCCGATATGTATTCTGCAATCACCGGCGCAATCGGCGCTTTGCGCGGCCCCAAGCACGGCGGTGCTAACGAAGTGGCCTTCGATATCCAGAAACGTTACGACAACCCGAATGAAGCGGAAGCGGATATCAGGAAGCGCGTCGAGAACAAGGAGGTCATTATCGGTTTCGGTCATCCGGTCTATACCATTGCCGACCCACGCAACAAGGTGATCAAGGAGGTGGCGCGCAAGCTGTCCAGGGATGCCGGCTCGATGAAGATGTTTGACATTGCCGAGCGGCTGGAGAGCGTGATGTGGGACATCAAGAAGATGTTCCCGAATCTCGACTGGTTCTCGGCGGTGTCGTACCACATGATGGGCGTGCCGACAGCCATGTTCACGCCGCTGTTCGTGATTTCGCGCACTTCGGGGTGGGCTGCGCACATCATCGAGCAACGCATCGACAACAAGATCATCCGCCCCAGTGCGAACTATGTCGGCCCGGAAGACTTGACGTTTGTTCCGATTAGCAAGCGTAAGTAAGCCAGTCGGCTTTCAATCTTTTTTCATTGAGCCATGAACACCGCAAACCGCAAACCCCTTCCCGGTACAAGGCTGGATTACTTTGACACGCGTGCCGCAGTCGATGCGATCAAGCCCGGTGCCTACGACAAGCTGCCGTTCACGTCGCGTGTGTTGGCCGAAAACCTCGTGCGCCGCTGCGACCCGGCCTCGCTGACAGTCTCGCTGACGCAGATTATCGAGCGCAAGCGGGAACTGGATTTCCCCTGGTTCCCGGCGCGTGTGATTCTGCAAGACATCCTGGGGCAGACCGCGTTGGTTGACTTGGCCGGCCTGCGCGATGCGATCGCGGCGAAAGGCGGCGATCCGACGCAAATCAACCCTGTGGTGCCGTCGCAGTTGGTTGTCGATCACTCGCTGGCTGTGGAATATGCAGGCTTCGATCCGGACGCGTTTGCCAAGAACCGCGCCATCGAGGAGCGGCGCAACGAGGATCGCTTCCACTTCATTCAATGGTCCAAGAAGGCATTCAAGAATGTCGATGTCATCCCCCAAGGTAACGGCATCCTGCACCAGATCAACATCGAGCGCATGTCGCCGGTCGTGCAGGTGCAAGACGGCGTGGCATTCCCCGACACCCTGGTGGGCACGGACAGCCATACGCCGATGATTGATGCGCTTGGTGTCATCGGCGTCGGCGTCGGCGGACTTGAGGCGGAGAGCGTCATGCTGGGGCGTGCGGTGTATATGCGCCTGCCGGACATCGTCGGCGTGGAACTGACCGGCAAGGCCGCGCCGGGCATTACCGCCACCGACATCGTGCTGGCTCTCACCGAATTTCTGCGAGTGCAAAAGGTGGTCTCGTCCTATGTCGAGTTCTTCGGCGAGGGCGTTGCGCACCTCGCACTTGGCGACCGTGCAACCATTTCGAACATGACGCCGGAATTCGGTGCCACCGCTGCGCTGTTCTACATCGATGAGCGCACTATCGATTACCTCAAGCTGACAGGCCGCGACGATGCGCAGGTCACGCTGGTGGAAACCTACGCCAAGGCAGCCGGCCTGTGGGCGGATAATCTCAAGAGCGCCGAGTACGAGCGCGTGCTCAAGTTCGATCTGTCGACCGTCGTGCGCACGATTGCCGGTCCCGCCAACCCGCACCAGAAGATTCCGACTTCCACGCTTGCCGAACGCGGTCTTTCCAAGCCCATCGAAAGCACGCAGGGCCAGATGCCCGACGGTGCTGTGATTATCGCGGCCATTACTAGTTGCACCAACACCAGCAATCCGCGCAATATGATCGCTGCCGGCTTGCTGGCTCGGAATGCCAATGCACGAGGTCTTGCGCGCAAGCCTTGGGTGAAGACCTCGCTCGCACCCGGCTCGAAGGCTGTGCAGCTCTACCTGGAGGAAGCCGGTCTCCTGCCTGAATTGGAACAGTTGGGTTTCGGTGTCGTTGCATTCGCATGCACTTCATGCAACGGTATGAGTGGCGCGTTGGACCCGGTCATCGAAAAAGAGGTGCTGGAACGTAAGCTTTATACGACCGCTGTGCTGTCCGGCAATCGCAATTTCGAAGGCCGCATTCATCCTCGCGCCAAGGAGGCTTATCTCGCTTCGCCGCCGCTGGTGGTGGCCTACGCTCTCGCCGGCACCATCCGTGTGGACATCGAACGTGATGCATTAGGCCGTGACCGTGACGGCAAACCTGTGACGCTCAAGGACATCTGGCCGGACGACGAGGAAATCGATGCCATCATTGCTACCAGCGTGAAGCCCGAGCATTTCCGCAAGGTCTACGAGCCGATGTTTGCCATCAATGCGGATGCTAGTGAGAAGGTCAACCCGCTCTACGATTGGCGTTCGCAAAGTACCTATATTCGCCGCCCGCCATACTGGGAAGGTGCGCTCGCCGGAGTACGTACTCTGTCCGGCATGCGCCCGCTTGCCGTATTGGGTGACAACATCACGACCGATCATCTGTCACCATCGAATGCGATCCTGGCGGAGAGCGCAGCGGGAGAATATCTGGCCAAGATGGGTTTGCCGCCGGAAGACTTCAATTCTTACGCGACGCACCGTGGCGACCACCTCACTGCTCAGCGTGCAACCTTTGCTAATCCGCGTCTGAAGAATGAGATGGTGCTCGAAGACGGTAAGGTCAAGGAGGGCTCGCTTGCCCGTATCGAACCAGACGGCAAGATCACGCGCATGTGGGAAGCGATCCAGACCTACATGGAGCGCAAGCAGCCGCTGATTGTTATCGCCGGAGCAGACTACGGCCAAGGATCATCGCGCGACTGGGCCGCCAAGGGCGTGCGCCTGGCTGGAGTAGAAGCCATCGTTGCCGAAGGGTTCGAACGCATTCACCGTACCAATCTGGTCGGCATGGGTGTACTGCCTCTTGAATTCAAGCCGGGTGTCAATCGCAAGACGCTTGCAATCGACGGCAGCGAAATCTTTGCCGTAATCGGGGCGCGCAAGCCTGGCGCGACGCTGAAGCTGATCATCACACGCAAGAATGGCGAGCGCGTGGAAGTGCCGGTGACCTGTCGCCTTGATACTGCGGAAGAGGTCACAATCTACGAGGCTGGCGGCGTGCTACAGCGTTTCGCCCAGGATTTCCTTGAATCGTCAAAGGCTGCTTAAACATTCCCATGGCCCACGTACCCCAGATAAAGATCCCCGCCACCTACATGCGTGGCGGCACCAGCAAAGGCGTGTTCTTTCGTCTGCAGGATTTGCCTGAGGTCGCGCAAGTACCGGGGACAGCGCGCGATGCGCTGTTGTTGCGTGTCATCGGCAGCCCGGACCCTTATGGCAAGCAGATCGACGGCATGGGCGGGGCGACCTCCAGCACAAGCAAAACAGTCATCCTGTCCAAGAGCAGCAAGCCTGATCACGATGTCGACTATTTGTTCGGTCAGGTGTCCATCGACAAACCTTTTGTTGACTGGAGTGGCAATTGCGGCAATCTCTCTGCCGCCGTGGGACCTTTCGCTATCAGCAACGGGCTGGTCGATGTCAGCCGTATTCCGAAGGATGGCGTGGCGGCCGTGCGGATCTGGCAGGCGAACATCGGCAAGACCATCATCGCGCATGTACCGATGACTAACGGCATCGTGCAGGAAACCGGGGACTTCGAGCTCGACGGCGTCACTTTCCCTGCTGCGGAAGTGCAGCTCGAATTCATGGACCCGGCAGCCGAGGAGGAGGGGGCAGGCGGTGCGATGTTCCCGACCGGGAATCTTGTCGACAATCTTGATGTCCCTGGTGTCGGCACGCTCAAGGCCACCATGATCAATGCAGGCATCCCAACCATCTTTGTGAATGCAGATGATATCGGCTACACCGGCACCGAACTGCAGGATGCCATCAACAGCGATGCCAAGGCACTGGCCATGTTCGAGACGATTCGCGCTTATGGTGCGCTACGCATGGGTCTTATCAAACACATCGATGAAGCGGCCAAGCGCCAGCACACTCCGAAGATCGCTTTTGTCGCGAAACCAGCCGATTACACCGCCTCCAGTGGTAAGCGGGTGGCGGCTGGCGATATCGACCTGCTTGTACGAGCCCTTTCCATGGGCAAGTTGCATCACGCCATGATGGGTACGGCAGCTGTTGCCATCGGTACTGCTGCAGCAATACCCGGCACGCTGGTGAACCTCGCTGCTGGCGGTGGAGCACGCAATGCAGTGCGCTTTGGCCATCCCTCGGGCACCTTGCGGGTTGGTGCGGAAGCTAGCCAAGTCAACGGTGAATGGAGTGTGACGAAGGCCATCATGAGCCGCAGCGCGCGGGTGTTGATGGAGGGATGGGTGCGCGTGCCCGGCGATGCGTTCTGAGGCACGGTGCCATCACGCCAGAAGAACCGCAACGGCAGCATATGCCGTTGCGGTTTCAAAACGGTTGGATGAAGAGGGGGGGACGTCAGTCGATGGTCGCTACCACCGGCGTATGATCCGATGGCTGCTCCCATTTGCGGGGCACTTTGTCGATGACGCAAGCGCTGCAGCGTGTCGCGAGCGGCGGTGATAACAGGATGTGATCGATGCGCAATCCCATGTTGCGGCGGAATGCCATCATCCGGTAATCCCACCAGCTATACAGCTTCTCCGATTGTTCGAACAGGCGGAAGGAATCCTTGAAGCCGAGGTCGAGCAGGCGGCGAAATTCAGCGCGTTCCGGCTCTGACACGAGTACCTGTCCCTGCCATGCTGCCGGGTCGTGCACGTCGCGGTCTTCCGGCGCAATGTTGTAGTCGCCGAGCAAGGCCAGATTCTCGTGCGATTTCAACTCCTCCGCCAGCCAGTCATGGAGGGCGTCGAGCCATTTCAGCTTGTACTGGTATTTGTCCGAGTCGATGGCCTGCCCATTCGGAATATACGCGCATACGACACGCATGCCTTCGATGGTGGCGGCAATGATGCGTTGCTGTTCATCCTCGTAGCGGGGATTGTTTTTTACTACTTCGCTCATCGCGTGTTTCGACAGAATCGCAACGCCGTTGTAGGTTTTCTGGCCGGTGAAGATTGCCTGATAGCCGGCTTTTTCGATTTCGGCTACGGGAAATTTGTCGTCGGTGAGCTTGGTCTCTTGCAGGCAGAGGATGTCGATGGGGTTGTCAGCCAGCCATTGCAATACTTGCGGCAGACGGACTTTCAGAGAGTTGACGTTCCAAGTGGCTATCTTCATTTTTGCTGAGAGCTGTTATTCATGCGAGTCTGGATGGCGAGCAGCAGACCGGCATTATTTTCTGCACGGGAAAGCATCGGTTAATGCAAGGAATACAAGTCCGCTTGCCGGTTGGTTCCGCTTCTTGGGATTGTCCTGGATGTACTTTTTAACGGTATCGATGAGCCGTCTGTTCGTTACGCCATTTGGCATGCAAATGGTTTGTTTGATGTTTTTTGCCGCCTCGGAGGCAATCAGATTCATCAAGCTTAGACCTTCTGCGCTGCCCATGATGTAGTAGTCGCATGAAGCATCCGATCCGGAGCTGCAAAGTTCATGCAACTCGTTCCCGTTTAGCATTGCGTGCGAGGGTGTGGAAATACTTGATGCAATTAAAGACAATGCCACGATATGTCTTTTCATCATCTGTCTCTCCTTGGCGGATTTCTGGAGCAGTTTGCTAATGCGACCTGCGAACCACAAGGGGGCGCCCTGCGCATCAATATTCGTTGCAAGGGCGCTGGTGCGCAGAGCGCACCCTACTTCTTTCTATTGAAGAGCAAGCGAATTGCCTTATGCAGCCTTCTTGCCACTTGCCCGGTTGATGAGGAAAGTGGTCAACAGCGGAACCGGGCGTCCCGTTGCGCCTTTGGCTGCGCCGCTTTTCCATGCGGTGCCGGCGATGTCCAGGTGCGCCCAGGTGTACTTGCGGGTGAAGCGCTCAAGGAAGCAGGCGGCGGTGATGCTGCCTCCCGGTGGGCCGCCGATGTTGGCCATGTCGGCAAAGTTGGATTTGAGCTGTTCCTGGTAGGCGTCTTCAATCGGCATGCGCCATGCCGTGTCGCCCGTTGCTTTGCCTGCGGCGAGCAGTTCGTTCGCCAGCGCGTCGTGCTCCGCGTCATGCCGCGTGAAGAGACCGGAGTTGTGATGGCCAAGCGCGGTAACGCAGGCCCCGGTCAGCGTGGCGATGTCGATGACGGCAGCCGGCTTGAAGCGCTCCGTGTAGGTCAGGGCATCGCACAGGATCAAGCGGCCTTCGGCATCGGTATTCAAGATTTCGATGGTCTGGCCGGACATCGAGGTTACGATGTCGCCGGGCTTGGAGGCACGGCCGGACGGCATGTTTTCGCAGGTCGGAATGACGCCGATGACGTTGAGCTTCAAACCCAATTCGCCGATGGCGCGGAAGGTTCCCAGCACCGAGGCCGCGCCGCACATGTCGTACTTCATCTCGTCCATGTTGGCGCCAGGCTTCAATGAAATGCCGCCAGTGTCGAAGGTGATGCCCTTGCCGACCAGGACCACGGGCGCATCTTTCTGCTTGCCGCCCATGTGCTTGAGCACGATGAACTTCGGAGGCTCATCGCTGCCTTTCGTGACAGAGAGAAAACTGCCCATCTTCAGGGCTTCGATCTGTTTGCGGTCGAGCACTTCGACGCCGAACTTGAATTCGCGCGCGAGTTTCTTGGCCGTGTTGGCGAGGTGAGTCGGTGTGCAGATATTGGAGGGCAGATTGCCGAGGTCTTTGGTCAGGTCCATACCGTTCGCAACGGCAATCCCCTGTGCGATGGCTGCTTTGGCGGCGGCAGAGTCGGCTGTGCTTGTCGCAAATGCCACTTTCTTCACGCCGTTTGGCGCCGGTTCCTTTGTGCTCTTGGTGGTATCGTAGCGATATGCGTTATCGCGCAGGGTGAGAATGGCAGCCTGTACAGCCCATGTGGCATCGCGGTCCTTGATACCGTCCAGCGGCAATGCCACCAGTGCATCGCTGCTGCCGATGGAGGATAAAATGCGGGCCGTGGATTGGATGGCGGAGATAAAATTCTTGTCGGTCGGTTTCTCGTCCGAGCCGAGTCCAACCAGCAGCACACGTTCTGCGGCAATGCTTTCGAGGCCGCGCAGCAGTAGAGTGGAGCCTGGCTTGCCGGTGATATCGCCGGATTTCAGCGCAGCGCCGATAGCGCCTTTGCGGTCGAGTTCCTGTGCGGCTTTCGACAGCTTCTTGTCTTCGAATACGCCAACTACGAGGCAACCGGTCTTCAGAGTGGAGAGCCCGTTTTTTGCCTCGATGGTTTTTATGCTAAAGTCCATGATCTCTCCTTGTGCAAGCCGCAATTATAGTCTTAGAAGTTGTTCAGGGTCTCGCCAAACCGGCCAATCTCGCACTACGATGCTTGTACCTTCCTGTACGAGTGCGCTTATCGACGCGACCATGAACAAGTTCTTATTATTCCCCGCCAGCATTTGAATATCCATGATCTTCCAGCGTGTTCTTCGACGCGAACTCGTTAGTGCCGCAGGCGCTGTCTTCACGACGCTGTTCACCATTACCATCACCTTCATGCTGATGAAGACGCTCGGCCAGGCGGCCAACGGCAAGATCGCATCGCAGGACGTGGTGGCACTACTTGGCTTTCAGGCATTGAATTACATGCCGGTGATTCTTATTCTGACTTGCTTCATCTCGGTGCTGATGGTTGTCACTCGCAGCTATCAGGACTCGGAGATGGTAGTGTGGTTTGCCTCCGGGTTGAGCCTTGCGCGCTGGATCAAGCCGGTGCTGTCTTTCGGCCTGCCTATGGTGCTGCTGACAGCAGTGCTGGCCTTCTTCGTCGCGCCTTGGGCCAATCGCCAGAGCGCCGAGTTTCGCGAACGTTACGAAAAGAGCGAAGACCTTTCCAAGGTGTCGCCTGGAAAATTCCAGGAATTCGCCGCGAAGGATCGCATCTTCTTCGTTGAAGGTGTCGATGGCAATGCTGCGCATGTGAAGAATATCTTTGTCAACAGCGTGCAGAATGGCCGCACCAGTGTGGTGGTGGCGAAGGAGGGCACAACTGTCGTTGACGGCCATGGCGACAAGTTCCTTGTCATGAGCAAGGGACGCCGCTACGACGACATAGGGGGGGAGCCCGAGTTTCGCGTGATGGAGTTCGAACACTACGGCGTGCTTGTATCGCACCAGTCGCAAGCAGTGGCGGGCGACAAGTCGGCCCGCTCCTTGTCGACGCCGGCTTTGCTTGCCGACATGTCTCCTTCCAACAGGGGAGAACTGCTGTGGCGAGTATCCCTGCCGCTGATGTGCATGATGCTGTTGCTGCTCGCCATTCCGTTGGGATTTGTCAATCCGCGTGGCGGACGTTCGGCAAACCTGATGGTCGCGCTGCTGGTCTTCGTCATTTACCTGAACATGGTTAACGTCTTCCAGGCCGCTGTCGTGCAGCAGCGGCTTCCGTTGGCGGTAGCGTGGTGGCCGATCCACTTCATTGCATTTGCGTTCCTCGTCATCCTGTTTTCGTGGCGCTTGTTTCTCAATAGCCCCTGGCATCCGGCAGCGCTGTGGGGCGCGTTCAAGCGTGCTTCTTTGTCCAGGAAGGTGGCGGCATGAGCGTTTTGCAACGATATATATCGGCCCAGATCGTTGGTGCGGTGCTGTTCGTACTGATCGCGTTTCTTTCCCTGTTTGCATTTTTCGACTTGATGCAAGAACTGCCCCAGGTCGGGCGCAACGGCTATCAACTGCAGCATGCTTTCATGTACGTCGCCCTTGGGTTGCCGGACGATGCCTATCTCACGCTGCCGATTGCTGCATTGATCGGCACCATCTACACGCTGGCGCAATTGGCCGCGCGTTCGGAGTTCACCATCATGCGTGCCTCCGGATTATCGACCCGGGCTGCAGGTTGGATGCTTGCCAAGGTGGGTTTTGTCTTTGTGTTGATTACTTTCCTGTTCGGCGAATTCATCGGACCGGCTTCAAGCGCGATGGCAGAGAAGCTCAAGTTGCAGGTGCAAGGCTCGGCGATTTCGTCGGAGTTCCGCTCGGGAGTGTGGACCAAGGATGTGATCCGCGAGAATGGTTTGCAGGGTGAAACGATCGGCTCGCGTTTCCTGAACGTCGCTCAAGTTACACCAGACGGTATTTTGAAGGGGATCAAGCTCTACGAATTCGATCGCGACATGCATCTGACTGCGCTAGTGACCGCGAAGCAGGCGGAGTATCAGGGAAAAAACATATGGCGCCTGTCACAGGTATCGGAGACAAGTTTCTTCACCACTGCGCCGGATATTTCATCTGCGGTGACGACGAAAAATGTGCCCACACGTGAACTCGTATCCGAGATCACTCCAGATATCCTGTCGGTCTTGCGCACGAATCCGGATCGCATGTCCGCGTTCGATTTGTCCGCTTATATGAAACACCTGGCCGAGAATAACCAGAATACCGATCTTTACCGGATCGCGTTCTGGAAAAAAGTGCTGTATCCATTCGCGGTGCTGGTGATGATGGCGCTCGCCTTGCCGTTTGCCTATCTGCATTTCCGTGCCGGAGGCGTGAGCCTGAAGATATTCATCGGCATCATGATCGGCGTGAGTTTTCAACTGCTCAACAGTTTGTTCTCGCACATCGGTCTGTTGAACACTTGGCCGGCATTCGCTACGGCAGCGTTGCCCAGTGCGACCTTCCTCCTGATCGCGATCGGCGCTCTGTTATGGGTGGAAAGGCACTGATCATGACACATGCACTCGTCCTCTTTGCTCATGGCGCTCGCGATCCACAGTGGGCCGAGCCTTTCCAGCGGCTGCAGCAGATCGTGCAGGCGCAGGTGCCGGACGTATCGGTATCGCTGGCTTTTCTCGAATTGATGACGCCGCGTCTGCCGGAATTGGTGGAACAACTTGCACAGCAGGGATGTGCTGATGTAAGTGTGGTGCCGGTATTTTTCGGACAAGGCGGCCACGTGTTGCGTGACTTGCCGCCAATGATCGAACAACTCCGAATGGAATATCCGCAGTTGTCGCTGAAGGTGGCTAAGGCCGTGGGGGAAAATGAGGAAGTGTTGAATGCGATAGCGCGTTATTGCATCAACGCACTCTAGTCCCTCGGTGCGAAAGCCTCGCCCAGCATCACCAGCACAGGTCCTTTGCATCCTGCAAGGCCATTTTCCAGTTCGCTCAGCTTCAAGCGTTGCACGCGCTCGTCGGGACGGCTGCAGTTTTCCACCACGACTACCGGCAGGTCTGGCGAGCGCCCTTGAGAGAGCAGTTTTTGCGCGGTGACAATCGCTTCCTTGCCGCCCATGTACTGGATCAGGGTGTCGCAGTCGGGAAGCGTGGTTTGATCTGGATGATCAGGTGCCGTGCTTGAGGTGAAAAAGGCGATGCTGCGAGCGATACCACGTTTGGTGAGCGGCTGTCGGGTGGATGCTGCTGCGGCGATGGCGGCGGTAATGCCTGGCACTACTTCCACTTCGATGCCTTCCGCTTCCAGTGCGCGCAGCTCCTCATCGGCACGGCCGAAAATCATCGGGTCGCCGCCTTTCAGACGCACCACCAGCTTGTACTTCTTCGCGCACGCGACAAGCTGCTGATTGATGACCGTTTGTGCAGTGGAGCGTTGCCCGGAGCGTTTGCCGACGGAAATCTTGATCGCCTGCGGGCAGAGCGCCAGCATCTCCTCGGTCACGAGAGCGTCGTAAAGCACGACATCGGCTTGGGCAAGGACGCGAGCACCGCGAACCGTGATCAGGTCGGCAGCGCCCGGGCCTGCACCGAGCAGGACCACCTTGCCGGTGGTCTTCTTATCGGTGTTGTGAAATGACATGCAGCGTTGCCGATCAGGCAAGACGAATCATGCCGGCCGCTACCGTCTGATGAGTCACTTCATCGATGAGGATGAAGGATCCGGTGGAGCGGATCGCATCATAGGCATCGGCTGCCAGCGGCTGCTGCACCGTGAGGGATACAGCTGCGATGTCATTGAGCTTCAGCGTGTCGGTAGGACGGCGCTCTTGCGTGTTGATGTCCAACAGTGTGTCGATATTCGTCACACGTGCCGCGACCTGCTTTGTTGTGTGCTTCAGCCAGTACTTGCGGCGCATGTCGAGCGGCTCTTCCGACAGCCAGCAGATATCGGCATTGACATTCTTCAGGAGGGTCGGAGATTTATCCGCTGCCGCCAGCATATCGCCACGCGAGATATCGACATATTCCTCCAACAGAATCGTGACCGATTGACCAGCCTTTGCCGATTCAATGGAACCTTCCAGCACCAGAATGTCCTTCACTGTCGCCGTCTTGCCGCTCGGTTGCACCACCAGCTTGTCGCCTTTGTGCACCTTGCCGGCTTCGACGCGGCCCATGTAGCCGCGGAAATCGTTTGCCTCATGGCCATTGTGGCGTGCTACCAGTTGCACGGGGAAGCGCAGCGGTTCGTCGTGTGCGTCGTCGTAGACCGAGAGCGATTCCAGCAGATTGATAAGCGTCGGCCCCTGATACCACGGCATATTGT
>Ga0207657_10005610_pt1 | contig 13096 bp, 15 predicted proteins | sample KBSC33metaG_FD_184316 | JGI IMG/M metagenome (GOLD analysis project Ga0207657, IMG submission 184316) | Corn rhizosphere microbial communities from Kellogg Biological Station, Michigan, USA - KBS C3-3 metaG (SPAdes) (version 2) | ecosystem: Host-associated > Plants > Roots > Rhizosphere > Soil ...
AGGATCCCGTTGCGGTGGTGGCCTCCGGCGAGGATCGTGCCGTCGCCGGCGTCGCCGATCAGCGGCGCGTTGTCCGGTGTGCCCGGGCGCAGCCCGGCCGACGCCTCCTCGAGCACGCACTCGTCGAGGCCGGGGATCACGAGCTGCGCCTCCTGCAGGAGCTCGCGCACGCCGCCCGCGGTGACCGTCGTGTCGAAGCCCCGCTCCTCCATCGTCGCGCCGAGGACATAGCGGCCGTCGCCGCGCGGGACGAGGTAGAAGCGCTCATGCCTGATGACGCGGTCGGCGAGCCCGGGGCCGTCGGGATCGCGCAGGCGCAGGATCTGGCCCTTGACCGGGCGGACCGGGGGGCCGCTCCACGCGCCGGTGGCGCGCACGACGCGCCCGGCCGGCGGAAGCTCGTCGCCGACCTCGGTCTGCGGGCGCAGCACGACGCCCTCGCGCTCGCACGCGACGACCAGCGCCGCGATCAGCGCGCGCGGATCGACCGCGTGGTCGCCGGGGACGTGCAGCGCCGCACGCACGCCGGGCGCCAGCCCCGGCTCGAGCTTGCGGGCCTCGCTCCCGCGCAGCCGCTCGGCGTGCAGGCCGAGCGCCACGCGCAACGCGCGCTCGCGCTCGAGCGCCTCGGCCTCGTCGGCGTCGCGGGCCACGACGAGCGTCCCGCACTCCCGGTAGGCGTCGCCGAGAGCGAGGGCAGCGGCGAACGCCGGCCAGCGCGCGGCGCTCGCCAGCCCGGCGCGCAGCAGCGCGGGCTCGCCGGCATCGGCCTCGGTGATCGGGGCGAGCATCCCGGCCGCGACGCGCGAGGCGCCGTCGCCCAGCGCGCCGCGGTCGAACACGGTCACGGACAGGCCGAGGCGGGCCGCAGACCACGCCACGGACAGCCCGATGACACCGCCGCCGATGACGGCGACGTCAGGTGTGGAGGTGGATGTCGAGACTCCCTTCGCCGGCATGATCCGGAGCAGGTTCTGACGGTCGGCGACGACGGTGTCGCCCTCTCAGCTCACGCGAGCTCCCGTGGTCTTGTCATCCTAGACCCGATGACCGCGCGCCACGAGCGACTTCGCGCCGCACGGCTGTACTTCGTCTGCGACCGCACGCCGGGCGGGCGGCCGCTGCGCGAGGTGCTGAGCGCGGCGCTCGAAGGCGGCGTCGACGTCTTCCAGCTGCGCGACAAGCACGCGACCGACGACGAGCTGACGGTCGCGGCGCTCGCCGCCCGCCAGCTCTGCGAGATGGCGGGCGCGCTGTTCGTCCTCAACGACCGCCCCGAGCTCGCGGCGGCGCTCGGCGCCGACGGCGTGCACGTCGGCCAGGACGACGGCTCGATCGCCGACGCGCGCGCGGCCGTCGGGCCTGACCGCATCGTCGGCCGCTCGACCCACGAGCCCGCCCACCTCGAGTCGAGCACCGGCGCCGACTACGTGGCCGTGGGCCCGGTCCACGCAACGCCGACGAAGCCCGGCCGCCCGGCGGCAGGCATCGAGTACGTGCGCCACGCCGCGGCGAACGCCGGCGACGTGCCGTGGTTCGCCATCGGTGGCATCGACGCGACGAACGTGGGCGAGGTCGTCGCCGCGGGCGCGCGGCGGATCGTCGTCGTGCGCGCGATCGCCGCGGCCGCCGACCCCGAACGGGCCGCGCGCGAGCTGCGCGCGGCCGTCGAAGCGGAGGCCCTCGTTGGGGCGCCGTAGCCGCAAGCGCTCCGCGGCGCCGGCCCCGGCGCCGCCGATCGAGCGTCCGCCTCGCCTCCGCGGCGAGGAGCGCGACGCCCTCGTGCGCGCGGACCTCGAGCCGCTGGCCGAGGGCGAACGGCCCGGCGCGGTGACCGTCGCGGCGATCGTCTCGTTCCTGATGGCGATCGCGAACGTCGCGGCGACGGCGGCGGGCGCCGACCTGGGCAGCAAGGCGACCGGCTTCACGGTGGTCTCGACGGTCATCCTCGTCGCCTGCGCGGCCGGGATGTGGTTCGGCGCGCGCTACTGGGCCGTCCTCGGCTTCATGATGATCCTGGTCTTCCAGATCCTCAGCCTGTCGTTCGCGCTGATCAAGGTCAGGCACTGGTGGGCGGCGCTGATCATCGTCGCCGTGGTGGGCCTCCTCGGGTGGCTGTTCTTCAAGCTCATCCGGGCGCTCGCACGCATCCAGATGCCTGATCGTCCCGGCCGCTAGGGTCCATCGACATGGCCTACGACTGCGTGGTGATCGGGTCGGGACCCGGTGGTTACGTCGCGGCGATCCGTGCCGCGCAGCTGGGGATGAAGACCGCTGTGGTGGAGAAGGGCGACGTCGGCGGTCGCTGTCTGAACGTGGCGTGCATCCCGGCCAAGGCGGTGCTGCGCACGGCCGACATCCTCACCGAGATCCGCGAGGCGGGCGAGTTCGGGTTGAAGGTCGCAGAGCCCGAGGTCGACTTCGCCGCGGTGGGCGAGCGGCGCAAGAAGGTCATCAAGACTTTGACCGGCGGCGTGTCGGGCCTGTTCAAGAAGAACGAGGTCGAGCTGATCGAGGGCGAGGCGTCGCTGGTCTCCGCGAACCAGATCAGCGTGGGCGGCAAGACGATCGACGTCGGCAAGTGCATCGTGCTGGCGACGGGCAGCGTCAAGAAGCCGATCCCGGGGTTGGAGTTCGGCGATCGGGTCATCGGCACCGAGGAGGCGTGGGCGCTCGAGGAGCTGCCCAAGAAGCTCGTCGTCATCGGCGCCGGCGCGAGCGGGACCGAGATCGCCAGCGCCTACGCGCGCCTCGGCTCGGAGGTCTCGCTGTTCGAGGGCCTCGACCGCGTGCTGCCGACCGAGGACGCCGACATCTCGAAGCTCGCCGAGCGCGGCTTCAAGAAGCAGGGCATCGACGTGCACACCAAGACGTTCTTCGACATGGAGACCCACGGCAAGGACGCCGACTGGATCGTGATCGCCGCCGGCCGCGGCCCCGACGTCGAGGCGCTCGGGCTCGACAAGGCCGGCATCAAGCTCACCGAGCAGGGCCTGATCGAGGTCGACGGCGCGCTGCGCACCAGCGTCCCGGGGATCTGGGCGATCGGCGACATCGTCCCGGGCCCCGCGCTCGCCCACAAGGCGTCCGACGAGGGGATCATCGCCGTCGAGGACGCCGCCGGGCTGCAGACGCATCCGATCGCCCACGTCGACATCCCGCGCGCGACGTTTTGCATGCCCAACGTCGCGAGCTTCGGGCTGACCGAGGCGCAGGCCAAGGAGGCCGGCCACGACGTCGTCGTCGGCAAGCTCCAGTACGGGGCGGTCGGCGCCGGCACCGTCTACGGCGACCGCACCGGCCTGATCAAGGTGATCGGCGAGAAGAAGTACGGCGAGCTGCTGGGCGGCCACATCATCGGCGCGAAGGCGACCGAGCTCATCCAGGAGCTCGTCAACGTCCGCGCGCTCGAGGGCGGCTACCCCGAGGTCGCCCGCATCGTCCACGGCCACCCGACGCTGTCGGAGGGCGTGATGGAAGCCGCGCGCGCTGCCGATGGCTGGCTCATCCACGGATAGTCGCGTCTTCACGTACGACCTCGCCGACCCGCTGGCCTACCTCGAGGCCGAGCGGCTGCGCGCGGAGGATCCGTCGGTCGAGTGGGTGCCGGTGCTCGCCCCGCCCGCCTTCCGCTGCGCCGAGGAGATCGCCAGCATGCGCGAGGACGTCGAGCGCCGGGCCGCCGCGATGGGGCTGATGGAGGTCCGCTGGCCGGAGGACTTCCCGTTCGACTCCGAGAAGGCAATGCTCGCCGCCACCTACGCGCGGCAGATCGGGCGCGCGGTGGCGTTCTCGCTCGCCGCGTTCCGCCAGGCCTACGCGGCCGGCCGCTCGCTGGCCGTCGTCGACAACATCCTCGTCGCGGCCGCCGCGTGCGAGATGCACCCGCGGGCGGTGCTCAAGGCGATGGAGACGCGCAGCGTGCGCGAGGCGCTCGAGGCGGCGTCGCGGTGAAGGCCAACCGCGAGTACCGGCTGCTGCACCGCCGCGGCGGACGGCTGCCGAGCCGCTTCGCGCCGCCCGAGCGCTTCGACCAGGTCGAGATCGTCGAGGTCGCGACGATGGAGACCGTGCTGCTGTGGGACGTGCCGGCTCGCGACGCGCCGCCGCTGCTGCGCGAGCTGCGCGCCGACATGGCACAGCTCGACGGCGACGACTTCGTCGCGCGCTGGCGCGACCGCTGACCGTCCGATAGCGTCACGGCCATGTCCACGGTCCGCCGGTCCTTCCTGCTCGCGGCGCTGCTCTGCGCGTGCGCGGCCATTCCCGCCCAGTCCTCCAGCGTCGCGGAGTTCGGCGCCTACAGCGGCCACGCGGCCGACGGCAGCACGATCAGCTTCGACTACGCGTACGACAGCGTGGTCAAGTTCAACCGCAACGGAAGCTGGTTCATCTCCGAGACGAAGGTGAGCGGCGCGGCGTTCAACAAGACCGAGAGCAACCACATCGTCGACGCGCACTGGACGTCCTCGACGCACGTCGTGGGCACGATCAGCTACCTCGTCTACACGAGCCGCGGGTACGTGCGTCGCACCTACGACTTCTCGGTCGACCGCACCGGCGGCACCGGCGGGCTCGTCATCCCGTTCGTCGGCAGCTACACCGGCACCGACCAGCACGGCCGGACGATCAGGTTCCGCTTCGACGGCACCGACGTGCGCGATTTCGCGATCAACGGCACGGTCTACCTGCGCCAGGGTTACGCGGGCGGCGGCTCGCTGAGCACCTCGGAGAACGGCTGGAACTTCACCGCCCATTGGACGAGCGACAAGCGCGTGACCGGCACCTACAGCAACCGATCCGGAACGGCGACGTGGTCGGCCTCGGCGCCCTAGCCGCCGCCGACGCGCCCCATGTTCCGAAGGAACAGCTGCGCCGGTAGGCCGTAGAGCGCGGCGCTGACGTCCTCGAGGACGCCTGGGCCGCGCACGGTCAGCGCGACCCGGCAGCCGCCGTCCTCGCGCGGCTCGACGATGTGGTCCATCTCGAGCGGCCCGACCTTCCAGGACCAGCTGTGGCCCTCGTCGACCCAGGTGACCTTCACCGGGACGGGAGCGAGCCCGAACCACACCACGCCGCGCGCGCCGGGCTTGACCTCGCCGGCGCCGTTGGTCAGGCCCCAGGCGCCGCGCATGTGCGGCGCCCACGCCGGCCACTCACGCGGATGCGCGTAGAGCGCCCACGCCCTGCCCGGCGAGATGTCGAGGTCGGCCGAGACCGTCCGCACACAACCGTTGTAGCGGGTCTCGATACGCTCAACGGCGATGGCTGACCATCCGCTCCCTGAGCCCGCGGTCGCCAAGGAATGGCTGGAGACGATGCTTCTCATCCGGCGCTTCGAGGAGCGCGCGGGCGAGATGTACGCGAAGGCGAAGGTCGGCGGCTTCCTGCACCTCGCGATCGGCGAGGAGGCGACGATCCTCGGCTCGGTGCGCGCGATGCGCGACGCCGACTACCTGATCTCGACATACCGCTCGCACGGCCACGCGCTCGCCCGAGGGACGGAGCCCGAGCGCGTCATGGCCGAGCTGATGGGCAAGGAGGGTGGCGTCTGCCGCGGCCGCGGCGGGTCGATGCACATGTTCGACCTCCAGCGGCGCTTCATGGGCGGCTACGGGATCGTCGGCGGCAACCTGCCGATCGCGGCGGGCTTCGCGCTGGCGTCCGACTACCTCGGGACCGAGGACGCGACCCTCTGCCAGTTCGGCGACGGCGCGTCGAACCAGGGCACGTTCGGCGAGACGCTCAACCTCGCGGCGCTGTGGAAGCTGCCGGTGGTCTTCATGGTCACCAACAACCGCTTCGGCATGGGCACGGCGCTCGAGCGCCACTCGGCGGTGACCGACCTGCACAAGCGCGGCGAGGGGTTCGGCGTGCCGGGCATGCGCTGCGACGGGATGGACGTGCTCGACACGCTGGCGGTCACGAGCCAGGCCCTGCGGATCGCGCGCGAGGAGCGCCGGCCGATCCTGGTCGAGGCGATGACCTACCGCTTCCGGGGCCACTCGATGGCCGACCCCGAGGAGTACCGGACCAAGGAGCAGGTCGAGGAGTGGCGCAAGCGCGACCCGATCGTCACGTTCGGCGACCGCCTGGTGGCCGAGAAGGTCATCGACGGCGACGAGCGCGAGGCGATGGACGCCGCCGCGATCTCGCGCGTCGACGAGGCAGTCGCGTTCGCCGACGCGTCGCCGTTCCCGGCGCCGGAGTCGCTCTACGACGACGTCTACGTGCTCGGCGGGCAGGTGCGCGGCTGGTGGTCGGTCGACACGCTGCATCCCGAGGAGGGCGCGCCGCAGCGCGCCGAGGCCGAGACCGGCGAGGTCCCGCAGGCGATGACCGCCGCGCTCGAGGCGGGCGAGGACACGTGAGCGTCGTCCGCTACCGCGAGGCGCTCAACGAGGCGCTGCGCGAGGAGATGCAGCGCGACGAGAACGTGATCCTCATGGGCGAGGACATCGGCGTCTTCAACGGCGCATTCAAGGTCACCAACGGGCTGCTGGCCGACTTCGGCGAGAAGCGCGTGCGCGACACGCCGATCTCCGAGAACACGATCGTCGGCATGGGCGTCGGCGCGGCGATGACCGGCCTGCGCCCGGTCGTCGAGCTGATGACGATCAACTTCTCGCTGCTGGCGCTCGACCAGATCGTCAACCACGCGGCCCACATCCACTACATGTTCGGCGGGCAGGTGAAGGTGCCGCTCGTCGTGCGGATGCCGCAGGGCGCCGGCCACCAGCTCGGCCCGACGCACTCGCACTCCTGGGAGGCGCTGTACCTCCACGTCCCCGGCCTGCTCGTCGCGGCGCCGTCGACCGCGGCCGACGCCAAGGGCCTGCTCAAGTCGGCGATCCGCGACGACAACCCGGTCGTCTTCATCGAGCACGAGTACCTCTACGGCCAGCGCGGCGAGGTGCCCGAGGGCGAGCACACCGTGAACTTCGGCGAGGCGGTCGTGCGGCGCGAGGGCAGCGACGTGACGCTCGTCGGCATCTCGCGCATGGCGGTCACCGCCGAGAAGGCCGCCGAGACGCTGAGCTCCGAGCACGGGATCGACGCCGAGGTCATCGACCCGCGCACGCTGCGCCCGCTCGACCTCGACACGATCCTCGAGTCGGTCCGCAAGACGAACCGCTGCGTGATCGTCGAGGAGGGCTGGCCGCACGGCGGCGTCGGGGCGAACCTCGCCGCGCTGATCCAGGAGCAGGCGTTCGACTGGCTCGACGCGCCGATCGGCCGCGTGACCGGCGCCGACATCCCGATGCCGTACTCCAAGCCGCTCGAGGAGATCGCCTACCCGCACGAGCCGCAGGTCGTCCAGGCCGCTATCGCGACGCTGAGGGACGCCTGATGTCCGACGTCGTCATGCCCCGCCTGTCCGACTCGATGGAGGAGGGCACGATCCTCAAGTGGCTCGTCGAGCCCGGCGCCGAGGTCAAGCGCGGCCAGGAGCTCGTCGAGATCGAGACCGACAAGGCGACCATGACCTACGAGGCCGACGCCGACGGCGCGCTCGAGATCGTCGCCGCCGAGGGCGACACGCTCCCCATCGGCGCCCTCATCGCCCGCATCGGCGCTGGAGTGGGCGACCAAAATCACGCCACAGAGGAATTAAGTCGCCCACAGGTGGCGGGGAACGGCGCGGCGGCGGCAGAGGCGCCCGCTCCGGTCCCGGTCCCGGCGCCGAGCGCACCCGCTCCCCAGCCGCCCGAGACCGACAGGCCCAAGGCCTCCCCGCTCGCCCGCCGCCTGGCCCGCGAGCAGAACGTCGACCTCCAGGCCCTCCACGGCACCGGCCCCGGCGGCCGCATCGTCCGCGCCGACGTCGAGGCCGCAAAGCCAACCCCGACGCCCCCCTCGGTGATTCCCGCGGCGCCACCGACGCCCGCGGAGACAGGCACGGCCAAGGGCACCGTCACCACCGTCGAGCTCACCCGCACCCAGCAGGTCGTCGCCCGCCGCATGGCCGAGTCCAAGGCGACGGTCCCGGAGTTCACGCTGACCGTCGAGGTCGATATGACCGACGCGGTCGCGCTGCGCGCCCAGCTCAAGGAGGTCACCGACCCGGCGCCGTCGTTCAACGACCTGGTCGTCCGGGCGAGCGCGCTGGCGCTGCGCGAGTACCCGCGCGCCAACGGCGCCTACCGCGACGGCAAGTTCGAGCTCTACGGCCGCGTCAACGTCGGCATCGCGGTCGCCGCGCAGGACTCGCTCGTCGTGCCGACCGTCTTCGACGCCGACCAGCAGACGGTCGCCCAGATCGCGGTGACCGCGCGCCGGCTCGCCGAGCGGGTGCGCACCGGCGAGATCACGCCGCCGGAGCTCAGCGGCGGGACGTTCACGGTCTCGAACCTCGGGATGTTCGGCATCACCCAGTTCACCGCGGTGATCAACCCGCCGCAGGCCGCGATCCTCGCCGTCGGCGCGATCGACAAGGACGGCGTGATGCGGATGACGCTGAGCTGCGACCACCGCATCCTCTACGGCGCCGACGCCGCGCAGTTCCTCGCGCGGATCCGCGAGCTGCTCGAGAAGCCGGTCGCGCTGCTGCTCTAGCGGCCGCTAGCCGCCGAGGACCGTGTTGGCGGTCGTCGTGACGTTCTGGACCGCGCTGCTGCCCGCCGCGCCGAGCTCCTCGAGCGTGCGCCCGACGGGAGGGGCGACCGGGGCGACCACCTTGGCGGCCGCGTCGGTGGTCTGCTTGACGGCGTCGGCGGTGTGCTGACCGGTGGAGGAGATCGCGTGCTGGACCGTCGACCCGTGCGTCGCGGGCGTCGCGGCCGAAGTGGAGGGAGCCGCGGATGTGGAGGGCGTCGTCGTCGAGGCCTGATCCGCCCCTGTCCCCGTCGCTGAAGACGCGGCGGAGCGGTGAGCACCCGAGACGGCGAGGTGACCGGAGCGCGCGGCGCGCACCGAGGCCGGCAGCTGCAGCGTCGCGACCGACGCCTGCTTGGCGCCGTGCGGCGCGACCACACCGGAGTCGGTGAGCTGCGCGACGTTGTCGACCGACGGCTCGTCCGGAGCGCCGGGCCAGCCGCGGAACGCGACGACGGAGCTGACGAGCAGCAGCGCGACGCTGCTGGCGATCGCCAGCGTCAGCCCTGCGCCCAGAGAACCGATCATCGCGCGAGTGGCACGCACCGGACCTGCATCGGCAGTCCGGTAACCGGTCTTTAGGGAATGCTGTTGTGATCGAGGACGACGCCCGGCGGCCTGCGGTCGGTGCGGATCAACAGGCAGAGCGCCGGAAGGCCGACGTCGCCCGGCACGCACGTGCGGAAGTAGCCCGGCGCCTCCTCGTGCGTCCGCATCTGATCCAGGTTCGCGCGGTAGACGGGATTGCCGTGGGCGCCGACGTACGCCCGGACCGCGGCGGCCTGCGCACGCCAGGCGCGCTCGGCGCGCTGGCGCGCGGGGGTGTGGACGATTCCGGCCGCGAGCAGGCCCACGGCCACGCAGACGAGGACCACGCTGCCGGCGCGGTCGTCGGAGACGATCCGCGGCAGGTCGGGGCGCCGCTTGCGCAGCCACCAGCCCGCCAGCCGCCCGGGCCCCGCGACGGCCACGATGTTGAAGAGCATCGCGAGCAGCAGCGCGCTGACCAGCGGTGTGCGCCGTCCGGCGATCGGCAGCAGGTGCAGCAGCAGCGTGTCGCCGATCATCAGGACCACGAACAGCGGCCACTGCAGGGCGCCCCGCAGGCGCCAGCGCAGGCGGGCGCGCCACACCTGGGCCTCGTCGCCACCCGGCATGTCCGGAGCGTAGAGTCCGAGCCATGGCCACGAAGACGTCGGCCGCACCGGCCACGGCCTCCGAGTTCCTCACCACCGAGGACCGGATCGCGCTCCTGCGCTACATGCTCCTGATGCGGGGCATCGAGGAGCGCGCGATGAACCTCTACCGGCAGGGCAAGGTGCCGGGCTCGTTCTACGACGGCTTCGGGCAGGAGGCGGTGTCGGTCGGCGCCGCGTTCGCCGCCGGTCCGGCCGACCGGCTCTGCGTGCTGCACCGCGACCTCGGCGCGCACATCGTCCGCGGCGTCACGCCCGCGCGCATCTTCAGCCAGTACATGGGCCGCGAGGCGGGTGTCACCGGGGGCCGCGACGGCAACGTCCACTTCGGCGACTTCCGCGTGGGCTGCGTCGGGATGGTCTCGATGCTGCCCGACATGATGCTCGTCGCCACCGGCATGGCGATGGCGTTCAAACTGCGTGAGGAGCAGCGCGTGGCGATCACCTGGTTCGGCGACGGGTCGACGTCGCGCGGCGACTTCCACGAGGCGATGAACTGGGCCGGCGTCCAGCAGCTGCCGGTGATCTTCGTGCTCGAGAACAACCAGTACGCGTACTCGACGCCGAGCGCGCTGCAGTTCGCCGGCGACCTGCACGAGCGCGCCACCGCGTACGGCTTCGAGGGCATCGAGGTCGACGGCAACGACGCCGAGGCGATGTTCGAGGCCACGCGCGCCGCGCGCGAGCGGGCGCTGGCGGGCGGCGGCCCGACGCTGATCGAGGCCGTCACGATGCGCATGCACGGGCACGCCGCGCACGACGACATGAAGTACGTGCCCAAGGAGCAGGTCGAGGAGTGGCGCAAGAAGGACCCGATCGACCGGCAGGTCGCCCGCGTCGCCGAGCTCGGCACAGACGTGCACGCGCTGCGGGCCGAGGTCCAGGAGCTGATCGACGCCGCGACCGAGGAGGCGCTGGCCGGGCCGATGCCCGACCCGGCCACGGCAACCGACCGCGTCTACTACGAGGCCGGCGAGGACCTGCTGCTCGGCGACGGCGACGCGCCGTGGTCGGGCTTCGCAGGAGGCGGCGCCTGATGGCGACGATGACCTACCTGCAGGCGATCTCCGACGGGCTGCGCACCGAGATGCGCGCGGACGAGCGGGTCTTCGTCATGGGCGAGGACATCGGGGTCTTCGGCGGCGCGTTCAAGGTCACCGACGGCTTCATCGCGGAGTTCGGGCCCAAGCGCGTGATGGACACGCCGCTGGCCGAGTCGGGGATCGTCGGCACCGCGGTGGGCGCGGCGGTCGTCGGCATGCGCCCGGTCTGCGAGATGCAGTTCGCCGACTTCGTCTCGTGCGGCTTCGACCAGCTCGTCAACGTCGCGGGCAAGATGTACTACCGCCAGGGGCTGCCGGTGAACATCACGGTGCGGCTGCCGAGCGGCGGCGGCTTCTCCGGCGGGCCGTTCCACTCGCAGAACCCCGAGGCGTGGTTCATGCACGCGCCGGGACTGAAGGTCGTCGCGCCGTCGACCGCCGAGGACGCCAAGGGGCTGCTGATCGCCGGCATCCGCGACCGCAACCCGGTCGTCTACATGGAGCACAAGCACCTCTACCGGCGCGTCAAGGGCGAGGTGCCCGACGGCGCGTACGAGACGCCGCTCACGGCGCGCGTGGCGCAGGAGGGCACCGACCTGTCGATCTTCGCCTACGGCGCGATGGTGCACACGGCGCTCGAGGCGGTCAGCGAGCTCGACGGCGCGTCGGTCGAGGTGATCGACCTGCGGGTGCTCAAGCCGCTCGACGAGGAGGCGATCCTCGCGAGCGTCCGCAAGACGTCGAAGGCGCTGGTGATCGACGAGGCGAACCAGACGTGCGCGGCGGGCGCCGAGGTCGCCGCGCTGATCGCCGAGAAGGCGTTCGAGGACCTCGACGGGCCGGTCACGCGGATCGCCACGCCGGACTGCCCGATCCCGTTCAGCCCGCCGCTCGAGCAGGCGGTGCTGCCGAGCGTCGAGCGTGTGAAGGAGGCGGCGCGTGAGCTCCTCGAGTACTGAGGTCGTGATGCCCCAGATGGGCGTGAGCGTGTCGGAGGGCACAATCACCGAGTGGCTCAAGCAGGTCGGCGACGAGGTCGCCTACGAGGAGCCGATCTGCGTGATCTCGACCGACAAGATCGACACCGAGCTGCCGTCGCCCGCGGCCGGCACGCTGAGCGAGATCCTCGTCGACGTCGGCCAGACCGTCGACGTCGGCACGCCGCTGGCGCGGATCGGCGGCGAGGCGGTCGAGGCGCCGGCGCCACCACCGAAGGCCGAGCCGAAGCCGGCGACGCCGGCGGCGGTGCAGAGCAACGGCCACGCGAAGCGCTACTCGCCGGTCGTCTCGCGCATCGCCGCCGAGCACGGCATCGATCTCGACAAGATCGAGGGCACGGGCCGCGGCGGCCGCGTGCGCAAGCAGGACGTGATGGCGGTGGTCGAGAACGGCGGCGCGACCGAGCCGCCGCTGCACATCGAGTCCCCGTACAAGCCCGACGAGCCGGCGTCGCCGAAGGGAGACGGCGAGCTCTCGCGGATGCGCCGCCAGATCGGCGAGCACATGAAGCGCTCGCTCGACACGGCGGCGACGTGCACCACGTGGATCGAGGTCGACTTCGGGCGCCTCGAGGCCGCGCGCGCCCGGCTCGGCATCACCGCGCTGCCGATCGTCGCGCGCTGCGCGATCGACGCGCTGCGCGAGTACCCGCAGCTCAACGCGTGGCTCGAGGGCGAGAAGTACACGCGCTTCGACGACCGCGTGAACCTGGGGATCGCGGTCTCGCTCGGCGAGGACGGGCTGATCGTCCCGGTCATCGCCGACGCACAGGACCTCGCGCCCGAGGGGCTCGGCAAGCGGATCAAGGAGCTGGCCCGGGCGGCGCGCGACCGCACGCTCAAGCCCGACGACGTCGCCGGCGCGACGTTCACGATCACCAACCCCGGCCAGTACGGGTCGATCATGGCGACGCCGGTGATCAACCAGCCGCAGGTGGCGATCCTCGACACCGAGGCGGTGGTCAAGCGCCCGGTCGTCGTCACCGCCGCCGACGGCAGCGACTCGATCGCGATACGCCCGATCTGCATCCTCGGCCTGAGCTGGGACCACCGCGCGCTCGACGGCGCGCTCGCCGCGCAGTTCCTCGCCGCGATCAAGCGGCGGATCGAGGCCTGGGACTGACGTGGATCAGCGGGTCAGCCTCGTCACGCTCGGCGTCAGCGACCTTGCGCGATCGCGCGCGTTCTACGAGGCGCTCGGCTGGACGACCGGCGCGCAGCCCGCCGACGACGTCGTGTTCTTCCAGACCGGCGGCATGATCGT
>Ga0207657_10005611_pt1 | contig 13095 bp, 13 predicted proteins | sample KBSC33metaG_FD_184316 | JGI IMG/M metagenome (GOLD analysis project Ga0207657, IMG submission 184316) | Corn rhizosphere microbial communities from Kellogg Biological Station, Michigan, USA - KBS C3-3 metaG (SPAdes) (version 2) | ecosystem: Host-associated > Plants > Roots > Rhizosphere > Soil ...
TCCGTGGTCGCGAAAGCGTTCCCGCAAATTAGCCGCAATCCGATCGTTTTCGCTCAAAACCTTCTTCTCAAGCGGTAGTCGGTTCATGTTCCTCGACCTCCAGAAAAGCTATCTCAAACTCATCGCCGCTGATGCACTCCGGTGCGAAGCTTCCGCAGCGAGGACAGTCGAAGTCGTAATCCTTGACCTCGAATTCGTTCGGGCAGTTGGGGCAACGATGACGTCGGGGCACGCAGTCAACCTCGAGCTTTAGCCGTTCGAGTTCGGTGTCTCGGGTAAGGACCTCAAAGCAGAATTGCAGTGCGGATTTATCGAGAGCGGTGAGTTCGCCAATCCGAATACCAACCCTTTCCGCGCGATCCAAAGGGTGCTGCGCCATCTCTTTCCTCACCGCGTCGATGATCGAACTCGCAATTCCTATTTCGTGCATGACGTGTACTCAGCAAATTCGCGGCAACTGGTCTCCTGCCAGCATGTCAACAATGCGCGTTGTTCCCAGGCCAGTGCGCATGGTTACCAGCCCTCTGCGATCTTGATTCACGCTCCCAATAATTCGTGCCTCTCGTCCAAGCGTGTTCCGGCGCATCACATTCACGACTGCATCTGCCACGCCAGGCGCCACGATAGCGACCAGCTTGCCTTCATTCGCGACATACATTGGATCGAGCCCCAGCATCTCGCAAGCGCCGCGAACTTCTTCCCGCACGGGAATGGCATCTTCGCGCAGTTCCATGCCTACTTGCGACTGTGCCGCGATTTCGTTAAGAGCGCTGGACAGACCGCCACGCGTGGGATCCCGCATGCAGCGAATTTCGTTAGTAACATTCAGCATATCGGTCACAAGAGAGTGCAGGGCAGCACTGTCGCTTTCAATGGTGGTTTCGAATTCAAGGCCTTCGCGCTGCGCGAGAATTGCGATCCCGTGATCGCCTATGAATCCACTAAGAATCACCTTGTCACCTGGTCGAGCCTGATTGGCGGACAAGCGGACATCTTCGGGAACCAATCCAATGCCACTCGTATTGATGAACAGTCCGTCCCCGCTGCCTTTCTCGACTACTTTCGTGTCCCCGGTGACAATCTGTACGCCAGCAATGCGGGCTGCTCGCTGCATCGAAGTCACTACGCGCCGCAGAACTTCTATCGAGAGTCCCTCCTCGATGATGAATGCGGCGCTCAAGAACAAAGGTGTCGCACCTCCCATCGCCAGATCGTTGATCGTGCCGTGCACGGCGAGAGAACCGATGTCGCCACCCGGAAAAAACAGTGGCTTTACTACAAACGAATCCGTGCTGAACGCTAGCCGCGTTCCTGCAACGTTGACGAGCGCTTGATCGTTGAGTTCGGCGAGGGCTGGATTTTGAAATGCGGGCAGGAAGACCTCTCGAACGAGATCAGCACTCAGTTTTCCGCCGCTGCCGTGGCCCAGCAGAATCGTATCTTTGGCAGGAAGCGGGGTTGGGCAAGTGATCCCAGCGATCGTCTTTGCTCCTCGCGCCATCAGGCCTCCGTCACCTCGCGCGCATGTCGGCGATACTGGTAATACGCTGCACAAGCGCCTTCGGAAGAAACCATGGGAGCGCCAAGCGGATTTTCCGGCGTGCATAGCATGGCGAATGCCGGGCAATCTGTCGGCTTCCGCAAGCCTTGCAAGACCTCCGCGCTCATGCACTCGGCTGGTTCGTCTGCGGTAATAACGTCCAGGCGGAAAAGGGCGTTGGCGTCATGGGCCGCGTACTCGGGTCGCAATCGCAATCCGCTGCGAGGGATGGTTCCGATCCCGCGCCATTTCTGATCCGAGATCTCAAAGACCTCGTTCATGATCTGTTGCGCCGCAACATTGCCCTTGTAGTTCACGGACCGCACATATTGGTTTTCCACTCGGGCCTGGGAGTTTTCCAGTTGCTGCACAAGCATGAGAATCGCTTCCAGCAGATCAACCGGTTCAAATCCGCCCACCACGATCGGCACGCCGAAATCACACACGATCGACTCATATTGCTGGTAACCCATGACCGTGCACACGTGGCCTGGCGCAATGAATGCGTTGACACGATTCTGGGGAGAGGCGAGTAGAGTCCGTATCGCCGGTGGCACGAGCACATGCGAGACCAGCAAAGAGAAATTCGAGAGTCCTTCGCGCTTCGCTTGCCACGCGGCCATAGCGTTGGCAGGCGCGGTGGTTTCGAATCCGATCGCGAGGAACACGACCTTACGATCCGGATTGGCACGCGCGATCTTTACCGCTTCGAGGGGAGAGTATGCGACGCGTACGTCCCCTCCTTGCGCTTTGACCCGGAACAAGTCTGAGCTGGAACCTGGAACGCGCAGCATGTCTCCGTAGGAAACCAGCGTCACCTCTGGAAGGGCAGCCAGAGCAATGGCTTTATCGATTGTCTCCAGCGGCGTAACGCAGACCGGGCAACCGGGACCGTGCACCAGTTCGATTTGCCTCGGCAAGAGGTCGTCGATCCCATAACGCATGATGGTGTGCGTCTGTCCACCGCAGATTTCCATCAGTACCCAGGGACGGGTCGTCTTCTCGCCGATCTCGCGTGCCAACGCGTGGCAAATGCGGGCATCTCGATATTCGTCGATGTATCTCATTTCACAGAACATCAGGTAAGTGGCTCTGATCCGCATGCCACCCCTTGTCTTCAATCTAAAGCGGGGCAAACATAAGAACGGTGATGGAGATCACAAGCTCTGGTGAGTTACCGCACACGCTGGGAGCGGCCGCTTGATCGTTGGAATCTTGGGAAGGGAACAGTCGGAGAGAAAGAGAGGGTTACCTTGAAATCGGCGGTTCGGACGGGAGTTCGTTAGCAAGCGCGCCCATTTCTTCAAGCAATTCGTAAGTTCTCCGAGCTTCCTCGGCATCAACCCGGCTGATGGCAAAGCCGACATGAACCATGACGTAATCTCCTACCTGGGCTTCGGGCACGAAATCCAGGCTGGCCTGGCGCAAGATGCCGCCGAACTCGATTCGGCCGGCGCGCAAGCCATGTTCCTCTCGGATGTCAACGATTTTTCCAGGAATTGCCAGGCACACGAGAGCCTCCGCCGATGGCTTGCTTATCTAACCGCGCTGCATGTCCGCGGGCGTTACCAAGTGATCGCTCACGAATGAGGCGTCACGAGAAGACCACCCCTCGAACTGATGCTAGGCGGCACGCGAACCCGGAGACATGACCTATGTCACTCGGTAGTGTGATTTGGGTCACTGGGGAATGTAACCCGGACTTGAGGGAGCCGGTTTGTCGTAATCGCGGCCATACTTGTTCTTGTGGGCCAGCGGCAAATCGGTTTCGGGAATGCGAATCGCTCCCAAGGAAGGTTGCGCCGCGGAGAGCGTCACTTCGTGCGTTAGCTGGCTCAGAGTCTCCGGCAGTGAGCGCTCGTCCCACACGTGGAGCTGATAGCGTCCCGCAGGTACGGCTGGAATGCTGAAGGACCCGCTACCACTCGCGACTGCGTAATACGGCGTGTCGACTACGATAACCACGGCGCTCATTTCCGGGTGAATGTTGCAGAAGATGTAGCATACGCCGGCGCGATCAAAACGAACGTGACGTGTTGTCCCTGCCTCATAAAGGCCGAGATCAAATCGCTTGCCGTCGAACAACGAAAAAACGTTATGGAAAAAAGGATCGCGGTTAGGGAAGTCCACCACTGACCCGACGCGCACGACTAACAAATGTGGATCGAAGCTCTTGTTCTTCTGGGTGAGCGAGATGTGCTGCTCGGTCACACTTTGAACTGGGGGTTCGCTCTTCGGGTCCATGGGCTCCAGCCATACCACGATGTGGGACTTCTCCCGTGCAGCGGCATGACTAGAGGCATTCTCGGTTATCACTCGGCCGCTGGCGGTAAGCTGTTGTGCGGGGCTGCTCACCGCAAGCAAGAGAATCTCTATCACGCACGCTATTGTTATTGCAGTTGGGCGTCTTGGGAGAGGCTCACTCATCAGAAGAGAATCCCCATCGACATATCCACGTGATTGGCCGTGATGTCGTTGTAAAGTGACCTGGTTGCCAAGCGTTGGAATTCCATGGACAGGAGCAGATTGGAACGAGGCCTGTAGATGAAGTTCAAGAACCCTCCGCGATTGCGAGCCAGTGCGGCGCTAAAGTATCCACTCGCGGCGACAAACTGTCGAAGTTCGCCGGCAAAGGAGCTATCCTGTCCGACCGCAGCATTGAATTCCAGTTTCGTCCAGGGCTTGACCTTCAGCTGGGACCATCCTCCCATGCTATCAAGGCCGCTGATGGGAGTAGATGGATTAGTGAACACGCCCGTCCAGAGCGTGCTGCGTCCGAGTGCCCCGCCTATGCCTCCAATGGCACGGCCGCGATAGAATTCACCGCTCACATCAACTAAGCGGCCTAACGGAATAGTCCAATCCGCGGTTGCTGCCCACGCGTCCACTGTGCGCGAGAAACCCCAATCCTGCCGGTTGTAATAGCCACCTGCGCCCAGCGAAAGCGGTTGCCCTGAAATGTGCGTGTTCCACGCAGCGCGTGCCGCGACGGCGGGACTATTGGCGGTTTCACCCGCCTGAGGCGTGCGGTAGTAGTCGAGAATGGGCAACTGGCCCGTGAGCCCGTCGAGGATCCCGGCTTGCAACGAGAAGTTGGAATTTTCGGACATTGTAAAGCGATGTTCGACGCGGATCTGGGGCACCCAACTCCAGAGGTTTCCCGAATACGACAGCGGCGGTTCAGCGACTGAGGCGAGGGACGTAGGCGAGAGCGGAGCAAAAAAGAGGCCGTCTTGCCCTGCTACCACCGAAGTCTTCGCCCAATCCAGGCGGATTGTACCCGTGCGCAAGCGCACCATGCCCATGGTAACCCCGTTTGACCGAGGGGTAAGTTCGCCGGCGAAATCAAACTGAAGGTCGCCGGTGGTTTTCGCCCCGGCAAACTCAGGCCCGAATACTTCCAGGCCCAATATGGATTGCCTCAAGGTGCCGCCCAAGTCATGACTCACACCGGAGACTGACGGCATCGCCAAATGAGGGAAGTCGGTGCTATCCACGCTGCCACGGTTGTTGAAGAGATTGAACAGCAGAAGACCAGATAGGCGTACTCGGTACTTGGAGGCACTCTCAACCTTTGTCTGGTATTGATCATCTATCTTGCCGCTAAGCAGCTGTAACTGTTCTTGAAGGGTTGCAGCGGTCCGTTGCGGCCCCGCGGCTAAAGACTCGCTGGGCGCCGCTGGAGCCGCATAAGGCGTTTGTGCCTGGGCATCCACTGTGGCGGAATCTGCCCGCATGACGAGGTTCTGGCCGCGATTTGCCTCAAGTTGCTGACGCAATTCCAGAGTCTCTGCGTGATACTGAGCGGCTTCGGCACGCAAATCCTTTACCGCCGTTCGCAACTCCTCAATTTGCTGCCGGAGTTCGTGAACCGAGGTAGCCAGGTCTGCGGGTTGGGTGCCGTCGGATTGCTGCGACCATGCGAGCGTGCTCAGAAATAGTGCGAGGGTCGGCAGCAGCGCACACTTCACCACCGCCGGAGTTACCTCTGACCAACCCATAACGCCTCCAATTAGGGAGTTGCTGAACCGCTTCTCTACCGCTATCAGTGATTGCGTTTTGCTACTGGATCAAGGGCGCCACGGAACGTACGTGTTCACCCTCGTTTGTTTTTTGCCTTGGTTCCAAAACCAGCGGCAGGACCACGCGAAAAACGGTTCCTTCCTGAGATGTACTCTTCACAGTAATCTCGCCCCCGTGATCCTGGATGATCTTCTGCACAACGGTCAAACCGAGCCCTGTGCCGTATTGTTTTCCGCTACTCACAAAGGGTTCAAAGAGACGTTCCCGAATATCCTCAGGAATGCCCGGCCCGTTATCGCGAACTGCAATCTCCACGTTCTGGTCTGACAATTTGCGAACCGATAATTCAACGGCGCCATTTTCATGAGAGACAGCCTCAAAGGCGTTTATGAGGAGATTCTGAAAGGCGCGCTCCAAACGTGGGAAGTCGAACCATGCCTCGCCTGGTTCTTCGTAGTCGAACCTGAATCTGATATCGGCGAGGTCGGGTTGCGCTTGCACCGTATTGATGGCTCGTTCCAACGCCTCCCGCAGACTGCCGTGAGTGGGGCGTAATGATGCGCTGGTGCGAGAAAATTCCAGTAGAGACTCCAACATTTCCGTCATCTGGTCGACGGCGATGCGGACTTCCTTGTAAAGATCCTCGCGTTGATGGGAATCAAGCTTCGCCTCTGACAAGAATTCAGCATTTGCTACAACGGCTGCCAGGGAGTGCCGCAAATCGTGCGAGATCGAACTCGCCATACGGCCAATGGTTGCCAGCCGTTCTGCTTCCAGGAGTTCTCTTTGTGACTTTTGCAGGCTCTCTCTCATTCGACTGAAAGCTTGCGTTAGCTGCTGCACTTCATCGCCGCCACCACCAGCTTGCACCGGATAGCCGTAATCGCCGGTGCCAAGCGCTCTTACGCCGGAAACCAAGTTGGCTAAAGGACGGGTGATAGTGTGGGAGATGCCGAAGACCAGCACGCTTCCGCCAAGAATCGCGACCAAGCCAAGCGCCAGCAAAGCGCGGTTGAGTTGCTTCAGAAATGCCGTGGCCTCGTCGAGAGACTTCAGAATTTCCAGGCGGACTGCCGGCGTCGTGCCCGGTGCAACTTCTATCGAACTCGACAGAAACCGCTCCGTGCCCAGTTCGACCTCAGTGCCCGAGTGACTAGCCGGACTGGAGTGTCCGAAGGTTTTCAGCAATGCTTGCTGGTGCTGTTCTGAAATTGTGCTGCGCGCTACGTCATTTCCATACCAGAAGACAACTTCGCTGCCGGCTGTACGGCTGAATTCGCGCAAAAGCTGATCGTTAACTTCATAGCCCACGGCGAGCGCGCCGGTAACCCGATTGTCGGTAGCTGGACCAAAATAGATCGGCTGCACGAACACCTCGTAGAGATGCCCGCCACCAAACCACCAGTGATTGTTTGTCTCCTGTTGAAGTGCCTGAGCAAAAAGTTCCTGCGCGGATTGCTGAGTGAAACCGGGGCTTGACGTATGCAACGCGACCACCCGGCCTGCGCGGTCGACCAGCACAAATAGGTCGCTGCCGCCGAGGTGCCAGACCTCCTGGGAAGCATCTTGTATGGTGCGAGGGTTGGTTGCCGTCATCAGCGCGCGGAGAGTGGGCAGGTCTGCCATCAGTTGCGCAGACCTGGAGAGCGTAATCTCACGCTGGCGCTGGAGGTTCTTGAAGGTAAGCTCGGAGTTGCGTAGATCCGCCTGAATCTCGCGGCGGACCTGTGCCTGCATAAACCGGCGGACAAAGAGAAGGCTGGATACGGTCAGTGCCGCCGATACCAGGAGCATCGATAGCAGGAGCTTGGTGCTTAACCGGACCCTCAGCATCCGCATTACTCCTGCAACCCTGCCTGTGTATCAGGGGACAAACTTGTACCCTGCGCCATGCATGGTTCGAAAATGAATCGGCTGAGCCGGATCGGCCTCAAGCTTCTGCCGCAATTTCAAAATATGATTGTCGACGGTTCGCGTCGAGGGGTAATTCTGATAACCCCAGACCTCGTTCAACAGTTCCTCGCGCGAAACCACGCGCTCGGCATTTTCCATCAGGAATTTCAGAACCTTGAATTCCTGTGCTGTCATGGTAACTGCCTGGCCAGCGCGTATGACTTCCATCTTGGCGAAATCTACGCTTACGTCCCCGAAGCTCTGAGCTGTGCTTGAGGTTTGCCGGGAAGAACGGCGGACGGCCGCCCGGACTCTCGCCAGCAGTTCGCGAGGGCTGAATGGTTTCGTGACGTAGTCATCCGCTCCCATTTCGAGCAGGAGCACCTTATCTACCACATCGCTCGCGGCGCTAAGAATAATGATGGGCAGGGAAGGCGCGCGATCTTTGATTTCCCGGCAGACGTCGCTGCCAGACATCTTTGGCAGGCGTAGATCAAGCACGACCGCAGCGGGGGCTGAGCTGCGAAAGGCCCCCAAGCCAGCCAAGCCATCAAACGCTGACTCCACGGCATACCCTTCCGACTCAAACAGGCGCCTCAATGCCTTCTGAACCGCGCGATCATCTTCGACGACAAGAATTCGATCCATCGACTCACCATCGGCTCGCCAGGTGGAATCCTTCCGGGTTTTCTGTAATAAGGTCCCAGGTGGCGCGACCGCCGACTCCCGCGTCCCAGCCCTGAGCAGTGTGGTGGTATTAGACACAGTATATCCTCCTGCCAGCTTTGGACTCTACATAGAACGAAAAGTGCGCAATAAAATTTGCCGGCGACGATCTAATGGAGGGACAGGCGACGAAAGTGTGTCGTTCTTATCGAAATCGCCAGAAGCGGGGCAGGCGAGGTAGAATCAAAAACCGACCAGTCGAAGTCTGGCCCAGCCCCAATAGACGGGCGGTGCGGTGCAAGTAGGTAGGTTCGACTTCGCAATCACGTAGTACAGGGATGTACATGAAAAGAAAGCAAAAAGGCTTTTCGCTCATAGAGCTGTTGATCGTCGTTGCGATTATTCTGATTATTGCCGCCATGGCTATACCTAACTTGCTGCGAGCTCGGATCGCTGCTAACGAGTCTTCAGCTGTAAGTTCCATCCGGACCATTAACACGGCCGAGATCACGTATCAGACGGGCTATCCCAATGTCGGGTACGCGGCTGCCCTTGCCAACCTCGGGGGAGCGGCTCCGTGCACACCGGCGCCCGCCAATGCTTGCTTGATCGACAACTCGCTAGCAACAGCCTCTCCGGGAAGCGGGGTGAAGGCTGGTTACGTGTTCCTGGCCACGGGACTCGCTCCCGTGAATGGCATCAACACTCAATACACTGTGGGTGCATCGCCTATGACCTACAACCAGTCCGGGGTGCGGAATTTTTGCTCGAACGAAGACAGCATCATCCGTTTTAACGCTGGGGCTGCCGGGAGTACGCCGGTAAACAACACCGCTGCTTGCCTGAACTTCACCGTGATGCAGTAAAGCCCCACCTCGCGATCAATGCCGCAATTCAACCACTGGGGCGTTTTCAGCACATAATATGTCGTGATACGATACTGATATGGTCTTGGGACGACATATCGGATGAGTAGAAAAATTGCTGTCACGGACTATCAATCTCTGGCTGAGCTGCGGCACCAGATTCGCCGTTTCTTGCACTTTAGTGAGCAAGCGGCGCGTGCTGCCGGGCTGGAGCCGCGTCAACACCAGTTGCTGCTGGCGCTGAAGGGTCTGCCGGACGGCGCACGGCCGCGAGTGGCGGAAATGGCCGAACGCCTGCAGATACAGCACCACAGCACAGTAGAACTCGTTAACCGACTGGCTGCGCGCGGTTTCGTGCGGCGTGATCGGGGCGGGGAAGACCGCAGGGAGGTTCTTCTGTCTCTTACTCCCAAGGCGCATCGGGTCCTGCAGGAGTTGTCCCTGCATCACAAGAACGAACTGGCGTCGGCAGGCCCGGCGCTGGTGGGTGCATTGCGGCAGGTCATGCGCGTACACAGCAGCCAGGAGGGGTCAGGTCGCAAAAAATCAAAACGGAGCAGCCAGCCGGGGAAAGCAGCATAAGCATGATGGAAAGGAACGATCAAACGCACTCAGCGGGGCTTAAGAACGCGGTCCAGAACGTTACGAGCGCACCGAAAATCTCCGTTTCGCCCACCGGAGAAGCCACCATTCTGCCCCCGGCGCAGTTTCGGATGGTGACGGTCTCACTGCTCGCCGCTGGTGTAGGTATTCTGGCGGGCTTCGTCGCGTTTGCTCTTTACAAGCTGATCGGATTGTTCACGAACCTGGTTTTCTATCACAGGTTGTCCGCTGAATTTCTAAGCGCGCGACACAATCATCTTGGCCCCTGGGTGATTCTGATGCCCGTCATAGGCGGCATCATCATCGGGTTCATGGCCAAATACGGAACTGACAAAATCAAGGGCCATGGTATTCCGGAGGCGATGGAAGCGGTGCTGACGAACCGCAGCCGCATTCAACCGCGTGTCGCCATTTTGAAGCCCATCTCAGCGGCTATTGCCATTGGGACTGGCGGACCGTTCGGTGCAGAAGGTCCCATCATCCAGACTGGCGGAGCGCTAGGGTCGTTGGTCGGCCAAGTCCTTCACACAACCGCTGCTGAGCGTAAAGTCCTGCTGGCATGCGGCGCGGCGGCTGGAATGTCTGCGACCTTCAATACGCCAATTGCCGGCGTGATCCTGGCCATAGAGCTTTTACTTTTCGAATTCAAATCGCGATCGTTCATTCCACTGGTGATTGCCAGCACCCTGGCCACGGCCGTCCACATGCGTCTTCTTGGAGCCGGGCCAATGTTCTCGGTTGCGTCGATGGATTTTGGAATTCCGAGGGCATTACCGTTTTACCTGATCCTTGGCGTGTTGTGCGGCCTGGGAGCCGTTGCCTTCAGCAAATCCCTTTATTGGGTGGAAGATCAGTTTGAAAAACTACCGGTGGATCACCTGTGGTGGCCGGCTATCGGGGCGCTAGGGCTTGGCATAATAGGTTACTTCGTGCCCCGGGTTCTGGGCGTCGGTTACGACACAATTAGCGACATTCTGAATGCGAACCTCGCGCTCAAGGTGCTGATTGTAGTGATGGTCGCAAAAGCCATTGCATTGATCGTATCGCTGGGCTCAGGAACGTCGGGCGGATTGCTGGCCCCCATGTTTATGTCGAGCGCTGCCATGGGAGGCGCTTATGCAATGCTGATGAATCGCGTCTTTCCGTCCGCGGGATTGGCTCCCGGAGCGTTTGCCCTGGTTGCGATGGGAGCAGTGTTCGGAGCAGCGTCTCGCGCGGCATTCACCTTCATCATCTTCGCGTTTGAGATTACGCGCGACTACAACTCAGTGCTTCCGCTCATGCTGGTGAGCGTGATTGCTGATGGAATCGCAATGCTGTTCATGCCTCGTTCGTCAATCATGACAGAGAAGCTGGCGCGGCGTGGTCTGTACATCCATCAAGATTACGAGACCGATGTCTTACAACAGGTTGCCGTGGCGGAGACCATGGACCATGAGGTCCCAGGAATTCCCGCGGAGATGACGGTGGCAGAGTTGGCGGAGCGCGTCGCTCGACATGATCCCGCGGTCAGCAAGCACCAGGGACTCGTGCTGCTGAACTCTGATGGAGCCCTCGAAGGAATTATCACTCGCAGCGATATTCACAAAGCGCTGGAAAGGGATCCGAGCGGTAGCATGACGGCCCTCGAAGCCGGGTCTCGCGAGGTGGTGGTTACCTATATGGACGAGACGCTACACGAGGCTTCCGCGAAAATGCTGCGCCACAAAATTGGCCGTTTACCGGTGGTCGATCGTAAAGATCCGCGCAAGGTGCTCGGCTACTTGGGACGGCACGGAATTATGGAAGCGCGAGTACGCCGGCTGGAAGAAGAACATGTGCGAGAGGCCGGATGGATGCGGTATAGGAGAAAGAGAGCGATTAGCTAGCTAGTGCAGGACGGCAGACTTGTCTTCAGCTCGACTACCTCTTTTCGCGGCTGCTTCCAGCAGAGGTTGCAGGGCCTGCACTGAGACTCCCAGAGTGCCTCCGGAAAAACCATCGATGTAGGCTGCATTGATGCCGATGACTTCCCCGCGAGAGTTGAAGACCGGACCACCACTTCCGCCGTGGGCGGTCGGCGCGTCGTAAATCAGCTTTTCGCCAACCACATCGCCGAGATGCCCAACTGTGGCTGATGGCCGAATTAACGACAGGGCCGCTAGTTCATTAGCCGCGCCAATATCATCGTGCCGGTAGGCAAGCCGCTCGTAAACTGCTGGCGGCGACTTGGCGACCATCCCGGCAATACCCATGGGATAGCCGATCACCGTGACAAGATCGCCCGGCGGTGTGGATGAATTTGCCAACGGCAGGGCTTGTGGATTGAAGGGTGGGGTAGATTCCACCCGTAGGAGCGCAAGATCGGTGTTAGCCGAGAGGATGATGGGCGTGATCGTAATGGGCGTGGGTGATCCCGGGAAGAACGCAATCAGCTTTTCCAATTGGGGAGCAGCGCCGCGGCGCATCAGCGCGTCCGCCTCCGAATCCTCATACCAGGGCTCGGCGACATGGCGGTTCGTGGCGAGCAGGCCCTTTCCGACCAGGAAACCTGTTCCCGATATACGTGCGCGCAAACCTGGACGATGGTTGGGAAAGCCGACGTGGTACACGCCATAGATATAGCAAATGGAGTTTCTGTAGCGAGTCAGGACCATGGCCGGCATCGCCTGTTCCTGCTTGAGCTGCTGGACTTGCGACGAGAGCTGCCGTACCTGCTTCTGAAGTTCGAGATCGTCTTGGCGGGGAGCGGGACGAGCGCTAAGGAACAGAACTCCGCCAAGTAATGCAACCACAGCCAGAGCCGCGGGAAGCCAATTGCGCGCGCTTCTCGGTACGCCTTGCCCGACGTGAGAGTCTTCTTTCTCCATGGCAGCTTCTTGCACGTTCTTAGATGTGGTTCTGCTGGTAGCGCCGTGGGGAAGGAAACTTAGTTCGGTGTCGGCGAAACCTTACCCTGGTATCATGCTCGCCGGACGGCCGTTCTCCTAGGGTACTAAGGACGATGGCCCGCCGTTTGGGAGGCGGGGAGGCCGGGTGTACAGTCGGCTGGTTCTCTCCCGAAGGTCTCGGAACGGGACGCCGCAAACTGCGCACGGTCGTAGAAACCACAGGGGAAACGACGGTTTTTTCGCCAGGGCCCGCTGGAAGGGATGCGATCAGTTATGTCTGATCGATTCCGAGGCGCTCAGACATCTCTTCGTACAAAAAGCCTTCCCCTCGTCGGTAGGGCTGAACCCATTCACCATTAATCACGAGCTGCGGGATGGCACGTTTGCCCGTTTGCTGGATAACTGCTTCGGCCGCGCCCGGCGTGCTCTCGATGTCGACTTCTTTGTAGGGAATGTTATGTCGCTGCAGAAACCGCTTGGCCTCGCGGCAATCGCCGCACCAGAATGCTGAGTAGAGAGTGATATCCATCGTTATGTCATATAGATGCACGGCAATGAGGGAAGTTTCGAGCACCGTTCCTGCGGCGCGACACTAAGGGCTGACTATCAGGCCGCTAAACCTACACTGATTTGT
>Ga0207657_10005616_pt1 | contig 13090 bp, 9 predicted proteins | sample KBSC33metaG_FD_184316 | JGI IMG/M metagenome (GOLD analysis project Ga0207657, IMG submission 184316) | Corn rhizosphere microbial communities from Kellogg Biological Station, Michigan, USA - KBS C3-3 metaG (SPAdes) (version 2) | ecosystem: Host-associated > Plants > Roots > Rhizosphere > Soil ...
CACGGTCGAGGTGTTCGGCCGCGACGTCACCGGGTGGACTGCCGCCCAGGCCATCGATGCGAGCGTCGGCATGGTGCACCAGCACTTCATGCTCGTGCCCACGCTCACCATCGCCGAGAACGTGATCCTGGGCCGCGAGCCCGTGCGCGGACTCGCGATCGACATGGCACGAGCGCAACGCGAGGTGGAAGAGGCCGCGGCGCGCAGCGGATTTCGGATGAACGTGCACCGGTACGTGCGCGAGCTCAGCGTGGGCGAGCAGCAGCGCGTCGAGATTCTCAAGACGCTCGTGCGCGGCGCCCGCGTGCTCGTTCTCGACGAGCCGACCGCCGTGCTCTCCCCTCCCGAGGTCGAGGAGCTGTGGCGCGTGCTGCGCGCCCTGCGCGACGACGGCGGCACGATCATTCTCATCACGCACAAGCTCGACGAGGTGACGGAGATCTCGGAGACGATCACGGTGATGCGCGCGGGACGCACGGTCGCGCGCTTCCCCACGGCGGGAACGAGCCCCGCGGCGATCGCCCGCGCGATGGTGGGCCGCGACGTGGTGCTCGCGGGCGATGTGCCTCACGACCGTGCGCGCAGCAATGTGGCCGCACCGGTCGCGGCGCCCGCGCTCGAGGTGCGCAACCTCGTCGTGGCGGGCGAGCGACGCGCGCGCGCGGTGGACGATGTCTCGTTCTCCGTCGCGCCCGGCGAGATTCTCGGCATCGCGGGCGTGGAAGGGAATGGCCAGAGCGCGCTCATCGAGGCGATCGTCGGTCTCCGCAGAGCGCAGAGTGGCGAGATCCGCATCGCCGGCACGGACGTGACCTCGATGTCGCTGCGCGAGCGCGAAGCGCGAGGGCTCGCGCACATCCCGGAGGACCGGCAGCGCCGCGGCCTGGTGCTCGACTTTTCAGTGGCGGACAACCTGATCCTCGGCCGCCAGCGCGCGTACGAGCACGGGGGCGTGCTCGATCGTGTCCGCATTCTCGCCGATGCGCGCGCCGCCATCGCGCTGGCGGACATCCGGCCGCCGGATCCCACGCTTCCGGTGCGCGCCCTGTCCGGCGGGAATCAGCAGAAGATCGTGATCGCGCGCGCTCTCGCGCGAGAGATCGTGGTGCTCATCGCCGCGCAGCCCACGCGCGGCGTGGATGTGGGCGCGATCGAGCTCATTCACGCGCGGCTGCGCGCGGCGCGCGACGCGGGCACCGGGATCCTGCTCGTGAGCGCCGAGCTCTCGGAGATTCTCGCGCTGTCCGATCGCGTGGCGGTGATGTACGGCGGACGGATCGTCGCGATCGTCCCCCGTGCGGAGGCGAGCGAAGCATCGCTCGGCCCGCTGATGACGGGAGCGTCGGGATCGTGAGTACACCATGAGCGATGTTTCCGGCACCGCAGCGAGCGTGAGCGACGTCGCGCAGGCTCCCCTGCGCACCACGTTGGACCGCCTGCTCGAAGCCGTGCTGCCGCCGCTCGTCGCTCTGCTCGTCTCGATCGTCGCGGGCGACCTGCTCATCCTCGCGGTGGGTCAGTCGCCCGGCGCGGTCTACCGGCTGATGCTCGAGGGCACGTGGGGCAACGCGTACGGCTTCGGCCAGGTGCTCTACAAGACCACGACGCTCGTCTGCACCGGCCTCGCGGTCGCGGTGGGACTGCGCGCCGGACTGTTCAACATCGGCGCCGAGGGGCAGCTCGCGGCGGGCGGACTCGGGGCGGCGCTGGCGGGGCTCGCGCTGCCCGCGAGCACGTCGGGGCTCGTGGCCGTGCCACTCTGCACCATTGCCGCGATGTGCGCCGGCGGCGCCGTAGGATTCGTGCCCGGCGTGCTCCGCGCGAAATGGGGCGCGCACGAGGTGATCACCACGATCATGCTCAACTTCATCGTGCTCGCGCTGCTCAGCTGGATGCTCTCGACCGGGCTGCGCGTGCCCGAGACACTCCACACGCAGGCGGTTCACGCGGGCGTGCTGCCGCGACTCTCCGCGTGGTGGTCCGGATTCCACGGCTCCGCCGCGAATGGTTCGATCGCCATCGTACTATTCGCGGCGCTCCTCGCGGACGTCTACCTCTTCCGCACGCGCGGCGGCTTCGAGCTGCGCGCCGTCGGACTCCAGCCCGACGCCTCCGAGAACGCCGGCATCGACGTCGGCCGCACGTGGATCCGTGCGCTCACCATCAGCGGCGCGCTCGCGGGGCTCGGCGGCATCAACTTCGTGCTCGGCTACGAGCACTACTACGAGGAGGGTTTCGCGACGGGCGCCGGATTCCTCGGCATCGCCGTCGCACTGGTGGGCCGCAGCAATCCGTTCGGCGTCGTGCTGGCCGCACTGTTTTTCGCGACGCTGTCCCAGGGCGGGCTCGCGATCAACGCGCTCGTGCCGAAGCAGATGGTGGACGCGCTGCAGGGTGTGGTGATCCTCGCGATGGCGGCGTCGGTGCCCGAGGTGCGGCGACTGCTCGCGTCCACGCGGAGGAGCGTGCGATGAGACGGCGCGCACGATGAGCATGCTCCTCGCCTTCCTCGCGCAGACGCTGCGGATCGCCGTGCCCTACCTGTTCGCGGCGGCCGGCGGCGTGCTGGCCGAGCGTTCGGGGATCATCAGCCTGACGCTCGAGGGGTTCATGCTCGGCGGCGCGTTCAGCGCGATGCTCGGCAGCCACTACTCGGGCTCGCCGTGGATCGGCGCGATCTGCGGTATCGCGGGCGGGCTCGCGCTCGGGATGCTTCACGCGGTGGCGACCATCCGCTACAAGGCGGACCAGGTGGTGTCCGGAATCGCGATCAACCTGCTCGCGGTGGGGCTCACGCGATACTTCCTCAAGCTCGTCTTCGACAGCTCGTCGAACTCGCCCCGAGTGCCGGGCTTCTCGGCGGCCACGAGCTCCACCGCGCTCGTGTCCGGGCTGGTGCACAATCCGCTGATTCCACTCGGGCTTCTGATCGTCCCTGCTGTGGCGTGGCTGCTCTACCGCACGCCGTTCGGGCTGCGGGTGCGCGCGGTGGGCGAGCATCCGGAGGCCGCAGTCACATTGGGAATTTCCGTGAGGCGCGTGCGATACGCGGCTGTGGCGCTGTCGGGCGCGCTGGCGGCGCTCGGCGGCGCCTATCTCTCGCTCGACCAGCACCAGTTCACCGACGGCATGAGCGCGGGGCGTGGCTTCATCGCGCTCGCCGCGATCATCTTTGGCCGCTGGGACCCCATGCGCGCGGGGCTCGCGTGCCTGTTCTTTGCGGCGGCCGAGACGCTGCAGATTCAGTTGCAGGGCATGCAGGCGATACCGAGTCAGTTCGTGCAAATGATTCCTTACGTGCTCACGATCATCGCGCTCGTCGGGGTGGTCGGACGAGCCATTCCGCCCGCGGCGCTGGGCAGAGAGTAACTTTCCCGCGTGCCTTCCTTCCTGACGAAGCGTCTGGACGCTCTCCGCAGCGGAGACGCCGGCAAGCTCAGCGTGCTGATGTTCACCGCGTTCATCGACATGGTGGGCGCGCTGATGATCATCCCGCTCCTGCCGTTCTACGCGAAGCGGTTCGGCGCGACCGACTTCGCCGTGATGGCGCTCGTCGCATCGTTCTCGGCGATGCAGCTCATCAGCGCGCCGCTCTGGGGGCGGGTGTCGGACCGCTACGGCCGGAAGCCGGCGCTGCTGTTCGGGCTCGGCGCATCGATGCTCGCGTACATCGTGTTCGCGTACGCCGACTCGTACTGGCTCTTGTTCGCGTCGCGCGTGATTCAGGGTGCGGGTGGCGGCACCACGGGAGTGATCCAGGCGTACGTCGCCGACAGCGTGGCGCCGAAGGACCGGGCGCGCGGTCTCGGATGGCTGTCGGCGGCGACGAATGCCGGCGTGGTGATCGGGCCGGCGATCGCGTCGTTCTCGCACAACCTCGGGCCGCACTGGCCGGGGATGATCGCGGCGCTGCTCTGCGCGCTGAACATCCTCTTCGCGTATCGCTACCTCCCCGAATCGCACGATGTGAATGCGCGCCTGCGCACGCGCGGCGGGCGGGCGCCGCTCGATGCCGTGTTGCGCGTGGCGGGTGCGGACATCGGGCAGCCGTACGCGCGCCTGATCTGGATGTATTCCGTGGGGATCGGCTCGTTCTACGGTGTGAATGCGCTGATCATTCTGTATCTCAGCCGACATTTCGATGTGACCGAGAACTCGATCGGCTTCTTCTTCATGTACATGGGTGGGCTCAGCATCATCTTCCGCCTGTTCATCCTGGGGCGCGCGGTCGACAACTTCGGTGAGGTGCGCACGGCCCGGCTCGGCGCGCTCTCGCTCGGGCTCGGCCTCGCGCTGATTCCGATCACCGGATTCATGAAGCTCACGGGGCTGCCGCACTTCAGCTGGCTTCCCTTCGCCGTGGTGATCGCGCTGGTGCCGCTCGGCGCCGCGCTCAACTTTCCGAGTGTGACCGCCCTCCTGTCGCGCGTGGTGGGCGAGAACGAGCGCGGTCTGTACATGGGCGTGCAGCAGACGTACGGCGGCATCGCGCGCGTGATCTATCCGCTGATCGCGGGCGTCGCCTCCGATCATCTCGGCGAATCCGCGCCGTTCTGGATCTCGGGTGGCTTCGTGCTGTCGACCATCGCGATGGGGTCGCAGCTGGGTCGCTACTCGAGCCGCACCTCGGAGTTCGAGGTGATGTCGGTGAGCGCGGAAGTGAACGTGGAAGCGCCCGTGGAAGCGAAGGCTGCAGACTAGCGTCTGTCGTGACGGTGCGCGACGAGTCCTCGTCCTAGGCGTATACTCTTGGGGCTCAACAAGATGACGCAGCATTCCACCACGATCGCCGCCCCGGAAATGCACAGCGTGCCGCGTGCGGCAGAGCGCCGCCGTCGCACGGGCGGAGCATGACGACGATCGCTGCCCCGCTCACCCGTTCGGCGCCGGAGCAATCATCCGGCGTGCCCGAGCTCTCGGTCGTGATGCCGTGCCTCAACGAGGCGGACACGATCGCCACGTGCATCGAGAAGGCGCAGCGCGCGATCGCGGAGCATGGCATCAGCGCCGAGATCGTGATCGCGGACAACGGGAGCACCGATGGCTCGCAGGAGATCGCGCGCAGGCTGGGCGCGCGCGTGGTGCCGGTGACCGAGCGCGGATACGGCGCGGCGCTCATGGGCGGCATCACTGCCGCGCGCGGCACGTACGTGATGATGGGCGATGCGGACGACAGCTACGACTGGCTGGAGATTCCCCGCTTCATGGCGAAGCTGCGCGAGGGCTTCCAGATGGTGCAGGGATGCCGCCTCGAGAGCGGCGGCGGCAGCATCGAGCCGGGCGCGATGCCGTTTCTCCACCGCTGGTGGGGCAATCCCATGTTCACGGCGATCGCCCGCTGGTGGTTCGGAACTCCGATTCACGATGTCTACTGCGGCATGCGGGCGTTCAGCCGTGAGATGTGGCTGACGCTCGACCAGCGGTGCACCGGGATGGAGTTCGCGCTCGAGATGCTCATCAAGGCGAGCCTGTTCCAGGTGCGCACCGCGGAGATTCCGATCACGCTGCATCCGGATGGCCGGAAGGCGCATCCGCCGCATCTGAAGACGTTCCGCGATGGCTGGCGGAGCCTTCGCTTCTTTCTGCTCTTCAGTCCGCGCTGGCTCTTTCTCATGCCGGGGCTCGTGCTGATCGCGCTCGGACTCGCGGGCTACGCGCTCGCGATGCCGCAGGTGCGCATCGGTCGGGTCACCTTCGACGTGCACACGCTGCTGTTCGCGAGCCTCGCGATCATCTGCGGCTATCAGTCGATCGCGTTCGCGCTCATGACGAAGGTGTTCGCGATCATGGAAGGGCTGCTGCCGGAGGATGCGCGCCTCAATCGCATGTTCAAGCTCGTGAATCTCGAGAGCGGGCTCGCGGTGGGCGCGATCGCGATGGTGATCGGACTCGGGCTGCTGGGCGGGGCCGTGCATCAATGGGCCAGCGTGGATTTCGGTGCGCTCAACTACGCGCACACCATGCGCTGGGTGATCCCGGGCGTGACGCTCACCGCGCTCGGCTTCCAGACGATTCTGTCGAGCTTCTTCGGAAGCCTGCTCGGGATGCGCCGGCGGTGAGCACCTCCATTCGATGAGCGATGCCACCGCCATCCTGATTCTGGTTCTCGCGGCACTGCTCGGGCGCTTCGTCAAGCTCCCGACCCTGGCCGCGGGCGCAACGCGCGCGCTCTCGTGGCGACTCTTCCCGATCATCGTCGGAGCGGCGACGGCGCTCTTCATGACGTGGCTCTGGGGCGGGCTCGATCAGGTTGCGGTGATTCACGACGAGGCGGCGTACCTGCTGCAGGCGAAGCTGTACGCGAGCGGGCACTGGACCGCTCCCGGACCGCCGATGCCGGAGTTCTTCGAGCAGTATCACGTGCTCGTGACGCCGCGCCTCACGCCGAAATATTTTCCCGGACACGCGCTGATGATGGTACCGGGCATCTGGCTCGGGCTGCCGGGACTCATGCCGGTGCTCCTGCTCGGCGTGTGCGGCGCGCTCGTGTTCGATCTCGCGAGGCGGATGACGAATCCGTGGATCGGGCTGGTCGCGTGGTTTCTCTGGATGACGGCGCCGGGAGTGATGAGCTTCGAGCCCAGCTACCTGTCCGAGACGACGACGGGCGCATTCTGGATGCTGGGATGGTGGGCGCTCTTCAGGTGGATGGAGGACGATCGCAATCTGTGGCTGTGTCTCGTCGCGCTGTCGATCGGCATGGGCTTTCTCACGCGCCCGCTCACGATGCTTCTCTACGCGCTCCCGATCGGAGCGGTGGTGCTCGTGCGCGTTGCGCGGCGCCGCTCGTGGCGAGAGCTCGCCGTGCCGTTCGGAATCGGGTTCGCGTGCCTCGGCGTGTGGTGCCTGTGGTGCCAGCGGACCACCGGAAGCCCGCTGCACACGCCGTGGGAGCTCTATCGCCGCGAGTACATCCCCGATGACACCTTCGGGTTCGGGCTCACGGGACAGCGGCCGCTGCGCGCGCTCAACTCCGACATGCAGGCGTTCAACGAGCAGTTCGTGCAGGCGATGCACCGCAACTACACGCTCGCGTCGGTACCGACCGAGCTGTGGCACCGCGTCATCTTCATCGCCGGGAACATGTGGGCGACGCGCATCGCGTTTCTCTGGATTGCAGCGCTCGCGCTGTTCACGCTGAGCGCGGCGTTCTGGTTCGCGATCGGCACATCCGTGCTTCTCGTGCTGGGCTATCTCTCGTACGCGCATGCGCCGAACTGGTCCGTCTACTACATAGAGATCCAGCCGGTGCTCGCCTTCGCGACGGCGGTCGGCTGGTGGCGCGTGGCCAGCGTGATCGCGAACCGGAAGCTCGAGTGGCCGCTGCGCCGCGTACCCGCAATCGATGCAGGTGCGGTGCTCGGCGTTCTGGTCAGCGCGGTTCTGCTCCTGCCCTATCTCACACGCACCGTGTCGTCGATGGCGTCGGACAAGGTGGAGAGCCAGCAGTATCACCGCAGCTTTCGCGAGCTGCTCAAGCTCGCGCCGGGCGACAAGATCATGGTGTTCATCCACTACGCGCCGAACCACAACCCGCACATGGCATTGGTGACGAACGCCCCCGATCTCGCGAAGGCGAGAGCGTGGACGGTGTACGATCGCGGCGCAGAGGATCTGAAGCTCATGAGGCTCGACCCTCAGCGCAGGCCGTATCTCTACGACGACGCGCACGGCGCGCTCATCCCGCTGGACTCGACCGGCAGGCTGCACTTCGAGGGTGTCATTCGCGAGCCCGGCGCGGCGCCGCAGCCGTGAGTCACGACCCGAAGGCGGCGCAGCGTGCATCGATGGCGCTGCTCAATGCGGTGCATCATCGCGCGGTGCACAATCGGCGCGTGCGCGTGCTCTCGCATCAGCTCGCGCAGATCATTCCTGATGACGGACGCGTGCTGGATGTGGGCTGCGGCGACGGGCTGATCTCGCGCGAGATCATGAACCAGCGGCCCGATCTCGAGATCGAGGGCGTGGACGTGATGCTGCGACCCGTCACGCACATTCCCGCGACGACCTTCGACGGCAGCGTGCTCCCGTTCGGCGACGATTCGTTCGACTACGTGACGATCGTGGACGTGCTGCACCACACGACGGATCCGATGGTCATGCTCGCGGAATCGCGACGCGTCGCGCGCAAGGGCGTGGTGATCAAGGACCACCTGCGCGAGGGATTGGCGGCGGGCGCCACGCTGCGCGTGATGGACTGGGTGGGGAACCGCGGGCACGATGTCGTGCTGCCGTACAACTATCTCACGCGTGCGGAGTGGGACGCGGCGTTTCGGCGTGCGGGGCTGCGAGTGGCCAAGTGGAGGGATGAGCTCGGGCTCTATCCGTGGCCGGCGCGGTTTGTCTTCGAGCGGCGGCTGCACTTCGTCGCGCTCGCCACTCCGGTGGTGCGCGGTCGCTAGCGGCGATCAGCCGACCGGCACCGCTTCCCGCTCTTTCTCCATCCGGGTGGCCAACTGGGTCCCCACCGCCGACACACCATCCCCTTCCCCTTCCGTCAACAACCTCGACCCACGCTGATACGTCAGATACGAGTACGCCCACTCGATCAGCACGATGAGGCGATTGCGGAACGTCGCGAGATACATGAGGTGCACGATGAGCCAGAACCACCACGCGAACTGGCCCCGCAGCTTGAACCGTCCGATCTCGGCGATCGCGCGGTAGCGGCCGATCGTGGCGAGATTGCCCTTGTCGCGATACTTGAACGCCAGCGTGGGCAGATCCGCGAGCAGCCGGCGAATGTTCTTCGCCGCGAGCTTGCCCATCTGATTCGCCGCCGGTGCGACGCCCGGCACGAGCTGTCCATCCTTGTACGGCACCGCCGCGAGATCGCCCGCGACGAAGATGTGCGGCGCGCCGGGCACGGACAGATCGGGATTCACGAGCACGCGTCCCGCGCGATCGAGCGGCGCGCCGAGTGACCTCGCGAGCGGCGAGGCCTGATTGCCGGCGGCCCACAGCACCGTCCGCGTCGGGATGCGCTCGTTTCCCACGTACACGGCATCTCGCTCGATGCGGGTGACAATCGCGTTCAGGTGCACTTCCACCCCGAGCCCCTCGAGATCGCGCAGCGCCCGTGCCGCGAGATCGGGCTCGAACGCCGTGAGCAGCCGCGGGCCGCCCTCCAGCAGCATGATCTTCGTCTCGCGCGGATCGAAGTTGCGGAAGTCGTCGAGCATCGAGTGGTGCGCGATGTCCGGAAGAATGCCCGCGAGCTCCACGCCCGTCGGACCTCCGCCCACGACCACGAATCGCAGCCACGATTCCCGCTCCTCCGGCGCCGCCTTCTCGGCCTCCTCGAAGGCGCGCAGGAAACGGTGGCGTATCTCGAGCGCATCTTCCAGGCTCTTGAGCCCGGGTGCGATCGGCTCCCACTCGTCGTGCCCGAAGTACGCGTGCCGCGCGCCCGACGCGACGATGAGATAGTCGTACGGGATCGTCACCTGTCCGCGATCCGCGTGCACGAGCTGCCTCTCACAGTCGATCGAGTCGACCTCCGCCATCAGCACGGTGGTGTTCGTGTTCTTGCGCAGCAGCCACCGGATCGGCGACGTGATGTCGCTCGGCGCCAGCACCGCGGTCGCCACCTGATAGAGCAGCGGCTGAAAGAGATGATGATTCGTCCGGTCGACGAGCGTGACGTCGACGTCCGCCTTGCGCAGCCCGCGGGCGGCCGTGAGCCCCGCGAAGCCGCCTCCGATGATCACAACGCGTGGCTTGGTCATGCGGTGGGAATGGTCTCGACGCGCTCCGCGCGGCCGCCGAGCAGGCGCGCGGCCACGGAGATCAGGAGCACGAGCAGGATGAGGAGCACGCTGTAGGCGGCCGCGGTGCCGAAGGAGAGGTTGCGGAGCTGCGCCAGAATCTCCATCGAGATCGGGCGATTGGCGTGCGTATAGAGCACGATGGACGCCACGAACTCGCCCACCGCGGTGATCGCCGCGAGCGTCGCGCCGGCCGCGAGTCCCGGGCGCGCCGCAGGGATCACGACGCGCCGCATGGCCAGCCACCAGCTCGCGCCGAGTCCGCGCGCGGCGTCCTCGAGCGACGGATCCATCTGGCGAAGCGAGCCCTCGACTGCGCTCGTCACGAGCGGGATGCCGCGCACGAAGTACGCGAGCGGAAGAATCCAGAATGTGCCGACGAGCAGGAACCGGAGCTGCGCGGGCGCATTGCGATCGAAGGTCGACGCGAGGCCGATCGCGATGGCCGTCGCCGGAATCGCCCACGGGAGCACCACGAGCAGCTGCAGCAGCCCGCGTCCGACGAAGCGCCGGCGCACGAGCAGATACGCCGCGACGAAGCAGACGACGATGTTCGCGATGGTCGCGAGCACCGTCATCCAGAGGCTGTTGCGCACCGGAATCCACAGCTGCGGATCGCGCGCCATGCGCGTGAAGTTCTCGAGCGTGTACTGGGGCGGCAGCACCTGCGTGGTCCACGTACCATCGCGAGCGAAGGCGACGAGCACGATCATCGCGTGCGGCAGGATCAGCACGAACACGAGCGCGGCGGCGAGCAGCGGTGCCATGCGCGCGAGCGGCCCGCGCAGCGTGATCCGCGTGTTGCTTCCCTTCCCCGAGAGCGCGTACGTGCGTCGCCGCTCGAACCAGCGGAGGAGGAGCAGCGCCCCCACCGCGGCGATCGCCATCACCGTCGTCTCGACGTACGCCATCCCCATCGCGCCGTTGAGCTTCGATGCGACCACCTGCGTGGACAGCACGCGCAGGCCGCCGCCGAAGATGTACGGCGCGGAGAACGAGCCGAGTGCGCTCATGAACACGAGCAGCATCGAGCCGGCGAGCGCAGGCGTGACGAGCGGCAGCGTCACCTTGCGCAGACGAAACTGCGTGGACGCGCCGAGCCCCGCGGCGGCCTCGTCGAGCGTGCCGTCGAGTCGCTCGAGGCCGGCCGAAACGAAGAGGAATACATAGACGTACATAGTGTAGGCATGGACGAAAATGATCGCCCATACCCCGGTCAGCCGCCACGGCGGTTCGGGCAGGTGGAGCCCCCGCTGAACGGCTCGCGTGATGACGCCGCTCTCCCCGTACAGGAAGAGGAAGGCGATCACGCCGACCAGCGGCGGCAGCGCCGCGGGAAGCGTCGCCATCGCCTGCAGCAGTCTGCGTCCGCGAAACTCGACGCGGCTGAGAATGAATGCGAGCGGAAGTCCCACTGCGGTGGCGGCGATGACCGAGCCGAAGGCCACCTCGAGCGTGGTCGTGAGCGCCTCGCGATCGCTCGGGCTGTGCGCGAACTCGCGCCAGTAGCCGAGCCCGTGCGCGAAGCTGCCGGCGATGATCGTGATGTTCGGGTAGACTACGCACCACAGCAGCAGTGCGAGCACCGGCGCCGCGAGCGCCCACGATGTGCGCTGCTCGGGCTTCATGCGGCAACCACCGGAACCGGCTCGCGCACGACGCGCACCGACACCTTGTCGCCCTCGTGCACGTTGCGGTCGGTGCTCTGGAGCTCGATCTCGGTGCGCTCATCCGCGCGCACGCGATAGACGAGCTGCGCCCCCGCGAAGCGCCGATCGGTGACGACGCCGGCCCAGCCGCTGCCATCCGTCGCGAACGCGAGCGCGTCCGGGCGGAGCACCGCGAGCACGTCGCGCGATGCCGGCGTGCCGGCGGCCCTGCCGGGCGCGCGCGCCGCGAGCGATGTCGCGGCGCCGGCGATGTGCACGACCACCGTCTGCCCGTCGTACGCTCCGGGCACGAACGTCGCCCGGCCGATGAACTCCGCCACCGCGCGCGACACCGGATGATCGTGCAGCTCCTCCGGCGCGCCCACCTGGAGCAGCCGCCCGTTCTCCATGAGCGCCACGCGATCGGCAACCGCGAACGCATCCTCCTGATCGTGGGTCACGAACAGCGCGGTGAGATGGAGCCGGCGCAGCGTGGCGCGAAGCTCGTTGCGCGTGCTTCGGCGCAGATTCGGATCGAGGTTCGAGAGCGGCTCGTCGAGCAGGAGCACGGGCGGCTCGATCACGAGCGCACGCGCGAGCGCGACGCGCTGCTGCTCGCCGCCGGAGAGCGACTGGATCGCGCGCGGCGACGCGCCGTCGAGGCCGACGTTCGCGAGCGCGCTGGCCGCGCGCGCACCGCGCTCGGATTTCGACACGCCGCGCGCCTCGAGGCCGAAGGCGACGTTCTGGCCCACCGTCATGTGCGGAAAGAGCGCGTAATGCTGGAACACCATGCCGAAGCCGCGGTCGCGCGGCGCGCGCGTGGTGATGTCCTTGCCCTCGAGCCACACGCGCCCCGAGTCCGGCGGCTCGTACCCCGCGACCATGCGCAGCGTGGTCGTCTTTCCGGAGCCGCTCGCGCCCATGAGCGCCACCAGCTCGCCGCTCGCGATCTCGAGCGAGAGCGCGTCGACCGCGAGCTTGTCCTGGAAGCGGCGCGTCAGCTTGTCGAGCGAGAGCCGCGCCGCGCTCGCCATCAGCTCTTCTTGCTGCGGTTGCGGATGTTCGCGTCCCAGTAGCGCATCCACTCGTCGAGGTGCTGCGCGAGCAGTGCGCGGTCGAGCGGCATGGGCTTGATCTTCGTCTTCGCGTCGCGCACCCACTGCGGAAGCGAGTCGAGCGGGATGTCCGTGCGCGCGGGAATGCGATAGAAGTGCTTCGCCGCATACTCCAGCGCGGCGGGCGTCGTCACGAACTCGTAGTACTCCTTCGCGATGTCCGGATGCTTCGTCCCCTTCACGATCGCGATCGCATCCACCAGCACGGGCGTTCCGCTGGCCGGGATCACGTAGTTCACCGGGATGTTGAAGCGCCCGCGCAGCGACGCGATGTCGGGCATGTCGTAGAGGGAGATCAGCCCTTCCTGCCGGCCGAGCTTCTGGTAGAGCACACCGGGATCGAGCGCGTATTCCTTCGTGCTCGCGTCGAGCTTGCGGAGCCACGCGTATCCGGAATCAGGGCTGCCGGATGAGCCCATGCCGCGAATGATCATCGCGCCGAAGATCGCGCGCATGCTTCCGCTGGGCAGCGGATCGCGGATGATCACCTTCCCCTTCCACCTGGGATCGAGCACGTCGTCCCAGTCCTTCGGCGCATCGGCCTCCTTCACCGCGT
>Ga0207657_10005617_pt1 | contig 13090 bp, 12 predicted proteins | sample KBSC33metaG_FD_184316 | JGI IMG/M metagenome (GOLD analysis project Ga0207657, IMG submission 184316) | Corn rhizosphere microbial communities from Kellogg Biological Station, Michigan, USA - KBS C3-3 metaG (SPAdes) (version 2) | ecosystem: Host-associated > Plants > Roots > Rhizosphere > Soil ...
GCGGACAAGGGCGCGGTGTTGAATCTCGTCCTGCGCAGCGCGTTCACGCGCGTGGCGATCGGATTGGGACTCGGCGTGCCGCTGGCCGTCGGCGCAGGCAAATTGCTTGCGGGGCAGTTGTACGGCGTGAAGTTCTGGGATCCAATCGCGCTCGCGGTGGCGACTGGATCACTGACGCTGTGCGCGTTGGTCGCCGCGCTGATTCCCGGCACGCGGGCGGCATCAATTCCGCCGATGCACGCGCTGCGGTTGGAATAGCGCGAGGGATCGCCAGAACGAGGGCGCGGCTGGTCTTCGGCTCGATCGTCAGCGAAACCACCGGTTGGCGGACATCCATCGCGCCCTGGATTTGACGCCAAAAATGCGGGACAGACGCGAGTCGCGTCGCCTGTCATTCATATCGGAGCGCGACGATCGGATCGACGCGGCTGGCTCGATGGGCCGGGATGAGACCGGCGAGCGCCGAAACGACCGCCAGCAGCAGCATCGTCCCGACCGCGACCGATGCGTCGTCGCCGTGGATTCCGTAGAGCTGCGCCGAAACGAATTTCCCGAGTCCGAGTCCCGTCGGAATCCCGATAGCCAACCCGATCGACAGCAGAATCAGGACCTCCTGCATTACCGACCACAGGATCGCCGGACGCTGCGCGCCGAGCGCGATGCGGATGCCGACTTCCTTCCGCCGCCGCGCGACCACGAATGCCATGACGCCGTAGAGACCGATGGACGCGAGCAGCGTGGCGAGCATGCCGAATCCAGCCGCCAGGAGAGCGACGAGGCGATCGCTGAGCAGCGTCTCGTCGAGCTGCGCCTGCACCGTTTTTGTTTCGAACACCGGCAACGATCGATCGACCGCCTGCACTTCGCGCCGGATCAACGAGAACGCCGCCGGCGATCCCATCGTGGTTCGCACGTAGAACGTCGCGCTCCCCGCACCCCACGTGGGAATGAACACTTGACGCCGCACACCCTCGCGCGGTCCCTCATACAGCGAATCGTCGACGACGCCGATGATCTCGACGTCGAGCTTGGGGTTCGGTCCTCCACCCTGTCCGAGATGACGGCCGATCGCGCTCTTGTCGCCAAAGAAATGCGTGGCGAACCGTTTGTTCACGATGGCGATCTTCGGGTCCTTCTTCACATCTGCCTGGGTGAAGTCGCGACCCTCGAGCATCGGGATCTGCATCGTCTTGAAGTAGTCCGGCGACAGCGCGTTCATGAACGCCTGCATGTCTTCGCCGTCTGCCGCTTTATGTCCTTCGACAGCCGTTCGATTGTCCCACTCGTTACCGGAGAGGATTGGCACCGCGGCCAGCGCCGCCGACGTCACGCCAGCCGATCCGCGCAGCCGGTCGAGCAGCTCCTGATACAGGTGCGTGCCTCGTTCTTCGTTGTAACCGTTCAACTGAGGCGCCAGCTGAAAGGTCACGAGATTATCGAGGGCGACGCCGGTGTCCGTCGTTTTCAGATTCTGCAGGCTGCGGACAAACAGTCCCGCACCAAATAATAGCAAGAAGCTGAGCGCGACCTGCGCCGCCACGAGACCTTTACGCAGGAACAAGGATCCGCTGCCGCCGGCAATCGATCCCATCGTGTCTTTGAGCGTGGTCCACGGATCAGAACGGCTCGCGTGAATCGCCGGAATCAATCCGAAGATGATGCCCGTCGCCGCGGTCAACACCAGCGTGAATGTGAGCACCCGCACATCGGGACGCGCCGTAATGGGCAGCGGCTGGCCGTCCGCCGGCACGAGCGCGAGCAGCGTGCGCGTCAACGCGATGGCGAGTGCAACGCCAACGATGCCGCCAAGCACCGACAGCACGCCGCTTTCGACCAGCATCTGGCGGATGAGCCGCAGGCGCGAGGCGCCGAGCGACAAGCGCACCGCGAGTTCTTTCTGCCGCATGAACGCCCGCGCGATCAGCAGGTTCGCGACATTCGCGCACGCAATCAGCAGCACGAGACCGACCATGCACATCAGGACGATGAGGCCGGTCGAGAAGTCGTTGCGCAGCGGCGAATATCCGGTCGCGGCGCGCGTCACCAGCAACTTGCCTTTCATGAACTGATCGCGCGAGTACGGCGACCACTCCTTGGCCGCCGGCAGCGTGATTTCGTACTGCCGGATCTGCGTGAACAACCCTTGCAGCGGGGCGGCGGCGGTGTCAACGGTGTATCCCGGCTTGAGCCGCGCGAACACCTGGACCCAGCGCGCACGCCGATCGTCGGCGCGCATCCAGGTCCACTCCGGCAGCATCACGCGCTTCATGAGGATCGGCACGCGGATCTGCGGCGACTGCGCCGGATCGAGGCCGCGGAACCCGGCGGACGACACGCCGACGATGTTCATCGGGTAGTCGTTGACGAGGATCTTCTTGCCGATGACGTTTGGATTACGTGCAAAGCGGCGAACCCAGTAGTCGTAGCCGAGGACGACGACGGGATGGCCGCTGTAGACGCGGTCATCTTCTTCGGAGGAGAACACGCGTCCGATCGCCGGCTTCACACCCAACATCGAAAAGTAGTTGCCCGACACGAGCTCGGCGGTGACGCGCTCCGTTTGGTTGTCGATGTTGACGGCCGCCGGCGCGAGGCGGCGGCAGAGCACTTCGGCGAGCGGCTCCGCGCGCGCCTGTAGATCCTGGTAGACGGGATACGAATGCATCCGCGTTCCCATGTTGCTGCCGTTGTGTGCGCCCTGCTGATACAGCATCACGAGCCGGTCGGGATCCTTGACCGGCAGCTTGCGCAACAGGATCTGGTCCATCAGCGTGAAAATCGCCGTGTTGGCGCCGATTCCGAGCGCGACCGACAGGATGGCCACGGCGGCGAACACGGGGTTGCGGCGCAGGCCGCGGAACGCGAGACGCAGGTCCCCTGTCGAAGCGGTCATGGCTGCTTTGACGGATTGACGCGGTATAGGGTTGTCTGAAGCGCGGGGGCGGTTGTCGTTATCGACGGCGGACGGGCGTGATGACGATCATCGCGATCAGTGAGGGTGCCGAGGCCTCGGAGCCTCATTGGGTAGCGGATGAAGCCGTAGGAAGGCGTCTGCAGCCTCGCGCGCACGTCCGGCGATTTCGCGCGGTTTCGGCCGCTCGATCACGCCGAGCAGCAGGCTGATCACCAAGTCACCCAGGAGCAGCCCGCCAAACTGTTCCGCGAGGCCGGCAGGAGCGCCCTCGAGCAATCCGGACGCCTGAGCCCGCGCCATGATCTGACGCAAGGCCGCACGGCGCGTCTCGCGCCCGATCGTTTCGAGCGCCCGCGCCACCTCCGGAGCGTGGATCGCCTCGGCGATCGCCAGTCGGAATACGGCAATGACCGTTGGATCGCTGACCTCGCGGACGAGCTGTGCTCCAAAGGAAGCCAGCACGTGCCCAAGCGTCTCGCGATCGTGCGGTACAGGCAGGTCGGCGGGCGCCTGCAGTCGCCTGGCGCGCTCGCGAATGCAGGCGATCAGCATTTTCTGCTTGTTGCCAACGAGCGCGTACAGCTCTCGCTTCGACACGCGCGCGCGTGTGGCGATCTCGAGCGTACTGGTCGCCGCGTAGCCGCTCTTCATGAACGCCGCAAACGCCGCCTCGAGGATGCGCCTGCGCACCGCGGTGTCTTCGCCTTCCTTCTCGCGCCGTTGTGTCGTCGATGCTCGAGCCATCACCCTCTCGTTGACGTGACCGGTACCACATAGTACCATCGGCGTGACGGTACCAGATGGTACCACTTAGACACAGGAGGTTCCATGTCGCCAGAAACGCTCTTCCAAACACATCTCGTTTTCGGGTACGTCGCCTGGCTGCTTTGCTTCGGCGTGTACGTCCTTCCCTGGCTCAAGTCGATGGACCCGGTTGAAGCGCACCGCGCCATTGCGACGGTGCACAGCTTTCGGTTCTTTGGATTGGTCTTCATCCTGCCAGGCGTGGTGGGTCCCCACCTACCCGCAGATTTCGCCGCGTTCGCGGCCTACTGGGATTTCGCGACCGCCGTGCTGGCCATGCTGGCCCTTCTCACGGTACAGATCCGTCCGCTCTTCTGGCTCTTCGTCGCCGGTTTCAATCTCGTGGGGACCGCCGACCTGATCCTCGACTATTACCACGCGGTCCGTGTCGGCCTTCCTGCTATCGCGGGGCAATTGGGCGCCGCATACGTGATCCCCGTCATCTATGTGCCCGCACTGATGATCACGCATATCGCCGCGTTCTACCTGCTGTTGCGCGCTCAACCGAGCACGGCTCGGTTCCTCGCCCGCGAAGCCGCCGCATCGTAGAGAACAGCGCCGCACCCTCGTCGCGGCAGCGGCACACCTTGACATTCTAGGTGAGCGTCCGCATACTCGCCTAGAATGTCTACCGAAGACCGTCTGGAACTGCTGCAAGGCACACTCGACCTGCTGATCCTGCGGTCGCTGCGACGCGGTCCGGCGCACGGCCACGCGATCATGCAGGCGATTGAACGCCGGTCGGGGTCGGTCCTCCGCGTCGAACAGGGATCGCTCTATCCGGCACTGCACCGCCTGATCAAGCGTGGCTGGATCACCTTCGAACACGGCACGTCGGAAAACAATCGCCGGGCAAAGTACTACACGCTCACCGCCAAGGGACTGAAGCAACTCGCGGTCGAGACGTCCAATTGGGAAAAGCTCGCGACCGCCATCGCTCGCGTGCTGAGGCCGGCATGATGTGGCGACGCGGCCGGGCGCTCGACGATCTCGACGAGGACATTCGCGAACACCTTGCGCGCGAAACCGAAGAGAACATCGCGCGCGGCATGTCGCCACAAGAAGCGGACGCGGCCGCGCGCCGCGCATTCGGCAGCGTCACACGGACGAAAGAGGACACGCGGGCGATCTGGGTCCCGATCTGGGCAGACCAACTCCTGCTTGACGTCCGTTATGCGTTGCGGCTCGTTCGGCGAAGTCCAGGGTTCGCATCGCTCGTCGTCGCCACCCTCGCCGTCGGCATTGGTTTGACGACCGCCGTGTTCAGCGTCGTCAACGCGGTGTTGCTACGGCCGCTGGCGTATGGAGCCCCCAGTCGACTGGTCTGGATCGTGACCTACGACGATCGCGTACCCATCAAATCGATCGAGGTCGTCTCTGCGCCGGATTTCGTGGCCTTCCATGACCACGCATCGACCCTCGAGCGCGTCGTCGCCTTCTTCATCGGCATGGAACGGGTCACCGCGAAGGACGGCGTCGTGGCGACGCGAGTGGCCACCGTATCGAGCGACTTCTGGGATCTCGCCGGCGCGACGCCGGTGCTCGGCCGGCTGCCTACGACGAACGAGGACGCGATCGTGCTGTCGCACGCATATTTCGAGCGCGTCTTCAACGGCGACTCGAGCGTCGTCGGACGAATGGTCACGATCGACGATCGGCAGGTGCTCCTCGCCGGCGTGCTGCCGCGAACATTTCGTCCGCAGCTGCCCGCGCCGGTCGCTGTCTCGCTGCCGCCCGGCGAAGTCGAGGCGTACCACGCCACGGCGATCCAGCCGCCTTCCCCAACCGACCGCAGCATCCGGCTGTTCTACGTGATCGCGCGGACAAAGCCTGGGGTCAATATCGCCCAAGTGAGGAGCGAACTCGAGACGCTGCGCGCGGACGTTCTGCGCGCGTATCCGAGGCTCGCGTCTGCGCCTCGACTGCGAGTGACGCCGTTCGCGGACGTCCTCGTCGGACACGCGCGGCGTCCCCTGTGGGCCATGTTGCTCGTCAAGAGCCTCTGGCGAATCACTGCATATCCCGCGGGCTTTGACCCGGAGCATGTGCTCACACTGAAAGTGCAAATGTCCGGTCAGGCATACCGCACGCCGGAAAGGAAGCGCGCGTACCTCGCCGAGGTGCTGCAGCAGGCGAGCGCCGTGCCTGGCGTGCTCGCCACCGGCGTCTCATCGGATGCGGACTCGCGACTCTTTCTTGTGCGCCAGGACGGTCCGCCCATGCCGATCCTCGATCGTCCGATCGTTCGCCTGAACGTCACGTCGGCAGGATACGCCGCCACCGTCGGCATGCGCATCGTCGAAGGACGATGGATGACCGACGATGAACCGTCGCCGGTGTATGTGATCAACGAAGCGCTGGCCCGCGGCGAATGACGTTGACGTTGCTCGCGGTGTTCGCCGGATCGGCCCTGCTCCTCGGCGTCATCGGCATTTATGGCGTGATGGCGTACTCGGTCGCGCAGCGGACGCAGGAGATCGGCGTTCGAATGACGCTGGGGGCCACGCGGCAGGCCGTGCTGATGATGGTGATGACACAGGGCATACGGTTGACGGCGACCGGCGTCGCCGTCGGAGCCGCGTCCGCCGCTGGAACGAGTCGAGTACTGACAAGCCTTTTGTACGGCATTCAGCCGACCGACGGCGGCTCGTTCGCTGTCGGCTGTCTGGGCGTGGCGGCGACGGCAATCGCGGCGTGCAGCCTTCCCGCTATAGCCGCTTCCCTGGTGGATCCCGCGGTAGCGCTCCGATGTGATTGATGACCTGTTCGTCCCGCCGCGTCACCGCGATCTCGCGTATCTCACGGCGATCATCGAGCGACAGCGTATACTGGATCCCTCGCATCCGCTTTCCTGAGCCTTGCGGCCACGCCGGCCTCTCCTCTCATCTAAGCAATCGTTCCGGGAGGCACCAATGAGTGGTTCTGCATCGCTTCCTTCGGCCGGCTCCGCGCTTGCGGCCACGCCCGCGTCATGTCCCGCCTGCCAGTCGTCGTCGATTGTGACGACGGCGAAAACGCCCGACGCTGATAGCTACTGGCGATGCACGAGCTGTGGCGAAATCTGGAACGCCTCGCGAACGCACACAGACCAGCATCGCGGACGCCGATGGCAGTAACGCGCCGAATAATGACGTCCGGGTTACCACCGACACGGCGGCAAACCGACGACCCACGTTGCGCCTGAGGGAAGCGTCGCTGGGGACGTCGGCATCGTTGCTCCGGTGAATGACGTGCTGGAGGCGCTGCCTCCTGACGGGCTCACAGCGGCGCTTGCGCTCGTCATCGGCATGGACGTGTTCGTTGACGCTCCAGATCCCGTGACGCCGACCGGCGTCGTCATGCTCGACGAACTCGGCGACGTGGTCATCGAAACACTTCCAGCTCCCGGTGAGGACGCGCTGCTGCTCGGCGTCGACGTGCTGGAGCTCGTCGGCGCTAGGAGCGACGATGTCGATGCGCTTTGCGTCAACAACATCGAGATTCCGTTACTACCGAGCACCGATCCGGTCTGGACACTCACAATCGGACTGCAGGGATGCGAAGGTGTGCTGGTCGGGGTAGGGGCCTGACTCGGGAGCGTTTCCGGAGCGGGATTTTGTGAAACCTGCGCGACCGCCGTTGGTGCGCACGCCATGGCGATACAGATGAACAGGACTAGCTTCATCAGTAATCTCCTGTACCTTCCGATCTGCGATTCCCGATTCCTTCTGCAAGCCCCCAGCCACACGACTGGTGCTCTCGCCTGACGAGCGCGCGTGCTGCTCGCATGCTCGCTGCGCGCCCGGTGACACGGGCATCGCCATTGCACTCCGCCGCGGCTTGACCTATCCGCAACCTTTGAACAATGAGGGAGACCGATGTATCACCACGTCAAAAAACTGATGTATACAGTCCGCGTCGACACGCCGGATCCGAAGTTCGGAAACATGCTGCTCGAGCAGTTCGGCGGCGCGAATGGCGAGCTCGCCGCCGCCATGCAGTACTCCGTGCAAGGGCTCAACTGCGAGGATCTCGAGCGCAAAGATCTCCTGATGGACATCGGGACGGAAGAACTCAGTCACCTGGAGATCGTCGGCGCGCTGGCGCGTTTGCACTTGAAACCGTCGAAATTCGATCGCGAGGCGGCCGAAGTCGATCCGCTGATGGCGATCGCTGGAGGCGGCGGCGTCAATCTGTACAACTCGATGGGAGATCCGTGGACGGCAGACTACCTGAAGATCACCGGCGAACTGGATGTCGACCTCCGGAGCAATATCGCGGCGGAGGCGCGCGCGAAGATCGTCTACGAGCGGCTGTTGAAATTCACTGACGACCCAGGCACCAAAGACGCCCTCCAGTTCCTGATGACGCGCGAAATCACCCATATGAAGGCGTTTACCGCGGCGCTCGAAAGCCTGGGCAAGCCGCGTTTCTCAATCGGACAGATTCCGCCCACGCCGGTGCTCGTCGATCAGTTCTTCAACGACTCGACGGGCGCCGGCGACGATGGCGAGATCGACGCGCGCGGGCCGTGGAACGAAGGAGAACAGTGGGCATTCATCGAGGCGCCTGCGTTTCAGGAGATGGGACGGGCGGGCACCGGGACCGCGAGCGTCGACGACCGCACAACCGCCAGGACACGTGCGCCGCAGATGCTCGAGGCCTTGCTGATCGATCAACTTCGCGATCTCGTCCACGCCGAACAACAGCTGATCGACGCGCTGCCCAAGATGGCGAAGGCGGCAGTATCCGATTTGCTCCGAATGGCGTTCGAGAAGCATCTCACCGAAACGGAAGAGCACGCCGCCAGACTGAACGAGGCATTCGCACTTCTGGGAGGCAACGCATCCTCCAAGCCATCCAAGGGAATGGCCGGCCTGCTCGACGAAGGCAAAGAAGTGATCGCTGTCGGCGAGGAGAAGGACGATGTCCCCGCCGATCTCGCGCTGATCGCGGCGGCGCAAAAAGTCGAGCACTACGAGATTTCCTCGTACGGCACCGCGAGAACGATGGCTGGCCAGATCGGCCGCGCCGATGTCGCACAGCTGTTGAGTAAGTCCCTCGCCGAGGAAGAGATGGCCGACAATCTGCTGACACAGATTGCGCGCGAACTGATGTCGCAGTCGCGGATCAGCGTCAGCAAGGACGAGAGACTCGCCGGCACACGCGAGCGATAGCCCACGTCGAGGACCGCCGGCCGCGCCGGCGGTCGTCTTCAGCGCGCAGCCGAGGCGGTCTCGCCGACGCCCATAGAGGACTTACGGACGACGATTCGACGGAGCGCCGAGCAGCGCGAGCGCAGACATCGGATCCACGCGCGCGCCAGCCACTCGCATCGCCCAGTGCAGATGCGGACCGGTCACGCGTCCGGTCGCGCCGACCAGACCGAGCAGGTCGCCGGCGTTCACGTGCTGCCCTTCCTGCGCGTCCAGCCGCGAGAAATGCGCCAGCATCGAGAAGACGCCGAGGCCGTGATCGATGATGATCGTGTTGCCGGTGAAGTACAACTCGCGCGCGACGACGACTCGTCCACTGTTCGGTGCCTTCACCGGCGTACCGGCGGGGCTCATGAAATCGGTACCCGCGTGCGGGCTTCGAAGCTCGCCGTTGAATCGACTGCGCTGTCCGAAGCGGCTATTCGCGCTCTGCGGAACGGGGCGAATGAACGGCGTGCGCCACAACGCCTCGTCGGCCGAATGCGCGTACACATCGGCGATCCGTCGGGCGTCCGCCGCAATCTCGGCGGCGGCATCCGGCGGCGGATTCACGAACTCCGGTGAGACGTGCAGCGTGCGCGTGGCGAAATGCTTCGGCGCGACGACGACCGATTGGCTGGCATCGACGGCCGACGACCCTCGCTGCGCGGTCGCGGTCAACGTGTAGCGGCCCGGACGCTGGTCCAAATCGACGCCGAGGAGCGCCGTCCACACACCGTGATCGTCGAAGGCCTCGACGGTTTCGCCGAAGAGCGCGACGCGCACACGGGTCACGCCGCTGGCGCCGGTCGCCGATCCGACGGCGGCGTCCGCGTCGGTGATTCGGACGACGATCAGCTCGCCGGGTTGAATCGATCGGGCGGCGATCGAGATCGCCAGCGGCGAAGCCGGCGCGGGCGGGGACGCGTGCGCCGCGCAGACGCCAACGACAAGGACAGCCGCCACCCCGCGCAACGCGGAGCGATGCACGCGTATCGCCGGGGAGCAAGGCGAACGAGATTCACTCATGTGACGGATGGACGCGCCGCGAGTCATGTTAACAGGACCGATGTCCTCGCCACGATCTGCGCGGGCCTTTTGACCTGCGGCGAGGGGCGGTACACTGGGATCGGGTGTCGCCGATGAGAGCCGTCGACGCGATCACGACGAAGCTGTTGCGCGTGCCCGAGCTGACGCGCGCGCGCTTGTGGACGGCATACGGCACCGCCGTACTGGTCGACGCCGCGCAGTGGCTGCTGGGTCCGCTGGGGTGGCTGTTCGCCGACGAGGCGCTCGACGTCGCCGGCATGGTGATCATCTCGCGCGCGATTGGCTTCCACCCGCTGCTCCTGCCGACGTTCGTACTCGAAGTCCTGCCGATCGCCGATCTGCTGCCGACGTGGACCGGCTGCGTCGCGCTGGTGGTCGCGCTGCGCCGGACGCAGCGGCCATCGCCGCCCGGGCCGGGCACCGTCATCGACGTCGAGCAACCGTGACGTGCCGGCGCACGCTTGCGCGGGGACAACCGTCGGTCGCATACTCTCGTCCGGGAATTCATACGGACTGATTTCAGAGGAGCGATCGATGAGCGACCTTGCGACGCTGTTCAATGCTTTCGACCATGGCAGGCTCTCGCGCCGGCAGTTGCTGCAGGCGCTGGGCGTCGCCGTAGCCATCCGTCCCGCGGCCGCCTTTGCGCAGGGCCAGTGTGGCGGGGCGCGCGCCGGCACGCCGGACTGCGACACCACGCCGGCCAAACTGCCCTTCGAATCCACGGGATGGAAGACCGTTCTGCTCGATCACTTCTCCTGCCAGGTGGCCGATTATCCGAAGGAAGCCGCGTACTACGCCGCGCTCATGAACTGGAAGATCAGGAGCGACGATGGCAAGCAGGCGGTGATGGACATCGGCGACTGGGGCGGGCTGATCCTTCGCGGCGGCTACCAGGCGCCGCCGGCTCCGCCCGCCGCTGAAGCGCCTGCCGGCGGACGCGGCGGTCCGCGCGCGCCGCGCAACGCCGTGTTCGACAGCTTCTGCTGGGGCATCGAGCCCTGGGACGCGAAGACCGTCGAAGCGGAGCTCCGGAAACGCGGACTGAACCCCGTGGCCGACAACCGCGGCAAGGACTTTCAGAGCTTCCACGTCAAGGACCCGGACGGCTTCGATCTGCAGATCAGCAACGGCAACCGGCGGAATCGCCGTCAGTCGGCCGCCAGCGGCAAGACCTCCGCGCCGGCGCCATTCGAACCGACCAACTGGAAGACGATCTGGCTCGATCACATCTCGTACGAGGTGTCGAACTACAAGGAAACGGTCGCCTTCTACACGGCGCTGCTCGGATGGAAACCCGGAACCGACGAAGGCAGCCAGAATCAGTGCGAGATCGGCGACGTCGGCGACATCATCATCCGCCGCGGCTTCGCCGGGAATCGCGGCGGCGCGCCCGCCGCGACGCCGCCGGCGCGCCACGCCTCGATGGGACATATCGCGTTCGGCATCACGCCATTCGATCCGGATCAAGTGAAGGCGGAGCTCGAGAAGCGGGGGCTCACCGCTCGCGTCGACACCGGCAACCGCGGCGACATCCACACGGCGGCGTACAAGAGCTATCACACGACGACGCCAAACGGATACGACCTGCAGATCAGCGCGACGACGCGCGCCACTCGCAATCCCGGTTAGCATCAACGGCTGGCGCTGCGCAGGGCGGGAGCCCTGCGTGGCGCTCGGCTAACGGGCGCTCGGCTAAAGCCTTCGCGCTACAAGAATTCACGTAGCCGAGCGTCGATGTAGCGCGATGGCTTCAGCCGAGCGCAGGCGCTACACGAGCGCAGTCTTGTACAGCGCGGTTAATTTCCCCCACGCCTTCTCCGCATCCGCCTTGTTATAGATCGGCGACCCGTTCTGCGTCGGCATGTCGGGAATGCACCAGCCGTGCTGCGATCCGTATACCTCGATTTCCGCGGGGACGTGCGCGGCGGCAAATGCCTCGCGCAGCTTGTCTTTCGCATCCGGCTGATTCTTGTCGTCATTCGCCGCGATGCCGAAATACATCCGCGCCTTGATCTTCGGCGCCAGCAGATGCGGACTGTCAGGCTTGTCCGTCACCAGCCCGCCGCCGTGAAACGACGCACCCGCGCCGATGCGCCCAGGCACCGCCGCGGCAGTACGCACGACGAGCGGACCGCCCATGCAATAGCCTTGCGTGCCGATCTTGCGGTTGCGGTCGACTTGCGGCTGCGCATCCAGAAATGCCACGAACGCGGCCGCGTCCTTCTCCGCCGCACCGGGCGCACCGATCGACGCCATGAGCGGCTGCAGCTTCGCCCGATCCTCGGGATTCTGGAAGCTGAACGTCGAAGCATCGGTGAACACCGGCGCCTTCGCGACCCGGTAGAACGGATTGGGCACCAGCACGGAATAGCCTTCGGCGGCGAGCCGTTTGCCGATGTCGCGCGTGGCGGGCCGCAGGCCGAACGCGTCGGACCACACGATGACGGCGGGATGGGTTCCACTCGCCGGGTGAATGAATGACGCGTCGCACACGCCGTCCGGCGTCTTGATCTGCACCGTGGTTTCCACCACGCCCGGCGCCGCGGATCCCGTCGTCTGCCCCGCCGCCATGACGACGAAGCCGGCGGCCACACCGGTTACGAAATCCCGGCGCGAGGGGTCCGACGGTCGCTGTTCGTTCGAACGCTGATCGTGCAGTTCGCCGGCCATGGTTCACTCTCCTTGTTGCACGTGCCTGGCGCTCGGCTGAAGCCTTCGCGCTACGTCTTAGCCGCCCGCCATCAGCTTGAAACGGAACTGCACGCCGCCGAGATTGTGCTCGCCGAACGCGGCAGCCGCGCCGCTTGGACCGAGCGCGTCCGGCACCGTCGTGAACTGCACCTCGAACGCCGTGCGCCAGATACCGTGAAGACCGAGTTCGACGCCGCCCAGCGCGTGATAGCTGGTGAACCGCTCGCTGAGATTCTCGGACGCGTCCGAGAACGCCGACGTCTCTTTGTAGAAGTAGACCCCCGCGCCGCCGCCGACGTACGGCGTCACGCTTTGGAGGCGATGCCGATAACCGGCGCTGAACGTCAGCGGGATCACGCGAACGGTGTCGGGAATGCCAAGTTTGAACGCTTGTCCGTCGTTCACGAACACGCGCTGGCCCGTCTGCTGAAACCACTCGACGCCGCCTTCGATG
>Ga0207657_10005620_pt1 | contig 13087 bp, 9 predicted proteins | sample KBSC33metaG_FD_184316 | JGI IMG/M metagenome (GOLD analysis project Ga0207657, IMG submission 184316) | Corn rhizosphere microbial communities from Kellogg Biological Station, Michigan, USA - KBS C3-3 metaG (SPAdes) (version 2) | ecosystem: Host-associated > Plants > Roots > Rhizosphere > Soil ...
CGATCTGGATGCGCTCGCCGTCGACGGTGCAGTGGCGCTCTATCCGCCGCGCGAGGGGTTCGGCGAGGTCGAGCCTCACCTCGAGGTCGCGGGCGAGCGCGTCGAAACGCTGGAGCGCGTGGCGCGCGGCGAGGTGCGCACGCTCGTCACCACCGCGCGCGCGATCCTCGAGCGCACGCGACTCCCGGCTGCCGTCCGCAACTCGCGGCTCGAGCTGCACCCGGGCGATACGCAGCGGCTCGATGCGCTGATCGCGCATCTCGAGTCCGTCGGCTTCGAGCGCGTCACCCTCGTGGATGACGTGGCGCAGTTCAGCGTGCGCGGCGGCATCGTCGACATCTACAGCTTCGGGATGGCGAATCCCGTGCGCCTCGAGCTCTGGGGCGACGAGATCTCATCGCTGCGCCACTTCGATCTCGCCACGCAGCGCAGCACACGCGATGCCGCCAGCGCGGTGATCCTGCCGGTGGACGGCAAGGTCGACGAGGATGACGACAGCGCGGCGCGCGGCACCGTCGCCGATCTGTTCCCGCCGGACACGCTGATCGTGGTGCCGGCCCGCTCGCATCTCGAGGCCGAGATTCGCCGCACGTGGGATGAGGCGGCGCATCACATCGACCTCGCGCGCCGGCGCGGCGAGGACGTGCCCAATCGCGATGAGCTCTTCCAGACGCCGGAGGAGGCGCAGCAGCAGCTCGCCCGCTTCGGGCGCATCGCGATCCTCCATCGCGATGCGGCGACGGACGGTGGTGCGCGCAGTGCGGACATCGTCTTCCCGATCCGGCCGCCCGATGCCGTCGATCGCGACATCAAGCGGCTGCGCCGCCTCGTCGCAGACGGAATGCCTACGGTCATCCTCTGCGACAACATGGGACAGTGCGAGCGGCTCGATGAGCTCCTCAACGAGGATGCGCGTGCGCCCTCACCGGCTGCGCTCACGGTGGGTGTGGTGGACGGCGGCTTCATCGTGCCGGGCCCGCGCGCATCCGAGCCGGGTCTTCGCATCCTCACCGACCACGAGATCTTCCGTCGCGAGCGGCGCATCCGTCGCCATCGCCGCTACGGCTCCGGCTCGTCGCTCGAGAGCATCACCGCGCTCAAGCCGGGCGACTACGTGGTGCATCTCGAGCACGGCGTCGGCATCTATCGCGGCATCGAGCAGGTGTTCGTGCGCGAGAGCACGATCGAGGTGGCGGTCATCGAGTACGAGGGCGGCGACCGGCTCAACGTGCCGCTCTATCGCATCGATCAGGTCGAGCGCTACCGCTCGGCCGACGATGTGGGCAGCGACTCGCCGCCGCCGCGCCTCCACAAGCTCGGCGGCAAGCGCTGGGCTGCGCAGCGCGACAAGACGCGCGCCGCGCTGCAGGAGATGACGCTCGAGCTCCTCGATCTCTACGCGCGCCGCCGCGTCGCCGACAAGATCCCTGCGTTTCCGGACACCACCTGGCAGCGCCAGCTCGAGTCCTCCTTTCTCTTCGAGGACACGCCGGATCAGCGCAAGGCGACGGTCGAGGTCAAGGCGGACATGGAGTCCACGCGCCCGATGGACCGCCTGCTCGTGGGCGACGTCGGCTATGGCAAGACGGAGATCGCCGTTCGCGCGGCATTCAAGGCCGTGCAATCGGGGCGACAGGTGGCCGTGCTCGTGCCCACCACGATTCTGGCGGAGCAGCACGGACGCACGTTCACCGAGCGACTCGCGGATTTCCCGGTGACCGTGCGCACGCTCTCGCGCTTTCAGAGCCCGAAGGAGACCGCGTCGGCGCTGGTCGAGATCGCCGAGAAGAAGGTCGACATCATCATCGGCACGCACCGGCTGCTCAGCGCCGATGTCAATTTCGGCAATCTGGGTCTCGTCATCGTCGACGAGGAGCATCGCTTCGGTGTGAAGCACAAGGAGCGGCTCAAGCAGCTCAAGCTCGAGACCGACGTGCTCACGCTCACGGCCACGCCGATCCCGCGCACGCTGCACCAGTCGCTCGCCGGTCTGCGCGACATGACCGTGATCGCCACGCCGCCGCGCGACCGGTCGCCGGTGCTCACCTTCGTCGAGCCCTGGGACGACGGGCTGATCGAAGAGGGCATCGCGCGCGAGCTCGATCGCGGCGGGCAGGTGTTCTTCGTGCACAACCGCATCGAGACCATCGTGGGCATCGCGGACCACATCCGGCGCCTCGCCCCGCGCGCGCGCATCGCGGTCGCGCACGGGCAGATGCGCGAGCGCGACCTCGAGGAGGCGATGCGCCGGTTCGTGAGCGGCGAGGTGGACGTGCTCGTGTCGACGATGATCGTCGAGTCGGGGCTCGACGTGCCGAACGCGAACACGATGTTCGTCAATCGTGCCGATCATTTCGGTCTCGCGCAGCTCTATCAGTTGCGCGGCCGCGTTGGCCGCTCCTACCGCCGCGCGTACTGCTATCTCCTGGTGCCCGACGCCGTGGACATCGACGCCGAGCGGCGGCTGCAGGTGCTCGAGCACCACACGGAGCTCGGGTCGGGCTACCGGGTCGCGCTCAAGGATCTCGAGCTGCGCGGCGCGGGCAATCTGCTCGGTCCGGAGCAGTCCGGATTCGTGCAGGCGGTAGGCTTCGAGCTCTATCTCCGCATGCTCGACGAGACGGTGAATCGCATGATCAGGGGCGACAGCGCGCCCAAGCTGCGCCCCGCCGATGTGTCGATGGACATCGCCGCCTTCATCCCCGACGACTACGTGCCGATTCAGGAGGCGAAGCTCGACATCTACCGGCGCCTTTCGACGTTCACGAAGGCGGAGGAGGTTGAGGCGCTGCGCGAGGAGCTACGCGATCGATTCGGGCCGCTTCCTCCCCCTGCGAACGCGTTCCTCGCAAGTGCGCTGCTGCGCGTGAGTGGCGGCGCGATGGGCATCGAAGGAATCCTGGTGCGCGGTGACGAGGCGCGTATTACCTTTCGTGATGACGCGGTTCCCCGGCTCAAGGGGCTCACGTCGGCATTCCATGAGGTGCAATTCCAGGCGGAGGTGCGACGCGCGCATCCGCTCTCGCTCAAGCTCACGCGCCTCGGCGGCGCTTCGCTTCTCGACGGGCTCGTTCGCGTACTTCGCGGAGCCACCCGCGACGCGTGACCACGCCGGGCATTCTGCCGCGCGCAGGTCCCCACGTCTTCAGCCCACTCCATTTCGACCAATGAAACGTTCCATAGCCATATTCATGATCGTCGGCGTTCTCGTCGCCTGTGAGGGATTCAAGAAGGCGATGGGCGCGCACTCCGATGTCGTCGCGAAAGCGGGCTCCCAGGAGCTCACCGTCGACCGGCTCTCGGCGCTTCTCAGCCAGGCCAAGGTGCCGGTGACGGCCGACATCGCACGCGCGATCACGAACGTCTGGGTCGACTACGAGCTGCTCGGCGCCGCGGCCGCACACGACGATTCGCTGTCCGATCCGAAGATGATCGACGATGCGCTCTGGCCGATCATCGCCCAGATGCGCGCCGGCAAGTGGCACGACGAAGTCGTGAAGACCTTCCACATCGACACGTCGGGAGCGGAAGCGAAATTCAACGCCGGCGACGTGCTCGCGGCGCGCCACATTCTCTTCCTGGTGCCGCAGGGCGCAACGCCCGCGCAGAGCGATTCGATTCGCAAGGTCGCTGAAGGCGTCCGCGCACAGGTGACGTCGTCGAACTTCACGCAGATGGCGCAGAAGTACACCCAGGAGCCGGGCGGCGCGCAGCGCGGCGGCGACCTCGGCGTGTTTCCCAAGGGCGCGATGGTGCCGCAGTTCGAACAGGCGGTCTCCGCGCTCAAGCCGGGGCAGGTGTCGCCCATCGTGAAGACACAGTTCGGCTACCACATCATCCGGCGCTCGACCTATCCCGAAGTCGCGGCCGAGGTCGCGCAGCGCGTGAACGGTCCCGCGCTGCAGGCCGCCGACAGCGTCTACGTCTCGAAGCTCGAGGCGGCGGGCAACATCCAGTTCAAGCCGAACGCCGTCACGACCATCAAGGACGCGGCAAAGGATCTCGACGCGCATCGCAACGACAAGACGGTGATCGCGACGTCCAAGGCTGGCGACTTCACGGTCGCACGTCTCACGCGCTGGATGGAGGCGTTCCAGCAGCGCGAGGACCTCGGCAAGCGTCTGCAGAGCGCGCCGGACAGCCTGGTGCTCAGCTTCGCCAGGAACGTCCTGCGCAACGAGCTCGTGCTGCACCAGGCGGACAGCGCCAAGGTCGAGCTGAGCCCCGAGGAGATGAAGGAGCTGCACGCCAAGTTCACCGAGGTGGTCGGATCGAGCTGGGATCAGCTCGGGATCAGCCCCAAGTCGCTCGCGGACAGCGCCAAGACGCTTCCCGCACGAGAGAAGCTCGCGAGCGCCCGCGTGAACGCGTATCTCGACAAGCTCATGCAGCAGCAGGCGGGCTTCGTCCAGGTTCCGCCGCCGCTCGAGATGATGCTGAAGGAGAAGTACAACGTGACCATCAACGGTGCCGCGCTCGACAAGGCGGTGGCGGCATCGACGGCGCTCAAGGCGAAGGCGGATTCGACGCGCGCGAAGAACGCGCCGCCGACGGAGGTGCCGATGGGCGGAATGCAGATGCCGCCGCAGGGCGCACCGGCACCCGCGCCGGCACCCGCTCCGGCACCGGCGCCAGCGCCTCCGAAGCCGCACGATTGATCGAGCGGCGACGGTCGAGCTTCCATGAGTGAACCACGAAGCGAGTCGAGGGTACGGTGAGCATGCGTCAATCATTGATATTCGCGGCTGCGGCCGCGACCGTGCTCGCCGCTCCCCTTTTCGCGCAGCAGGCCGCGACGAACGACCGGGGCGGCTCGCCTCCGGTCGACGGCGTGGTTGCCGTGGTGGGCACCACACCGATCCTGCGCTCGGATGTGGAGGAGCGCCTCGCCCAGGCGCGCGCGGCCGGGCAGAAGATGCCCGAGGATTCCGCGAGTCAGCAGGCGATGCTCAGGAGCATTCTCGACGCCATCATCGACGAGGAGCTGCTCGTCCAGAAGGCGAAGGAGGAGAAGGTCGAGGTCTCCGACAACGACGTGAACGCCGACGTCGACAAGCGCATGCAGACCATCCGCACGCGATTCACCACGGAGAAGGAGTTCAGAGACGAGCTCAAGAAATCCGGCTTCGGCACCGTCGATGAATTCCGTCGCTGGCTCATGGACCAGTCGCGGCGCAGCCAGCTGCAGCAGAAGCTGTTCGAGAAGCTCCGCACGGATGGCAAGATCACGCCGGCGGCGGTGTCGAACGCCGAGGTCGACGAGTTCTTCAACAAGAATTCGAGCCAGCTGCAGAAGCTGCCAGCCACGGTGACGCTGCGTCAGATCGTCGTCGCGCCCAAGCCGACCCCGCGCCAGGACTCGGTGGCGCTCGCCAAGGCCGAATCGCTGTACGTCGAGATCTCCAAGGGCGGCGACTTCGAGCAGATCGCGAAGCGTGAATCGATGGATCCGAGCACGAAGGAGCTCGGCGGCGATCTCGGCTGGCGGCGTCGCGGCGACTTCGTTCCCGAGTTCGATCGCGTGTACTTCGCGCTGCGTCCGGGAGTCGTGAGCCCACCGATCAAGACGGTGTTCGGCTACCATCTCATCCGCGTCGATCGCGTGCAGCCCGCGGAAGTGAAGGGGCGTCACATTCTGATCCGTCCGGCCATCGATTCCCTGGACATCGCGGCGGCGCGCGCGGAAGCGAACGACGTCGCGAAGCAGTGGCGCGCGGGTGTGCCGTTCGACACGCTGCGCGTGAAGCACCACGATCCGTCCGAGGAGTCGTCGATTCCGCAGCCGTTCCCGCAGGCGCAGCTGCCGCAGGAGTATCAGACCGCGATCGCGGGGCACAAGGCGAACGACATCCTCGATCCATTCGTGATCGAGGACAAGGCGCGCGGCACGCCCAAGTTCTTCGTGGTTCAGATCACGTCGATCCAGGGCGAGCACGAGCCGACCGTCGCGGACTGGCGCGAGAAGATTCGCGACCAGCTGTCGGAGGAAAAGGCGATTCGCCGGTATCTGGATACGCTGCGGAAGGAAAGCTACGTGTCCGTTCGCCTCTGATCCGTGCGCGTCGACCTCGCGCTCAAGCGGCTCCTGCTCGTGAAGAGTCGCACCGAGGGAAAGGAAGCGTGCGACGTCGGTGCGGTGGCGGTGAACGGAAAGCGCGTGAAGGCATCCGCGGAGGTCGGCCCGGGTGATCGAATCAGAATCGACTACGCGCATCGCTCGCTGGAGCTCGAGCTCCTCGCGGACATCGGCAAGAACGTGAGTCGCGCGGACGCCAAGACGCTGTATCGCGTGCTCAGCGACGTGACCACCACGTGAGCCGCCCTCGTCTCGCCGTCACCCTCGGCGACCCGCGCGGCATCGGCCCGGAGATCGTCGCGGCCGCACTCGCGGACGCGCGCGTCACCTCGCGCGCGGAGCTGGTGATCGTCGGCCCTTCCGGCACGGTGGTGCCCGCAGGCGAGGATATCGGCGAGTGGCACATGGGCGGGAGCGCCGCGCGCGCGGGACGCCTCGCCGGGCTGGCCATCGAGCGCGCCACGGCGCTCGCGCTCGCGGGCGACGTGCAGGGGATCGTCACGGCTCCAATCGACAAGCAGGCGCTCTTCGCCGGCGGCTACGACTTTCCCGGGCACACCGAGATGCTCGCGGCGCTCACCGGCGCGCACGTCGCCATGATGCTCGCGTCCAGCCGCCTGCGCGTGGTCCTCGTGACCACGCACATCGCGTTGCGTGACGTCCATCGCGAGCTCACTCGCGCGCGGATCATCGAGAGCGCCGAGATCACCCGGCGCGGGCTGCAGCGGCTCTATGGAATCGCGCAGCCGAGAATCGCGCTCTGCGCGCTCAACCCGCACATGGGCGATGGAGGCCGCTTCGGCGCGGAAGACGACACGCTCCTCGCGCCGGCCGCGCGCGACGCGAACATTCTCGGTCCGTTCTCCGCGGATACGGTGTTCGTGCGAGCCATGCGGGGCGACTTCGACGCCGTGCTCGCGCCGTATCACGACGTCGGCATGACGGCGATCAAGGTCGCCTCGTTCGGCAGCGCGGTGAACGTGACGCTCGGACTGCCCTTTCCCCGCACGTCGCCCGATCATGGCACCGCGCTCGACATCGCCGGCCAGAACCGCGCGGACCCCTCGAGCATGATCGAGGCGATTCTGGAGTGCGCTCGCTTCACCGAAGCCTTGGTGCCCGCGAAGAACTGATTGCGCGCCCGGCACGGTCTAGCCGTGCCCGCATCGAAAGTGGAGCTTTCAGGGATGCCGCACACGCACGCGCACGGGGCCGGTCACTCCGGCCACTCGCACGGTCACTCCCACGGGACGTCGCACGGGCACTCGCATGCCGGGCACGGCCACTCGCACGGGCAGGGCAGCTCGGTCGGGCGGCTGCGCATCGCGCTCGCCATCACCGCCGTCATTCTCGTGGCGGAAGCGGTGGGCGGCTATCTCGCGAACTCACTCGCGCTGCTGGCCGATGCCGGCCACATGCTCACCGACGTCGCGGCGCTCGCGCTCTCGCTCTTCGTGGCGTGGTTCAGCCAGCGCCCCGAAACCGACAAGCGCACCTACGGCTATCTGCGCCTCGAGATCCTCGCGGCGTTCCTGAACGGCGCCACGCTGCTGCTCATCTCCGTGTGGATCATCTGGGAAGCGGTCAATCGACTGCGCACGCCGGAGCCCGTGCAGAGCGGACTGATGCTCGGCGTCGCGGTGCTCGGGCTCGTCGCGAACGCGATCTCGGCGTGGGTGCTCCATCCCAGTGGCGACGAGAATCTGAACGTCCGCGGCGCCTACCTCCACATTCTCGGCGACCTGCTCGGCTTCATCGGCACGATCATCGCCGCGCTTCTCATCCGGCAGTTCGGGTGGCTTGCGGCGGACACGGTGGCGTCCGTAATCGTGAGCACGCTGATCCTGCGCGGCGCGTGGACGCTGGTGCGCGATTCCACCGATGTGCTGCTCGAGTCGACACCCGCGCACATCTCCGCGGCCGCCGTGCGCGACCAGCTGACGGCCATACCCGGCATCGAGTCCGTGCACGATCTGCACGTGTGGACCGTCACCTCCAACGTGATCGCGATGAGCGTGCACGCGATCGTCCGCGAGCCCGAGCGCCACCAGCACGTCCTCGAGCACGTGCTCGATGCGATGCGGCTGTTCGGCATCCAGCACGTGACCGTGCAGCTCGAGCGCCAGGAGATGTACGAGCGCGAGCTGCACCTCCACGCCTGATCGGGGCCGATCCGGTCATCGGGGGACATTTCGGACGAAATGTCCCGCAGTCGCTTTCCCTGGGCGGAAATCTCCTGCCGATCGTGACGGCGGGGCGCGAGGGCTCGTCTCCCCACAGACCCTCGTGGGGGAAATGGCGTGTCACCGTCGCAGACATGGAACGACGTTCGAATAGAAAAGGAACGAGTGGCGGTCTCGATCACGATGGTCGGGGGAGAGCTGCTCAGCGGCAGCCTCTTCGCACCGCAGATCTATCCGCCGGGGGGAGTCGAGGACCCGTTGCGGCTGCTCAACGAGTCGGAGCCCTTCTTCCCACTCGGCCTTCCCACAGGTGAAGTCCTTCTAATCTCCAAGGCCCGCGTGCTCGAGATCGAGCTCGACGGCACTTCGGGACTCGAAGAGCTGCCCGGAAGCGCGCCGACCGCGTTGCTCCAGCTGACCCTGGCGGGCGGCCTGACCCACGTTGGGTCGGTGCGGCTGGAAGTGCGCACGACGCGTCCCCGCGTGCTCGACTACATGAACCACTGTACGGAGCACTTCATGGCGCTCCGAACCGACGAGGGTGTCCGCCTGATCAATCGAGAGATGATCGAGCGCGTGCGCCCACTGGACTGATAATGGCGCAACTCGATCGCTTCCTTTCCGCTCTCGTCTCACATCGCGCGAGCGCGCTCATGCTCGGCTCCGACGTTCCGGCGCAGCTGGACATGCAGGGGACGCCCCGCGCGATCACGAAGACTCCCTTCACCGAGCTGCAGCTGCTCGCGCTGCTGCAGGAGCTCGCGCCCGGGAACGCGCGCCTGTCGCTCGATGCGGGTGCGGCCACGAGATTTTCCTACCTGTGCGAGGATGGCACGTTCGACTTCCAGGTGACGGCGCGCGCGGCTGGGCTGCGCGCCGTGGTGCGGGTCGAGCGGGCGGAGACGAAGCAGGCGGACGCTCAGGCATCGCCGGTCGCGAGCGGAGCGCCGAACGATGCGGCGCCGCGGCCGTCGTCGCCCGTGCGCGTGGAGGACTCGCACGCCGAAGTCGGCGCGCCCGGCGCGAGTCCGGAGCGCGATCAGATCGAGGGGCTGCTTCGGATCATGGTCCAGCGTGGATCGTCCGACCTGCACCTTCGCGTGGGCGAGCCGCCGATCGTGCGTGTCGATGGAGAGATGGTGCGCATTCCCGACACCGCAGTGCTGCAGGCGCGCGAGCTCGAGGCGCTCGTGAAGTCGATCATGCCCGAGCGCAATCGCGGCGAGTTCGACAGCTCGAGCGACACGGACTTCGCGCACGACATACCGGGCACGGGGCGCTTCCGCTGCAACGTGATGCGCGAGCACAAGGGTGCGGCGGCGGTGTTCCGCATCATCCCGGCGAACGTGGTCAGCGTCGAGCAGCTCGGCATCACGGACGAAGTGCAGAAGCTCTGCTACCTCACGCGTGGCCTCGTGCTCGTGACCGGTCCGACGGGATCGGGAAAGTCGACGACGCTCTGCTCGCTGATCGATCTCATCAATCGCAAGCGCAGCGAGCACGTGATCACGATCGAGGATCCGATCGAGTTCGTGCACGAGAACAAGCAGTGCATCATCACGCAGCGACAGGTGGGCGTGCACACGGGCTCGTTCAAGACCGCGCTGCGGGCCGCGCTGCGTGAGGATCCGGACATCGTGCTCGTGGGCGAGCTGCGCGACCTCGAGACCGTATCGATCGCGATCGAGACGGCGGAGACCGGACACCTCGTCTTCGCCACGCTGCACACGACATCGGCAGCGGGCACGATCGATCGCCTGATCGATCAGTTTCCGCCCGACCGGCAGGAGCAGGTGCGCGCGATGCTTTCCGAGTCGCTGCGCGGCGTGATCTCGCAGACGCTCTGCAAGAAGATCGGCGGCGGCCGCGTGGCGGCGCGCGAGGTGCTGCTGACGATCCCGTCGATCGCGAACCTCATCCGCGAGGGGAAGACCTTCCAGATCGCGTCGGTGATTCAGACCTCGAAGCGCCTCGGCATGGTCACGCTCAACGATGCGCTGATCGATCTCGTCGATGCGGGGCAGGTCGAGCCGAAGGAAGCGTACATGAAGGCGAACGACAAGCAGGGGTTCGCGCACATGCTCCGCAATCGAAACATCGAAGTGACCTTCCTCGACCCCACGGCGGAGCCGCCGGCGGCCGCTGCGGCACCGGGAAAGCCGGAGCTCGCGGGGAAGGCGAAGATGGGCGCGCGTTAGGCGCGTCTGCGTCGCGGTACGAGTCGCGAGCGCACTGATTCGGAGTAGCCTCGAGTAGCCGTTTCCCGCTATATTTCACGGCTATGGAAATTCGCAACGTCGCCATCATCGCGCACGTCGATCACGGCAAGACCACGCTCGTGGACAAGATGCTCCGCCAGTCGGGCTCGTTCCGCGAGAATCAGGTGGTGCAGGAGCGCGTGATGGATTCGAATCCGCTCGAGCGCGAGCGCGGGATCACCATCCTCGCCAAGAACACGTCCATTCGCTGGAAGGGCGTGAAGATCAACGTCGTCGACACGCCGGGACACTCGGATTTCGGCGGCGAGGTCGAGCGCATCCTGCGCATGGTGGACGGTGTGCTGCTCGTGGTCGACGCGTTCGATGGTCCGATGCCGCAGACGCGCTTCGTACTGCGCAAGGCGCTCGCGCTCGGCCGCACCCCGCTCATCGTGATCAACAAGATCGATCGTCCGGGTGCGGACCCGTTGCGCGTGCACGATGAGGTGCTCGATCTCTTCATCGAGCTCGAGGCGACGGAGGCGCAGCTCGAGGCGCCCGTCGTGTATGCATCTGCGCGCAACGGGACGTCGACGATGGATCTCGACGCGCCGATCGGCGATCTGTCGACGCTCTTCGATGCGATCGTGGAGCACGTGCCGGCCGCCGAGGGCGACACCGAGGGGTCGTTCCAAATGCTCATCTCGACGATCGATCACTCGCCGTATCTCGGGCGCCTGGGCATCGGCAAGATCGAGCGCGGAACGGTGAAGGTCGGGGATTCCGTCGCGCTGCTGCCGGTGGAGACGACGCGCAACGCGGCGATCGCCCGCGTCACGAAGCTGTTCGGCTACGAGGGGCTCGAGCGGGTGGAGATCCAGCAAGCGTCCTCAGGCGAGATCGTGGCCATGGCCGGACTCGAGGGGGTCGAGATCGGGCTCACGGTGACGGATGTCGAGCATCAGGAGCGGCTGGAGGGGATCGCGGTGGAGGAGCCGACGATCTCGGTGGACTTCATGGTGAACAATTCGCCGTTCGCGGGTAAAGAGGGCAAGTTCGTCACCTCGCGGCAGGTGCGTGAGCGGCTGTTCAAGGAGCTCGAGCGGAACGTCGCCCTTCGCGTCGTCGATACGGATGCGACGGACACGTGGACGGTGTCGGGGCGCGGCGAGCTGCATCTCTCGATTCTGATGGAGACGATGCGGCGCGAAGGGTTCGAGTTTCAGGTCTCTCGGCCGCGGGTGATCACGCGCGAAGGGCCGAACGGCGAGCGTCTGGAGCCATACGAAGAGCTGTCGATCGATGTGCCGGAGGAGTTTCTGGGCGCGGTGATCGAGAAGCTCGGACCGCGCAGGGCCGAGATGATAGAGATGAAGAATCCGGGACAGGGTTTGGTGCGTTTGTTGTATCGGATTCCGGCGCGCGGATTGTTTGGATACCGGTCGGAGTTCTTGACTGACACGCGTGGAACGGGAATCATCCACCATCGTTTCCTGGAATACGGCACGTGGGCGGGTCCGCTCGCGGGACGCAAGCGGGGAACGTTGGTGTCGATGGAATTCGGATCGGCGGTGGCGTTCGGGCTGGCGAATCTGTCGGAGCGGGCGACGCTGTTCGTGGCACCGGGAACGGCGGTGTACGAGGGCATGATCATCGGGGAGAGTGCGCGTCCGGGGGACATGGACGTGAACCCGACGAAGGAGAAGAAGTTGACGAACATGCGGACGACATCCACGGATGAGAACATCCAGCTGGAGCCGCCGCGGGAGTTGACTTTGGAAGGAGCGCTCGAGTACATCGAGGAAGACGAGTTGATCGAAGTGACGCCTGAATCGATCCGGTTGCGGAAGCGGTTTCTGAGTGCGAACGATCGGAAGAAGCTGTCGCGAGAGGCGAAGCGAGAGCGGGCGACGCTGTAATCCGGAAGCTGTTACAGATAGTCCCCTTACCGTCAGGAGAAGCACGGTCATGTTGGAGGAGCTCGAGTCGTTGCACCTGGTGCCACGGTCGCGCAACGACGACGATGTCGACGATGAACCGCTCGACGACGAGCTGGACGACGAGGATCTGGATGACGATGAGCTCGATGATGATCTCGACGACGATGAGGATGATCTCGACGACGAGGACGATCTCGATGCGGATCTGGACCTTGTGGACTTGGATGACGAGTACGACGACGTGGACGAGATTCGTCCGAAGCCGCCGGGGCATCCGCATCGCTACGATGATTGAGTAGGGGTGAAGCGGGGTGTTTTTCCGGGTCGCGCCGGGCAGTAGCAGAGGGTGTGATTCGGGGTTGACTCGTGTCTCACAAGCCACTAGAATGACTGCTCCCCGCGAGCATCATCACCGGGGATATTGAGCGACGCTGTTTGACAATCGAGAGTGACAATTTTGTGTGATGGCTCTTGTTGATCTGCTGCGCTCGTGCGTGGCAGGGAGAGAAAAATTCACGAGATTGATTCCGGACGCTGTCTATTGGACTAGCGTCTGAAGGACGGCGTTCGGAGAGCTGTTCGAACTATTCAAATTATTGGAGAGTTTGATCCTGGCTCAGGACGAACGCTGGCGGCGTGCTTAACACATGCAAGTCGAGGGCACTTGGGGGGCAACTCTCGAGTGACCGG
>Ga0207657_10005629_pt1 | contig 13076 bp, 13 predicted proteins | sample KBSC33metaG_FD_184316 | JGI IMG/M metagenome (GOLD analysis project Ga0207657, IMG submission 184316) | Corn rhizosphere microbial communities from Kellogg Biological Station, Michigan, USA - KBS C3-3 metaG (SPAdes) (version 2) | ecosystem: Host-associated > Plants > Roots > Rhizosphere > Soil ...
CGCGGACTGTCCTACTCGCGACCGGCGTCACGAACCGCCGACCGCCGATGGACGAAGAGCTTCACGACGACGCGGTTGCGCGCGGCCTCGTCCGCTACTGCCCGATCTGCGACGGTTATGAGGTCACCGACAAGAAAGTCGGCGTGATCGGCGGCGACAGCCACGGCGTCGCGGAGGCCCTGTTCCTCAGGAGCTTCACCGCCGATCTCACACTGATCGCGCCGGACAAGGCGCTGCGGCTCAAGCCCGAGGACCACAAGCAGCTCAAGGAGGCGGGCATCGATTGCGTGGATGGTCCGGCGCACGCGGTTGCGATTTCGGACCAGTGCATCACTGTCGATACCGCCGAGGGCCATTACACCTTCGACAGTATCTATCCGGCGCTCGGGTCTGACACGCACGTCCAGCTTGCCGAGTTGGTCGGCGCGGACCTTTCCCTTGAAAATTGCATCGAGGTCGACCGCCACCAGCGCACAAGCGTTTCCGGGCTCTATGCGGCGGGCGACGTGGTGATTGGCCTCGACCAGATCAGCCACGCGATGGGCGAAGGCGGAGTCGCCGCCACGACCATCCGCAACGATCTCTGTGCCGAGGATCCGCGCTGGCGCGAGCCGGTCCGGGAAATGCAGGAAGCTGGAAGCGGCAGCTAAGCGAGGAACTCCGGGTCGACGACAATGCAGCCCTCATTCAGATCGGCGACGCCATCCTTGAACGGGATCAGCGATCGTTTGCCATTTTGGAGTTCGATTTCGAGGAGATCGCCGGCGCCATAATTCTCCACGGAGACGACGGTGCCGATCGACCCGCCTTCGCGGTCCAAGGCAGGCAGGCCGATCAGGTCGACGTGATAATACTCGCCTTCCTCGAGTGCCGGCAGCGCCGAGCGATCGACCTCAACCAGCGAACCGCGGAGCGCCTCGGCGGCCGAGCGGTCATTTACCCCTTCGAACCGGCCGACCGCGGTCTTGCCGCTATCGCGGACGCTGAGGAGGCGCCGCTCGGCGCCTCCGACGTAGAGTTTTTCGTATCGGGACAAGCTCTCAGCGCTTTCGCTGAACAGCTTAAGCCGTATCTCGCCTTTGACGCCATGCGCGCCGGCGACCGCAGCGAGAGCTATTCTGCGCTCACCGCCGTCGTCCGACGTCAGCAAAATTAGGCCTTCTCGCCTTCAGCCGGCTCTTCGCTCGACTCGCCCTCGGCGCTCTCGGGCGAACCCTCGGTCGGCGGAGCGACCTCGTCAGAACCCTCGGCCGGAGCCTCCGCAGACTCACCCGCCGCAGCCTCTTCGGCGGCCGCCTCGGCGACGGGCTCCTCAGCCGGCTGATCCGCAGTGTCAGCGGGTGCCTGCTCCTCGACAACCTCTTCGGCGACCGTCGTGGCCTCAGCGGTCGGCTCGGCCGTCGGAGCCTCGACTTCCTCGACGACTACGGCCTCAGCCTCTTCCGGCGGAGCCGCGGCGGCTTCGGCAGCCTCAGCTTCCTTGGCGGCGCGAGCCTCAGCGCGCTCCTTAGCCTTTTCGCCCGGCTCGGCCTTCTTCGGGTTGTTGCGCGCCGGACGCTCCTTGAGGCCGGCTGCGTCGAGGAAGCGGAGCACGCGGTCGGACGGCTGGGCGCCGACGCTCAGCCAATGGCTGATGCGGTCCGCATCGAGCTTCACGCGCTCGGGCGAATCCTTCGCCAGCAGCGGGTTGTAGGTGCCGACCTTCTCGATGAAGCGGCCGTCACGCGCGTTGCGGCTGTCCGCCACGACGATGCGATAATAGGGCCGCTTTTTCGAGCCGCCGCGGGAAAGACGAATTGCAACTGCCATTATAAGTTCCTTTCGTAAATCACTCTATTTCTTTGAAAACTTGTCGAAACCTGGCGGGAGGTTGAATGGCGATCCGCCGAGACCGGGCAGAGCACCGGCACCCCCAAGCCCCGGGAGCCCACCGGCTCCGTCCGCGCCACCAATGCCACCAAGCCCGCCGCCGCCGAACATCGCCGCGAGCTTGCCGAGGCCGCCCATCTTCTTGAGCCGCTTCATCGCAGTCGACATTTCCTGGTGCATCTTCAGGAGCTTGTTGATCTCCTGAACCGTCGTTCCGCTGCCCTTCGCGACGCGGATCTTGCGCTTGGCGTTGATGATCTCCGGCTTTGAGCGTTCCTTGGCCGTCATCGACGACAGCATCGCTTCCATGTGGACCAGCGCCTTGCTGTTCTGCGCCTGGTCCATCGCGCCCTTCATGCCCTTCATTCCCGGCATCATGCCGGCGAGGGCGCCGAGCCCACCCATGCGCTGCATCTGGCGCAGCTGGGCCCAGAGATCGTCGAGGTCGAACTTGCCCTTGGCCATCTTGGCCGCGAGCTTTTCGGCTTCCTCGACCTGGATCGTCTCGGCGGCGCGCTCGACCAGGCTGACAACGTCGCCCATGCCGAGGATGCGGCCGGCGACGCGGTCCGGGTGGAAGGCCTCGAGCTTGTCGAGCGCCTCGCCGACGCCGGCGAACTTGATCGGCTTGCCGGTGACCGCGCGCATGCTGAGCGCGGCGCCGCCGCGCGCGTCGCCGTCCATCCGCGTCAGAATCACGCCCGACAGATCGACCTCGCCGGCAAAGCCCTTGGCGACGTTGACCGCGTCCTGGCCGGTCAGCGAGTCGACCACGAGCAACGTCTCGGTCGGGTTCGACGCGGCCGCGACCGCCTTCATCTCGCCCATCAGCTGGTCGTCAACGTGAAGACGCCCGGCGGTATCGAGCAGCACCACGTCATAACCCTGGAGCTTGGCCGACTGGAGCGCGCGCCTGGCGATCTCGACCGGCTGCTGGCCGGCGACGATCGGCAGCGTGTCGACGTTCGCCTGACGGCCGAGCACCGCGAGCTGCTCCTGCGCCGCCGGGCGCGCGACGTCGAGCGAGGCCATCAGCACCCGCTTGCGGTCGCGCTCGCTGAGCCGCTTGGCGAGCTTGGCCGTGGTGGTCGTCTTGCCCGAACCCTGCAGGCCGACCATCATCACCACCGCAGGCGGATTGACGTTGAGATCGAGCTCCGCGGTGTCGGCGCCGAGCGTCTCGACCAAAGCGTCGTGGACGATCTTGACGACCATTTGCCCCGGCGTGACCGAGCGCAGCACTTCCTGGCCGACCGCCTTTTCGGTGACCTGATCGACGAACTCGCGCGCGACCGGAAGCGCGACGTCGGCCTCGAGCAGGGCGACGCGAACCTCGCGCATGGCCGCGCGCACGTCGGCCTCGCTGAGCGCGCCGCGCCCGCGGAGCCGGTCGAATACGCTGCCGAGCCGATCGCTCAACGTGTCGAACATTCACTTACTCCTGATGGGGACGGTCCCCCGATCTGGGGACAGTCCCCGGCAATTACACGATACCAAACGCCAAAACCGCCGGCGGACGAAACCTCGTCGGCCGGCGTGCGCCCGTGGACGCAACCATCGATGTATTGTCGAAAACGACGCGGGGGCGCATACCCGCTGAGCGACCGTGAGGCAAGCCGCGGCCGTCCGGGAGGTAGCGCGAGCGTGGGTCCCGAGTCCGCCGATTATGTGCTGGGCCATGCCGGAAGCGAGCTGGACCGCCTGACGGTCCAGGCGCGTGCCTATCAGCCCTTCACCCGCCAACTTTTCGCCGAGGCGGGGCTGAAAGAGGGCATGCGCGTGCTGGAGCTCGGGACCGGCAGCGGTGACGTGGCGATGCTCGCCGGTGAATTCGTCGGACCGACGGGCTGCGTCGTCGGCATCGATCAATCCTGTGAAACGGTCGAGTTTGCCAATGAACGCGCGCGCCGGAGACGCCTCGATCACGTCTCCTTCAAATGCCTCAGTCCCGACAACGATCTCCCGTTTGGCCGTGAGTTCGACGCGCTCGTCGGGCGGCTCGTGCTGATGTACTTGCCGTCACCTGCGGTGACCCTTCGAAGGCTCGTGCGCCATCTCAAACCCGGGGCGATCGTCGCCTTTCAGGAAATGAACATGCTTGGGGCGAGAACAGTGCCGCCGATTCCAACCCACGAGCTTGCGCAGACATGGATCCGCGAAACCCTGTCGCGGTCCGGAGTGGAACTCCAGATGGGTCCCAAGCTGCACGCGGTCTTCAGGGCCGCCGGGCTTCCGCCGCCGAGGATGCGCGTGGACGGATTGATCAACGGCAGCGAGGGCGACGTCCCCGAGATGATGGCAGACGTCATCCGATCAATTCTTCCGCTCATCGAGCAACTCGACATCGCGAGCGTGAGCGAGGTGGACATCGACAGGCTGGAAGATCGGCTGCGGGCCGAACTCGAAGCAGCCGACGGCACCATCTCCAGCCCGCTCCTGATCGGCGCCTGGACGAGATTGCCAGCGTAGTCGTCAGGACAAGCGCGGCTTGCCTTTGGGCTTGCGCGGCCGCGACGGTCCGCCGGGTCCGCCCGGTCCGCCGCGCGGCTTGTCTGGCCCATCGCCATTGGCCGGGCCCCTGCGCGGGCCACGAGGCGGGCGCGGCGGTCCCCGGCGGTCGCTTGGCCGCTGCCGCTCCGGCACGCGATCGATCGGGCGCGATTGCTGCATCTGCTGCCGCGGCCCGACCGCATAGCCGTCCTTCAAAAGCTGCGAGAATGCCGCGCGCGTGCTCTCCGCGATAGCGTCCTGCAGCTCCTTCGGCAGATCGGCGAAGGTGACGTTGGGATGGATCGCCTGCACGTCGCGCAGAAGCTGATTAGGCAGCCCGCCCGAGGCGCGCTTCAGCGCGGCAATGCCGTCGAGCACCGCCGAAAAGATGATCGCTTGCATGACGTCTGTCGCGGCTCGTTGCATGGTCGTGGGCCCTGGCATTGGTGGACTTGCGCCTGGACGCTCCTTAAGTGCCGCGCCAAGCATGAAACGGCCCTTCCACAAGATGCATGGCCTCGGCAATGATTTCGTGATCGTCGACGCGCGCGAACAGCCGTTCGAGGTCACGCCGCCGATCGCCAGGGCAATCGCCAACCGGCGCACCGGTGTCGGCTGCGACCAGCTGATCGTGCTCGAGCCAAGCACCACGGCCGACCTTCGGATGCGAATCTGGAATGCGGACGGCGGCGAGGTCGAGGCCTGCGGCAATGCGACCCGCTGCGTGGTCCAGTTGACCGGCGCCCGGCGTATCGACAGCGACGGTGGGCTGCTCGAAGGCGAGAGCATCGGCGGCGAGGTCGAGGTCACGCTTGGCGAGCCGCGCTTCGCCTGGGACCAGATCCCGCTTGCTTATCCAACGGACACGGCGCCGCTGCCGATGGCGTGGGGAGCGCTCGAGCATCCCATCGCGGTCAACGTCGGCAATCCGCACCTCGTTTTCTTCGTCCCCGACATCAATGGCGTGGCGCTCGACCATCTCGGGCACAAGATCGAGCACGACCCGGCTTTTCCGGAACGCATCAATGTCAACGTCGCTCAAGTAGCAGAGCACGGGATCAAGCTGAGGACGTGGGAGCGCGGCGCGGGGTTGACGCTCGCCTGCGGGACCGGCGCCTGCGCGACCGCCATCGCGGCAATCCGGAGCAAGCGCGCAGCATCACCCGTCAGAGTCATCATGCCCGGCGGCTCGCTGACCATCAGCTGGGCGCCCGGCGAGCCGGTCCGCATGCGCGGCACGGCCACGTACGTGTTCAGCGGCGAGCTCGATCTCGAGGCGCTGAAATGAGCGTCGAGACCATCACGCTCGGCTGCCGGCTCAATTTCGCCGAGAGCGAAACCATCGCCCGCTCTGCCCCGGCGCACGAGGACTGGATTTTGGTCAACAGCTGCGCGGTGACCAACGAGGCGGTGCGCCATACGCGGCAAGCCATCCGGCGCGCGCATCGCGAGCGGCCGGGCGCGAAGATCCTCGTGACCGGCTGCGCGGCGGAGCTCGACCCGGCGAGCTTCGCGGCCATGTCGGGCGTATCGCGCGTCGTCGGAAACACCAACAAGCTCAGCAGCTTGGCGGCGAATGACGTCATGCCGTCCGTGCCCGCCGGGTTCTTGGGTCATGTCCGCAGCTTCGTTGCCGTCCAGACCGGCTGCGACCACCGCTGCACCTTTTGCTCGATCTGGCAGGCGCGCGGGCCGAGCCGGTCGCTGCCGTTCGAAGCCATTCGCGATGCCGTCACGCGCGAGCTCGATCGCGGCGCGAGGGAGATCGTGCTCACGGGCGTCGACATCACCGATTATGAGGGAGGCCTTGGCCGGCTCTGCCAGCGCCTGCTGGCGGCGGAGCGGCGCTTGAAGCGCCTCCGCCTTTCATCTCTCGACAGCGTGGAGATCGACGACGCATTGCTCGACCTGATCGCCGAAGAGCCACGGCTGATGCCGCATTTCCATCTCTCGCTGCAGGCCGGCGACGACATGATCCTGAAGCGCATGAAGCGCCGGCACAGTCGGGCCGATGCGGTGCGGACGGTCGAACGGATCAAGGCCGCACGGCCCGACGCGACGATCGGCGCCGACCTGATTGCGGGATTTCCGACCGAAACTGAAGAAATGGCACTCAATAGTTTGAAACTGCTCGACGATTGCGACGTCGTTGCCGCTCACGTCTTTCCCTTCTCTCCACGGCCGAACACGCCTGCCGCGCGCATGCCGCAGCTTGCGCGTGAGCTGGTCAAGGCACGCGCCGCGCGGCTCCGGACTGCCGCGACGCAGCGTCGCCACAGCTGGCTCGACAGCCTCGTCGGGAGCACACTGCCGGTATTGATGGAGAATGGCGGCAAGGGACACGCGGATTCCTTCGCCCCCGTCGCAATCGACGGCGCCGGACGCGACGAAATGGGCCGCGCGCGGATCACTGGCCGTGCGAACGACGTGCTGACGGCGGTTTGGGCATGAGCTGGCTCGACCGCCTGCGCGGCGGCTTTTCCAAGACCGCCGAACGCGTTGCCGACAATCTAACCGGCCTCGCCAGCCGGGCGGCGCTAGACACCGCGACCCTCGACGACATCGAGGAGGCGCTAATCGCATCCGATCTCGGTCCCGAGGCCTCGCGCCGCATCCGCGAGGCCATCGCCCAGCAAAAATTCGAGCGGCTCGACGAACGCGGCCTGCGTTCGATCCTCGCCGAAGAAATCGAAAAGATTTTAAGGCCGGTCGCGAAGCCGCTGGAAATCACCGGATTTCCGCGACCGCACGTCATCCTGGTGATCGGCGTCAACGGCTCGGGCAAGACGACCACGATCGGCAAGCTCGGCCATTGGCTCAAAGAGCAGGACTATGGCGTCCTGCTCGCCGCCGGCGACACCTTCCGCGCCGCCGCGATCGAGCAGCTGCAGATCTGGGGCGAGCGCATCGGCGCGCCTGTCATCTCGGGCAAGGAGGGCGGCGACGCCGCCGGAATCGTGTTCGACGGGGTCAAGCAGGCGACCGCGACCGGCGAGGACGTGCTGATCGTCGACACCGCCGGGCGCCTCCAGAACAAGGCGCACCTGATGGACGAGCTGGCGAAGATCCGCCGCGTGCTCGGCCGTCTCAACCCCGAGGCGCCGCATGACATCCTGCTCGTCCTCGACGCGACCACCGGCCAGAATGCGCTTGCCCAGGTCGAGGTGTTCCGCGAGACGGCGGGGGTGACGGGGCTCATCATGACCAAGCTCGACGGCACCGCGCGCGGCGGCATTCTCGTGGCCGCGGCGGAGAAGTTCGGCCTGCCGATCCACGCCATCGGCGTCGGCGAGACCGCCGACGACCTACGCCCGTTCGACCCGCGCGCGGTCGCGCGCGCCATCGCCGGATTACCACCCGAATGAGCACCAAGCCCGAGCCGCAGGGCGGCGCCAAGCTGCTGATCGATCTTGGCCCCCTGCTCGTCTTCTTCCTGATGAACTTCTTCGCGCCGGTGCCGGCGCTCATGAAGATCTTCGTCGCGACGGCAGCGTTCATGGTGGCAATGGTCGCGGCGATGCTGTTCTCGGCGATCCGCTATCACCGCATTTCGCCGCTTCTTTGGTTCTCCGGCGTGATGGTCGTGATCCTGGGCGGCCTCACCATCTGGCTGCACGACCGCACCTTCATTCAGATGAAGCCGACGATCTATTATGCTTTGGTCGCCGGGCTGCTGGCGTTCGGCCTCGCCACCGGCAGGCCGCTGCTCCAGCAAGTGCTGGGGAGCACCTATCCCGGGCTGACGGAGGAGGGCTGGAACAAGCTGACGCGCAACTGGGCGGTCTTCTTCGCCTTCATGGCCGTGCTCAACGAAGCGGTGTGGCGCAACACATCGTGGGACTTCTGGATCGGGTTCAAGCTGTGGGGCGCGCTGCCCCTCACCTTCCTGTTTGCCGCGGCCAACATCCCGATGCTGCTGCGGCATGGATTGATGAAGGAAGATGCGGTTCCGGCGGAACCCGGGCCGGTCGAATGAGCGAGCCGATCCTCTCGATCCGCAAGCTGCGCAAGGCGTATGCGACCGGGGTCGAGGCGCTGAAATCGGTCGATCTCGACATCCGGCGCGGCGAGATTTTCGCGCTGCTCGGCCCCAACGGGGCGGGCAAGACCACGCTGATCAACATCGTCTGCGGCATCGTCACGCCGACCAGCGGCGAGGTTCTGGTCGACGGCAAGGACTGGCGGGCCGACTTCCGTTATGCCCGCGGCCGCATCGGCCTCGTCCCGCAGGAGCTGACCACCGAAGCGTTCGAAACCGTCTGGAATACGGTCAACTTCTCGCGCGGTCTCTATGGCCGCGAGCGCAACGAGGGGTTCGTCGAGGAACTGCTCAAGCGCCTGTCGCTGTGGGACAAGCGCAAGACCGAGATGCGGTTCCTGTCCGGTGGCATGAAGCGCCGCGTGATGATCGCCAAGGCACTGAGCCACGAGCCCGAGATCCTGTTCCTCGACGAGCCCACCGCCGGCGTCGACGTCGAGCTTCGCCGCGACATGTGGGAGCTGGTGCGCAAGCTGCGCGCCGACGGCACGACGATCATCCTGACGACGCACTACATTGAGGAAGCCGAGGAAATGGCCGACCGCGTCGGCGTGATCAGTCGCGGCGAGTTGATCGCGGTCGACGAGAAGGGGGCGCTGATGGCGAGGATGGGCCGCAAGACGCTCGACGTGGTGCTCGCCGAACCACTGCAGGCAATCCCCGCCGAGCTCTCCGACTGGAACCTCGAGCTGAACCAGGCGGGGCACATGCTGCGCTACCAGTTCGACAGCCATGCCGAGCGGACAGGAATCGCCTCGCTGATGCGGCGCCTTTCCGACCTCGGTATCGCCTACAAGGACCTGTCGACCCACCAGTCGAGCCTCGAGGACATCTTCGTCGAGCTGGTGCACGGCGGACGAGAGCGGGCATGAGCTATAGCATTTCCGCTCATCCTGAGGAGCCGCTGAGCGTGTCGAAGCGTCGTCTCGAAGGACCTTCCTTCGAGATGGGCCTTCGGGCATGAACGGCCACGGGATCGCGGCGATCTACCGCTTCGAAATGGCGCGGTGGAAACGTACGCTCTGGCAGAGCCTAGTCACCCCGGTGATCACCACCGCGCTCTATTTCGTGGTGTTCGGGTCGGCGCTCGGGAGCCGCATGACGGCGATGGACGGGGTCAGCTACGGCGCTTTCATCGTCCCCGGCCTGACCCTTCTCGCGGTCTTCATGCAGTCGATCTTCAACGCCAGCTTCGGCATTTATTTCCCGAAGTTTACGGGCACGATCTACGAGCTCTTGTCAGCCCCGATCTCGAGCTTCGAGGCGGTCCTTGCGTATGTCGGCGCGGCGGTGACCAAGTCGGTGATCCTCGCGCTGGTGACGCTGGCGACGGCTTTGCTGTTCGTGCCGCTGAGGGTCGACCATCCCGTGGCGATGATCCTGTTCCTGGTCGGGATCAGCACCGGCTTTTGCCTGTTCGGCTTCGCGATCGGCGTCTGGGCGCAGAATTTCGAGCAGCTGCAGATCATCCCGATGCTGATCATCACGCCGCTCACCTTCCTCGGGGGCGCCTTCTATTCGGTGAAGGCGCTCAGCGAGCCGTTCCGGACGATCACCTTGTTCAACCCGATCGTCCACGTCATCAGCGGCTTCCGCTGGAGCTTCTACTCGATCGCCGACGTGCCGGTCTGGTCGAGCGTGCTGGTGACGGTGGCGATCATCGCCATCTTCATGGCGATCATCGCCTGGATGTTCCGCACCGGATACAGGCTAAAGCAGTAGCCCACCGCGGAAATGCTGGCATAACAGCTGAATTCAGGCGGGGAGAGCGAACATGGCTTGGCGTAATGCGTTCATTGTATCCGCCATTGCGCTGACGCCTGCGTCCGCAGCCAGCGCCCAGATCGCCGAGATCGCGAAAGCGCAGGCATCTGATCCGCTCGCCGGTTACGTCAAGGCATCATCCTGGGTCTCGACGAAAAAGGGTCCGACGTTCGTCGAACTGCTGATCGATCCACATAGTGCTGCCTTGCGGCTGCGAACGGCGACCAACCAGGCTCCGGACCTTCGAATTCTCGATTCCCCTACGGAAGTCCTGAAGCTCCTTGCTGACAAACGGATGGAGTTCTTGTGGCAACCGCTTTCGGACTGGGCGGGGCCGACGCTTGAAAAGATGCGCGACGAGCAGATCGCTCGGCTCCGCGCCGCGGCAGCACGAGGAGAGGCCGATCTGCCTCCATCCACGACCGGAGAATCGACCGTTCGGCCAAAGATTCGCGCGCTCCTCCAGCTCGCGGATTTTCTCATCGATGTCGGTCAATGCGACGAGGCCGAACGCATGCTGCAGCAGCAGCTTGCGACCATGAAGGTCAGGAGCGACTCGAGCTGGAATGCGATCGAGTGGTTTTCGGTGGCCGCGTGGATCGCAAGCGCGCGCCTTGGGCGTGACGATTTCGCCGGCGCCATCGCGCAATATGCCTTCATCGAACAGAGTCTCGGCAACAGCCCCTTCGCGCAAAACGCGACCATCAACCGCGCTTCGCTGCTCGCCCGGAGCGGACGCTACGCGGATGCGCTGGCGGCGATCGAGCCGCTGTGGGTCCGCTGGTCCCGTGAGCAGCCGGAGCTGAAAGTGGGCGGCAGCGAGCGGCAGTTCGCATGGATCCGGGCGTGCGCGCTGGAAGGCCTCGGACGTCACGCAGAAGCCGAGGCCGCCTTTAAGCCGGTCGCCGAGGCAACCGATACGCGCGATCCTCATTTCGTCATCGACAGCGACGATTCGCTAAGGCTCAAAGGCCGCGTTTGCTTGAAGCAGACGGCGGCAGTGGGCGATCTCATCGCTACCCAGCTCCAAGACGGATTGTCCCCGTGGGCGCTGCTGTTGTTCCAGCCAGCCTATCGCCCGACCCAGAACGTGGAGCTGTGGGAGAAGATCCGCTCAGACCCGAGGCTCGCGAAGCTTGCCAGCGAGCGGATGCGGGTGCTTCCTCCAGAACTGACCCCGGCGCTCAACGGATGGCGCTGAGCGGCAGGGTCGGACTTACCCGCTTTAGCTAGGCGGTCACCGGCGAACGCGCGCCTTCGCCCTGGTTGGCGCGCTCGGCGCCCTGGCCATCGAGGTTCTGGGCGACGAAATCCCAGTTGACGATGTTCGTCAGCACGCTCGTCGCGAACCGCGGCCGCTCGTTCTTGTAGTCGATGTAATAAGCGTGCTCCCACACATCGAGCGTGAACAGCGGCACCATGCCTTCGTGGACGATCGGCGTGTCGGCGTCGTGGAGTGAGGTGACGCGGAGCGAGCCGCGATCGAGCACCAGCCACGCCCAGCCGCTGGCGAAATGGTTGACCGCTTCCTCCTGCAATTTCTGCAGCAAGGCCTCGGTGTTCCCGAACCCGTCCTCGATCAGCTTGGCAAGCTTGCCGTCCGGCTGCTGGCCCTTCGACGGGCTGAGGCACTGCCAGAAGAAGCTGTGGTTCCACAGCTGCGCGCTGTTGTTGAACAGCTTGTTGTTCCCCGAGCGCTTGGCGTGCTTGATGACCTGGAGCAGCGAGGCGTTCGACAGGTTGGAGTCGCCCTCGATCAGCTCATTGGTCTTGTTGACGTAGGCACGATGGTGCTTGCCGTGGTGATATTCGAGCGTTTCCGCCGACATGACGGGCGCGAGCGCGTTTTTGTCGAACGGAAGATCGGGCAGCTGGAAGGGCATTTGGGCCAACTCCTCTTGTTCAATGCTTGGGAAAGCGCCGCTGACGCGCCGACTCCCGCAAGCGAGCCCCCCACCCGCATGTAAGCGAGATGCTTCCTCGACAGCAAATTTCAAGCGGCGATCAGCCGGCGCTGTCCTGCAGCTTGTGGCGCTTGAGCGCGTGGCGGAGCTGATCGTAGCTGAGGTTGAGCGCGGCCGCGGTCGCGCGCTGGTTGAAGCGGTTGCGACGCAGCGCATCCTCCAGGATCTGGCGCTCGTAGTCGGCAACGGCAGCGCGAAAATCGCTGGTCGCGCCCGGCGGCGCCGCGGGCGCCGAAGCGAGCGGTTGTTCGGCTTCGATCTCCTGGACTTCCACAGCGGCCACCGACACGCCCTTGCCGCCGGCCGGGGCCCAGGGCGAGTGGAAAGGGTTGAAATTGATTACGTCGATCGAGCGCTCCGGGTCCTCGTGGCGGTAGACAGCGCGCTCGATGACGTTTCTCAGCTCGCGGACGTTTCCGGGCCATGGGTAGGCATCCAGCTCGGCGACCGCGCGCGGCGTGAAGCCGGGCCAGTTGGGCCAGTCGAGCTCGACCGCCATGCGCCGGCCGAAATGGTCGGCGAGCAGCGGCACGTCGCCTTCGCGCGCTCTGAGCGGCGGCAGCGTGATCACCTCGAACGACAGCCGATCGAGGAGGTCGGCGCGGAACTTCCCCTTATCGACTTGCGCCGGCAGGTTTTCGTTGGTCGCCGCGACGATTCGCACGTCCACGGAAATCGGCTTGGAGGCACCGATCCGGGTGATCTCGCCATATTCGACCGCACGCAGCAGCCGGTCCTGGGCCGGCATCGACAGCGTCCCGAGCTCGTCGAGGAAGAGCGTGCCTCCGTCGGCTTCCTCGAAGCGACCGTGGCGCGTCTTGGCCGCGCCGGTGAAGCTCCCCGCTTCGTGGCCGAACAGTTCGGCCTCGATCAGATTCTCGGGCAGCGCGGCGCAGTTCATGATAATCAGCGGCCCCGCCCAGCGCGACGACAGGTGATGCAGACGTTCC
>Ga0207657_10005633_pt1 | contig 13068 bp, 11 predicted proteins | sample KBSC33metaG_FD_184316 | JGI IMG/M metagenome (GOLD analysis project Ga0207657, IMG submission 184316) | Corn rhizosphere microbial communities from Kellogg Biological Station, Michigan, USA - KBS C3-3 metaG (SPAdes) (version 2) | ecosystem: Host-associated > Plants > Roots > Rhizosphere > Soil ...
TGCCGGCACGCGCGTCGGATACTCGCGCGTGAGGCAGGCGCGGCACAGCGCGCTCGCGGGCCTTCGCGTCGCCGCCTGCAGTCCTTCGAGCGAGATGTACGCGAGGCTCGTTGCCCCGATTGCGACTCGTACCTCTTCGACGGACGAGTGTGCCGCGATCATCTCGTCCTCGGAGGCGAGATCGATCCCGTAGTAACAGGGTGAGATCACCGGCGGCGAGGAGACGCGAACGTGCACCTCTGCAGCGCCGGCATCGAACAGCATCTGGACGATCTGCCGCGTCGTCGAGCCGCGCACGATCGAATCGTCGACGACGACGAGGCGCTTGCCTGCGACCTCGGCGAGTGGGTTGAACTTCATCCGGATCCCTTGCTCGCGCATGCCCTGCTCGGGCTGGATGAACGTGCGGCCGACGTAGCGGTTCTTGATCAGGCCCTCGCTGAACGGGATCCCGGTGGCGCGCGCGAAACCGATCGCGGCCGGTGTGCCCGAGTCCGGGATCGGGAGCACGAGGTCGGCCTCGACCGGCGACTCCGCGGCAAGACGCTCTCCCATGCGCACGCGCGCACCGTGCACCTCGACGCCCGCCAGCCGCGTGTCGGGCCGCGCGAGATAGAAGAACTCGAAGATGCAGAGCGCACCGTTGTTCTCCGGCTCGACCGCCTGGATCGAGTGCAATCCCTGGTCGTCGATGACGACGAGCTCTCCGGGACGAACCTCACGCTCGAACGTCGCACCGACGAGGTCGAGCGCGCACGTTTCGGAGGCGACGACGTGGTCCTCGCCGAGCCGTCCAATCGCCAGCGGGCGGAACCCGAACGAGTCGCGGAACGCAAAGAGCTTTCCTTCGGCGAGGCCGACCACGGTCGCCGCTCCTTCCAGGCGCCCCATCGTGGCGACGATCGCCTCCTCCAACGGCCGCTCGTCGTCGGCGATCAACGCGGCGATCACCTCCGAGTCGGAGGTCGACGCGAGCGGCTTGCCGACCTGGGTGCGCAGCGCCTCGGCGTTCACGAGGTTGCCGTTGTGGCCCAGCGCGACGAGCCGCTTGCGCCCGCGATGGAGCAGCGGCTGCGCGTTCTCCCACGCATTGCCGCCGGTTGTCGAATAGCGCGTGTGGCCGATCGCATACTCGCCCTGGAGGCCGGAGAGCGTGCGCTCGTCGAAGACCTGCGGCACGAGCCCGAGATCGCGAACGGCGGTGAGGCGCCCGTTTTCGGAGACCGCGATCCCCGCGGACTCCTGGCCGCGATGCTGCAGCGCGTACAGACCGAAGTACGACAGGCGCGCGACGTCACGTCCCGGCGCACGAACCCCGAACACGCCGCACATCAGGCGACCATCCCGAGCTCGACCACGTCGTCCCACGGAATCTCGGTTGCGGGATCGACCGCGACGACGACACCTTCGCCCTCGACGACGTCCACATCCGCAGGCTTGCCGGACCAGGCCTCCGCCTCGCGAAGCGCCAGCGCGACGCCGCCGTCAGAAACGTCGTGCGCGAGTGAGAACAGAGCGGCATGTCGCCACACGAAGTGGACGAGCCCGTGGCCAAATCCGCGCAAGAGCACGATGCGGTCACCGCTGCGCCACCGGTTCGGGATCTTGGTCACGTCGCGGACGAGCCCGACGCAACCGATGACGGGGGTGGGTGGGATCGCGCTCCCGCCCGTCTCGTTGTAGAGCGACACGTTCCCCGAGACAACCGGTATGCCGAGCGATTCGGCTGCGCGAGAGATCCCCTCGATTGCCTGCGCTAACTCCCAGCCGATCTCTGGCTTTTCGGGGTTGCCGAAATTCAGGCAGTCGGTCAGCGCGAGTGGCTCGCCGCCAGCGCAGGCGACGTTCATCGCCGCCTCCAGCACAGCCTTCCAGCCGGCCTCCATCGGGTTGCGGCAGCCGAGCGGCGGGCCATCGAGCGTGACAGCGAGGCCGCGCGTTCCGTCGATACGCAACACGGCGGCGTCGAGCCCCGGTCGGCGCACGGTTCGGGAGCCGACGAGGTGGTCGTACTGCTCGAAGACCCACGTCTTGGGCTCGTCGTTCACCGCCGCGACCGGCGCAGGCTCGACGTTCTCCCGGGGTATTTGTGCGACCTCGTAGCGCGGGCACTCGTCGGTCAGAAACGTCGCCGGGATCGAGCCGACGACCTCGTGGTCGAAGAAACAGCGCAGCTCGCCATGGTCCGTCACCTCACCGATCACCGTGCACGGCAGCTCCCACCGCTCGCACACCGCGTGCACCTCGTCGATGCGCTCGGGAGCGACGACCGCGACCATCCGCTCTTGCGACTCGGAGATCATGATCTCCCACGGCTCGAGGTCTGGTTCGCGCAGCGGCACCCGGTCGAGATGGACGTCGACGCCAACCTCGCGCGCCATCTCCGACAGCGACGACGCCAGGCCCGCAGCGCCGCAGTCCTGCAGCGAGATCACGAGGTCTTGCTCGACGAGCTCGAGCGACACCTCGATCAGCGCCTTGCCGCGGAACGGATCTCCGATCTGGACCGACGGGCGCTTCTCGTCCGAGCCTTCGAGATCCTGTGAGGCAAGCACCGACGCACCGCCGATCCCGTCACGGCCGGTAAAGGCGCCGTAGAGGACGAGTGCGTTGCCCGGGCCTTGCGCCTTCGCCGACAGGACGCGCTCGGTGGGGAGGATCCCGACGCACATCGCGTTCACGAGCGGGTTGAGCGCGTAGGCCTCGTCGAAGGCGCACTCCCCGCCGACGTTCGGGACACCGACGCAGTTGCCGTAGTGGCCGATGCCCGCTACGGCGCGCTTGAAGTGCCAGTCGGGCTCCCCGAAGCGGAGCCCGTCGAGCAGCGCGATCGGACGCGCGCCCATCGCGATGATGTCGCGCAGGATCCCGCCGACGCCGGTCGCGGCGCCCTGGAACGGCTCGACCGCGGACGGATGGTTGTGCGACTCGACCTTGAAGGCGACCGCCGTTCCCTCGCCGAGGTCGAGCACTCCCGCGTTCTCGCCCGGTCCCTGGAGGACGCGCTCGCCGGCCGACGGCAGCCGCCTGAGCAGCGGTGCGGAGTGCTTGTAGCCGCAGTGCTCGGACCAGAGGAGCGAGAAGACCGCGAGCTCGAAGTGGTTCGGGTCGCGCCCGAGCAAGTCCCGGATACGGTCCGCCTCCCAGTCGGTCAGACCGAGGGCACGGTGAAGCGGCTGGGCGGCGACCTCCGACAGGTGATTCAGTCTAACCCGGGTCTCGGCGGGGGCGGAATCTCACGGGACCGGGCTACGTTGCGTTCCAGAAGTAGATGCGTCGCCCGGCCGTCATCCTCACGCTGCTCGCGCTCATCTGGGGCGCGTCGTTCATGCTGATCAAGATCGCCGACCGCCAGCTCGCGCCGTCGACGCTCGTGCTCGGCCGCCTCGGCTCGGCAACGCTCCTGCTGGCGGCGATCGCAGCCGTGAGCCTCGGCTTTCGCGCAGCGATGCGGGAGCTGCGCGCCGCCTGGCTCTGGCTCGTCGTCGTCTCGCTCGTGAACACGGCGGTGCCCTTCTGGCTCCTCTCCTGGGGCGAGACCCGGATCGACTCCGGCCTCGCCTCGATCATCCAGGGGGCGGTTCCGATCTTCAACGCGGTGATCGCCTACGGGTTCTTCCGGGAGGAGAGGGTCGGAGGCCTGCGGTTCGTCGGCCTCGCGATCGGGTTCGTCGGGGTGGCGCTCCTCGTGGGAGCCCAGCCGCAGGGGAAGCTGCTCGGCGCCCTGGCCGTCGTCGGCATGGCGCTCTGCTACGCGATCGGGACCTTGCTCGCGGGCCGCCATCTGCGCGGTACTCCGCCGCTGCTCGTCGCGCTTGCCTCGACGGGCGTGTCGACCCTGGCCGTGTTGCCCGTGGGGGTCGTCCAGGCGCCGGCCGAGGCGTGGCACGCCGAGACGATTGCGTCGATCCTCGTGCTGGGCCTCGTCGGCACCGGGATCGCGTACCTCCTCTTCTTTGCGCTGATCCAGCGCGCCGGCGCGAACTACGCGACGCTCGTGACGTACCTCGTGCCGCCGATCGCGCTCGCCTACGGCGCGATCTTCCTCGGCGAGAGCTTCGGGGCGGTGGCGTACGGCGCGCTCGCTCTCATCCTCGTGGGCGTGGCACTCGCCACGGGGTCGGTTCGGCTAGCGTCGCTGCGTGTCGGTCGAGCTGAGGCGCGCGAACCCGTCTGACGCGGACTTCCTGCTCGAGCTGCTGGCCGACGAGGACGTCCGGCAGTTCCTTGGCCCGCAGACCGCCTCGACCCGCGAGGACGTGCTCGAGGAGATCGAGCGCTCGCTCGCGGAGCCCGAGGGCTTCGGCCGCTTCGTGGTCGACTCGGACGGAGAGCCGGCGGGGATGCTCGGCTTCCACGTGGCGAACGAGCGGAGCCGGATCGCCCGCCTCGAGCGGCTCGCGATCCACCCGAGCTTCCGCGGCCGCCGTGTCGCCGACGAGGCGGCGCGGCTGTTCCAGCGGCTCCTGCTCTCCGAGCTCGGCTACCACCGGCTCGAGCTCGAGATCTACGCCTTCAACGAGCGCGCCTGCGCGCATGCCGAGCGCGCCGGGTTCGTGCGCGAGGGCCGGAAGCGGAAGGCGTACCTCAAGGACGGCGAATGGGTCGACTCCGTCCTCTACGCGGTCGTCGCCGAGGATCTCTGAGGTCATCCTCGAGGACGACTCGCCCTCGTTCCCGCGGCCGACGCGGTCGGGGTGGAGCGGCAGTACCGTTGTTCGCGTGAGGCGGCTTTCCAACCGGCTCGGGCTCAACTGGGGCGATCTCGTGATCGCCGGTCTCACCGTCGGGACGGCCGTCGAGCTCGCCGTCACGAGCGTGGACTACAAGCCGGCGATCGTGCCGTTCGCGTTGCTGGCGGCGCCGCCGCTCTTCCTGCGCCAGCGCCTTCCGCTCGCCGCCCCGGCCGCGACGTTGGCCTTCGCGATCGCGGCCGTGACGGTCGATCCCGCGGGTACGAACGACCTGTCGTTCATCTTCTTCGTCGCCATCGCGGCCATGGTCACCTTCGGCGCGGCGCCCGAGCGACGGATCGCGCTCCTGGGTGGGGCGCTGGGGATCGGCGTGCTCCAGTACGTCAACTACAAGTTCGGCAACAAGCCCGGCGAGTTCGTGTGGATCACGGGCTTCTTCATCGGGGCCTGGATCATCGGCTTCACGCTGCGTGTGCGCTCCGACCAGGCGAAGGAGGCACGGCAACGCGCCGAGCGAGCCGAGTTGGAACGCGAGCTACGTGCGAGGGCCGCGGTGGCAGACGAGCGAACGCGCATCGCGCGCGAGCTGCACGACATCGTCGGGCACTCGGTCAGCGTCATGACCGTGCAGGCCGCCGGCGTCCGCCGGCTCCTGCGCGAGGACCAGGAGCGCGAGCGAGAGGCCCTGCTCGCGATCGAGGAGACCGGCCGGGCAGCCCTCACCGAGATGCGCCGCCTCGTCGGCGTGCTGCGGCGCGCGGACGACGAGCCCGCACTCGTGCCGCAGCCGAGCCTCGAGCGCGTCGCAAAGCTCGTGGAGCAGACGCGCGACGCCGGCCTGCCCACCGAGCTCCGGATCGAGGGCGAGACGACGGCTCTGGCCCAGGGAATCGACCTGACGGCGTACCGGCTCGTCCAGGAAGGGCTGACGAACGCGCTCAAACACGCGAACGCCACTCACGCCGAGGTCGTCGTCCGCTACGACGACGGCACCGTCGAGCTTGTCGTACGCGACGACGGCACCGGTGACGGCGCCGGCGGAGGCAGCGGCCACGGCCTGGTCGGGATCCGCGAGCGGGTCGCCCTGTACGGCGGCGAGCTCTTCGCCGGCCCTCGCGCCGAGGGTGGCTTCGAGCTGCGCGCCCGTCTCCCGGTGACCGCGTGAGCATCTCCGTCCTCATCGTCGACGACCAGGCGCTCGTGCGCACCGGTTTTCGCATGATCCTCGAGGCGGAAGCCGACCTCGAGGTCGTCGGTGAGGCCGCGGACGGGCTCCAGGCGATCGACGAGGCCCGGCGCCTCCGCCCGGACGTGATCCTGATGGACGTCCGCATGCCCGAGCTCGACGGGATCGAGGCGACCCGGCGCCTGCTCGAGAACGGCGGCAGCGACGCGAGGGTCGTGATGCTGACGACCTTCGACATGGACGAGTACGTCTACGACGCGCTGCGCGCCGGCGCCAGCGGCTTTCTGCTCAAGGACGTCCCGCCGGAGCACCTCGTCGACGGCATCCGCTCGGTCGCGAACGGCGACGCGCTGCTGGCGCCCTCGATCACGCGCCGGCTGGTCGAGGAGTTCGTGCGCTCGGCCCCGCCGCAAACGAAGCCGCCCGCGGGCCTCGACCAGCTCACGTCGCGCGAGCACGAGGTACTGCTTCTGATCGCCCGCGGCATGTCGAACGCGGAGATCGCAGCCGAGCTCTACGTCAGCGAGACGACGGTGAAGACGCACGTCGCACGCGTCCTGATGAAGCTGAGCCTGCGCGATCGCGTGCAGGCAGTCGTCCTCGCGTATGAGGCCGGCCTCGTGCAGCCCGGCGTCTCTCACTCCTGAGAACGACCTGAAGATCGCCCCCGCGGCCGACGGCGAATCGCGCTTGCGGCCGACGATTTCCGGCACGTGAAATCGCAGGCTCTTCGTGTTGATCCCAACCACGAAGGAGAGCTTGCGATGTTCCATGCAGGAGACCAGATCGAGAACCCCGTCACCGGCGAGCGCCTCGTCTTCCACGAGACGTCGGCCGAGACGAACGGCGAGCGGGTCGTCTTCGAGACGATCGTCCGCCCGGGCGGCTTCGTCGCCGCCGCGCACGTCCATCCGTTCCAGACCGAGCGCTTCGAGGTGCTCGCCGGGACGCTCGGGATGCGGCAGGGCCGGACGAAGATCGAGCTCGGGGCCGGCGAGGTCGCGACCGTCGACCCCGGGACGCCGCACAAGTTCTGGAACGCGGGTGAGGTGGAGGTGCGCTTCCTCTGCACCGTCGCCCCGGCACTCCAGTTCGAGCGGCTGATCGAGACGATGTACTCGCTCGCGGCGGCCGGGAAGACGAACCGCAAGGGGATGCCGAGCCCGCTGCGGCTGGCGGTGATCGCGAACCACCACTTCGACGACGTGCGGCTGCCGACCATCCCGCAGTCGCTCCAGAAGCTGGCACTCGTGCTCGGGGCTCCGGCGGGGAAGCTGCTCGGCTTCACGCCCAACTTCGACGCGCTGCCGGGTGAGCTCGAGCCGGCGCTCGCGTGACGACGATGAAGAGGTACGGCTACATCACCGTGATCGCGCTCGCAGTGCTCGCGCTCGCGATCGGCGGGTGGATCGCCAGGCCCACGACGATCCTCAGACCCCGCCATGCTTGAGACGCAGTGGCGCCCGGGGAAAACGCTCCCCGGGCGCCACTAGTACGATCGAGACATGGCTGAGTTCCTCCACACCATGGTGCGGATCACCGATCCGGAGAAGAGCCGCGGCTTCTACGAGGCGCTCGGCTTCCGCTTCGAGCGGGACATGGACATCGTCCGCAACGGCGAGCTCGAGGCGACGAACTACTTCTACGGCATCGGCGATCAGGAGTCGGTGCTCGAGCTGACCTTCAACCACGACGGCCGCACCTACGACCTCGGCACCGGCTACGGGCACATCGCCGTCAGCGTCGACGACCTCGCGGTGGCGCTCACCGAGCTGCAGCGTCAGGGCATCGAGCCGGAGCGCGAGCCGTACCGGGTCCGGGAGGGCGGCTCGCTCATCTGCTTCGTCCAGGATCCGGACGGCTACCGCATCGAGCTGATCGACCGCAGCGGCAAGTAGCCGCGGCCCGCCGGAGCGGCAGGCGCTTAGCTTTACCCGCTTCGCGGGAATAGCCCCGCTGTGTGGCCGGAGGGTTCCACCGCGGAGCATGTCCGGCGGCTGCAATCAGTAACCGACGCCGCCCTCGCCCATCTGCATCTCAACGAGCTGCTCGAGGCACTGCTCGAACGCACCCAGCGCATCCTCGAGGTCGACACGTGCGCGATCCTCCTGCTCGACGAGAAGACGAACGAGCTCGTCGCCCAGGCGGCGCGCGGCATCGAGCAGGAGGTCGAGCAGGGCGTCCGCATCCCGGTGGGTGCGGGGTTCGCCGGCCGCATCGCCGCCGAGAAGCGGCCCATGATCCTCGACGACGTCGACCACGGGCCGGTGCTCAACCCGATCCTGCGGGAGAAGGGCATCAGGTCGATGCTCGGCGTCCCGCTCGTCGTCGAGGGAGAGGTGCGCGGCGTCTTCCACGTCGGCTCGCTCCAACCCCGCGCCTTCCACGAGGACGAGGTCGAGCTGCTGCAGCTCGTCGCCGACCGGGCTGCGCTCGCGATCGAGCACGCGCGTCTCTTCGAGGCCGAGCGCGCCGCGCGCGAGCGGATCGAGAACGTGCAGGCGGTGACCGACGCGGCGCTCGCGCATCTCGAGGTGAACGAGCTCCTCAGGGTGCTCTTGCCCAGGATCCGGGACATCCTGCGCACCGACACGTGTGCCGTGCTACTCCGCGACGACGAGACGAACGAGCTGGTGGCGCGCGCGGCGCTCGGGATCGAGGAGGAGGTCGGCGTGCGGATCCCGCTCGGCGCCGGCTTCGCGGGCCGGGTCGCCGCCGAGGCGCGGCCGATGGTGATCGACGTCGACGAGTACCCGGTCTTCAACCCGATCCTGCGCCGGAAGCAGCTCAAGTCGATGATGGGCGTGCCGCTGCTCGTCCGGGGCGAGTCGCTCGGCGTGCTCCATGTCGGGACGCTCACGTCGCGGCAGTTCACGCAGGACGAGGTCGAGCTGCTTCAGCTCGTCGCCGAGCGGGTGGCGATCGCCATCGAGCGCGCGCAGCTGCACGAGGAGCTGGTCCAGCTCGACCAGCTCAAGCTGAACTTCGTCGCCATCGCCTCGCACGAGCTGCGCACGCCGGCGACCTCGGTCTACGGCGTCCTCAAGACGCTCTCGGATCGGGGCCCGGCCCTCGACGAGGAGCTACGCGAGGAGCTGATCCGCGTCGGTGTCGAGCAGGGCGAGCGCCTGCGGCGCTTGCTCGAGGAGCTCCTGGACCTCTCACGCCTCGACGCGCGCGCGATCATCGTCGAGCCGCGGCCGCTGGTCTTGAAGGCAGCTCTGGCGGACGTCGTCCAGGGCGCGCTCGCCGCGTCGGACGCTGTCGAGCTCGACATCCCGGAGGACCTCGCCGCCGTCGTCGATCCGCTCGTGCTCGAGCGCGTCGTCTCGAACCTCGTGGCGAATGCGGTGCGCTACGGCGCGCCGCCGATCCGGATCTCCGCGCAGCAGCGGGACCGGCACCTCCGGGTCGCGGTCGAGGATGCGGGGCCCGGCGTCCCGAAGGACCTCGAGGGGCGGATCTTCGACCGCTTCGCGCGCGGTGGCGGTGAGACGGGCCACGGGCTCGGCCTCGCGATCGCCCGGGCGTACGCCCAGGCCCACGGAGGCGACCTCGTCCACGACCCGCGCCCCGGCGGGGCCCGCTTCGAGCTGCTGATTCCGCAGGAGCGGAACGGGCTGAGCAGCCCGACGAGAAAGAACTAGCCGGACAGCGCCTTCTGCAGCGCCGCGAGCGTCGCCGGGCCGACCACGCCGTCCTCGTTCAGCCCCTTCGCGACCTGGAAACGCTCGACCGCATTCTGGGTCGACGGCCCATAGTCGCCGTCGGGCTTGCCCGCCGAGTAGCCGAGTGCGGCCAGCGCCAGCTGGAGCGTCTTCACCTGCGACCCCGTGTCGCCCGGGCTGAGCGGCTGCGACGGCGCTTCCGCTGCAGGCACCGTGCTCGCAGCCGTGGAGGTCTGCACGGTCACGGTGACCGGCTTCGGCACCGGCGCCGCGGGCGGCGCTGCGGTCTTGCTGCCGTTGAAGACGCCGGCGGCCGCGAGGATCGCGAAGAAGATGGCGAGGACGGAGAGCCCGATGATCGCCACCTGGGTCACCGTCAGCGTGCGGCCGCCGATCACGATCTCGCGCTGACCCGAGCGTGGCTCCTCGTCCTCCGGGAGGACCCAGACCTCGTCGGCGTCCTCGTAGACGCCGCGGTTGACGCCACTTTGCGTCTCCGTGGGCAGCTCGGGCTCGTCGAACCAGTCGTCGTACCCGGGATCGCGCGGCTCTTCGCGAGCCTCCATACCCGGGACCGTACCGCGTTCGTACGTCCGGCGACAAGCTATGGCGGTGACGGCGCTCCTCATCGTCCTCGCGATCGGGTTCGCGTGGAGCATCGGCGCGCACTACACGGGCGCGGTCATGGGGATGCCGCACGCCCTGCGCGCGATCGGCCCGTGGCAGGCGCTGCTCCTCATGGCGCCGCTCGCGTTCCTCGGCGCGACCTTCGCGAGCCACGAGGTCGAGCAGCGGGTCGGCTCCGGGCTGACGGCAGTTCCGCTGTCCGTGGAGGACCAGGTCGTCGTGATCGGCGTCGCCTTCGCGGTGACGACGTTCTTCAACCGATTCCGCATGCCGACCTCGACGATCCAGATCCTCGTCTTCTCCATCGTCGGCGTGAGCCTCGCGACCGGTGTCGGCGTCCGGTGGAGCGCGATCGGCCACCTCGTCATCGTCTGGGCGGCTGCCCCGATCGCGGCCATCCTGCTCGGTTACCTCCTCACTCTCGGCCTCGACCGCCTGCAGCTCGGCGAGCGGATCGGGACGGCCCTCGTCGCGATGGGCGCGATCGCCGCCTTCGCCATGGGGGCGAACGACGTCTCGAACGCGAGCGGCGCGCTCGTCGGCACCGGCACCTTCAGCCCGCTCGAGGCGGGAGCGATCGGAGGCGCCGCCATCGCCGTCGGCGTCCTCACCTGGGGGAAGCCGCTCCTGCGGCGCGTCGCGTTCGAGATCGTCGAGGTCGACCGCGCGATGGCGACGGCGGCGCAGCTCGTGCAGGCCGCAGTCGTCCTCGCGGCCGTCGCGTTCGGCTTCTTCACCTCGATGAACCAGGCGCTGGTGGGCGCGATGGCCGGCGCCGGGTTCGCGCGTGGCCGCGAGACCGTCCACCTGGCGACGCTGTTCTCGATCCTGCAGGGCTGGGTGCTCGGCCCGGCAGTGTCGATCGCGGCCGGCTACCTCTTCGGGCTCGCGGTGCGCTAGAGAACAGCCAGGAGCGCGTCGACCACCCGAGGGTCGAACTGCGTGCCGGCGCACTTCCGGAGCTCGGCCTTCGCCTCGTCGTGGGAGAGCGCGCGCCGGTACGAGCGGTCGGTCGTCATCGCGCTCCAGGCGTCGCAGGTGCAGACGATCCGGGCGACGAGAGGGATCTGCTCGCCTGCCAGCCGGTCGGGATAACCGTTCCCGTCCCAGTGCTCGTGGCAGGAGCGAACGAGCGGCCCGACCTCGCCGAGCAGCCCGCCGGCGCGCTCGAGCATCTCCTGGCCGAGGATCGTGTGCGTGTTCATCAGGGCGCGCTCGTCCTCGTCGAGGGGGCCCGGCTTGTTGATGATCTCACTCGGGATCCTGATCTTTCCGACGTCGTGGAGCAGGGCCGTGAACTCGGCCATCCGCTGCTCGTCGGCGTCGAGCCCGAGCCGGTCGCCGACGGCGAGCACGAGTTCGACGACGTCCCGGCTGTGCGAGCCCGTGTAGGCGTCGTCGGCCTCGATCATGTCGCCGAGCAGGTACGACGTCCCCTGGTACGCGTTCTTCAGCTCGAGCACGGTGTCGTTCTTCTCCCGCCGCTCGGTGGCGACCCGCGAGACGAGGAGCACCATCGGCAGCAGGAGGAGCAGGGCTGCCGGGTGCTGGGAGGCCGGGAACGCCGCGAGGAGGCCGAGCGGCGCGAGAACCGTGTCGAAGCCGTAGGCCGAGAGCATGCTCCGGACGTGGCTCCGCAGCGAGAGGGGGACGACGGCGCGCGCGAGGACGAACGTCGAGGCCAGGTCGACCGCGAATTGCGCCACGAGAGCGGCTGCGTAAATCGGGAGCTCGTCCCACTTCGCACCGCGAGTGCCGGCCACGTACAGAACGAGCGCGGGACCGATCGAGAACCAGCAGTTCGCGACCGTCAACGCGAGGCGGTCGGGAGGCACGCGGTGGAGCACGACGTCGGGCAGCTTCCCGAGCAGCATCGCCGCGCAGACGACGAGGGGGAGCGTCCGCACCGGCAGGACGAACCACATCGCCACGAACACGGCCTCCGTAGGCAGCGCCACGAAGCCGGGGAACTCGACCTCGACGCGGGAGGCGATCGCGTACGCGGCGAGGCTCGAGGCGAGCGCCACGAGCGACAGGGGGCGCTCGGCAGGCAGCAGCAGAGCCGCGAGCGCTACCGCGACGAAGCCACCTGCGAGCAGGCCGGTAACCCCCGTCCGGGCAAGGTGCTGTGACTCGCTCTCGCGCTGGAGCTCGAGAACGGCGTCGTCGGTGGTGTGCGCGCCGGCAGCCGCGATGATCTCGCTCACTCACTCCAGATCGGCACAGCGGCCGGGGATGCTTGAGCGGAAGCGCGAGAACCCTCGTTCGAGGGAGCGATGTACCCCGCCGGAGTGATTGCCCGGTCCGGAGCCTCGCCGCACGATGAGCCCATTGTTTCCTGCGGCTTTGGCGAGGTGTCGAATGCGGTTCACGAAGTATCTGTGGCTCACGGCGGTGATCGCCGTCGCGGCCGGGCTCTCCGTCCCCGCGGCTTCGGCCAGGGTCACCAACGCACTTCTGCCCTCCTGCGGGGCGACGTCCTATCCCTTCAAACCATGGAGCGACCCCGACGCGTACTGCGCCTTTCCCAATCTCGGCTTCGAGAACGGAACGACGGGCTGGACGCTCTCGGGCAAGACCTCGATCGCGTCGGCGAATGAGCCCTGGCACGTGTCGGGCGCCGGTACTCACGCGCTCCAGCTCGGCCCGGGGGCGACGGCAGTCAGCTCTCGGCTTCCGATCAACCTGCTCGACCCGTGGGCCCGCACCTTCGCGCACAGCGTCGGCGCCAACGGCTCGCTCCGCGTGCAGGTCGTCTTCCGCGGGCTGCTTGGAAATCTGACCGGTGTCCTCAACGTCGGAAGCCTCTCGCCGGGCAGCTACTCGAGCTGGCAGCCGACTCAGCGCGTTCTCTCGACGCTCGCACTGCCTCTCTTCACCACCTCTGCGCAGG
>Ga0207657_10005634_pt1 | contig 13068 bp, 11 predicted proteins | sample KBSC33metaG_FD_184316 | JGI IMG/M metagenome (GOLD analysis project Ga0207657, IMG submission 184316) | Corn rhizosphere microbial communities from Kellogg Biological Station, Michigan, USA - KBS C3-3 metaG (SPAdes) (version 2) | ecosystem: Host-associated > Plants > Roots > Rhizosphere > Soil ...
CGAGGCATCGACGATCGAGATCCGGCAGATCTTCGAGGCCGAGGACTTCGGCGAGGCGCTGACGCCCGAGCTGCGCGAGCAGGACGCGCGGCTGCGCGACCGGGCCAGTCGAAACGCGCGCTAGCCGCGTGAGCGAGACCGCCGGCGCGATCGCGCGCCGCGTCGACGCGATCTATCGCACGGAGTCGCGGCGCATCTTCGCGACGCTCGTGCGCCTTCTCGGCGACTTCGACGTCGCCGAGGAGGCGCTGCACGACGCGTTTCGCACCGCGCTCGAGCAATGGCCGCGCGACGGCGTGCCCGACAACCCGCGCGCGTGGCTCGTCTCGACCGGGCGCTTCAAGGCCATCGACGGCATCCGAAGGCGCGCGCGCTTCCGCCCGCTCGACGATGTCGCCGACGAGGTCGAGAACATCGCCGACGAGACGGTGCGCTTCCAGGACGACGACCCGCTCGAGGACGACCGGCTCCGCCTCGTCTTCACGTGCTGCCACCCCGCGCTTTCGCCCGACGCGCAGGTCGCGATGACGCTGCGCGAAGTGTGCGGCCTGACGACCGAAGCGGTCGCGCAGGCGTTCCTCACGCCTGCGTCGACGCTCGCCCAGCGGATCGTCCGCGCGAAGGCCAAGATCCGCGCCGCGCGCATTCCGTACGCCGTCCCCGAAGCCAACGAGTTGCCCGCGCGCCTCGACAGCGTGCTGCGCGTGGTCTATCTCGTCTTCAACGAAGGCTATTCGGCATCGTCCGGCGACGTCGTGACGCGCGTCGACCTGTCCGCCGAGGCGATCCGTCTCGCGCGCCTGCTGGTCGCGCTGTTGCCCGAACCGGAAGCGATCGGCCTGCTCGCGCTGATGCTGCTGCACGAATCGCGGCGCGCCGCGCGCGCGACGCCCGACGGCGACGTCGTGCTGCTCGACGCGCAGGATCGCTCCCGCTGGGATCGAGCGCTGATCGACGAAGGGACGAAGCTCTTGGGCGATGCGCTCGCGTCGCGGCGCATCGGCCCTTATACGCTGCAGGCGGCGATCGCCGCCGTGCACGCGAATGCGGCGCGCAGCGAGGACACGGACTGGCGCGAAATCGTCGCACTCTACGATCTGCTCGCACGCGTCGAGCCGTCGCCGATCGTCGAGCTGAATCGCGCCGTCGCCGTCGCCATGCGCGACGGCCCGCGCGCCGGGATCGCGCTCGTCGATGGCATCCTCGCGCGCGGCGAACTGCGCGACTACCACCTGATCCACGCCGCACGCGCCGACCTCGCACGCCGCGCGGGTGACGCCGCCGCCGCGCGTGAGTCGTACGAACGCGCGCTCGCGCTCGCGAAGCAGCAGCCCGAGCGGCGTTTCCTCGCCAGGCGTCTCGCCGAGCTCGCGCCCGGCGGCGACGCCTCGTGAATTCTCGCCTCGGCGTGTCGATTTCGCGCCGCGCCGTTCGACGAGTAGTATCGGGAAGCACGTCTTTCCGAGCCCGAAATCGATCATCACCGAGAGGACGGACATGCAATATCTGCTGATGTGCTGCTTCGAGGAAGCACGCTGGGAGAAGCTTCCCGAAGCGGAGCGCGACCGCGTGATGCGCGAATACGGCGCGTTCTGCGAATCGCTCGCGAAGAGCGGGCAGTACCGTGCCGGCGCGAAGCTGGCGTCGAGCCGCGCGGCGACGACGGTGCGTGAGCATGCCGGGCGGCGCGTGCTCACCGACGGACCGTTCGCCGAGACCAAGGAGCAACTCGGAGGCTATCACCTGATCGAATGCGGCGACCTGGACGAAGCGCTCGCGATCGCGCAACGGATTCCGACGCTGCGCGTCGGCGGTGTCGTCGAGGTGCGTCCACTCGTCGACGCGCATTCCTGAGGAGGCGGCAATGAAATTCCTGTGCCTCGTCTGCGTCGAGCGCATGCTCGAACCCCCGCCGCGCGAGGAGGCCGCGCGCCATTACGCCGAATACGTCGAGTTCGAGCAGAGCATCCGCGACAGCGGCCATTACGTCGCGTCGAATCGGCTCTGCGCACCGAGCGACGCCGTGACGCTGCGCGTGCGAAACGGCCAGCTGTCGACCACCGACGGCCCGTTCGCCGAGACGAAAGAGCAGATCGGCGGCTACTACGTCATCGACGCGCACGATCTCAACGATGCGATCCGCATCGCGGCCCGGATCCCGGGCGCGCGCCGCGGCTGCATCGAGGTCCGTCCGATCGCCGACGATTCCGCGGTGCGCCGCGCCGCCTGATATCCAAGGAGATGCCATGAAGGTCGAGTCCTACCTGTTCTTCGACGGTCGTTGCGAGGAAGCGATCGACTACTACAAGCGCGCGCTCGACGCCGAGGTCGTGATGATGATGCGCTTCAAGGACAGCCCCGAGCCGCCGCAGCCCGGCACGCTCGCGCCGGGCTCCGAGAACAAGATCATGCACGCGACGCTGCGCATCGGCGAGACGAACGTCATGGCGTCGGACGGCGAGTGCCGCGGCGCGACGAGGTTCGAGGGCTTCGGCCTCGCGCTCGAGGTGCGCGACGCCGCCGAGGCGAAGCGCCGGTTCGACGCACTTGCGGACGGCGGGCAAACGGTCATGCCGCTCGCGAAGACGTTCTTCTCGCCGTGCTTCGGCATGGTCAAGGATCGCTTCGGCGTGCATTGGATGGTGTTGGCCAGCGATTGAGGACGGCGAATCAAGGCTTCGGCATTTCGCGCGGCGCCTGTCCGCCCGGCGGTTCTTTCGGAGTCGCGCCGCTGCGATGCTCCGAAGGGCCGCCGCGCGCGGCGAGGTTGCGCGAAGTGTTGATGAGCGCGACGTGCGTGAGCGCCTGCGGCGTATTGCCGAGCGCTCGCCGGTTGCGCAGGTCGTATTCCTCGGACAGCATGCCGACGTCGTTGCGCAGCGTCAGCAACCGCTCGAACAACGCTTCGGCCTTGTCGCGTCGCCCGGTCAACGCGAAGTTGTCGGCGAGCCAGAACGAGCACGGCAGGAAGAAGCCTTCACCCGGCGGCAAGCCGTCGACGTTCCGCTCGGTGCGATAGCGCAGCACGAGGCCGTCGACCACGAGGTCGCGCTCGATCGCGTCGATCGTGGCGAGCACGCGCGGATCGGTCGGCGGCAGGAAACCGACGATCGCGATCAGGAGGAGGCTGGCGTCGAGATCCTTCGAGTCGTAGCGCTGCACGAACACGCCGCGCGCGTGATCGACGCCACGCTCGCAGACTTCCGCGTGGATCGCGTCGCGCACGCTTCGCCAGCGCTCGACGGGACCGTCGAGCCCGTAGTTCTCGACCGCCTGCACCGCGCGATCCATCGCGACCCACGCCATCACCTTCGAATGCGTGAACTGCTGCGGCTCGCCACGCATTTCCCAGATGCCGCTGTCGGGCCGCTGCCAGTTCGATGCGAGGAAGTTGACGAGCGTGCGCTCGAATTTCCACGCCTCGGCGTCGATGTCGAGGCCGGCGTCGCGCGCGACGTGCAGCGCGTCCATCAGCTCGCCGTAGATGTCGAGTTGCGACTGCACCGCGGCGGCGTTGCCGATGCGCACCGGCGCCGATTTCTCGTAGCCCGGCAGCCACGGCAGCGTGAGCTCGGTCAACTGCCGCTCGCCGTCGATGCCGTAGAGGATCTGCAGCTCGGCGGGATGACCTGCCGCCGCGCGCAACAACCACGTGCGCCACGCGCGCGCCTCGTCGTGGTAACCGGCGAGCAGGAACGCATAGAGCGTGAACGTGGCGTCGCGTACCCAGCAGTAGCGGTAGTCCCAGTTGCGCACCCCGCCGATCTCCTCGGGCAGCGACGTCGTCGCCGCGGCGACCATGCCGCCGGTGGGCGCGTACGTGAGCGCCTTCAGGATCACGAGCGACGCGCGCACCTCGTCGGACCAGCGATCGTCGTACGTGCAGTGTTCGACCCAGGCGCGCCAGTAGCGCTCGGTCGCGCCGAGCGACGCTTCGGCGTCGATCGGCAGCGGCGCCGGCTCGTGCGACGGAAACCACGTCATGACGAACGGCACGCGCTGGCCTTCGCCGACGACGAATTCGGCGACCGTCTTGAAGTCCCGGCCTTCGAGCGGCACCGGCGTGCGCAGCTCGAGCGAACCGGGCCCCGACGTCGCGCGCAGCGCGCCCCCGATCCTGCGCACCCACGGCGTGATCGCGCCATATCCGAAGCGGATGACGAGCTCCATCCGCATCGGCATCGATCCGCGCGTGCACGCGACGATGCGCACGAGGTCGGTGCGATCCGGCCATACGGGCATGAAGTCGATCAGGGTGATCGCGCCGTCGGCCGTCTCGAGCTCGGTCTCGAGGATCAGCGTGTCCTTTCGATAGGCGCGGCGCACGGCGGCGACCCCGTGCGCGGGTCCGATCTGCCAATGTCCGTTGCCCTGGTCGCCGAGCATCGCCGCGAAGACCGCGTTCGAATCGAAGCGCGGTACGCACATCCAGTCGATCGACCCGTCCTTGCCGACGAGCGCCGCGGTGCGCGTGTTGCCGATCAGCGCGTAGTCTTCGATGCGCAGCGGCATGCGACAGGCATTGCGCGATCGTTACTTCGAGAGAAATGCGCGGATCGCCTCGCCTTGCCGAGCGACGTTGAGCACGCCGTCGAGGTGTCCACCATCGCCTTCGATGACCGCGACCTCGGCAGACCCGCCCTGCGCCTTGTAACGTGCGGCCGCCTGCATCGACAGCGACGGCGGAAAGATGAGATCGCTTTGCGCGGGCACGAACAGGATTCTCGCCTTGATCTTCGCGACGTCGGTCCCGAGGTCGTAGAGCTGATTGGCCTTCGCCGTATAAATCATCGAGTCCGCGTCCGTCGTGCCGGCGCGCGCGCGGCCCGCCTTGTCGAGGGTCTCTTCGATCGCGAATCGATTGCCCATCGCCGCCGCCGGATTCTTGGCCGCATCGCCCCACTTGTACCCGAAGGTCTTGTCCGCCCAACCGTGCGCGCGCGCGGTGATGGTCACGATCTTCAAGGCCTGCGCCACGCCGTCGACCGGCTCGTCCTTCCCGTAGTAGTCGCCGTTGTTCCATTTCGGATCCATGCGGATCGGCAATACCCAGACGTCGAGCATCTCGAGCACGTAGGGCGAGATGTCGAAGCCCGGCCCGACGACGTGCACGACGCGCTCGACGAAGTCGGGATAGCGCGCGGCCCAGATCATCGCCTGGATCGAGCCGCCGGACGCTCCGGCGACGGCATGCAGCTTCTTGACGCCGAGCGAATCGAGGAGCGCCTTGTGCACGCGCACGCTGTCGTCGTACGCGATCACCGGAAACGTCATGCCGTACGGCTTGCCGGTCGCGGGATCGATGCTCGCAGGGCCCGTCGTCGTGACGTTCGGATCCTTCGTGTTGAGATTGGCGAGCGCGTCGGCGCTGACGACGAAATACTTGTCGGTGTCGATCGGCTTGCCGGCGCCGATAATGGGGTCCCAGTAGCCCGGCGCCGCGTCGGCCGGCTTGTACTTGCCTGCCGCGTGCGACGTGCCGCTGAAGAAGTGCGGAATGAAGATTGCATTGTCGCCCGCGGCATCGAGCTTGCCGTACGTTTCGTAGCCGACGCGCACGTTCCGTAACGTCGCGTGCCCGACCGTCTCGTACGACGCGAGCGTGAACACCTTCTTGTCGACGGGCCCGTCGTAAGCGTGCGCCGTCGCCACGGCGAACGCAGCGAGGAGAATCGTTGCCCAAGGTCTGATCGTCGTCATCATTCGTCCCCTGCGGTGCGTCGCAATCGCGCGCGCAGATTGTAGCGCTGGCGACCCGGCGGACGATCCCGGCGGCCGATAGGAGGTCCGATGGTTCACGTGTTGCTGCCCGTCGACGGATCGCAGGCGTCGACGCGTGCGGTCAGGATGGTGATCGCCCTCTGCCTGCGTCTCGCGCCGGTCAGCATCACGCTGCTGCACGTCGAAGTCGCGGACGGGGTCGCCGACGATCGACTCGCCCATGCAGAATCGCACGCGGCACACGCGGCGGGCGCCGATCCTCTCGCCTCCGCGAAGGCGATGCTCGATCAGGCCGGCGTGCCGTATGCGACCGAGACGCGCCAGGGCTACGTCGCGTCGTCGATCGTCGACTGCGCGAAGGCAATCAACTGCGATGCCATCGTGATGGGCACGCGCGGATTGGGCTCGACCGGCGAGCTGCTTGGTTCCGTCGCGCGGCAGGTGATCACGCTCGCTGAGGTGCCGGTGACGCTCGTGAAGTGAGCTACCGCAGGTTCTCCTCGGTGTAGAGCGTGAGCTCGAGCAGGCGCTCGAGCAGCTCGTCCTGCGCGATGCCGCCGAAGTTCTTCAGCACGAGCTCCTTCGCGAAAAGCCGACAGATGTAGCGCAGCTTCAGCATCCGCGCTCGCGCCGCATAGACGAAGTCGCGGTGCCCGTTGTTGATGACGATGAGGTTGCGCTCGGCATCGAAGCGTGAACGCCACAGTTCGCCTGCGGCCCGGTGGTACGTATAGCCCGGGAGTCCGCGATACGGCGAATCGCCGCTCGTCGACGTGGGCAGCAGCGACGCCGTCACGGTGATCTGCCCTTCGGCCGTGCACGCGACCTCGGCTTGTCGAACGACGACCTGGACGCGCGCGAGCCCCGGCTCCTGTCCGGCGCGAAACGTCGCCATCTCGCCGGAGCCAGCCTCCAGCATGCCGTCGCCTTCGACGAGCTTCCAGTCGAATGCGAGCCCCTGCTCGACGCGCCGGCGCGCCCGGTCGCGCGCGATGGCACGCAACGCTCGGCTTCCGCCCACTTCCACGATGCTCGATGTCGGCGAGATGATCGCCGAGAAGAGGGGCCCCGCAAATTCGAAGAACTCGCGCTGCGGTTCGGTCGACTCGGTCTCTCCCGCCTCCTCGCCGACACAGGCACCCGTGCGCGGCTCTTCCATCGCGTTCCTCGCGATTGCTTCGGTCGCCGGCTTCGGGCGCCGCGGGCCCTCGCCGCGACGCAGGTCGAACCAGTCGTACTCCTCCGCGGGAAGCGCCAGCAGGGCCTCCTTCAGCGCGCTTTGCACCGAGCGCAGCACGTCGCGGCTCGCGCGTTCCTCTTCTGCGCGCTGCTGGTCCTCGATGATCTTCGTCAGACGCGCTTCCAGCGGCCGCAGATCCTCCGCGAGCCGCGCGAGCATCGCATCGTGGACGACGCCGAGGCGCGTTCCGGGGGTCAGGTTCAGGTACGGTGCGTCGATCAGTCCCTGGACGTACCCGCTCGTCCACGGCATGCGCGCGAACGACTCGAGTTCGGCGATGTCGCGAAGCACGCGTGTGCCGGAACGGTAGACGGACGCGACGTTGGCCTGGGAATGCGCGTCGAGGTAGAGTTCCGCGTAGACCTCGCTCGTCGCGGGAATCGCGCTCTCGAGTTCGTGGAGCAGCCGTCCTTCGAACTGTCGCGGCTCGACCTTGAATTCCGCGCGCGCCGTGCGGTCGAGCACGCGAATCGATACCCCCGTGGTGCGGATGCGATCGCGGAGCTCCGACGCGAGATACCACTGGATCTTCTCGCCGCTGAAATTCTTGATTCCGGGAAGGATTCCCCTGATCAGCACGTCGGTGCCCGATTCGGGGAAAAGCGCGGGCCGCTGCACGATCCGATAGCTCGGATCGCCCTTGCGCAGTTGCATCTGGAAGGTGCGGCCGTCGGCGGCGGCCGACGTGAGCAGCAACTCCTCGCCGAGCGTCCAGAAGCTCAGGAGGCCGATGCCGAACTCGCCCTGCAGGCCCGATCTGCCGTGCGCCTTCAGCTGCCGCTTGACCGAATCGCACACGTGCGTGGCGACATACTGGAAGTCCGGCTCACCGTCCGCGTTTCGACGAACGCCCTCGCCGTCGTCCTTGATGCGCAGATAGTGCCGGCCCTTGTCCTTCCCGCGCGTGATCACGATCGATTTCGCTTGCGCGTCGATGCTGTTCTCGACGAGCTCGGCGACGGCCTTCAACGGATTCGTCTGCGACAGCGCAATGATGGTGATCGCGTTCCAATCGTCGCCGATCCGCAGGCGGCCGCGGGCGCGCGCAGGCGGCGTTGCGGCCTTGCCGCGGGGCCCGCGGCGCTTCATCGTGTCACTCATCCGGCCATTGTAGCGAGCGACGCGCGCGGCTTGACCGTCGCGCCGCGCGCGGCACAGAATGCCCTCCCCGCCGCCGACGACGCGCCACCAACGGCGGCGCCGGCGACGACCCATCGAGGAGGAGACGATGCGCAATCGAATTGGAGGTGCCGTCGCGTTCGCCTGCATGGCTGCGCTCGCCGCGCCCGTGCATGCCGAGCAGGTCACGTTCATGACCGGGCCGCAGGGCGGATCGTGGATCCCGCTCGGCGGCGCGCTCAAGAACCTGTGGGAGAAGGCGATTCCGGGACTGTCCATCCAGGAGACGCCGGGCGCCGGGATCGCCAACGTTCGCGGCGTCGAGGAGAACAAGGCGCAGATCGGCTTCGCCAATTCCGCGACCACCGTGGATGGCATCGAGGGACGCGCGCCGTATCCCGCGAAGACGACGCACGTCTGTCAGGTCGCCAATCTCTATCCGCAGTACTTCCAGGTCGTCGCGCTCAAGGATGCGAACGTCAGGTCGTTCGCCGATCTCAAGGGCAAGGCCCTCGTCACGCAACCCAAGGGCAACACCGCCGAAATCCTGACCGCCCTCGTCCTCAAGATCAACGGCATGAGCTATTCGTCGCTGTCGAAGACGAACTACCAGGCGGCGTACACCGACGCGGTCGGCATGATGAAGGACGGACACGCGCAGGTATTCACGCTCGGCACGACGTCGCCAGCGTCCGCGGTCATGGATCTCGCGAGCGCGCGCGACATCGATCTGGTGCCCGTCGACGACAAGACGATGGGCGAGCTGCACAAGATGAATCCCGGCTACGTGAAGCTCGCGATCAAGGCGGGGACCTATCCGAAGCAGGACAAGGACATCGCCGCGATCGGCTACTCGACGCATATCGTCGCCCGCTGCGATTTGTCCGAGAAGACCGTGTACGAGATGACGAAGGCGATGGCGACGCACGTCGACGACATGGCCGCGGTCGTCAAGCCGATCCACGGCCTGACCGCCAAGGACATGGCGGTGGACATCGGTGTCCCGTTGCACAAGGGCGCGCTCAAGTACTACAAGGAAGTCGGCGCGCTATAACCCGCGCGCTGGAGACCGCGATCGCCGATCCGCGCCGGGCGTAAGCGCGGATCGGCGCTTTCGCCGCGCGTCCGTCCCCATGTCCACCCCGCCGGCCGCCGTCGTCACCGACGAGATGCCCGCCACCGCGCCGGTGAGCGGCGTGCTGCGCGCCATCGTCAACGCGGTCGCGGTGACGATGTCGCTCTATCACATGTACGTGGCGGCCTTCGGTCCGCCGGAGGCGATCATCTTCCGCGGCACGCACCTGCTCTTCGCGCTGACGCTCGTCTTCCTGCTCTATCCGTCTCGCCCCGGGCATCCCGGCTGGCGCGTGCTCGATCTCCTGCTGCTCGCCGCCGGCTTCGGCTTCGTGCTGCACATCTTCGTCAACTACGACTACTTCATCAACCGCATCATCTACATCGACGATCTCACGGTCGCCGACCGCATCTACGCGGTACTCGCGATCGTGGTCGTGCTCGAGGCGACGCGCCGCGTGATCGGCCTCGCGCTGCCGCTGACCGCAGTCGCGTTCCTCGTGTACGCGCTCGCGTTCACGCACGTGAGGCTGCCGGTCCTGCTCGAGCAGCTCTACCTCTCGACCGAAGGCATCTTCGGCTCGACGCTCGGCGTCTCGGCGAGCTACGTCATGCTTTTCGTGCTGTTCGGCGCGTTCATGGAGAAGAGCGGCACCGGTCAGCTCTTCATGGATTTCGCGCTGTCGATCACCGGACACACCGCGGGCGGCCCGGGCAAGGTGTCGGTGATCTCGTCGAGCCTGTTCGGCACCGTATCCGGCAGCGCGGTCGCCAACGTGATGGTCGACGGGCCCATCACGATCCCGCTGATGAAGCGCACCGGTTTCCGCCCGCCGTTCGCCGCGGCGGTCGAGGCGGTCGCGTCGACGGGCGGCCAGTTGATGCCGCCGATCATGGGCGCCGCGGCGTTCGTGATGGCCGAGTTCCTCGCGGTGCCGTACGCACAGGTCGCGATTTGGGCGATCATTCCGTCGCTGCTCTATTACGTCGCGGTGTTCTCCGCCGTCCATTTCGAGGCGCTCCGGCACGGACTGCTGGGCGTGCCGCGGAGCGAATTGCCGCGACTTTCGCGCGTGCTGATCGAGCGCGGCAACCTGTTCGTGCCGATCTTCGTCGTTTTGTTCGGGCTGATGCTCGGCTATTCGGCGCCGCTTTGCGCGCTCGCGGGCGCGCTGTCGTGCATTCCGATGGCGCTCGTTCGCGCCTCGACGCGCGCAGGCATCGGCTGGCGCAACATCGTCGAGGCGTTGATCGACGGAGCGCGCAACACGCTCGCGGTCGCGATGGCGTGCGCCTGCGCCGGGATCGTCATCGGCGTCGTCACGATCACCGGCCTCGGCATCGTGTTCACGCAGTTCGTCGTCGTGCTGTCGCAGAACTCGCTGATCCTCGCCCTCGCGCTCACCGCGATCGCCGGCATCGTGCTCGGCATGGGCATGCCGACGACGCCCTCGTACATCGTGATGGTGTCGCTGCTCGTACCCGCCGTCATCAAGCTCGGCGCGTCGACGCCGGCCGCGCACATGTTCGCGTTCTACTTCGCGATCCTGTCGGCGATCACGCCGCCGGTCGCGCTCGCGGTGTTCGCCGCCGCCGGTCTCGCGAAGACGGATCTCTGGCGCGCGGGCTGGGAGGCGGTCCGCGTGGCGGCGCCCGCGTACATCGTGCCGTTCATGTTCGTCTACGAGCCGTCGCTGCTCATGATCGGCGACTGGACGACGATCGCGTCGTCGATCCTTTCGGGCATCCTCGGCGTCGTCTGCCTCGCGGCAGGTCTGATGGGGTACCTGCGCAGCCCGTGCCGGCCGTGGGAACGCGTGCTCCTCGTGATCGCCGCCCTGCTGCTGATCAAGCCCGGCTATGTCAGCGACCTCGTCGGGCTGGGCGTCCTCGGCGGCTTGGTCTTGCTCAACATGGGCCGCGCGCGGATCGGTGTTACGCGCGAGTGACGGTCAGCTCCAGGGGAACGGGCTGTTGGATACCGGGTGCAGCCGGCCCTCCACATAGCGCGAGAAGCGGAAGGGTGCGAGCAGCGCCGGCGTCTGACCGAGCAGCTCGTCGGCGACGAGCTGCCCGACACCGATCATCTTGAATCCGTGGTTGGAGTCGGCGATGACGTAGACGTTGTCGCGGAAGCGATCGAACACCGGGAAGCTGTCGGGCGTGAAGCAGCCAATGCCCCCTGAAGGCTCGTGACGATACACGCCATGCTTGCCCTCGAACCGCTTCTGGCAGAACGCCAGCGCCGACGTCCACATGTCCGCGAAATTGTCGGTGACCACGAATTCCGGCGATTGCGGTCCATAGGGGTCGACGCGAACAACGTCCGCGTCGACCTCGACGCTCGCCGGCATCGCGCCTCCCTGCACTCCGTTGAAATGAAAATCGGGCTTGTAGTAGAGGCCCCATAGCCGGTCGGTGATGAGCGTGCCGTCTCGGTCCGAGTGGAGCGGCGCGTCCGTGTCGACGTGAATCACCGGCGGCATTCGACCGTCATTGGTTTTCTGGTAGTCGGGATCGACGCCGAGCGTGCCCTCCTGCAGCGCCATGTAGCGCCACATGCGCACGCCCTCGTGCACGGTGCCGTCGCGTCCCTTGACCGAAATGGCCTTCGGCAATTCGAGCATGTTCCAGACGGCATTGACCCAGGGGCCGACGGCGACGACGACCTCGTCGCATTCGATCGTCCCGGCGCTCGTCATCACGCGCTCGATGGCCGTGCTCCGGTTGCCCGAGCCGAAGCCGGTCACCGCGACACCGGTGTAGATCTCGACGCCGAGTGCGCGCGCCTTGTCCGCGAGCCCGCGCACCGCGGCGATGTTGTTCGCGTAGCCCCCTCGCTTCTCGTGGAGCACCGAGGTGATGCCGCGCGCCTGCCAGTCATGGAGCAAGGCGCGCATGTACTCGAGCGATTCGCGCTCGCCTTCGACGAAAACCGATTCGTACCCGATCGCCTTCTGCTGCTCGTAGATCGTGCCGACCTGCTCGTGCATCGATTCGGGGCTGATCTGCATGTAGCCGACGGGGTGATAGCTGTACGCGCTCGGGTCGCTTTCCCACACCGAGACCGAATGCGCCATCAGCTCGCGCATCGCGGGCTGGTAATAGTTGTTGCGGACGACGCCGCAGGCGATGCCCGAGGCGCCGGCACCGACGCTCGTCTTGTCGAGGACAACGATACGGGCGTTCGGGTCGCCGCGCGCGTGCAGCCGCTTGGCGAGGTGCATCGCCGTCGACAAGCCGTGGATGCCGGCGCCGACGATCACGTATCGGGCGTGCTCTGGAAGTGATGGCATGGTCGAGAATTTATGGGTCGTCGTCGTTTAGAAAGGGGCAAGCAACGAATCGAGCAGCGGCGAAAGCGCAGCAGCGTCGGGCAGCGCCTGCACGAGGCCGTCGATGCGCGTCGCGCGCGCCTCGCCGAGCGTCGGCACCGCGAGCGCGAAATACTTGTCGCGCAATTCGGCGTCGGTCAGCGCGTCGTCGGGTCCGCCGCGCGCCTGCGTCGGCTCGGAGACGAGCACGCGACCATCGGCGAGCGTGATGCGCACACGCGCGATGCGCTCCGCCGGGAAGCGTCGCGAAAAGTCCGGCTCCTCGCGTAATCCGACGACTTCGAGCAGACGCGCGACTCGACGATCGCCAACGCGTGCTTCAGCGACTTCGTCGGCACCGAAGCGATCGAACACGAGGGCCGCTGCGACCGCGTAGGGCAGGCTGTATTGGGCGTCGTCGGTCGTCGTCGGCGTCGGGCAGCGCGAGCCGAGGTCGATCGCTTCCCGGAAGCTCTCGACGTCCACGCGCGTCACGTCGCATGGGTCGACGCGATGCGACCGCTTGAGCGCCAGCGTCGCCTCGATCGCCGGATGCGCCCAGCGGCATACGGGGTACGGCTTGAAATACTGCTCGCGGAT
>Ga0207657_10005635_pt1 | contig 13068 bp, 10 predicted proteins | sample KBSC33metaG_FD_184316 | JGI IMG/M metagenome (GOLD analysis project Ga0207657, IMG submission 184316) | Corn rhizosphere microbial communities from Kellogg Biological Station, Michigan, USA - KBS C3-3 metaG (SPAdes) (version 2) | ecosystem: Host-associated > Plants > Roots > Rhizosphere > Soil ...
AGCACCATGGCGAACACGATCTTCGTCGGTGGCTCGGTCGACAATCGCGGAAATTACACCGAGAATGGCGCCAACTACACGTACGTTGACAATGCGAACCTTAGCCAAGGGCTGATCCAATACAAGGTCAAGAAGTCCTTCTTCCTCCAGGTCACCAACTGGGGCACCAGCGACTTCAACAAGGCTGTGGACTACGCCTCCATCGCTCTAATTCAGCAGATTCACAAGCCGGTGCCTGAGCCGGCCACCATGGCCGCGCTTGCGATCGGTTCTCTTGGACTGATCGCCCGCCGACGCCGCAACCGCAGCTAACGGGAAACCCGGGAAACTCTTCCCAAACGGGCCTGCTTTCACCGAGAGCGGGCCCGTTTCATTTCAAAGGGAGTTCTGTAAACCCGCAGAGATACCGGGTGGTTTGGACCATTCATTGCTACCCCCTCCAGTACAATCCTCTGCAACTGCTCCCCGTGGGCTTTGCTTGTCTTTAGCGGCTTTGCCGTTTTTTATAGGAGATCGAGAGTGCTTATTAAGAAGTTCATTTTTGCCGTGTTCACGGCCGCGATTGCAGGTTCTGCCCACGCATTCGTCTATTCCAACCTGACCGCTCCGTCTGATCCGTCGTTGATCGGCATAAGCGGGACCGGCATTCTCACGGTCGGGGGATCGGCCATCGGCCCCGCCAACACGAACGCGAATATCGACTTCTTCCCGAACACAGCTATTGCCGGCGGGGTGAGTGGGATCGTGAACAATCCGTACACCTTCACCTACGACGTGCATAACGATCTTCCGGTGGCGCAGATCGGTGCCACTCTTCTCGGCACGATCGCAGGGCGCGGCACCATCTCGTTCAACGAGAAAGTGTTCCAACTGGTCGGCGGCAACGTCACTGGACCGGCCTTGGTCGACTACTCGTTCGCCTTCAACTCTTCGACGAGTGATGCTCGCCTCACGCGGGCCAGCGATAACTTCACCTTTACCGACAACACAGGGCTTTTCCGCGCCGCGACAGGCGCACCTTCACCGCAGACCGACTACAGAGTAATAAAGACTCTGACGCTGTCCGTCGGCTCGGTCGACTATAACCACGCGACCGACTATGCGACGGTTTCGCTGGTGGAGCAGAACCACCAGCCGGTTCCTGAACCCGCCACGATGGCCGCTCTTGGCCTCGGCACGCTTGGCATGATCAAGCGCCGCAAGAAGCAGAGCTAAGCCTCTCCACCTACAGCGAAAGGGCCCGCGGATGCACACGCATCTGCGGGCCTCATCCATTGTGAGAGTCGCTTTTGTGAGGGCTAGAACCGCACGACTCGCAGCGCCGCGTGCACGATCTTCTCGACCGAGGGCAGCACGTAATCCTCCAGCGGCTTCACCCAGGGCACCGGCGTGTCCAAGCGCGTCACACGTAAGGGCGGAGCGTCGAGGTACTCGAAAGCCTTGTCGCATACCCGCGCGATGACCTCGCCGGCAAAGCCGCATGTCATCGGCGCCTCGTTCACCACCACTAAGCGGTTCGTCTTCGCCAGAGACTGAAAGATCGTCTCCTCGTCGAGAGGCACAAGCGAGCGCAAGTCAATAACCTCGGCCGAAATACCCTGCTCTTGCAGCTCTTCCGCCGCCTTTAAACAGTGGATCACGTTGTTGCCGTAGGTGACGAACGTGACATCCGAACCGTCGCGCCGCACTGCGGCCTTGCCGAGGGGCACGAGTAGATCGCCTTCGGGCAGGATCTCCTCGATCTCGCGCATGCGATAGAACTGCTTGATCTCGTAAAAGATGGTGGGATTGCCGCTGCGAATGGCCGCCTTCAACAGCCCCTTCGCATCGCTCGGCGTGCTCGGCACGATGACCTGCAGTCCAGGCGAGTTGCAGAACCAAGCTTCGTTCATCTGGCTGTGGTACAGAGCGCCACCGCCATAGGCTCCAGCAGGGCCCCGCACCACGATCGGCAGGTTGACCTCACCCGCGGTCCTGTAGCTGTAGGTGGCCATGTTGTTGACGATCTGGTCGAATCCGCAGGAGATGAAGTCGATGAACTGCATCTCGGCGACAACGGTCATCCCGTTCAACGCCATACCGACAGCGGTGCCGATAATCGCCGATTCTGAGATCGGCATGTCGACCACGCGATCCTTGCCAAAGCGCTCCTGCAACCCCTCGGTCACGCCGAACGCGCCGCCCAGAATGCCGACATCCTCACCGTGGATCAGCATGTGGGGATTACGCTGCATCTCCTCGGACAAAGCCTCTTTGAGACCCGTTAAGTAGTTTTTCTTCAGATTTGGAGTGGCGGCTACAGCGCTCATGCCTCACCTCCAAAAACCCACTTGGCTCCTTCTTCGGCAGCTGGTAGAGGTGATTTCTTCGCGAACTCAATCCCTTCACTTAGAAATTCAACGACCTCCGGGGGAAAGTCTTCGTTCGTCGTCTCCATAGCGTTCTTGCCTTCGGCCATGAACAGCTTCGCTTGGTCTTCGGACAAGTAGCCCAACTCCAGAAGACGCCGCCGACACATGGCGATCGGATCGCGAGCGCGACCACGCTCGACCTCTTCCTTCGGCCGATACTTGGCGGCGCGGTCGTCGTCGTGGTCGCCGTGGCCATAGGCCCGGAAGGTCTTGCATTCGATGATGCTCGGACCCTTGCCTGACCGGGCATATTCAATCGCCTGCATCATCTTGTCGTAGACATCGAACACGTCCTGCCCGTCGGCCACCCAGCCCGGGATGCCGTAGCCGTCCGCACGACGGGCGAAGTCTTCCAGGCTGTATTCGAGCTCCGCAGGCGTACCGTAAGCCCACTGATTGTTCTCGATCACCGTGATCAGCGGGAGCTTGTGCACCGCCGCGTAATTGATCGCCTCGTGGAAGACGCCTTGCGCAGTGGAGCCCTCGCCGTTGTAGGTCACCGCTACGGCATCGCCGCCGGCCATCCGATCCGCATACAGCACGCCTGCCGCAACGGGGATCGTTCCCGCGAGCATCGAGGTCGAATGGATAATGTGCTTGGCCCTACTGCCGATGTGCGACCAGTTGTCTCGCGCCCGTCCGGGCGAGTCCACGCGGCCATAGACCTGCGCGCAGATCGAGTCGATGCTGAGCCCCATCCGGTCGGCGTTGCGCCACTGGAATTTGATGTCCTTTAAGAAGAATGCCGGCATGTCCCGGTGAATCGGCGAGATCCAGTCGTTCGGCCGAAGGCCGTACAAAGTGCCGACAAGCACCGCCTCCTGGTTGTGCGAGGAGTACAGGGTGCCCTTCAGGCTGCCGCGCTTCTTTTCCTTGATTAGCCGAACGTCGAAATAGCGGGCGAGGAACAGTTGCCGGAAGATTTCGAGGCAGTCCTCTTTGGATAAAAGTTCATGCGGGAGCTTCTTTTGCTCTGCGTCGTCAGCGGAAGGATTGGATTGCGCCGGGGCGGAAGTCGCGCTCAAAAGATAACTGCTCCTACGTTAAGAATGGCGAAAGACAAGGTTACCCTTTCCGGGTTCAACCTTGTCTTTCTACGTCGCCAGCGAGGCGGTCAGCTTGCGATCGCGGTGATGCGTTGTTCGAGTTTGGCCAGAGACTTCGCGCAAGCATCGCTGATGCGCTCCACCGTCTGGGCGATCGGCTTATCCTGGTTCTTGCGGATCAGCAGGTAGGCACCAATGGCAGCTCCCGTCAACAGGAGCGCAAAGGGAAGGGGCGAGCGCTTGTCTTCTCGGATCATGTTGTTTTCAACAACCTCATCCTATAGGTGAGTGTTTTCCTGGGCCTTTTGCAGGGATATCCGCGAGAAAATTACAATTTTCCTACGCCACAGGATTGCGCTGTGCGACCAGGATCCGACAATCGGTGGCTTGGGCCAGCTGGCGGCTACTACAGCTACGGTCTCGAAACTCCAAACTCCAACTTGGAGGAGCCCAAGCAAACCACTCCACCCTCACCCCGCGGGCCAGCAAAGACCCGCATCTCCCACCTGCCGCGATTGGCCGGTTCAGGGTTTCAATTCAAGAGCGCTCGGCTTCATGCGCATTAGAACGTCCGCAAGCTTGTCATCCACACGGCCCGTGGACTTGAGCGTATAGGTCGTGCGAGCCTTAACCGTGCCTGTCAAATTGAGGCTCTCGACAACAATCTTCGTGGGCACTTTGCTCGAGAAACTGTCTTTGCCCCATTCGATCACACGGGCTCGCGTTTGGATCGTGTTGCCATACGTAATGCCGCTCTCGCTGAGTGTTGCCAGGCCGTTGGTTCGGTTGACCTGCATTCGGAAGAAGTAGTCGTAGGGGACCCCGGCTACCGTCTTTTTTCCGGTCGAAATACAGCGTCGTAGGATCGGCCTTAACGATTTGCACCTTCGAGTAGGCGCTCTTAGGAGAAAGGCCATTGAAAAGGACGAGATTATCGATGCCGCCGATCGTGTGGCCTAGACCGGCGTCGAGAGGCTTTGGCGCTTCGATCTCTCTTTTGCCCGGGGCTGCCGAAAGGTTAGTCACGACCTGGTCCCCTCCCACAAACTCGATCGTCACCGTCTTTGGCGTCCGCGCCGGTTCCTTTCCGACTTGAACAGAGGCCTCCACCTTCTTGACCATCGCGTGCCCTTTGGAGTAGGCGATCGTCACCTTGCCCCGCCGAATCTCGACCTGCTCCTGTCCCTTCATAGCGCCAATGTAGGCATCAGCCCACGAGGCCGCAATGGTCGGTGACTGGCCACGCGCTACGGCCTCCTTATACGTCTTCTCCCGCCACGCTGCCCACTTCTCGGGAGTCATGTGCATGTTCAGTGGCAAACGAACGCGCTCGTAATCCCACACCGCCACGCGCGCAGGCGGATCCATGGATCCCAAGGAACGATAGATCGCATCGAGGTCTGGAGCCGCGAGCCCGCTCGACACTGAAACAATAGCTGCGAACAGAATTGGCAACATAGACAGTTGACCTTCAGGGGCTTTCGATAACCAATTACAAGGACCATTTGAAGGTCCTACTGCAAGGATAACACAGTAAAACACACGGCAGGCAACCCATTGGAGGTGGCAAGGGCGCTTTGTACCTGCACAGGGCAACTAGCCCAAGTCCCAAGCAGGAGGGAGTTGGACGTCCAAGCCCAAATAGGCCTTCCGCGGCACGTCGGCGCTGGGCCACTGGGGGTACTCGGCTATTACTGGGATGTTCACCGGGCGCGAGCCGCGCCTGGGCAGCCAACGGCCTGTCAACTGCTCCCAAACCTCCGGGTTCTCGGCGCGCGTCAGTGCCGCACGCGTCGCGATGTACAGCCCCCGCGGAACCCACATCTCGTGCATGCCCGCGGGCAGTCGCAAATCGTGCGGCACGGTGAACCCGAGATCGCAGCGCTGCGTATGACCTGGCTTGACCAGCCAGTCGTCGTGGTACACCGTCATCAGCCGGGTACCCGGTCGCTCCCAGGGTCGGCCCGGCAACTTCAGCTCCAACTCCTTCCAGCCGCTCAGCGTCCGCTCATATGGCCCGACGTGCCGCAAGGTAGCCAAGCGAAGCTTCGGCATCAGGACGACCTCGACCGGCAAAGGCCCGCCGTCCAGTAGCGGCAGCCGCTCCAGGATCTCGTGCCAGTGCAACCCGCTGGGGCAGGGAAGCTGCCAGTCGCGGCGCACCTTGCGGAAGTCGCGCGGCGTCATCCCGTACTCCGTCCGAAATGCTCGGGAGAAGGACTCTGCGTTCGCGTAGCCCTCATCCGCCGCAATGGAATTGATCGAAGCCTTGGTATTCAGCAGCCGCACCGCCGCGCGCTCGACTCGAGTTCGAACGATCAAATCCCGCGGCGACTCATGAAAGTACGTCTGAAACATCCGGCTGAGGTGGTAGCGGGAGAACCCCACCACGTTTGAGACCTCTTCCGCGGTGACGACGTCGTCCTCGGATGTGAAGATGTGGCTGACAGCCGCGAACAGCGCACACGCCGCGGAATGCAGCGTCTGCACACGCATACCCTCCGGCTCGTAGTCAATACGATCGGGCAGAGGCAGCCGCTCTTCCGGCGACTTCGGCATCGATATAGAGAGCGGAGAATCGGCCGGGTTCATTAGCCGTCCATCTGCCATTTTAGGGGTTTTGCCACGCCCGCCAGGACCTCCGACCCTTCCGGTACACTCGAATCACCGCTTTCTCTGGAGGAATTGCCTGAATGTCCAAGGTCGTCGAAGATCTGAAATACACCAAGACTCACGAGTGGGTCCGTCTCGAAGGCGATGTCGCCACGGTCGGCATTACGGACTTTGCCCAGTCCGAGCTTGGAGACATCGTGTATGTCGACCTTCCCACCGTGGGTCGCACCGTTTCGTCGGGCGATTCGCTGGGAAGCATCGAGAGCGTCAAGACGGTCAGCGACTTCTATGCTCCCGTGAGCGGCACCGTTACCGACGTGAACCCCGCGCTCGGCGCGCAAAGCGAGCTCGTCAACAGCGACCCGTACGAGAAGGGCTATCTCATCAAGATCCAACTGACCGACCCCTCCTCCGCCGACGCCTTGCTCACGTCAAGTCAGTACGCAGAAATAGCATCTTAAATGCCCTACATCCCCCATACCGAAGAAGATCGTCGCGAAATGCTTGCCACCATCGGCGCCTCGACCATCGATGAGCTGTTTCGGGAGATTCCCGCCGATCTCAGAGTTCAGCCGGGTGAACTGAACTTACCGCCGGCCCTCAGCGAGCCGGAACTGATAGCGCACCTCCGCGACATTGCGCTCACGAGCGTCAACATGGCGGACACCCACTGCTTCCTCGGCGCCGGGATTTACGACCGGTACATTCCCGCCTCCGTGGGTGCAGTGATTTCGCGGGGCGAGTTCCTGACCGCCTACACGCCCTACCAGCCCGAGGTCTCGCAGGGCTACCTGCAAACGATTTACGAGTTCCAGTCCATGGTCGCCGAGATCTACGGCATGGACCTGGCGAACGCCTCCATGTACGACGGCGCGACGGCGATGGCCGAGGCCGCGATCATGGCGTACGGCATCAAGGGCAAGGGCAAGGTCGCGGTGAGCGACGCGGTTCACCCGCACTATCGGCAGGTGCTCACCACCTACGCCTGGTCGATCGGCATCGATGTGGCCACGATCGCTTCGTCTGACGGTCGGACTTCGACTTACGAGGGGCTGGACGGCGCTTCGTGCCTAATCGTGCAGTATCCGAACTTCTTCGGCACAATCGAAGACCTGCGGGCCGCTCGCGAGGCAGCGACCGCCGCAGGGGCGCTACTGATCGTCGTGGCGGATCCGGTGGCGTGCGCCCTCCTCCAGCCGCCTGGAGCCTTCGGCGCGGACATCGTGGTGGGCGAGGGCCAGCCGATGGGCGTGGCCATGGGGCTTGGCGGCCCGATGGTTGGGCTGTTCGCCTGCAAGCAGGAGTTCGTCCGCCAGATCCCCGGCCGCATCGTCGGAAAGACGAAGGAAGCGCACGGAGAGCGCAGCGGCTACGTGATGACCCTCCGCACCCGCGAGCAGGACATTCGACGCGAAAAGGCCACCTCCAACATCTGCACCAACGAGGCGCTCATGGCCCTCGCCGCAACGGTCTACATGACCGCCCTCGGCAAGAACGGCCTCCAGCAGACCGCCGAGTCCAGTGTCCGCAACACACAGTACGCGATCCAGCGACTGACGCAAGCAGGAGCCAAGCTCAAGTTCCCCGACTTGAAGGTCTTCCACGAGTTCGTCCTCGAGCTTCCGAAGAACGCCACTGAGGTGCGGGATCGACTGCTCAAATCGAAGATCCTCGCTGGCCTCCCGCTGGGTTCGTACTACCCCGGCATGGAGAACGATCTCCTCGTCTGCTGCACCGAGCTGCGGACCAAGGACCAGATCGACCACTACGCCGAAGAGCTCCGCAAGGCCCTCTAAAACAAAGAAGCCCCTGCTCCCCGGAGGCATCCGGATCAGGGGCTTCTTTGCGTCTCACGGGAGACTAGGGGCCGTTGCCGACTCCTCCCGCATAGCCGGTCAACCTCGTTCCAACATCGTTGAAGAAGTTGTTCAGGTTCGAAGCGTTGCCCTGCCAGATGGTGCCAATGTTGGCGTCCGGATCGGCGTGGCCAACAGGGTCATCCTCAAACACCACCTTGTTCCACATGCCTTCCGCGCTACCCAGCACGTTCGGATAGTTGATAGGATTCTGCGACTGAACGAAGTTGGACTTGCAGTCAACGTTCATGACGAGGTTGCCGTAGGAGACGGCTCCTTCGATCACGGCTCCAACGCAGACCTGGGCCATACGATTGCCATCCGTGTTCGTGACCGTGTTGTTACTGATGGACACGCCCCAGCCGATGTTGTGGCGGCGTGTGCTGTTGTTCGATGTCCAGGAGCTGTCCTGGCAGCGCAAGAAGATGCTGGCTGCGTTGTTGACTCGGTTCGAGTCGATGACGCTGTCCACCGCTCCGTCATAGAACTGAATGCCGTACGAGCTGTTGTTCACCGTGTTGTTCAACACGTACTGCTGGTAGCAGGAGAACGTCGAGAGCGCATAAACGCTGGTTGAATCCGGCGTGATCGTCCAGGGCGAAGACACCGCGAGCGTATTGTTAGTACTCGAGGCGACCGCTCTCCACTGCCCGAGCCCCTTGCCCGCGATAATCGCCACCGTCGAGCGATTGGGCGCATACCCAGACGCAGTCAGCACGGATGGCCAGTTCCGGGCGGCGTTGGTAAGCGTGGTCGGCGACGCTGAAGTAACGGTCCCGACATCGCTGACATCTTGGATCGTCGACTTCTGGTTCATGATCATCTCGCCATCGGCGGTGCTTCGGTAGATCGGGCCGACTCCCTGCACCGTGTTTCCGAGAATCACGATCTGTGAGCTATAGCTCGTTTCGAGGCCGCCCGAGTCGAAGGTGCTGGAATAGTTGTTGTCCCGGTTGACCGTATTGCCCTCGAAGATCACGTGTGTGCACCACTCGATATAGGTGCGGCTCACTCGATAGTTGAACGTGGTCCGGCGAATCACCCACTGGTCGCAGTCCGTGAGAATAATCGGACCGCTCCACCCGTTCGTCTCGAGGCTCGTGGTTGTGATGTTGCAATCCTGAATGACGCCCTTTAGCGTCCCCGGCATGTAGACGCCGCGGCCGTTGGCGAGTTGCATGTCCACGTTCCAGAAGAAAAATCGGTGCGCATGCGGATACGAGTACCAGTGCCGGCAAATCGTCTGGTTCGGCGTCAAACCCGTGTTCAAGTTTTGGAAGGTCATGTTCATCATGCCCGCCAAGTCCCCCACATCGAAGCCGATCCACGCGCCCTCATCACCATGCGCCGGATTTGTGAGCGTATAGCGGTATCCGAACTGCAGAATCGTCTTCCCAGGTCCGTCACCCTTGAGCACAACATTGGACGGCACCTCCAAGCCGGGCCCCCCATCGTCCATGCGGTAAACGCCGGAGGGAATGTAAATCGCTCCTCCGCCGGCCGCCTTGGCCGTAGCAATGGCTGCTCGCAGAGCCTGCGAGTCCTCCGTGATCCCGTCACCCCTCGCACGAAGCACAAGTCGGGGATCATTCTTGAGGTCGTAGATGTTGTTCAGGAACGTCATCTGCGTCGCCCAGGGAATGCCGGTGCCCAGGGAGTCGGTGCCGGGTGCTAGCCCCACGATGCGCTGCGGAACTTCGGATTCGCCCGACGACCCGCCCGCGCCGTTCGATACCAAAACGCGATAGTTAATGCGCGCCTTGATGTTCGACGGCACCGTGAAAGTCAATTGGTAGGGGCTGGACTGGATCACGGTTGCCCGGATCGAGAACGTAGCCTTGGTCCCGGTGGATGGCACCAGGCGCACGTAGGGCGTCACAGCATAGCTGCCCGCCGCCTTCATATTCCGGCCAAAGATGCGGATGTTTTGCCCCGGAGCGGCCTCCGTCCAATCGACCATCATCGCTCGTGCCTGGTTGACATACGTGACGGGGCTCGTGCCACCGCTTGTCTTAACCCAGACCTGCCACAGGCGACCGCCCATATTCGAGGGAACCTGGGTCAGCAGGGCCGTGTCAGTAGAGCCAAGCAGCGACCACCTGACGTCCGGACCCGTCGATCCATCCTCACCGACATAGTGAGCCCAGACTTCGGGTGTGGCACCGAAACTGGCACCGTTGATGCTTACGAGTTCGCCCGGTTGTGCGCGTTCGGTGATGCTCAGAATCTGCTGAGCGCTCGCCGCGCGGGCAACCAGGGCAAAGGTGATGAGAGACGCCGCGCGGCATGCGAAGCGAGAGGCTGCCGTAAGGCACGTTCGAGAGAGAATCATATTTCCCAAAGAGAGGTGAAAGGGCCGGACCGCCGAAGGTGGCGTGTCACTGGCACTGGAGTGTCGAAGGGCGCTCATCCTTTCTGGTGTCTTGCGTGTCGGCGCCTCCCCCCAAGAGCGGCGCGCTACCCGTTTACAATTCTTAAGCCAAATCCATGGCGATCTGTACGCTACCTAGAGTTTTTGCGATGTACTCAGCACTCCCAACTACATCTGCCCGAGTAGTTTAACGAGCACTATAGACCTCAATCCTTGGGGCCTTATATGAAGAGTGCTGATGTGCACCATTTCGTTCGCGATTCTACTCCCGTCGAACTTGTTGCCCTCGCAGCAATACTGGAATAGTGGACATCTGGGCCAGCAGAGTTCTGCCGGCCCGTGTGCATCCGCGATTCGCTCTGTCGCGAGCGACGGATAGTGTTTTTGGCGTTAATAACCACATAACGCCGTCGACCTCTACCAGCGGGTCTCGACCGTGTATTTGATCGTCCGCACCTCGTTGGCCTTCAAGTTCGCGACGTACTGCATGGTGTTCGCGTCCGCCTTCGTGAAGGGCTCGCTCGTCTGGGTCACCTTCCAGTCGCCCCAGTGGCGCTCGTAGACGGTCACCGTCTCCGGAACCTCCTTACGGTTGCGAAGCTCGATCTCAAAGGTCTCGCGGTACCAGTTCACGCCCAAGCGCTCGAAGTTGGTGCGCTTCCGGCCGGCGACGGTATCAAAGCTCTTGCCGACCAGGATCGAGAGGTTCTCATTGCGCGGCGTGTGGCGGATGCGGTCCTCGCCGAGCATCTGCACCGAGCCTTCGGCGTCGCGCTGGTAGACCTTGAACTTGCCCGCCGGTAGCGGCATGCCGAGGCCGTTCTCCTTCGTATTCGTGAACTCGACCCGCACCTGCGGGCTCATGGCCCCGGTGCCGACCTCGCCCTCGTTCGGATAGTAAACGCCGTAGTCCTTCAGCGAGTCGAGCACCAGCTTTTTCTGGACCTTGATATCGTGCCCCTCCAGCAGCGAGAGCTGCTTGATCTCGCGGTTTCGGATCGTCGCCGGACGCTGGAGCGTGTAGAGGTGGTATTCGAACAGCGACTGCTCCTGGAACCCGGGTGCTGCAGATTTGCGAAGAGCGTCGTAGGCTCCTCCGCCACCGAGGCCTCCTCCCTGCGGCGCGACATTCACGTCGCCCGCAAGCAGCTTCATCTTCGCCTCGTTGTAGCTGGCACCCGATTGGTTGTCCACCGTCACCCAGCCCTGCAGGTCGGCCTTCAAGCCGGAGTCCTGCAGGGTGAGCACGTAGGCCGCATCCCAGCGGATGCCGTTCGTCACGTAGCTCAGCTCGACTTGGTTCGTGCCGGCCTGGTCGGCGATCACGTCCCACAGCAGAGTAGGGCGGGAGATCAGGCCCTCGGGCACTTCCTTCACGGATATCTCGCCCTTGGGGTCGAGCACGATCTGCCCGTCGTCGGTCTTGATAACGAGGCCGTTGTAGGTGTAGCCGCTTCCGCCAAACTGGTTCGGGGTAATCGCGGTCGGCGCGCTGAGCAGCACGCCCTCGAGAGCCTCCATCTTGTCGCCGACGGCGCGGGTGATCCGCACGCGCTTGCCGACGGACTTGTTGAGGATCGCCTGCGTGGAGATCAGGTCGAACTGGTAGTTCTGCTCCAGCACGGTCAGCCCCTTGGGGTCGCTGAGGCTGCGGAAGCCCACGCTGTCGGGCTGGATCTGCGCGGCGACGTCCTCCACAGCGACGTTCTGCCGTCCCTGCCGGAAGTCGATGCTCCGGACCTCTTTCACGAGTCCGAAACCCTGGTTATAGATGGTGACCTCAGTGGCGGTCGGCCCAGCGGCGGCGATCAGAGCGGCCGAGAGTGCGGCGATATTCATGGTTCATTCCTCCCTTGGTGTGCAAGGAAAGGACGGGCCACAACCCCCGGGAGTTACCCGAACAGCCGACAGAAGGTCACGCCGCCAAGGGTTTGCCGTAGTCGTCTTGCTTCAGATAGACCTCGCGGATCTTCGGCAGCATCTCGACGAACACCTTCACCACATTTGGATCGAACTGGGTGCCCCCGAGCTTCACCACTTGCTCTACCGCCTCGTGCAGACTCCACGCGTTCTTGTAGGGCCGTTCGGAGGTGAGAGCATCGAACACATCCGCCACGGCTGCGATTCTCGCGACGAGGGGAATTTGCTCTCCCTGCAATCCATGCGGATAGCCGCTGCCATCCCACCACTCGTGGTGTGAGAGCGCGATCGTCTCCGCCAGTTGCACGAGAGGCGTAGTCCCACCGCAGAGCATCGAAGCTCCGATGAGCGTGTGGGCTTTCATGACTTCGAACTCGTAGTCCTCGAGCCTTGCTGGTTTAAGGAGGATGCTGTCGGGCACGCCTATCTTGCCGATATCGTGCATTGCAGCGGCTCGATAAATAACCTCCCGATCAGCAACCGAAACGCCAAGGCCCTCCGCGATGATCGCGCAATAGTGCCCCATGCGGCAGATGTGCGCCGCCGTGTCGTTGTCGCGGTATTCCGCAATCCGGATCAGCCGCTGCAGGATTTCGCTCTCCGATGCTCGGAACGCATGGGTGCGCTGGCGCACGATCAGCTCCAGAGAATGGTTTAAGTCCTTCATCGCCGACTCGGCGCGGCTGCTGTGATCCTTTAAGCTGTTGTATTCCAGCTCGGCCGCGGCCAAAGATGCCAAGTCCTGCAAGATCGTGAGATCCAGGTGCGCGGTTTCGCGCGGTTTCACATCTAGTATGCAGAGGGTGCCCAGAATTGCTTGGTCTCTGCCGACGATAGGTGTACCACAGAAG
>Ga0207657_10005637_pt1 | contig 13064 bp, 14 predicted proteins | sample KBSC33metaG_FD_184316 | JGI IMG/M metagenome (GOLD analysis project Ga0207657, IMG submission 184316) | Corn rhizosphere microbial communities from Kellogg Biological Station, Michigan, USA - KBS C3-3 metaG (SPAdes) (version 2) | ecosystem: Host-associated > Plants > Roots > Rhizosphere > Soil ...
GCTTGCCGGCATCGAGGTGCACGGCGCACGGGTGCGGATGGGCGAGCGGCTCGCCGTCGAGGCGCCGGCCGACGTCGATCTCGTGCTGCCGATCCCCGACTCGGGGACGCCCGCTGCAATCGGGTTCTCGCGCGCGCTCGGCGTGCCGTTCAGCGAAGGCTTGATCAAGAACCGCTACATCGCGCGCACGTTCATCCAGCCCGACCAGGCGCTGCGCGCGCAGGGCGTCAAGTTGAAGTTCAACCCGCTTGCGGAAGTCGCGGGGAAGCGCGTCGCGGTCGTCGACGACTCGATCGTCCGCGGCAACACGACGCAGCAGATCGTGCAGATGCTGTTCGACGCGGGGGCGGCCGAGGTGCACGTGCGCATCTCGTCACCGCCGGTGATCGGGCAATGCTTCTACGGCATCGATCTCGCCGATCCCGACGAGATGATCGCGAGCAACCACTCGGTCGAGGAGATCCGCGCGAAGATCGGTGCGACGTCGCTTGCGTATCTCTCGCACGACGGGCTCGTCGCAGCGACGAAGCGACCCGAGTCGGAACTGTGCCGCGCGTGCCTCACGCGCGACTACCCGACGGACGTTCCGGTGCAGCAGCCGAAGCTTCGCTTCGAACCTGCAAGTGCTTGACGCACTGCTCGACGAAGCGCGTCGCGACGACAACGTCCTCGGCATCGTCGTCTTCGGCTCCCGAGGCAAGGGCGCATATGTCGGCGAGACGAGCGACTGGGACGTCTTCGTCGTCGTCCGGGAGCATCGCGGGGAGCGGCCGTTCGTGCACGGCGCGCAGCTCGAGACGGTCGAGGTGACGGTCGAGCAGCTGCGCAACCAGCCGCACTGGAATCGGTACTCGCTTGCCTGGGTCGAGCCGCAGCTCGACAAGACGGGCGAAGTCGCGGCGGCGTTGCGGGATGCGACGACCGTCGATCCGGCGACGGCCGGCGAGCCGCTCGACGGCTACGTCAACATGCTCTACCGCTCGCTCAAGAATGCGCGCGCCGGACTCGAGCTCGCGTCGCTGCTCGACGCGCAGGAGTCGATCCCGTGGTTTCTCGAGTTTGTCTTCACGGTGCACGGCCGGCTGCGCCCGTACAACAAGTGGCTCGAGTGGGAGCTCGAGCAGCACCCGCTGCCCGAGCCGAGCAAGAGTCTGGTACTTGGCCGGATCGAGCGGATCGCAGGCACGGGCGACCTGGCGGAGCAGCGATTGCTCTTCCGGGAGACCGAGGCGCTCGCGCGCGCCCACGGGCTCGGCGCGGTGATCGACAGCTGGGCGCCCGACGTCGCCTGGCTTCGCGGAGCGGATGACGACACCACCGGTGCCGGTCACCCGCTCCAGCCGTGAGCGTCGCCTACTGCTCGAGGACGCGGCTCGCCTTCGCGATGCCACGCGAGATGATGTACGCGGCGGTGAGCCACGTCGTCGCGATGCTCCAGTCATGCGCGCCGAAGCTGTCGCTGATCCCGGCGACGATCGCGAGCACGATCTCCACGAGGAGCCAGACGGCGAGCTCGGCGTTGCCGGGCACCGGCAGGATCGCGCCCTGCACGGGATTGCGGCTGAGCCCCGAGTAACCGCCGCCGGGCGACGCAGGGGGTGGCTGGGGCGGTTCGGGAGGCGTGGTCGACATGCCTTGTCTCCTTTGTTCGTTCAGGCCGCGAGGGCCGGGACATGGAGGATCTCGAGCTTCAGACCGTCGGGGTCGTAGAAGAACACTGCGTAGTACCCCGGCATGTACGTGTATTCCTGCGGCTCGCTCTCGAGCAACGCGCCGTTTGCGCGCAGCCATTCGGCGCGCTCGTCGACGATTGCGCGCGACGCCGCCTCGATCGCGAGGTGGTGCAGCCCGATCTTGTAGCGGTCGACGTCCTCCGGCTCGCTCTGCGACTCGCGGAGGCCGATCGAGGTGTCGCGCCCGTTCAGGTACCAGATGGTCTCGCCGCGCTCGCCTTCGACCTCTCCGATCCCGTGCCAGCCGAGTGGGCCGAGCAGCTCGCGGTAGAACGGCAGGCTGCGCTCGATGGAGGAGACGACGAGGTCGACGTGGTGGATTCCCATCCGATCCAACGCCGCTTCGACGCAGGCGCTGCGAGTCCTCTCCTACGATGGCGGCGCGTGCATCTCTTCCACTACCACCTCGTCACGAGCCGCGTGCGGGAGGTCGAGGCGCGCTACATCGGCAAGCTCGGCTTCGATCTCATCGCGCGGCACGGGCGGATCGGCGAGGACCTGACCTCGTATGAGGCGGGCGTCTCGTGGACGGAGCTCGACGCGGTCGGCTTCAAGCTGCGTCTCTCGGAGCTCGAGCTCGGCGCGGTCAACGTCGTCGTGCAGCCGGGGCAGTGGCCGTTGCCGCGCGTCGACCATCTCGGGCTCGCGCTCGACGAGGACGAGTTCGAGCGGGCGATCGCGCGGGCCGACGAGGCGGAGCTGCGCGTCCAGGAGCACGGCGGCAGGCGCACGTTCGTCTCGACGAATGCGGGCTACCGCCTCGAGCTGCATCCACCGCGCGACTGGATCGACGACCTGCTCGAGGGCGGCGACCGGTTGCGCTTGTCGGAGCTGCACCTGAAGGCGGACGACCCGGATGCGAAGGCGCGGGCGCTGAGCGAGGTGCTCGACTGCGACCGGCTCGGATCGGATGTCGAGATCGGCGACACGCTCGTGCGCTTCGTGCCGGGTGGCCCCCAGGGCCGTCCGGAGCTGCACGCCGAGCTCTTCGTTTGACGGCGGCGCTGGACGCGGTCGCGAGACGCATTGCGGCGCTGCCGCGGCCGGCGCGGGTCGGGATCGACGGCGTCACGGCGTCGGGGAAGTCGACGATCGGCGATGCGCTTGCGGTACGGCTCGAGCTACCGGTGCTGCGCGTGACGATCGACGATTTTCATCGCCCAACGCCGCAGGAGTACTACCCGTCGAGCTTCGATTTCCCGCGCTTCCGAGAGCACGTGCTCTCGCTCGAGGAGACCGTGATCGCCGACGGCGTGTTCCTGCACCATCCGGAGCTGCGCGACCTGTGGCAGCTGTCGATCTTCTTGAGGGCCGACCCGGAGATCGCGCGCGAGCGCGGCATCGCCCGCGACGAGTCGTGGATGGAGAACGCACGAGAGCGCTACGCGACGCGCTACGTCCCCGGCGAGACGCGCTACCTCGCGGAGGTCGATCCGGAAACGCTCGCCGACATCGTCCTCGAGGCCACCGACCTCGACCGGCCACGGCTGCTGCGGGCGCCCGCAGGGCCGCCGTAGCCCTGTCCTGGTGTCAAAGACACTGAGCAAACGAAGGCCATGTCCCGGTATCAGATACCGGGGCGCCGAGCACCTGCGTTTTCGTTGAACGACTGCCCCGAGAGGGCATGCCCCGGTATCAAATACCAGGGGTAAAAGTCGCGAAGTCGTAACGGGGCTAGATCCGCCACGGCTCCGCGCGCGTTCCGGGGGGACGGCGGAGGGGCAGCTCGAGGTCGGGTAGCTCGCGGAGGACGAGGTCGCGCGTCTCGACGACGAGGCGGCCGAGCTCGGCTGCGGCTTCCGGCGGTGGAAGATGGACGAGACTCTCCAGCCGGTCGGCGAGGTGCGGCGGCGCGTGCTCGAGCTTCGCGACGAGCACCCGCAGGCGCTTCAGCTCGAAGCGTGCGAAGTAGACGCGGTTCAGCGCCGCAAGGACGCCGAGGAGATTGAACGCAGCGTCGAGCAGCATGTCGAGCCGCCAGAGCTCAGCGTCGCGCGTCACGAGTGGCTCGTCGTACCACCACAGGGGAAAGAACTTCCAGTGATGCTCGATGCCCGCGCGCTGCAGCTCGTCCGGGTACGCCGCCGCGCGCTCGCGCCAGCGGGCGAGCAGCTCCTCCCCGTGCAGCGGCCGGCCCTCGACGAGCCCCGACAGGAGCTTCTGCATCGGGCCGTGCACGTCCTCGAGCCGCACGAGCAGCCGGTCGAGCTCTGCCTCGAGCTCCGCCACTGTCGTGTAGCCGACCTGGACTGCGACGCCGCCGACGTCGAACTGCACGAGGTGCGGCGGCGCGATCGGCACGAGGTTCGTCCCGCCGATCGCCTCGCACAGCGACTCGAGCCGGTCGTCGGGCGGCGCCTCCTCGACATAGAGCAGCAGGTCGACGTCGGAGAAGAAATCCGCATCGCCACGCGCCGCGGAGCCCGCCAGTAGCGCCGCGCGGAGCGGCCCAAGCTCGAGCGCAGCCTCGACGACGCGGCCCGCGAGCGCCCGAACGTGCTCCGTCGCGCCGTCCATCTCAGGCGGATCGTAGACTCGAGACAGTGACCGACGAGGCGAAGACATACGAGGCCGCGGGCGTCTCGCTCGCGACTGCAGACGCGATCGTCGAACGGCTGCGCGCCGCCGTCGAGTCCACCGGCGCCGCCGGATTCGGGAAGTTCTCCGGGCTGTACCCGCTCGACGAGCGCCGGTTCCTCGCCGCCTCGACCGACGGTGTCGGCTCGAAGCTCATGCTGCAGCGCCGCGCCGGGAAGCTGCGCTGGGGCGGCATGGATCTCGCCGCACACTGCATCGACGACGTTCTGTGCAGCGGTGCCGAGCCGCTCTTCTTCCTCGACTACGTCGCAGCGGAGCACATCGAGCTCGAGCACGTCGCCGACCTCGTCGAAGGCGCCGCCGAGGTGTGCCGCGCCGCGGGATGCATGTTGATCGGCGGCGAGACCGCCGAGCTGCCCGGCGTGTACCGCGACGACGAGCTGGACTTCGCCGGCACCTGCGTCGGCATCGTCGACCGCGAGAACCTGATCGACGGGACGCGGTGCGCACCCGGCGACGCGATCGTCGGCTTCCCGTCGAGCGGACTCCACACGAACGGCTTCTCCCTCGTCCGCGCACTCGTCGGTGACGGCGACTTCGACGCCGACATGCTTCTCGCGCCGCACCGCCTCTACCTCGACGAGGTTCGCGCCCTCCGCGCTCGAGCAGACGTCCGAGCGCTCGCGCATGTGACCGGCGGCGGCATCCTCGGCAACCTGTCGCGCGTGCTTCCCGACGGCATGCACGCAGAGGTCGACTGGGACGCGTGGGAACGGCCGCCCGTGTTCCAGTGGCTCGCCGAGCAGGGAGTCGAAGAAGACGAGGCGCGGCGCGTCTTCAATCTCGGCATCGGCATGTGCGCCGTCGTACCCGACGCGCCCGAGGGCGCGCTCGTGATCGGAACGCTCACCGCGTGATCGGCGTTCTCGTCAGTGGCAACGGCACGAACCTGCAGGCCCTTCTCGACGCCGGGCTCCCCGTCGTCGCCGTCGCGAGCAACCGCGACGGCGCAGCCGCACTCGAGCGCGCGCGCGACGTGCCGACGGCCGCGTTCGAGCTCGCCGCCTACCGCGACCGGTCGGAACGCGACGCCGCAATGGCCGACTGGCTGCGCGGCCACGGCGTTCGCCTCGTCGTCCTCGCCGGCTACATGCACCTGCTGACGTCGGCGTTCCTCGATCGCTTCCCGGGCGCAGTCGTCAATGTGCACCCCTCGCTCCTGCCGGAGTTCCCGGGCGCGCACGCAGTGGAGGATCAGCTCGCGGCCGGCGTCGCCGAGTCCGGCGCAACCGTGCACCTCGTCGACGAGGGCATCGACAGCGGGCCGATACTCGCCCAGGAGCGAGTCGCGGTCCACGGCGACGACACGCCCGAGACCCTGCACGCACGCATCAAGGAGATCGAGCATCGCCTGCTGCCGCGCGTCGTGGGAGAGCTGTGCGCGCGCTGATCTCGACCTACGACAAGACAGGCCTCGACGTCTTCGCGCGCGGCCTCGACGAGCTCGGCTGGCAGCTCGTCGCGAGCGGCGGCACGGCGTCGTACCTCGAGGGGCTCGGCCTCACCGTCGAGCGCGTCGAGACGCTCACCGACTTCCCCGAGATGCTCGGCGGCCGCGTGAAGACACTCCATCCGCGCATCCATGCCGGGATCCTCGCGCGCCGCGACAACGACGAGGACGTCGCGACGCTCGCCGAGCACGGCATCGCGCCGTTCGACCTCGTCTGCATCAACCTCTACCCCTTCGAAGAAGTCGCCGCGAAGAAGGGCGTCACCGAGGAGGACGCGGTCGAGATGATCGACGTCGGCGGCCCCTCGATGCTGCGCGGCGCGGCGAAGAACTTCGCGCACGTCGCGCCCGTCTGCAGGCCCGAACGCTACGGCTTCGTTCTCGACGAGCTCCGCGCCGACGGCGCCCTGTCGTTCGAGACGCGTCGCGAGCTCGCCGCCGAGGCCTTCGCGACGACCGCGGCGTACGAAGCCGCGATCGCAACGTGGTTCTCGGAGCGCGAGGCGTTCCCCGAGACACTCGTCGTCGCGCTCGAGAAGGTCGTCGACCTCTCGTACGGCGAGAACCCGCACCAGCGTGCCGCCTACTACGCCGAGCGCGGCGCGCGCACCCATCTTCTCTCACGCGCGGAGCAGCTGCACGGCAAGGCGCTCTCCTTCAACAACCTGAACGATCTGTCGGCCGGACGAATGCTCGTACGCGAGTTCACGCTTCCTGCCTGCGTCATCGTCAAGCACGCAAACCCGTGCGGCGTCGCGATCGGCGCGACACTCGAGGAGGCGTACGACAAGGCGCTCGCGTCGGACCCGACCTCGGCCTACGGCGGCATCGTCGTCGTGAACCGCGAGATCGACGATGCGCTCGGGCTGAAGCTCTCCGACCAGTTCGTCGAGGTTCTCTTCGCTCCCGGCTACAGCGACGCCGCGCTCGCGGCGCTGGAGCAGAAGCAGAACACGCGGATCCTCGTCGACCACGAGCGACGCCACGACGTCGACGCCCGACACTACAAGCGCGTCCTCGGCGGCATGCTCGTGCAGGACTCCGACGCCGACATCGAGGACCGCGAAGGCTGGGAGGTCGTGTGCGGCTCGCCGGACGAACATCAATGGGGCGATCTCGTCTTCGCCTGGCGCGTGTGCAAGCACGTCTCGTCGAACGCCATCGTCCTCGTGAAGGAACTGCAGACGATCGGCATCGGCGCCGGACAGATGAGCCGCGTCGACGCGGTCAACATCGCGGTGGAGAAGGCAAGGTCGTACGGGCACGACCTCTCAGGCTCGGCGCTCGCATCCGACGCGTTCTTCCCGTTCCCCGATGGGCCGCGCATCGCGCTCGATGCCGGCACCACCGCGATCGTCCAGCCCGGCGGCTCGCGCCGCGACCAGGACGTGGTCGATGCCGTCGAGAAGTCCGACGCGACCATGGTGTTCACCGCGCGCCGCCACTTCCGCCACTGAGATGAACGAGGCGCACTTTCGACTCCTCGCCCGCTCCGAGCAAGCGGCGCTCCTCGCACTGCCGTGGGCGCTGCCGCTCGTCAAGTGGCGCGACACGAACGCTCCGCTCGTCGACGTCCAGCGCGGCATCGGCCGCCACGTCGTCCGCTTCGTGTCACTTCCGGGCGGCGTGTTCGCGCTGAAGGAGCTGCCTCAGCGGATTGCCGCGCGCGAGTACCGCCTGCTCGGCGAGCTCGAGCGGCGCAGCGTGCCGTCGGTCGAGGCCGAGGGCATCGTCAGCGAGCGGCGCTCCGCCGCCGGCGAGGAGCTGGAGTCAGTGCTGATCACCCGCTACCTCGAGTTCTCGCTCCCCTACCGCCTCATCCTCGGACAGCTCGCGCTGCCCGCGCCGGAGCCCGCGATACGCGCGGCACTCGCAGAGCTGCTGGTCCGCCTGCACCTGATCGGGTTCTACTGGGGCGACTGCTCGCTCTCGAACGCGCTCTTCCGCCGCGACGCCGGCGCGCTCTCCGCGTACTTCCTCGACGCCGAGACGAGCGAGCTGCAGGAGAACCTCTCGGACGGCCAGCGGAAGCACGACCTCGACGTCGCCGAGGAGAACCTCGCCGGCGAGCTCTTCGATCTTGCGGCCGAGCTCGGCCGCGACGTCGTCCGCGATCCGTTCGAGTTCGGCAGCGAAGTCCGGCGCTCGTACGAGCAGCTCTGGGACGAGTTGATGGGCGACGAGGTCTTCAAGCTCGGCGAAGGGCACAAGCTCGAAGACCGGCTGCGCCGCCTCAACGCGCTCGGCTTCGACGTCGAGGAGGTCGAGCTCGTAAGCGATGGCGACGACGTGCGGCTCCTGCTCCAGCCGAAGGTCGTCGAGCCGGGGCACTACAGACGCCGCCTGCTCCGCCTGACCGGCCTCGACGCGCAGGAGAACCAGGCACGGCGGCTCCTGAACGACATCACGCGGTATCGCGCCTGGCTCGAGCGCACCGGCGAGAAACCGGTGTCGGACGCGGCAGCCGCAGGCCGCTGGCTCGCAGAGGTGTTCGAGCCGACGGTCGCCGCGATACCGCCGGAGCTGCGCGGGCGACGCGCCGCCGCCGAGCTCTTCCACGAGCTGCTCGAGCACCGCTGGTTCCTCTCGGAGAAGGCCGGTCGCGACGTCGGGCTGAAACAGGCAATCCCCGACTACATCGAGAAGGTGCTGCGACCTGCAGGTGACGAGAAGCTCCCGTTGTAGATAATGGTCGACCATGACGACAACCGCATCCGCATCGACCCCTGATCCACGCCGCTGGCAAGCGCTCGCACTCGTCTGCGTCGCCTTCTTCATGACGGTCCTCGACGTCTCGATCGTCAACGTCGCGCTGCCGTCGATCAAGACGGCGTTGAACGTCGCGGAGAAGGACCTGCAGTGGGTCATCACCGCGTACACGATCACCTTCGGCGGCTTCCTCCTTCTCGGCGGACGCGCCGGCGACCTGCTCGGGCGGAGGCGCATGTTCATGATCGGCATCGGGCTCTTCGCCGTCGCGTCACTCGCGTGCGGCCTCTCCAACTCGATCGGCGTCCTCATCGCGTCGCGCGCCATCCAGGGGCTCGGCGCGGCGATCATCTCGCCGGCGACGCTCTCGATCATCACGACGACGTTCGAGGAAGGCTCCGAGCGCAACAAGGCGCTCGGTATCTGGGGCGCCATGGGCGGAAGCGGCGCCGCCGCCGGCGTGCTCTTCGGCGGCATCCTCACGAAATACGCGGGCTGGGAGTGGATCTTCTTCGTCAACGTACCGGTCGGCGTCGCGGTGCTCCTGCTGACACGCCCGCTCGTGCGCGAAAGCCGCATCCCCGGGATCCACGGGTTCGACTTCCCCGGCGCGGCGACGATCACGGCCAGCCTCGCGCTCCTCGTCTACGGGATCTCGAAGGCGCCCGACGTCGGCTGGGCCAGCGGCCGGACGATCGGCATCCTCATCGCCGCCGCCGTGCTGCTCGTCGCGTTCATCGCGATCGAACGGCGGCAGGAGGCGCCGATGGTCCCGTTCCGCATCTTCCGGCTGCGAACCGTCACCGGCGCGAACGTCGCCGGCTTCCTGCTCGGCGCCGTCGTCTTCTCGAACTTCTTCCTGCTGACGCTGTACGTGCAGCAGGTGCTGCACTACTCGGCGCTGAAGACCGGTTTGACGTTCCTCTTCACCGCAGGAACCGTCATCCCCGTCGCAGGCGCGTCGCAGGCGCTCGTAACGCGCATCGGCGTGCGACCCGTGCTCGTCACCGGGCTCGCGCTGATGACGGCCGGCATGGTCTGGTACACGCAGATCCCCGTGCACGGCGGCTTCGCGGCGAACCTCCTGCCGGGTTACCTGCTGGTCGGCGTCGGCATGGCGTTCTCGTTCATCCCGATGTCGATCGCGGCACTCGCCGGCGTCGAGGATCACGAAGCCGGGCTCGCGTCGGGGCTGATCAACACATCGCAGCAGATCGGCGGCGCGCTCGGCGTCGCGATCGCGGCGACCGTCGCGTTCACGCACGCGAAGACACTGCTCGCGAGCGGCCACGACGCCCTGAGCGCACAGACGAGCGGATTCGCGCTCGGTTTCTGGGTGATCGCAGGTATCGCCGCGGTCTCGGTCATCGCCGCTCTCCTGCTCATCCGCGGCGGCGAGCTCGAAACGGTCGAGGCGGAGGCCGCGCAACCGGCCTAGGAGGCGCGTCGAATACGCTTCCGGCCGATGGCCACGGACTATCCGACCCTGCTCGAGCTCGTTGGCGCGACGCCGATCGTCCGCCTGCCGAAGCTCTCGCCAGCGGGCGGCGCGGAGGTGCTCGCGAAGCTCGAGTACCTGAACCCGGGCGGCTCGGTGAAGGACCGGATCGGCCTGCCGATGATCGAGGCGGCCGAGCGCGAGGGGAAGCTCAGGCCGGGCGGGACGATCGTCGAGCCGACCTCCGGCAACACCGGCGTCGGGCTCGCGATCGGTGCCGCGATCAAGGGCTACCGCTGCATCTTCGTCATGCCCGACAAGATGAGCCAGGAGAAGATCGCGCTCCTGCGCGCGTACGGCGCCGAGGTCGTGATCACGCCGACCGCAGTCGAGCACGACTCGCCCGAGAGCTACTACTCGGTCTCCGACCGCCTTGCCGAGGAGATTCCCGGCGGCTACAAGCCGGATCAGTACTCGAACATGGCCAACCCCGAGGCGCACTACGCCCTGACGGGGCCCGAGATCTGGGAGCAGACGGACGGCGGCGACATCGATGCGATCGTCGTCTCCGTCGGCACCGGCGGCACGATCAGCGGCGTCGGGCGCTACTTCAAGGAGCGCAAGCCGGAGGTGCTCATCGTCGGCGCCGATCCCGAAGGCTCGGTCTACACCGCGAAGGCCGACGGCGATCTCCATCCGTATCTCGTCGAGGGCATCGGCAAGGACACGTGGCCGCAGACGATGGATCCGAAGGTCGTCGACGAGTGGGTGCGCGTCTCGGATCGCGAGTCGTTCCGGTGGGCGCGCCGGCTCGCGCGCGAAGAGGGGATTCTCGCGGGCGGCTCGGGCGGAACGTCCGTCTTCGCAGCAGTGCAGATCGCGGAGCGGCTCGGCCCAGGCAAGCGCGTGCTGACGATGATCCCCGACTCCGGGCGCAATTATCTCTCGAAGTTCTTCGACGACAACTGGATGCTCGAGCACGGCTTCATCGAACGGCAGTCGCCGCTGCCGACGGTGGCAGAGGTGCTGCGCGCGAAGCACGGCGACGACGTGCCCGCGCTCGTGACGATCTCGGCGCACCAGAAGGTCGGCGAGGGCATCGACACGATGCAGCGCTACGGCATCTCGCAGCTACCGGTCGTGCGCGACGGCGAGTGCGAGTCGCTGGCCGACGTCATCGGCTCGCTGCAGGATCGCGCGCTCCTCGAGCGCGTGTTCACGAACCCCGACGTCCTGCACGAGGACGTCGCGAACGCGATGCAGCCGCCGCTCGGAGCGGTCGAGGGCTCATCGACGGTCGACGAGGTGTTCGCGACGCTGACGGGCGGCATGAACGCTGTCGTCGTCGCACGCGACGGCAAGCCCGTCGGCGTGCTGACGCGCTCAGATCTCCTCGAGTTCCTCGCGCACCGGCGGTAACAGCGCTACTGCTGCGTCCGCGAGCCGTTCCGCTTCGCGCGGTCGCCGAGCTCGCGCGTCGCGATCAGCGCCACCCGCGCGTCGTCGAGCAGCTCGGCGACGAGGTCGAGCCGCTCCTGCTCGATGCGAAGCTCGAGCAGCTGCTGCTTCGCCTCGGGCGGCAGCTCGACCTGGGCCGCCAGCTCGAACGAGAGCTGCGGCGACGCCTCGTCCGGCTCGTCGGTGTCGGCCCCGGCGAGCGCGGCAAGCGCGCGGAACGCCCCGGCGGCGCGCGACGCCGTCTCGGGATCGACGTCGCCGGGATCGTCCTCGACCTCGCCGATCTCCGCGGTCATGAACGCGCGGCCGCGCGTGAGCGACTCGACCCGGAAGCGCTCACCGCCTTCGACGAGAATCGTCAGCCGTCCGTCGTCGAACCGCTCGAGCACCTCCGTGATCGCTGCGCGCGTCCCGACCTCGCGAACGCCCTCCTCGTCGGCGTACACGAGCCCGAACTCCTCGTCCGCATCGAGGCACTCGCCGATCAGCTCCTGATAGCGCGGCTCGAAGATGTGCAGCGGCACCCGCTCGGTCGGGAGCAGCACGATGCCGAGGGGGAAGAGGCCGATCTCCGCCATCGGCCTAAGGGTACGCGCCGTCAGTAGCATGGCCGCATGGCCGTCGAACGTCTCGAGACCCTGCTGCGCAGCGCCTTCCCCGATGCGGACGAGCTCCGCGTCGAGGATCGCACGGGCGGCGGCGACCATTTCCAGGTGATCGTCACGAGCACGCGCTTCGACGGCCTCCCGCTGCTCGACCAGCACCGCCTCGTCAACGAGGCGCTCGCGGAGCCGCTCCGCGACGGCACAATTCACGAACTGCGAATCAAGACGAGAGGGACTTCATGAGCGAGCTCAAGGATCAGATCAAGAACGTCATCGAGAACGAGCCGGTCGCGCTCTTCATGAAGGGCACACCGCAATTCGTGATGTGCGGGAACTCCGATCGCGCCCTGCGCGCGCTGCGCGACGCAGGCGCACCCGTGACCGCGGTGAACATCCTCCCCGACCCGGCTATCCGCCAGGAGCTCGCCGAGCTGTCGGGCTGGCCGACGATCCCCGCCGTCTTCGTGAACGGCGAGCTGATCGGCGGCGCCGACATCACGCAGGAGCTCGCGGAGAGCGGCGAGCTGACGCGGGTCCTCGAGGAGAAGCTCGGCGCGGACTACCGCGACGGCGCGGAAGAGCGCGTCGTCGACGTGCTCGCCCCGGCCCAGCGATAGCCGATCGCGGGAATCGCTCCCGCGCCGATCAACGTCTGCTCGAGCGACTCGCTCGACGGGCCGCCGAGCCAGCGGTGGAAATACGGAACCCACTCGAGCGTGAGCTCGTCATAGCGCGCGCGCAACGCGGCGAGCAGCGTCGTGTGCGGGTGGAGACCGGGATGGCGCACGCGCCACTCGTCGAGGTCGCGCGGCCCGTACGGCTCGGCGCCCGCCGCACGAAGCATCCGGTGCTGGCTCTCGTACCAGTCCTGCGCGCCCGCGTCGATGCGATCCCACGCGAACTCGTCGACGAGCAGAAGCGGCGCGAGCGAGGCGAGCAGGTCGAGCCCTTCGTCGAGCGGGTTCACGTGATGGAGCACGCGCCCCGCGACGGCGGCGTCCCATTCGCCGCGTAGCCCAGCCTCCTGGAACGTCGCCTCGACGAACCGCTCACCCTCGGGCGCAGCCGGGTCG
>Ga0207657_10005638_pt1 | contig 13063 bp, 13 predicted proteins | sample KBSC33metaG_FD_184316 | JGI IMG/M metagenome (GOLD analysis project Ga0207657, IMG submission 184316) | Corn rhizosphere microbial communities from Kellogg Biological Station, Michigan, USA - KBS C3-3 metaG (SPAdes) (version 2) | ecosystem: Host-associated > Plants > Roots > Rhizosphere > Soil ...
CCGAAGGTGGCAGGCACCCTCGGGGCGTTACTTCAGCTCGACAGTCGCTCCCGCTTCCTCGAGCTGCGCCTTGATCTGGTCGGCCTCCTCCTGGGCGACTCCCTCCTTGACCGGCTTCGGCGCCGAGTCGACGAGGTCCTTCGCCTCCTTGAGGCCGAGACCGGTGACCGCGCGCACGACCTTGATCACCTGGATCTTCTGGCCGCCGGCCTCGGTGAGCATCACGTCGAAGGAGGTCTTCTCCTCCGCCGCGGCACCGTCGCCACCGGCTGCCGCGCCGCCGGGCGCCGCGACCGCCACCGGAGCGGCGGCGGTGATGCCCCACTCCTCCTCGATCTTGTTCTTCAGCTCGACCAGCTCGAGGACGCTCATCTTCCCAAGCGACTCGAAGATCGAATCCACACCAGCCATTACTCCTCCTCCGTGCTTTCGTCGGTAGTCGTCTCTTCGGTCGCCTGCTCTTCCTCGGCGACAGGCTCTTCCTCTCCCGCGGCTTCTTCGGCCGCCGGCTCCTCGGCCGGTGCGGCCTCCGCCTCCGGTTCCGGGGCTGCTTCGGCTTCCGGCTCCGGTGCCGCCTCGGCCTCCTCGCCCCCGAGCTGCTCGATGCGAGCGTCGATCAGGCCGACGAGGTTCTGCAGCGGTGCGTTGAGCAGGCCTGCGAGCGCAGTGAGCGGCGCGATGATCGCGCCGAGCACCTGACCGCGCAGCACCTCTGCGGGCGGCAGCTTGGCGAGGCTCTCCACCTCGTCCGCCGTCATCGTGCGTCCCTGCAGGATCCCGCCGCGAATCTCGAGCACATTCGTCTCGCGCGCGGAGTCCGCCAGCGCCTTCGCCGCCGCGACCATGTCGCCGTCGGCTTCGAGGAAGGCGATCGCGCTCGGCCCGTCGAGCAGCGTGAGCAGGCCCTCTGTTCCCGCGGCCTCGGCCGCGCGGCGCGTGAGCGTGTTCTTGACGACGGTGAAGCGCGCACCGCTCTCGAGCAGCCGCGTGCGGAGCTCGTCGATCTGGGGCATCGTCAGCCCCCGATAGTCGGCGACGAGCAACGTCTCCGCGGCCTTCAGCCGCGCAGTCAGCTCCTCGACAACCTGTTGTTTCTGGTCTCTCTTCATCTCACCTCGACTGGTCTTCCGCCCTCTCAGGGAGGGCTGCCAGTGGTCTTCGGCGGGTCAGTTGCTAGGCCGGAACTGTAGCGGCCTCCGGCGCCTGTTCGTCCAGCTCCTCGACAATGCCGCGGATCCGAGCCGGATCGACGTGGATGCCGGGGCCCATCGTGCTCGTGAGCGTGATCTGCTGGATGTAGCGGCCCTTCGCGGCCGACGGCTTCGCACGCACGATCTCGTCGAGGACGGCGGCGTAGTTCTCCACCAGCGCCCGCTCCTCGAAGCTCTTCTTGCCGATCACGACGTGGACGTTCGCGCCGCGGTCGGTCCGGTACTCGAGCTTGCCCGCCTTCGCCTCGGAGACCGCCTTGCCGACGTCCATCGTCACCGTGCCGGTCTTCGGGTTCGGCATCAGCCCGCGCGGGCCGAGGATGCGGCCGAGCTTGCCGACGTTGCCCATCTGGTCGGGCGTCGCGATCGCGACGTCGAACTCCGTGAAGCCCTCCTCGATCCGCTTGGCGAGGTCGGCCGAGCCGACGACGTCGGCGCCGGCCTGCTCGGCCTCGCGCGCCTTGTCGCCCTCGGCGAACACGGCGATGCGGACGTCCTTGCCGCTCCCGTGCGGGAGCATGAGCGTGCCGCGCAGCTGCTCGTCGGCGTGGCGAACGTTGAGGCCGAGTCGGAAGTGCAGCTCGACCGACTCGTCGAACTTCGTCGCGCCCATGCCCTTGAGCAGGCGGACGGCCTGGACCGGCGAGTAGAGCTCCTCGCGGTCGAAGGACGCGCGGGAGTCGCGGTAGCGCTTGCCGTGCTGGGCCATTAGCGGTCACCTCCCGAACAACTCGCGCGCTGGGGCGCCGAAAACCGAGCAGCGCAAGGACGCAGGGAGCCTTCGTAGCCAGCGGCTACGGAGGCGACTGAGGACGCCGCGATGCGACGGTTTGCAGGCGCATCGAGCGCCCGGGGTGTGAGCGAGGTGGCCGCCATCACCAGTCCACCTCCACTCCCATGCTGCGCGCGGTGCCGGCGATGATCTGAGCCGCCTGGTCGATGTCGCGCGCGTTCAGGTCGGGCATCTTCGTCTCCGCGATCCGGTTGACCTGCTCGCGGGAGAGGCGCCCCACCTTCATCCGGTTCGGCTCGCCCGAACCCTTGTCGAGCCGCAGCGCCTCCTTGATCAGGACGGCGGCCGGCGGAGTCTTCGTGATGAAGGTGAAGGAGCGATCCTCGAAGACCGTGATCTCGACCGGGATGATGCGGCCGTTCTCCTGCTGCGTCTGCGCGTTGAACGCCTTGCAGAACTCCATGATGTTGACGCCGTGCTGGCCGAGCGCAGGGCCGACCGGCGGGGCCGGGTTCGCCTGGCCGCCGGGGATCTGGAGCTTGATCAGGGTGAGAACTTTCTTGGCCATCTACCTCAGTCCAGTTTCTTGACGTTGTCGAATCCGACCTCGACCGGCACCTGCCGCTCGAAGATGTTGACCATCACCTGGAGCTTCTGCGCGTCCGGGTTGACGTCGGTGATCTCGCCGTCGAAGTCCGCGAGCGGGCCGGACGTGATCTTGACCGACTCGCCGAGCTGGAACTCGACCTGCGACCGCTGGGCGACGGCGGCACCGGCTCCCGTGTGGAGGATCCGGTCGACCTCGGGCTGCGAGAGCGGCACCGGAGTCGCGCCGGCGCCGACGAAGCCCGTCACGCCGGGCGTGTTCTTCACGACCGTCCAGGCGTCGTCGTTGAGGTCCATGTTCACGAGCACGTAGCCCGGCAGCGTGCGCTTCTCGGCCTGCACCTTCTGGCCGTCCTTCGTCTCGATCACCTGCTCGGTGGGGACGACAACGCGCCGGAAGCGGGTGCGCTGGTTCATCGACTCGATCCGGTGCTCGAGATTGGCCTTCACCTTGTTCTCGTGCCCGGAATAGGTGTTGATCACGTACCAGCGGAACATCTGCGTCCTCTTCCTCGGCTTCCTACTGGAGGAACAGGTGCTTGACGACGTACTGCCACACCTGGTCGTTGAGGTACAGGTAGAGGCCGGTGATGAGGCAGGCGACGATGACGACGGCGGTGCCGCTGATCAGCTGCTGCTGGTTCGGCCACTCGACCTTCTTCAGCTCCGCCCACGACTCCCCGAAGAAGCGGAAGCCGGGGACGCCGGGGCGGACGTCGTCGCGGCGCTCGACACGGGCCTCGCGCGGCTCGCGCGGCGGCTCCTCCTCGGTGGTCGGGCGCGGCCGGGGCGCCGGCCGGAGCGGCGGGGTGCCGGCGGCCTGCGCGCGGCGCTGGCGGCGCTGCTGCCTCGTCGAGCGGGCCACTAGCGCGTCTCCCGGTGCAGCGTGTGGCTGCCGCACCAGCGGCAGTACTTGCGGAACTCGACGCGGTCGGGCGAATTGCGCTTCGACTTCTGCGTCTGGTAGTTCCGGCGCCTGCATTCGGTACAGGCGAGCGTGATTGCGACTCTGACTCCGGTTGCCATTCCTGTTCTCGCTCCGAGGGACGAACGCGCTCCAGTAGCGCCGGGTGGGCTCGAACCACCGACCTCTGCATTATGAGTGCAGCGCTCTGACCAGCTGAGCTACGGCGCCTCGCGCCGGCGCATAGTAGCGGAGACGAAGCCCACCGCCAGCACCGCCGCGCCGGCGAGGACGGCGGCTCTCGCGGCCCGTCGCGGGAGCGACGGCTTCGGACGCACCTCGTAGTAGAGGCGCTCGGGCCGCGGGCCGGGCGGGCCGGCGGCCCCGTGCTCGTGCGCGAGCTTCAGCACCTGCGCGACGTGGAGCGCCCGCCGCCCCGTGTTTCCCTGCTCGATCTGCGTCTTGCAGGAGAAGCCGTCGGCGACGACGAGCGTCTGGTCGTCGAGCTTGCGCACCTTCGGCAGGAGCCCCTGCTCGCCGCACTTCATGGAGACGTCGTGATGGGCGGCCTCGAAGCCCCAGGAGCCCGCGAGCCCGCAGCAGCCGGCGGTCAGCGTGTCGACCTCGACGCCCATCTTCTTCAGCAGCTCGAGCTCCGGATCGATGCCGCCGGTCGCCTTGTGGTGGCAGTGGCCCCAGACGAAGGCCTTGCGCTCGAGCCGCGGCGGCTCCACCTCGAACTTCTCGAAGAACTCGGCGAAGTGGTACGTGCTCTGCGCGAGCCGCTTCGCGTCGTCGTCGTGCGGCATCAGCTTCCCGAGCTCGTCCTTGAACACGGCCACGCAGCTCGGCTCGAGGCCGACGATCGGGATCCCCTCGCGGTACCACTCGCGCAGCTGGTCGAGGCTGCGGTGGAGGTAGCGCTGTGCCAGGTCGAGGAAGCCGTAGTCGTAGAGCGGCCGCCCGCAGCAGACGTGGCCTTCGGGGACGATCACCTGCCAGCCGGCCGCCTCGAGCGCCTCGACCGCCGCGACGCCGACGTCGGTGTGCATGTGGTTGTTGAACGTGTCGGGGAAGAGCACGACCTTCCGCCCGCCCGGGTTCGTCGTCCCGCCGCGCTGCTTGAACCACTGCTGGAGCGTGAGCGGGGCGAACTCCGGCACCTCGCGCTGCTGCGTCATCCCGGCCGCGAGCTTGAAGGCCTGGGCGAACGGCGGCGTGTGCGTGACGAAGTTGACGAGCCCCGGCGCCCGCGACGCCACCCGCGAGACCTGGTCGATCAGCCCGAACGCGTACGCGTGGCGCGGGCGGAGCCGGTGCTTCCAGCGGTGGTGGAGGAACTCCGCCTTGTAGGTCGGCATGTCGACGTTGACCGGGCAGTCGTTCGTGCAGCCCTTGCACGAGAGGCAGAGGTCGAGGGCCTCCATCACCTCGTCCGACTGCCAGCCGTCGGTGATGACCTCGCCCTCGAGCATCTCGAACAGGAGGCGGGTGCGGCCGCGCGTCGAGTGCATCTCCTCGCGCGTCGCCATGAAGGACGGGCACATCACGTCGACCCCCTCGGGGGTCCGGCACTTGCCGACGCCGACACAGCGGACCGCCGCGTGCGCGAAGTCGCCGTGATCCTCCGGGTACCCGAACTTGACCTTCGGCCGCCACGGCTCGTAGTCGGCGCCGAGGCGGAGGTTCTCGTCGACGCGGTACGGGCGGACGACCTTGCCCGGGTTCATCTTCCAGTCGGGGTCCCAGATCTCCTTGAACTCCTCGAAGGCCCGCACGAGATCGTCGCCGTACATCTTCGGCAGGAACTCGGCCTTCGACTGGCCGTCGCCATGCTCGCCGGAGATCGAGCCGCCGAGCTCGACCACGAGATCCGTTGCGTCGTCGAGCCAGCGGCGGAACTTCTGGATCCCGGGCTTCGTGACGAGGTCGAAGTTCCAGCGCGCGTGGACGCAGCCCTGGCCGTAGTGGCCGTACAGCGAGCTCTCGTAGCCGTACTCGTCGGCGAGCTTCTGGAGGCGGCGGAGGTACTCGCCGAGCCGCTCCGGCGGCACGGCGGAGTCCTCCCAGCCCTCGTACGTGTCCTCCTTGCCCGGGACGAAGGCGGTCGCCCCGAGCCCCGCCTCGCGCACCTCCCAGATGTGCTGCTCGCTGTCGGGGTCGTCGTAGAGCTTCATCCCCGACGGCTGCACGCCGTCCTTCTCGAGGTCGGCCATCAGCGCGCGCGCCCTCGCGTCGGACTCCTCCTTCGAGTCGCCGCCGAACTCGACGAAGAGCCAGCCGCGGCCGTCGGGCAGCATCGAGCGCTCGTGCTGGTGGATGCCGAGCAGCGTCATGTCCTCGATCAGCGTGTCGTCCATGCCCTCGATCGAGATCGGCTTGTGCTCGCGCGCGATCGTGACGTGGTCGGCGGTGCGGAACTTGTCCGGGTAGCCGACGACGAGGAGTGAGACGCACGGCGGCTTCGGGATCAGCTCGAGCGTCGCCTCGAGGATCGTCACGCACGTCGACTCGGTGCCGACGAGCGAGCGCGCGACCTCGAAGCCGTTCTCGGGCAGGAGCTCGTCGAGGTTGTAGCCCGAGACCCGGCGCGGGATCTGCGGATAGCGGGCGCGGATCCGGTCGGCGTTCGCCTCAGCGAGCGTGCGCAGCCGGTCCGCGATCGCGTCGGGCACGCCCTCGCCGCCGGGGCCGATCCGGAGGCGCTCGCCACGGTAGGTGAGCACTTCCAGCTCGACGAGGTTGTCGGCCACGCGCGGCCCGGGCCCGTGGAACTCCGACTGGACGGAATGGCGGCCGCACGAGTTGTTGCCGAGCATGCCGCCGAGCGTGCAGTAGGCGTGCGTGGACGGGTCCGGCCCGAAGGTCAGGCCGTACTTCTCGCTCGCGGTGTCGCGGAGGTGGTCGAGGACGCATCCCGGCTGCACGCGGGCGATCCGACGCTCGGGGTCGATCTCGAGGATGTGGTGGAGGTACTTGGAGAAGTCGATCAGCACCGCCGTGTTGCAGCCCTGGCCGGCGAGGCTCGTGCCGCCGCCGCGCAGCACGATCGGCGCTCCGTGCTCGCGGCAGACGCGGTGGATCTCCACCAGCTCGTCGACGTGGCGCGGGACGACGACACCGATCGGAGGCATGCGGTAGTTCGACGCGTCGGTCGCGTAGAGCGCGCGGCTGCCCGTGTCGAAGCGGACCTCGCCCTCGATCGCGGCGCGCAGCCCGGCGGCGAGGGCGCGGCGGTCGATCTCGTCCGCCCGTACCGCCCCGCCGTGGAAACGCGTGTCGGCCGGCTTGCGAATCGTGGCGCTCAGCGTGTCACCTCCGCGGCCTGCGCGCTGAAGCGAGCGGCGTCCCGGTGCTTGAGCTCGAGCCCGTTCCCCGGCCGCGAGCGGTCGGGTCGCAGGACGCCGCCGTCCGGCTCCGGCACCCCGTCGAACAGCATCCCCTCGATCCGGACGTGGTCGTGGAAGTACTCGAGGTGGCGGCGCCGCTCGACGGCGCAGAAGGCATGTACCGAGATCGCCGGGGCGCAGTGGGCCGAGACGTCGATCGAGTGCGCGTTCGCGAGGCCGGAGGCGGAGAGGAGGCCCGTGATCCCACCGCAGCGCGTCACGTCGGCCTGGAGGCAGTCGACCGAGCCGACGAGGTCTCGGAAGTCGGCCGCCACGTACGCGTACTCGCCGGCCGCGATCTCGAGCCCGGCCGGTCCAGAGTCGCGGATCAGTCGCAGGCCTTCGAGGTCGTCCGAGGACACGGGCTCCTCGAACCACGTGACATTCCACGACTCCGAGTAGCGCGCCGCCCAGGCGAGCGCTTCCTTGCGGGCAAAGGCGCCGTTCGCGTCGACGAAGAGCTCGACGTCGTCGCCGATCGCCTCGCGCGCCGCGTCGAGACGAACCGGGTCGCGCTCGGGCTCGCGTCCGACCTTCATCTTCACGCGCGGAATCCCGGCCTCGGCCCAGCCGCCGAGCTGCTTGCACAGGCGCTCCTCGCTGTAGGAGCAGAAGCCTCCGCTGCCGTAGATCGGGACGTCCTCGTGGGCAGCGCCGAGGAGCACGACGAGCGGGACGTCGAGCAGGCGCGCCTTCAGGTCCCAGAGCGCTTGGTCCACGGCGGACACTGCGCAGAAGCCGATCCCCGGCTGGCCGGCGTTCCGCACCTGCGCGGTCATGCGTAGCCAGGCTGCCCGAACGTCCATGACGTCCTCGCCCTCGACCACCCCGGCGAGCTGGGAAGAGATCACCTCGGCTGCAGCCGCTTCGCAGTACGTGTAGCCGAGCCCCGTGTGCTCGCCGCCGTGCGCCTCGACGACCACGATGGTAGTCGAGTCCCACTCGAGCGTCCCGTCCGACTCCGGCTCGTCGGTCGGGATCGTGTACGCGTGGACTTCGAGCCGCTCGACCGGCGCAGCGACCACTACGACCTGAGGTGCTCGGTGAACTCCACGAGCTTGCCGCGGAGTGATTTCTCCATCACGCCCATCCGCTCGGGGTCGCCCTTGACCATCGCCTCCGCCATCTTCTTGGCCTGCTCCCCGCGGATATGCGGCGGCAGCGGCGGAATCTCGGGATCGGTCTTGACCTCGAGCACGACGGGGCGGTCGGCGGCGAGCGCCTGCTCCCACGCTGCGCGGACGTTGTCTCCGTCGTCGCAGAAGATCCCCTGCAGGCCGCAGAGCTCGGCGTAGGCGGCGTAGTCGAAGTTGGGCAGCCACTGCGTGCCCGGGAACTTCGGGTCTCCCTCCATCACGCGCTGCTCCCACGTGACCTGGTTCAGGTCCTGGTTGTTGAAGACGCAGAAGACGAGCCGCTTGTCGTCCCAGCGCTCCATGTAGCGCTTGACGGTCAGCATCTCGTTCATGCCGAGCATCTGGAAGGCCCCGTCGCCGACGAAGCAGATGACGGGTCGCCCCGGATGCGCGAACTTCGCCGCGATCGCGTACGGGACGCCGGGCACCATCGTCGCGAGCGTTCCGGAGAGCGAGGCGAGGTTGCCCTTGCGCAGCTTCAGCTGGCGGGCGAACCAGTTCGTGGAGGAGCCCGAGTCCGCGGTGATGATCGCGTCCTCCGGCAGCACCTGCGAGAGCTCGTGGACGACGCGCTGCGGGTTCATCGGGTCGGCGTCCATCATCGAGCGCCGCTCGACGATGTCCCACCAGTCGCGAACGCTCTCCTCGATCCGCTCGCGCCAGCCGCGGTCCTCCTTGCGCACGAGGTGCGGCTCGAGCGCCTTCAGCGTCTCCTTCGCGTCGCCGATCAGCTGCACGTCGGCCGGGTAGCGGATGCCGATCATGTCGGCCTTGATGTCGATCTCGACGCAGCGCGCCTGGCCTTCCTGGGGCAGGAACTCGGCGTACGGGAAGCTCGTGCCGACCATGAGCAGCGTGTCGCAGTCCTCGATCATGTCGTAGCTCGGGATCGTCCCCAGCAGGCCGATCGCGCCCGTCACGAACGGGAGGTCGTCGGCGAGCACGTCCTTGCCGAGCAGCGCCTTGGCGACGCCGGCGCCCAGCAGATCGGCCACGCGCTCGAGCTCCTCCGAGGCGCCGCGGGCGCCCTGGCCGACGAGCATCGCGACCTTCTCGCCGTCGTTGAGGATCTCGGCGGCGTGCTGGATGTCGGACTCCTGCGGCAGGATCCGCGGCCGCGTGTAGCCGACGCTCGAGTAGACCGAGCCGTGCTTCCGGGGCGGCGACTCGACGGCGTCCAGCTCGGCGACGTCGTTCGGGACGATGATCGTGGAGACGCCGCGGTGGTCGAGCGCGATCCGGCAGGCGCGATCGACGAGCTGGCGCGCCTGCTCCGGGACCATGCAGACCTGGACGTACTCGGAGACGTCCTTGAACAGGACCGGGAGGTCGACCTCCTGCTGGTAGTGCGAGCCGAGCGCGGAGCGCGCCTGCTGGCCGACGATCGCGACGACCGGGACGTGGTCGAGCTTCGCGTCGTAGAGGCCGTTGAGGAGGTGGATCGCGCCTGGGCCCGAGGTCGCCATGCAGACGCCGAGCGTGTCGGGGCCGGCGAACTTCGCGTGGCCGCACGCCATGAAGGCGGCCATCTCCTCGTGGCGGGCCTGGATGAACTCGGGGTCGCCGTCGGCGCGGTCGAGCGCGCCGAGGAAGGCGTTGATCCCGTCGCCGGGGTAGCCGTAGATGCGGTGGACGTCCCACTCGCGCAGGCGCTTCAGGAAAAAGTCGGCGACGAGCTCGCCCATGTCGGTCCTCCTCGAAATAGCTCTCTACGAAGTTTTGGACGGCGAGCCCGAACGGGAAACGCGGCCACCGTTCGCGGCAGGCCGGAGGACGCTCGCCCAGGCGAGTGAACCGCTACCCGCTAGGAGTGGCTCTCGATGAAGTCGAGCGTGCGCCGCCAGGCCTGGTCGGACGCCGCCTGGAACTCCTCCTGCTTGCGGTCGAAGAAGCTGTGCGGCGCGCCCTCGAACTCGATCAACTCGTAGTCCTTTCCGGCTTCGCGCAGCGCCTGCTCGAACTCGACGTTGTCCTCGTGGGGGATGCCCTGGTCGGCCCCGCCCTGCAAGGCCAGGATCGGTGCGTCGAGCTTCGGCACGAGCTCCATCATCCGGCTCGGCCGGCCGTAGAAGCCGACGGCGCCCGCGAGCCCGTGGCCCCACGCCGCCGCCGCCCACGAGCCGCTGCCGCCGAAGCAGAAGCCGACCGTGAAGATCGCGCTGCAGCCGAGGTTGCGCAGGTCGCGGACGCAGGCGCCCACGTCGGCCTGCACCTGCTCGTGCGTCAGCTGCTGCACGAGCGGCATGTAGTCCCAGTCGTCCGGCCGCTTGTCGACTCCGGCGGTACGGCCGAAGTAGTCGAAGGCGATCGCGGCGTGGCCACGCTCGGCGAAGCGCAGCGCGAGCTCCTCGTAGAAGCGGTAGAGGCCGCGGACGTCCGGCAGGATCACGACGCCGGTCGAGACTCCCCCGTCCGGGAGGGCGCGAAAGGCCGCGAACTTGTTGCCGTCCTCGGCCTCGAGGACGAGGTCGTCGTGCGAGACGGCGGCGCCCGAGATGCGCGGGATCGGCGGCTCGGAGTCGAGGTCGAAGCACATGCCGCCGCGAGCGTACGAAAGGAGGCTCGACCTCTGCGGCGTACCTGAGTGCCGTGGACGACGAGTCGCAGCGCGACGAGATGAACGCCGCGATCCAGGCCCAGCGCGAGCGCGGCGCGGTGCCACGCTCGATGCTGCCGCCGGAGGACGAGCTGCCGGAGCGCCCGGCCGAGCCTCCGGCTCCCGAGCCGGCGCCGAAGCGCGGCCTGCTCGCCCGGTTGATCGGGCGCTAGGGCCGTACCGCGGCAGCCGCCTGCGACGTTTAGAGGGCGTCGTATGGGAGACGGCGCGCGCGCAAACGAGGGAATCCGCTGGAAACTGGGGCTGCAGATCGCCGCCGCCTGCGTCGTCGTGCTGATCGGCGCCTTCGCGGTCGGAAGCGCCGTCGCCGGCCCGTTCTTCTGGTACTCGTGCAGCCTCGACGGCCTCGAGGCGCACGGGGCGGCTCGTGCAAGCATCATCGTTTCCAGCGACGGCACGCGACTGGGCCTGCTCGGGGCGAGCGGGGTGCGTCAGCCCGTTTCCCTACGGCGCGTCAGCCCGGCGATGCGGAAGGCGATCGTCGACGTCGAGGACAGCCGCTTCTACTCGACCAACGGGATCGACTACATCGGCATCGTGCGGGCGCTGAAGAGCAACGTCTCGGCGGGCGGGATCGAACAGGGCGGGTCCACGATCGAGCAGCAGCTGATCCGCAACCTCTACCTCACGCCGCAGCAGTCCATCAGCCGCAAGATCAGGGAGGGCTGCCTCGCGGTCCAGCTCGACAAGCAGTGGAGCAAGGACCGGATCCTCGCCACGTATCTCAACGACATCTATTTCGGGCAGCAGGCGTACGGGATCGAGGCCGCCGCCCACACGTATTTCGGCGTTCACGCGAAGGATCTCACGCTCGAGCAGGCGGCGCTCCTCGCGGGGCTCCCGCAGGCACCGTCGGCGTACGACCCGCTCAACAAGCCCGACGCCGCGAAGGCCCGGCGGGCGGAGGTCCTACGGGCGATGCTCGACGCGGGCGACATCACCCGCGGCCGCTATCGACGAGCGCTCCACGCCGGACTGGGCCTGGACCCGCAGCAGACGCCCGGGCTCGCCGGCGAGTCGTACCTGACCGACTACATCACGAGTCAGCTCGTGAACGAGTACGGCGCCGAGCGAGTGCGTCGCGGCGGCCTGCGGATCTTCACGACGCTCGACGCGAAGTTGCAGACCCAGGCGACGAAGTCGATCATCGGCACGCTCGGGCGCAAGGGCGACCCCGCGGGCTCCGTCGTCTCGATCGATCCCAAGACCGGCCAGATCCAGGCGATGGCGATCGCTCAGAAAGGGAAGCGCATCTCCTACGACCTCCCGGTCAACGGCCACCGCCAGGCGGGATCGACGTTCAAGATGTTCGTGCTCACCAAGGCCGTGGAGCGGAAGATCAACCCGTACGCGACGAAGTACCTCTCGGCTCCATTCCTCGAGAGTGACGGCACGCGCATCCAGACGTACGAGCACACGTACTCGGGCCGGATCCCGCTGACGCAGGCGACGCTCCTCTCGGACAACACCGTCTACGCCCGACTCACGCTCGACGTCGGGCCGAAGCCGGTCGCCGACCTCGCGCACAGCATGGGAATCCAGTCGACCCTCAAGCCGGTGCCGACGATCGGGCTCGGAGTCAATGCGGTCAGCCCGCTCGACCTCGCGACCGCCTACGCGACCCTCGCGGACGGTGGCGTCTGGCACGACCCCAGCATCCTGACGAAGGTCGTGTTCCCCGACGGCCACGCCGAGAACGCGTCCAAGCCTAAGGGGAAGCAGATCGTCGACCCGAAAGTCGCGGCCGCGGTCACCAAGGTTCTCGAGGCGAATGTCAATTCGGGGACCGGAACCGCCGCGGCGCTCGCGGGCCGGCCCGCCGCCGGGAAGACCGGCACGACCGACAGCTTCGCGGACGCATGGTTCGCGGGCTGGGTGCCGCAGCTGACAACCGTCACCTGGGTCGGCTACCCGACCAGCGAGCGGCCGATGCGCAACGTGCACGGGATCGCCGGCGTCACGGGCGGCACGCTGCCGGCGGAGATCTGGCACAGGTACATGACGAGTGCGCTACACGGGCAGCCGGTCGAGCAGTTCCCCAGCGCCGGAGCTCCGCCGTACAAGGCGTGGTGCGGGCGCTACCAGTTCGCGCGCACGTGGCAGGACGCCAAGAAGAAGGACGGCTGCAAGCACCAGAAGAAGGACCACAAGAAGAAGCACAAGCACAAGAAGAAGACCACCACCGAGAAGACGACCACCCGCAAGTCGACGACCGTGCACACGACGACGCAGGTCACGACGCGGCAGACCACTACGGCACCGCCGCCGACCACGACCACCAGGAAGCCGCCGCCGACGACGACTACGACGGCGACCACCACCACCACGACGACGACCACCCCGACGACGACAACGTCCGGGGAACCGTAACCCTGATGCTCGACGCGCCGGGGGAGCCAGGCGTCCCTGGCTCCCCCACCGCGGGGCGCGGCTTAAGCCGCCTTGTTCCTCCCGAGCATCTTCGACC